>Ga0065711_1029885_pt1 | contig 34487 bp, 19 predicted proteins | sample Hoacrofraction12_FD_59098 | JGI IMG/M metagenome (GOLD analysis project Ga0065711, IMG submission 59098) | Hoatzin crop microbial communities from Cojedes, Venezuela - Epithelial fraction 12 v2 (version 2) | ecosystem: Host-associated > Birds > Digestive system > Esophagus > Crop | place... | reverse complement strand
TAGAGTGAAACAGGCAGTATGATAACTCACCGTGCCTTGGAATATGAGGTTGAGATAGTAGAGGTAAGACTCAGACTGGTATAATATGTACAGCTGAGTGATAAAACCCTACTATTCTGTGATTCTGTGATTCTGTGGGCTATGGAAGGGTTCAGCTCATCTGCCAGAATGTCTGCCATTTAGGTGCTTAGAGTACTCATTAGAGTGCTCTCGGTATTCAAGGAGAGATGTGGCACCAACTGTTGGGTCAGGATGTGATGATTTGCGCTGTAGAGCCAACTAACTCCGTTCGTAGGCAGCAGAAGGATCACAGGCTGAGCTAGACACCTCCCTTTTCGGTGACTGGGTATAGGTGAGTTAAATCCCATCCCTTCCATTTTACTTTTTTTCTCTCAAGTGTACGAACTTGCTCTCAGCAGAGCTGAATGTACAGTGGCGTCACTAGCGTAATAGCCAGTAAGTAAAGGGATACAATGGTCAATGGATTTGTTGCAAAAATTCACAAGGCAAAAGCAACATACGAGTAACAACAGGATCACACTCAATTTCTGAAGCTGGTTCAGAGCAGTGCAGGCATTGCAGAGGGCTGTCGTGGAATTGCATGTGGCTGGATAGGCTCAACCACTTCCAGCCATCATCAACCCAGACTGCAAGGTGAGAGGCAGAGGCGCCAGCTCTACTCATAACTACATGGAAGACCTGTGGGTTTTTTTTTTTTCTGGAAGTGGAGGTTTTTGAAGATGGGTATGAAATTATTTCATTGGTATCAAAAGCAAAATGATATGACAGCAGACTGTCTGCTGGAAACTGAAGTCAGAGTACTGCTGGGTGCAGACGAGTTAGCTCTAACAGGATGGTTTAAGCTGATCCTGACCCTTTACCCTGCTCCTTTCTCTCTTTACTCATTTTTCTCCTAGCGAAGAGAAACACGTCATTTGTTATAATTTCATTAGACCCTCGGAAATGACTCATCATATTATGGGCACCAGCAGAATGAACTATCATTTTTAACCCAAAATGTATTGTTTTATCTGAGTTACAAACCTTTGAAATGAAACTGTTCTCTTGAAAAACTTGTAGTCTAGTAGTAGCAGCGGTATCTGCCTCTATAACAAGAACCAAAGCCTCAAATAAAAACACTTACTATTTTAAGTGATGTCAAACTGCTATAGTACCAATTTGAAAACCAAGACATTATTAGACATTGTCTTAAAGTTTGTCAGTTGAAAAATCTGAAACACCATGAATGCAAAGGTTCCTGATCTGGAAAAAAGAAGTGTGCAAATGAAAACCAAAAGTATCTTGTGCAGTGACAATATCTGAAAGAGTTTGAATGCTTATGTGTCTACATATATGAGTGTATACTGTCTTTGCATAGATACTCACACATACAGAAGATACTATAGTACTTCAAATTTCCTTCCTTTTTCATATATAAAACTAATTGCAAATTATTTCTTTTTGTTCTTCTCACAGCTGAATTTTTATTCCTCTTGTGGGGTGTTTATCTCTGCTATGCAGTGCGGACAGTCCCATCAGCATTTCATGAGCCACGTTATATGGCTGTTGCAGTTCACAATGAGCTCATTATCTCTGCTATATTCCATACAATTAGGCAAGTGATCTGTAGATCTAGTAATTAACTATTTATCTTTCAGGTTTCATGCGGTACAACTTAAAATGGGTGAATGGGATAGGATGCAGAACGGAAAGTCTCATAAATATTTAATTCTGAAAATTAAGTGATTACTAGACTTAAAACTGTTCTCAAAGGATTCAAGAATATGTCCAATCAACTTGTTGATTGTATAATTAGGAGTTTTATCAGTATAGCTAGCTGATATGTTCTTGTATCAAAGTTCAGTGTATATGATAAATTAGATATAGCAAAACTACTGTCTGCCTACAGTCATCTACATACTGCTGACTGGTTTGTATCCCTAGAAAAACAGCAGGTAAGAGTGTTGGTTTGAATGAAGTATTCCTGGTTTGTAACAGATTGGCAAGGTGCAGCTGTATATTAAGATAATTTTACTGGTTTGTGCATGAAGTATAGTGTTTTATAAGCTGACATAAAAAAATGTTGTGCATATGATGCTGTAACAGTAATATAAAGCGTGTGTTTCTTATAAAGTTTATCATGAACTGTACATTTCATACTTGTAAATTAGTAGAATGGTAACAACTAAATAAGGGTCTTTGCCAGGGCTACATGAAAGTTATTATATACGCTTTTCCTACAAAGTATGCTGTAAAAATGAAATATCCTAGAAAATTCAAAATAGCAAGATGGCATTAATTCATCTCATGCTGTAAGAGATTCTTGTGACTTGCTTATGACGTTCTCATGCCTTCCTTTGCCTGCTGACAGACCTTTTCTACTAAGATTTTTTTTTTTTTTTTACATTGCTCCATTGACAGTCTTCAGATACTCTGTTCCTTGGTCTGTCTTGGAACTCACATTTCTCTCTGCTTTTTTGATGTTTGCTTCCATGAGATGTCATTTTTTCTGAGTAAACATCAGCAAAGCAACTCTGTCATCTCTGTTCCTTCCAGCTGCATTATTTCCCCTATCAGTGTGGTAAAGTTTGCTGCACTTTTCAGGCTTGCAACTTTTTGTTTCCTTCACCTTCTCCTAACCCCACATCTCAACATCCACATACTCTCAAAATCTTCTTCTTTACTCCCTAACACAAACATCTGCAAAAACAAAGTTTAAAATCTGTATTTGATGGAAGCATTTTTCTTTTAATTTCTGATAGATATAAAGTTCAGTTACAATATTTTGCATTTATTATAACCAATATGACAGCTTCTCAGTTAAAATTTTCTGCCATTAATTAGTATACCTAAGCTGTATTTCGGGCCATGTGAGAAGATACAGTTCAGTGCGTTAGGAGAGCTGTTATGTGAGCTGCAAGTTTCTTTTAACACTAGGACAGGGTGAAAGTAATCTTGGATTAAAGAGAGGGAGAAAGGGGGAAGTGCTGCATTTTAGTACATGCCTTATGAAGGAGACAGTAAAGGCCTTTGAGTTTATGCTAGTGAAGATCCTGTTCCTTCAGCCTACGGTCTGCTTTTGTTCTTTCTTGCTTTTGTTTTAAACCCCACACAGATTTCATATTGATTCTTTGCGCTATCTGATATATGCTGGTTTGTTGAAGAAATATCATGTACTGTTTATGGATAGGAGTGAATAAAATGCACTGGAAGTACATGATCCCTCCAGAGATTACGTCCATTTCTGTCTACACAAGTCTTAATCCAGTCTATTTGAAGTTCACATTTCCTTACTTTTTTTTTTTTTTTTTTGCATCTATCTTTCCTGCCAAGTTCTGGATATAACTGAAAGAGCAGAAATGTAAGACTCAGATTTATATGACATATCTGAGTTGTCATGAAGTTGAGAGCATTGGAGCCTTGAAGGACACCTACTATTATGAGGTAGCCATCCAGTCTGGAAACTCCCGAAGCTCATATAAGATTGATGTGAGCACTGAATAAAACCTTGAACTGTTTGCATTTTGTTTTCCATTAAAAGTATTATTCCCATTTCAGAAACAGAGTGTTCTTGATTATCTTCATATCAGCATAGCATTAAATTCCTGCATTTCTCTTTCTCTTGTATTACTGAGAAATGAAAAATTTATATGGAAAAAAATTCAAATAGAAACCCCATCTCTGCTTGGTCTGAAGCTACTGCAAATGCTGTTTTGCTTTCAGGGGTGTGGCATGGCTACGTTAATCAGTCAGGGTTTCACACAAAAGCAAGCAAAAAGCCTTCATAGAATTTGAGGATTGGAGCTGTCAAGGGTTAGCCAAATCCGGTGGGCATCAGGACCTGGGAGGTTTCTACCATCTCTGATGGATGTGTCTGCTGCTGTTTCCATTTGCAGGCCTATGGAGGCTGAGCACATCCACCTTGGGTGCAGCCACACGTAGCACATGGCTGGCCACAGGGACCAGTGCGGGTCCAACACGGACGGGCAGCCTGGTGCTGTTGCTCCTGTTCACTAACGAAATGTGTATGCTGTGTAGGTGCACAAGCACACCACACTCAGAGGTCCATCAAATACGAGCACAGTCCTTAAGCCAATCTACTGTCTATCTTTGAATTTGGGGCCCCATACCCAGTCACGGACTGAGACCTTGGTCTTCCCTGATGTGGGTCTCCCACGTGCTGGCTAGGCCAGCCTGAAACGTGCTTGTGAATTGAGCATACATACATGCACAGTGTAGAGAGTGCGATCACACAGACATTAGGAGAAGGACTGAATGAGAAGATACGAGATACTGCAGTGACCAGGTACAGGGCTCGGTGGGTGTCTTAGCCCCTTTTATCCCCCCTTCTTTCCATGCTGCTTCTTCCCCCTCTCTGCCTCTGTCCTTGTCTTCAGCCAAATAAACAACCCACCTCTCGTTACCGTTTTCCTATCAGTCCCAGTTTTGCCACATCTCTACTCAAATTCAGTATTTTTACTATCATTAGCTAGGTAATCACAGCCTTATACGCTGTTACTGATATGGTTACATCAGTACTGCTGACGTTGCAAGTTCTACTCCCCAAAGGCCCCCAGTGCTCCGTTCAGTTACCTGTGAAGTTTGGCCATCTTTCAAATGACTCCCTGTTAACCACCTGTGAAATCTTGCCATCCCTCACAGCACTGTCTGTAATTCTGGTTCACTTTTTGCTCTGTTATTTGTTATATCCAGTAGTTTCTCATGTCATCTTCAATAGTTCTCATGCTGTGTTCTGTTAGTTAAACCTCAGGCCTGAGCATCCTCATATCCCTGCACACCTCAACAACATCTCTGTAAGAAATAATGATAATATTTTATTGTGTTCATGAAACATTTCATTTACAAAATATTAAACAAGAAATGATGACTGTATTATTATGGCATACAAGCCAGTGTTTCATGCCAGACTATTTCTGTTAACAAAAGCTTCTGCAAAATGTGCCTCCGTGGACTTGGCGAAGTTGCAAATGTCATTTCTATCTGAATTATTTTTATAAAACCGCAAATTACAAGCCAGTGGTACATCCATTCATCCATTGCACTGCTTACCATTTCTGTCTTTGGGAGCCCACTAAAGCAGATAAGCCAAGCATGCTCCAGCTAGCTCCAACTGCAGCGCTTGTTCTAGCACTCTTTCAGAAAGGTCAGCGAGGGATTGCTTCATGCGGGAGGTTCAACCACTCGTTTCCTAGCATTCACAAGGCTCTTGGGCCCCACGGGTTTGAGCTGGGTGGTCCTGCCATCAAGACCATTTCTCTGCTCCCCGCTAAAATGCATTTCAGTTCAGTTCTCTCTTTGGTGACTCATCAGCTGCACTCTGTAGCTGCGATCTATGGACATCCCATATTTATGAAGTGCACTGCAATTGATCATAGTACATGTGCTTACTTAACCTAAAACCATCCATTCAGCTCCTTAATGTATGTAAACTGCCATAACTCAGTTCAAGCCAAAGAAGCTGTGACAATATAAACCATCCCAAAAAACAGCTAAATAGAGTGAGAATGATGGAATAAGCAATATCCTTTAAGGTCTGTTGTTTTTTTTTATATTTTGTTTTGGCTTGTTCGTTGGGGGTTTTTTCAGAGTTGTTTTGAAATTGTGGTATAGAAGTAAATCATGTGGATGTAATTTTTAGTCTATATGAAAACAGTACAGAACAAAACCAGTTCTGTTTGGCCTTTCAACGAAAAGAAACCTAAAGAACATTAAAAATGTTAAATCTAATGCACTGGAGAAAAGGCAGTAAATTTCAACCCTGAATTCTATTTTCAGATTCATTCTTGCTTCAAGACTTCAGTCTGATTGGATGCTGATGCTGTTCTTTGCACACACACACTTGACTGTGACAGTCACTGTTGGGCTACTTCTGATCCCTAAGGTATTTGAGTCTCCCGTCTCTTTTTTTTTGCCAGCACTGAGGAAGATAAATGTTGTCATGCAGAAGCAATGCTGTACAAAATTAGCAAGCAGCTGGTAGAAAAGGAAGATGTAAAATTTGGCTATGTTACCTAAAAAGCTGTGTATTCTTTTATTTTAAAAACTCTTGTACACTTTCAAAGATCCTTTCTTTCAGCTTTCAAAATTCCAGGGGTTTAAAGTACTTAAAATTTTTATGTGATTATTAGAAGAGGGAAAGAATCCTCCTTAACGATGCTTATTTCAGGTATTTGGGTGGCCATGAAGCTGCTAGAAGTAGCTGAGCTCAGACGAAGAGTTTAGGCAAGGGGACAGAAAGACTAGGATGGACTGCTAAATAAAACTAGAATGAGGAGCTTGGAATAGCCATGAGATAGAGAGGTTGGGACTTAAACCAGGCAGTTGTTACAGACTGAAAAATGAGAGCCCTTTGCAAGTCAGAGCCAGGGACGGGCAGATGCTGACTACCGAGAGGAGATGTGGCCTATGATACGGAGCCAGCTACTGGGTAAGAGGGTGAGTGCCTGTGGGCCAGGAGAAGATGGAGGATGGCAAGAGATGGGGCAGAGAAGAGGAAGGGTCCGAGCACCGCTGCATGCCTGCATCAGGCGCTGGGAGCGGAGTCAGTCCCACCAGGTCAGGAGCGCCGCCGGCAGCTCCACCCGTCCCCAGCACCGCTCCGCATGGTCGGAATGGAGCTTTCTGCTCAGCAGCGCGAGTGATTTTATAATGGCTTTTGGAGTGACCAATTGTATTAATCGAAAGGTCAAGAGTGAAAGAGAACATAAATGTGAAAGTTACATATGAAAGAAGAACCTTAAGCAGTTCAAGTTGATAGAATTATCAGTTTAATGAAGCTGCTATTCCTGCCTTTTGCCTATGTGTCAGAACAGGGTATGCTGATAACTGTCAAATATACATACATTAAACAGTCATAACAAGGGGACACATTGATGCAGCCTTAATACTGAATAACCTTGTTTTATTTTAAATTACTTTTCTGGTCTTTAGCAATAGACTTATTATTTTCTATTTTATATTCATATACTTTATTATGTATCTTCAGAGATGTCTTTCTAAAGTAATCTAGAAAATTTGTTGACCTTTCTGAAGCTGACTCATAACTACTGATGAACATTTCCATTTTTAGCTTATTATCCATGTAACACTACACAGATTTTTCTTCCAGCACACCAAAGAATTCAGGGAACTAAGAGAACATTCACAAAGTTTAGTTCTGTTCATAAAGTCCTGAGGCCAGATGACTGTGGACAATAGTAACTGCAGATGAGTGAATCAGTATGAATAAAAAAATCGCTGACAACCTCTCTACAACTCTTGATCCGAGCATTTGCTAAAACTTAGAAGAGAGAAATTAATTTGTCTACTTTTTTATTTGTTAGCTTCTCTTTTTTCCTTTTTTTTTTGCCACCCCATCTCTTCCTTTTCAGGATCAGGATCTAAAATGGGAGAATTGCTTTCTGCAGGATTGTTAAACTGTATGGAACATAAAATACAGTTTTGTGGTTATAGCAGCGTAATTGGAAGTACTGGCTGAAAGTCTATTTCTATACTACCTTAATTTAAATGCAATTTAAAGAGATTCAAATAAGCATCAAAATAAATGTGGGGTTTTTTCCTTATGCAAATCTCTAAAGATTTATTAAGTTAAGCAATCATTTATGGAGTTCCTACAATACTGATATTCTGTAGGACAGTACTTATACCAGTGATGCTTATAGCTAGTGTTTTGAGTTCAGAAAATCACATGAAATCCATAGAAAGATCATTGTGACATAAAAACACTTGATGTAAACTCTTACAGTGATGTTGAAGTAAACTTTTGCACTGATGGCAACATCTGTTTTATAAACACTTATTGCAGTTTTCACATTCAAGCAATAACCCGAGAGATGATATAGCTACAGAAGCTTACGAAGATGAGCTTGATATGGGTCGATCTGGATCCTATCTGAACAGCAGTATCAATTCAGCATGGAGTGAACATAGTTTGGATCCTGAAGATATTCGGGTATATATAACTCATTTAAATATCATTTATTATTGAGAACAACACTTTTTCCTCTCAGTAACCTCTGAATTACATCCATTTGACTTTTTTTGCAGCTATCAGCTGAAACAGGACAGCTTAGGTGCCTCAGTGATTGTGGTATCAAGTCATGTAAAATCTCATGGAAAATACTCACTAGTATGAAGAGAAGCTGCATTACTAGTTGTAGTAAAAGTCAGGCTGGAGGCTAAAGAGGAGTCATCATCCACAGCAAGAGCTGCTTATCAGTTTACATAGGCTCTTTCAATTATCTTGAAGTGCAAACAGCATTTGGTGTCAGTGTAATGAGTCATTTGTACGTAACATATAGATAACTGTACATAACTATATAACATGAAATTTTAAAATCATATGGTTAACAGAAGAAAATACTTTATTCCTATCTTACATGATAAAAGGGCTTATGTTCCCAGAATAAAGAATAGCTATAGAGTTCAGTAGGAAAGCATGCACCACAGCATTGCACAATCTGAAACATACACCATGAATGTATATGTGCATACTATATGATGCACAGCTGTGGAACGTAACTGATTTGTGAACGAGGGCTGAACTTACATTTACAGTGGAAGGAAATGGGATTCAAGTTGATGGAGAAATGGCATATTCAAGAATTAGGAAAAAAACAGTGAAATAAATTTAATGCTGTTTTAGAGCAATAGGTAATGCATTCATCAGGCTGCTTGTTTGACTAGACTCGCTCTGTACATACTAGTTTTGCCATTCACTTTGCTTTGCAGGATGAGTTGAAGAAACTATATGCCCAGCTTGAAATCTATAAAAGGAAAAAAATGATTGCTAATAACCCACATCTCCAGAAAAAAAGGTGCTCTAAAAAGGGCTTGGGGCGCTCAATAATGCGACGTATTACAGAAATCCCTGAGACGGTCACCAGGCAGTGCTCCAGGGACGAGAAGGACCTGATGGAACACAGTGCTGTGAAGAACACGGCCACCCTGAGAAAAAACCCACAGGATTCCACGAGTTCTGCAAAGCCAAAGGAAGAGACTTTGAAAAACAGAGTCTTTTCGTTAAAGAAGTCCCACAGCACTTATGATCATGTTAGGGATCAAACAGAACAACCGAATAGCTTAAGTACAGAAAGCACAGAAGTTGTAGCTGCTGAGAATTCACTTCTGGATTCCCTGAATGGTAACAAATTAACCAAAAATACTCCAGAAAAAGTTGAAGCTGTCTCCACCGAATCGGTCCCTTTGGTGTGCAAATCAGTAAGCGCACATAACTTAAGTGCCGATAAGAAGCCTCTGCATCCAAGAACATCTGTGTTACAAAAATCCCTCAGTGTTATTGCCAGTGCCAAGGAAAAGACTCTGGGACTAACGGGTAAAACACAAAGTCTAGAAGAAAGCACTAAATCTCATAAATCTCAGCAGAAGAGTAAGGAGGTCAGCAAAAAGCACTCAGCCTCCGATAAAGGGGAGCATAAAGATTCCCAGCGGAAGAACTCTACCCACTCTGAGGAAACAAAGAAAACCCATAAATCTGGGATTATGAAACAGCAAAGGGTTATTCAAACACCTGCAAATCCAGACACAGGCCCAGGTAAGTCTCTGCACAAGGACAATTTCGACATAGGAGAAGTTTGTCCTTGGGAGATATATGACCAAACTCCTGGTCCTGTGCCTTCTGACTCTAAAGTTCAAAAACATGTGTCTATTGCTTCCTCAGAGCCAGAGAAAAACCACCCTTCCCAGCCAAAGGGGAAGCCTCATCATAAGCTGAAGACACCTGAAGGGTATCAACAATCAAATCAAAAGAGCTCAGAGAAGGTGGAGGCAACCGCTTGGGAGACACAAGAGCAGCAGGTCTTTGAAAATGAGAAAAAACAGTCCAATTCCAAGTCTCAGGTCTCCCCTGGGCTGAAGTGTGAGAATGTTAATAGATATGCACCTAATACCTGTGCTGGGGAGCGGGAGGAGCCACCCCAGAAAGCAGCAGGAAAGGAAAACCTCAATAAATTGGCAGAACAGAAAAATAATGCCTCTTCCGAGGGAAACGTGCTTTCATCTGACTCCCATAAGCCAAGTAGTTACTTACAGCAACCTTTAGCATCTCGAGCAGAAGTCTGCCCTTGGGAGTATGATACACCAGATTTACCAAATGCAGAAAGAAGTGTAGCTTTATCAAACACCTCTGCTATAAGTGCAAATAAAACAGCAACACCTCGAAAATAAGAGGCTTTGGGACTGAGGAGAGTAGCGACATTGAGAAGACAACAGGAAAGACAGAGGGGACTTAGGCCAAAAGGATCTGAAAATTCCTAAGGAGCATCACTTAAATCAAGGGAATCAGCACTACAAATAAGTAGGATTTAAGCAAAGTAAATTATCATTAATGTTGTTATTATTTATTTGTTGAGTGCCAACAATGTGATTAGCAGTGCCCAGAATGTGGTCTTTTACTGTGTCAGTGAAAGAAATCTGCCTTTATGAAATCAATTCTCTTTTAAAAGAAGAAGAATATGGTGGTAACAAACGCACAGTGTAGTTCTTAACCGAATAATTTCTGAATGCCACAACTGGCTTTCATTTGCCCTTGGGACTTTAAAGATCCAGCAGAAACAGGGCACAGAAAATGACCTGATGGCAAAAAGAGGTATCAATGAGCAGCTTATTAAAATGACGACTTTTCACTTTACGTGTTTAATCTAGATAGCACTGCTAACTCAATGCATCCCCAAAATACATTTTATAAAACGAATGCTCTCATTTTCTTATTACTGTGTGTTTAAGTACATTGTTGTGTCTCATATTAAAGCATTCCAGATTGTATAATTTTTGCAAATAACTTTGATATTATGTGACACAACAACACATTTATGCAATCTGCAGATACTTTCTTCTAATTGCAAGTTAAAATACCTGCTGTAGACTTTTTTGTTTATATATAGAATTGCAGTAACCTTTCACTGGCTATGGAAGCTGTAATTCATATCGGGAAATTCCTTTGGGCTTTGGAGATTATTTCTTTTTCCTTTCCTGTGGTTTATATAGTGAATTTTTTTGTTTTACTCTCTGTTATTTAAATTTATAGTTTGATACTGTATTATTCAGGGGTTTTATACACGGTAAGTTACTTGTTATGTACTTCCCTTTAATGCTCATAGACTTTGTTAATAGTGGAAATTCAGTCGTCTTAGCTGCATATTCTGGTAAGTCTTAGGACAACTTATCTGTTGTTTGTTACTAATTTTAAAATATCATCCAGCAAACCAGAATTCTTAGTTTAAACATTCATGGTGATGATTTTGTTCAGTATTTCATACTGAGCACATCCTGCTAAAAATACAAGCAAGAACAACAATGAATATACCCCAGAAATGATCACCTGTTTTACTAAAACTGGACAACTCTGGGAAATATATTAGCTAGCTCATCTAGAACAAGTGTACTGTTTATCCCTGTTGGCAGACCTCAAAAAATTTGCCTTTGGAGTGAGGAGAGAAGTCCAAAATATTACTCTTCCCCCATATATGCAATCGTAACAGATAGTGGGAATGGAAATGATGGCATCTCTCCCGCACTCATTTTTTAAATTTTTTTTTTACATATATTAACAATAAAAGTTAGTGTTTAATACAGTGCTAATTTTCAGTGAGATCTGCAGTCCTCATCGTGCATATTAGCTTAATTCGTAGATGGCCCATTCATAACTATGAGTCTTAGTGATGGTACGCCATCAGGGCCTGAGGATGTTTTGTAAAGATTCTGAGGAGTATCACGAATAATAAAAAACCCTCAGCCATCTAAATGCAGTACCAGTAAAGTGCTATTCACTAGAATTGGCTATACATGCAGTACTCCAAAACAAAGACGGCTCAGTCCTAAAGAACTGGTGCAATTTGAGAGAAGTGATGGGATTCAGTGGAAGAACATGAAATGAGGATGATTGAATAGAATGTGTTGTTTAATATATATATAATATATATAAAAAATAGATATTTATATATGTTTAATATATATATAGAATGTCATATCTAATACACACATGCACCTACACGTATGTAGTATAAACTGATTTTTGTGGCATCATAGAAAAAGTGGCTTAAGATAAAATGCAATGAGCAGAGGGACTTAGACATGCTGGGCATGAGGAGGACCTTTTTTGTCCTTTGTGAAGGACAGGAGTCTATGGGCACGTCTAGACAGGCAGATCAAGATGGATCTGATCTTCCTACTGCATCTGCTAAGCCTAAACCTGGAACGTGCTGACAGCCGAGCCAGCTGGGGACAAGTCAGCTCAGGTCAGTGCTGTCGAAACACATTGGCCTCGCTCATAAATTCTGCTCATTAGCTCCGATTAAAGTGGCTGAACGGCCCCAACCAACCTGGTTAGCCTGAACGGTGCTCCATTCTACCATGGGGACATGCAGACTTAGGTCTTTGCTGCCCTGGGCTCGTCTGACTCTCCTGCCCCTCTTTTGTAGGGTGTAGCTGTGGCCTAGGAGATCTGGTCTTTGCCTTCAGGACACATCTTCTGTTCACCTGTGAAAGAGAGTCAGACATCTGAGCCTGGGTGCTTTGGGCATCTGTGCACCCACTTTGCACACAATATGGCAGTGGCATCCCATGTGCAGCCCAAATCCAGCTCTCTGCTTAGTGTGGAAAATTGCTGAGGTTAGACCCGGTGTGCCCAGATTCTCCCTTCCCACTCCCAGACACTCACGGGGTTTGGCAGTAACTTTTCCATCAGCTTCAGCAGGCTTTGATCAGCTCCTCAGAGAGAAAGTAACCCTAACCTTCCCTGCACGGGAAGAAGTCCATCCTGGGAACACAGCTTTCTGGGGGTCCTCCAGGAGCACGCTGACTCTGTGTGCAGAGAGACGCACAGCTTCAAACCTGCTGAGCGTGGTGACCACCTCGCGCCTCCCCTACCCCCGAAGGGAGGTTCTGCAGCCCACCTCGGCGGTGGTTGTGTGAGCGGGGCCGGGGGGACAGCTTATGGCAGGGTCCCCGGACTCACTAGCGGGAGTCAGCACCGTGTCGGAGCCAGGCACTGAGCTTAGAAGTGGGCATCCACAGAGGAGTCATGGAAGGGGATGTACATACTCACTGCCTCTCACAGACAGACGGTCACAAGGAGCGGGCCCCAGCCCCTGCGCCCTCGCCTGTCCTCCCTCCCTCCTTCCCCTCGGGACTGAGCGAGGACACGCTGCCCCTGCCCTGCAGCAGCCGTGTCGGGGTGCAACGTGCACCAAGGGTGAGGGGATCCGTGTTGGCAAAGCATCCCCACGGTACCGCTGCCCCTTGCATCCCTGGCAGGATCAAGCGCTTTGTGCATCACTCTGTCTGTGCCACCACTAACTGTCCACAATTCCTTGCTCTTTTCCCTTCTTTTCTTTTTTAAAAGATAACTTCATTGGAAACCCAGAAACACAGCCCGTTCCTTGGCTGGTGTAAAACAGCCTGGCTGCATGGCAAGCAAAAGAACGACGGCCGCTTACCAGGGAAGGCACTGGCTTGTGTATTCTTGTCTGGTTTTGTTTTCTTTCATCCTGACCCTTTCCCTGACTTCTTAACAAATGTCTGTTATGGTTCTTTAGGCTTGTTGTAGTGACATATCCTAAGACTGATACAATTGGAGAACTTTTTCCTTTAGAAAGCAACAAAGCTTTCCCCAGTTTATTTAGCAGCGGATATTTGGGCTATAGCTTCAACTGGGAGTTTAAATTATTTTGCACTTAAGAAAATGAGGGGCCAAACTTCACTCAACTATTCTATTTCACTATGATGCTGCTAGAAGCATTGCTTAATGAAGACATACTAAGTTAGACATAAGTAATGTTATGTGTTTCATAGATTTTTCTCCACCAGCTTATATTGACTAGATTGCTTAGTTGTCTTCTTCTGGAGTTTCATTGTCATTATTCAACCAAGAGAAGTGCAACTCTAGAATTAAGGTATTTTCTAGCAGATCTGTTAAGGGAAAAGATAATAAACACTAAGGTCACAAACATTTGCTAGGTTGTCCTTTTAAATGCATGTGCAAGCTGCATTCCTCCTTTATTTCTAAGCCATGGTTTATAAATGATTAGGTTTATTACCAATCTTACTAGACTTGTATAATTTATGCAAGATTATACGCTTTAAAATATAAATCAGTACACACCTATCATCAGCTTTGGTGGCATCATAGACCTGAAACCAGACAATACTTTTATATTTGCTCTCCTTAGGCGTTTGCATGCATATGACAACAGGCAGGCCTGAGAAAACACTGCCTTTTGACTTTTAACATTTTAGCTACTCCAAGTTGTAGAGTATATAAAGCTGTAAGTCTCTTCACTTTATAATGTGGTTCTTATGACAATGTTATCTGGCAACCAACAGCATCCACCATGAAATACTTGATAGATTTATGTTGTAATGTGTTGCAGCATGTAAATAATGTAACTTCTCTGCAATAAAGCACATTTATATGAAGCCTGTCTGGAGGCTTTTGTGTTGTGATTTTCTGAAGTCATTACTGATCCAAACTAAACAGGTTTCTCATCAAACTTGTAAAATAACTGACAATGAGTTTTACAGCTTATATGATCCGATCACGTCATTAGCATTTTCCAGATTTTCCTCGTATTTTTTTGATATCAACCTTTAGACTAGCTGAGTACTGTGTTCGGAATTTCAGGTGAAGGAAATAGCATGACCAGCAGCTCTCTTTTCTCAGTGGCTGCAATTTTGAGAGCAAAATTGTAGGGTCCATGCTATATTCTCATTAATTTAATGGCAAATACAATGTTAGAAAATATTAGGAAACACATCGATAGCGTTTTGTGATATTGTAAACTTCTGTAGTTCATCTGTACTATATGTGTGCATGCCTGGATTCCTCGTCTAAAATATATGTCTAACAGATACAGGAAGGGCACAAAGAATGGTAACACAGATGATCAGAGACAGAGAATGGCTGCTGTGTGGGCAATGACTACATCAACTGCAACTTGCTTAGCTTGGACAAGAGATGACTGAGAGAGGGATGAGACCTATATAAAATTACTAATGGTCCAAAGATAATTAGGAAACACGTTTGTTGGGTTTTGTCATGCAGAAACTACAGAATGCCAACGGCAGCCATCATACAGCAGTTTAAAACAAATGAAGTTTTCTTCTGGATATGGCATAAATAACTTGCGGAGCTCATTTTCACAGATTGCTGTGGTTATCATGAGTTCAAAAAACATTGGAGAGGTCATGGAAGAGAAATCCATTAAGATCCCTGAAAACAGTGGCTACAAAATTCTTAAATCGCTTTTCTGTAGATGGCTGATAAGTAGGAGAATTGTCTTTGCATTATCACCCAGTTTTCTTTCCAGAATCACCCACGGATGGATATAGTGTGAGATGAGCATTTCATCCAGCACAATCTTTGTACTTTCTTATGTCTGCATAAATACAGATAGTTAGCCGCAATTAGTTTATTTTCTGTTGTCATCCCTGGTTTTTTAATGACCCAGTATTGATGTAGGAGTTCTGCTAGGTTCTTTCACAGACATATATATATTCGTTTGCATGTTCCCCAGTGGCTCCTGGGTTGAAATGCTGCCATTTGGGTACCCAGTCTAAGTCATGGTATCGGGCATAATGGGGACATGATGGGGAGAGAAGAGGAAGATAATTACTTACATTCAGTAAAAGAACTATGTACAAGTCCTTTGCAAGCAAGAAGTCCAGCTATCAGAAAGCAAGGCCTGGAGATTTTCCTCTGAACCACTTCATGGGGCTCAGCTCAAACCTAGGGCAGCTTTTCTCACTCAGGCACAGAATGTTGTAACTAATAGCAGCCTTCTGAGCTCCGCTGCTGACATCTTCACAGCTTTTAAGAAGTAAGGGAATGATTTGCAAAGTTTTGTGGCTTTGGAAAATATCCACAGCTGTATTTTCTATAACCTTTCTTTCTCCTCCTATTGTATTTCATCTGAGAGGATGCCACCAGCCTGCAGGCACCCATGGGGAGGGCGTGCAGGAGACAGGGATGGGCTCTTCGCAGTGGTGCGTGGTGGGAGGAAGAGAGAGACAATGGGCATAAATTCAAGCAAGAGAGGCTCAGACTGAACATTCAGAAAACTTTTTCACCATGAGAGAGGTCAAGAAGTGGAGCTGGTTACCCAGAGGCTGCGCACTTCCCATCCTTGGAGCTTTTAATGGACCAACTGCATAAAGCGCTGATATTGTAGCTGATGCTACTTTGAGCAGCAGGTTGGACTGGAGACCTCCTGAGGTCCTGCCTGAATAATCCTATCGCCCTATGAACAGTGTTCACTACCAGAACACGTTGTTCACGTCATCCTTTTGAAAGCTTGCAGGTGGGCACCCCAGGCAGCTTTGACTCCTGCCTGACACTACAGGTCGTGTAGTCAATTATACAAAGTGTAACTGTGGGCAAGCCCCCTCAGCAGACACCAGCTGCTGCAATAGAAAGGCATTTTGTTTTTCTTCTGATCCCCACAGCCCAGAGTAAGCACGGTGACAAAGTGAGGAAGGAAATTATTTTGCTTAGAGCTGGCTGGGAAGAACAGTTTTAGCTGCCTGTGTTGAGTAAGTGCTTGAGCTGGTGCACAGTGGAAGGAATGTCTTCCACCAAAAACACCCCAAACCCTAAAAAAAGGATAATGTTTTTCTCTAACACTTCGAGGATTCTTTTAAAGCATTACTGGATTCTGAAGGAACCATTAAATTCTAAATTTTGGGAGGGGGTTGTGAATGCAGTTCTTCAGACTGGCAGTTGATTTATGTCAGGGTGACAGGGCTGCATGCCTGCCTGCAAAGAAATTATTTCACACTGGACACCTTTTTTTTCCCTTATTAAAATAGTATTTCTGACAGGCGAAGCAAACTTTCCAATTCTAAAGCAGCTTTTTTTCATCAACTTGGAAATTAGCTTTAGCAATGTTAGAAATTTAATAAAAGATATTGATTATTTCACTTGCTTTGGCCGGCTGCCATCATGTTGCAATATTCAATCTTCTGCTTCTCTCATACTTGGAAAATTGAGCATTATCTCTCCATTTATGCAAGTGATTTTTCTTTTTTTTCATTTATTTACGGGTTACCTTTTTTAGTCACTGAAAGTGTACAAACAAATCAAACACTGGACATTTTACCATCAAATTACTGGATTTTAGATTTCTGGATATATGAGTTGGGTGCAATTTTTCATTATGCCATGCATGGAAAAACATTATGTGTACCCAAAATAGCCATATATTTTTGAAATGTGCATTTATCATCTTCTGTATAATATAGATATCTTATGTACAAGTGTACACAATCATTATTACATTTTTGTAGCAGCCTTTAAAAGCAATTAGAAGATTGCTAAGCCTGCTCAATGGAAGTCGTCTAATGAAGTTCAAACCGCTGGGTGTCTTTCAGGTCTACCAGCATAAAATATGTGCTAAATTAGGGCTTGCTGACATGTTTGCTCCTTGGCTGTTGGAGAGATGTTCCGAGGCAGAGCAAATGCAGACGGCTGTCCAGTCCCACCACGGCGTGGGCTGTCGTGCCCATGTGTGTGACCCCTTGTTTTCCTGCTTGCGGTTGCCCTGCTGTGCCCTTACTTCATGAGGGGGTATCATGGAATAAACTTAAAAACCTTGATTTTGGCTGATCTGCTTGGCAAGCACCCATAATGGTGGCTTTCTGTCGTACCTTTTCCTCTGCTGCTGCAAAGAAGTTCACAGGAGCCGTGGCGCTGAGCTGGTTTGGTGTGTTGTGGGCACGCAGGGATGCCAGAGCCGGGCAGAGCAAGCCTTTTGGAGGCTGCCTGGATCCATCTGGAGTTAAACGCTATTAGCTGTGCTGCCTGACAGATGATGCTGACAGGGAGTTTAGACTGGCTGCAGTACTACAGATGAGAAACATGTTGGTTTGACATACTTCAGTGCTAAAAATAGTATCGTGTAATGATGTCTGTGTTCCATGAAGATTTTTTAAAGCTGCAGGGTGGTAAGAGCCGTGTGGTTCCCAGCAGTCGTCCTGGAGACTTCACCAAGGGAAAATTACAGCAGCACTGGCGAAGACACCTGTCCAACTCTGTTCCCACATCACATTTTATGAGGTATTTGGCAAGTGCATGTGATTTGTATAAGCTAGCGAAATTGGCAAGTGCTCCTCTGTAGGCAGTGTATTTTAATAGCTATGTTTCTACTCATTTTAATGCTCATAATATATCAGTTTCCCTTTGTTGACAGCAGTTTTGTTGTCTCTATGAATTTCTTTCAAATTATTTTACAGGAACTTGCTACAAAACTGATTTGCATCTTAGCTGCTCCATTGCAAGGCCATCCTTATCCTCACAGATTTCTTTGTGTTTGAAGTCAGAAGACAACAGGATCACAATTTACGGAATTTTCCTTCAGAATTAGTTAAATATTTTAAAATAGAACTTTAACAGTTTTTATTCTGATTGATTATATATACTGTTTTAATGACCAACAAAATTGCAATGTGTAAAAACTGCTAGCAAAATGCTACCTTTGTTGCTTTCCAAGTGGTATTTAAATGTGTTTTTGCTTCCAGGTTTTATGATTAATTGTAGATTGCAGTTGTGCACTGCATGACCTTTCCATTCAACTGTTTGTTGTCTACACTACAACTGGAACTGAAAAATCATAATATGACGAAAATCCAGTGCCCCGATGGGGTTTGGGGTTTTTTTAGATTTGCCATCTCACCACTGTATGACAAGCATTTTCACACACAAGCTAAACTACTTGCTGAACCACTTGCTTTGGTGTTTTATGCATTACCTTCTAAATTTAGATATTATTCTTAATTCCTTGGGATCAACGTTGTAAGTCAATATAATGGCCTAGCAGATAATAATAGAAAATCAATGAGATAAAACTGGATATTCTTTTTCTTTGTTAAACACAATAGTGAAAATGTGAAAACCCTGGCATTCCTGGGGAAGAAAACAAAACAAAATAATGAGGAATTTGGTTACTACTTTCCCATTCAGAACCAATTATTTTTAGTATTAAGGAACTCAGAGAAAACTTTACTACATTTCTGATTGATCAGAGACTGCCCTGTACATTCCGTGTATTTAAATTAGTTGTGATTTCAGCTGAAACAAATTTGTATCTTGTAGTTCTTGTCCCAAACACAATTTTTACTGGTGGTGCATTTGACCCTGTGGGGATGGATTTCAACAGAAGGTGCAGAAACCACATCTGCATATATTAAAGTCCGTGCCGGTGTATGATTGTGTTTATGTTAAGGCACCCTTTTGTTCTGTTCCTGCTTTTACCTCACAGTAAATTGCCTTTCTATGGAAGTAAATTATTTGGATATTGTCACTTCGAAAGTGTGTGCATGTTCAGAGTATCAAACAGGCAAGTGATAAAAGGAAATACACAAAACAAACAGCACAGCTTTTAGGGGCTATTCACGCAGAGTTCCTACTTTCCTCTGCTTGTTTCTTGTCTCCTCACATAGGAAACACATTTGCTAGTGTAACTTAGTAAGACCCAAAAAAAGAGTTAGCGGACAGGAGGTATCAAGGTACTGAATGAGAGGCAAACTATTAGTTGATTAATTCTTAGTATAGAAATACTGATTTTCAAAGCCACCAGAAAAGGAATTTAGTCTACAGTCCTCTTTGAATTCAATTACTTCTTTGAAAACTCCGGTCTGAGAGACTAGACTATTGGTTTTGATGGTGCCAGGAATCTTTACAAATGGCACTAGCAAATCTGCAAAGTCAGCAAAAGAGTCCATGCCCTCATACAGCCACTTGGAGAAACAGGCTGATGCTAGGCCGAGTGGACTCTTGGCATGGGAAACTCCTTTGAACAGCACTCAGGACCTCACGTCCACTAAATTAATGCATTTTGGACTACCAGGAATGAGTAATTAGAGCCAAACAGGAGAATGTGTTTGACAGCATAGACACCTTTTCACCAAGACTGGGATGGAGAGACCACAAGCTCATTGTAACTAGGCCACCGAACGAGCTGGCCCGTGTTAAGTCAGGGTCCGGTTCACATTCCTGCCAGGGAAACAGCAACCTGCTGTCAGCAATCCGCCTGATACAAAACCCTTGAGGAACAAAAAAGCATTCATCATCCCAAGAGCTGCCGCTGCCCGCTGACACGCCTGCTCTCCAGCTGGTGGTCCCACCAGGTGCTTGCTGCCCTTTGCCACCCTGCAGGTAGCACAAAAGGTTGGCCTTTTCATTGGAAATGTCGCAGTGGCTTACGCTTGGTTTTGCTCTCTTTTCAGCCAGAGGCCAGAAGCATTGTGCTGCAAACTAAAGCTCTTTTCAGCTTTTTCTACTGGCTGTTCAGCTGCTTTTGATCCCTGCAGTTACTTTCACCAGCTCAAGTCCCGGGCAGATGGCAGCACTATTGTCCTCATCTTCTCAAAACATCCCACTTTTTTTCTAAATCACATGCTACCATACAGACTAGAGCTGTGTTGGTAAAATACCTCCCCCCCAACCCGGAGACAGCTTGGACAAAGCCACACTCAAACAATTTTTTGCCTAGCTGTAAACTTCCAGTGTAATATTTGGCACATCATTTAGGGGCAGATTTTTATGTAGGCACCTGTCTGGCTCCCTGTGCCTTAGTTTTCCATCATTTTGTGAGGATGACCTGACTGCTTCCAAAAGAGGGTACGAAGAAGGATGCAGTCAAAATCGTACAGTCTTCAGATGGTCCTGATACCACTGAGAAACACAAGCATGGTCCTGCTCTTCACCTTTTATGTGGCAATGGATTGTATGCTGTTGAATGGCAGTAAAATGCATATTGATTCACCAAGTAGGTGATTAACAACTTGCAAGTTATGGAAGCTTGGTTAATGTAAGCAATTTTACACTATGTGAAATTTCCTCTTGGCTGTTTTATAATTTGCATTTTATCTCAGCAAAACAGATAAAACCCAGACAAACTCAAAGATGATCTGACCTGACCTTTTCCTGCATTAAAGTTCCGGAGCTGTTCAAACATAGGAAATTAATCCTTGGTGCTGTTTAGCACCAGCATCAGGAGTTCTCCAGAATTTCCCTTGCCCACCTGCACAGCTTGCTGGTGCTGTTGTAGCATTCCTGTGTACACGAGGAGCGCATTAAAAATCCTCCTTGCTTCTCCAAATACTGCCCAAATGTCACAGGGACGGTACTGGGTGTTTGCATCGCTGGTACATCTGGTACAGTTTGGTACGTCTGTTTAACTTCAGCAGCTCTTCATCTCTGTTCAATTCTGTGGGGCCAGGTAAATTCAAAGAATTAATATCAAAGTCTGTTCTTTACATCCTTAACTAAAATAGCTGGGGTCTGTAAACAGAGCTGACTCTGCTCAGGAGAAAGGTAAGTTGTGCCACAATCTGGAGATCAAATCTGTCTTGAGCATCCAGTTTATTTACATTTAATGTCACTGTCACAACCTTCACGCAAAGTAAACCCAGATATTGAAGAAAGCTTCAAGTGCATTTCCTGAGTCGTCTTTGTAGTGTTCTCTACTGATCTCCTTCAAGGACTGCATTTTCTCCCCCTCTTTTCTGTTACAAAGAGTGATCAAAATGAGCTCATTTACTAACATAGGCTCAGATGCACAACTGTTTCCTAAACTTGCCGCTTTATGTCTGTAACCCATGGCTGCGGATTTCTTGTATAACCCTTTTTGCATGCTTGAGATCCAGCTCTTACTCTTAGGTGGAACTTTTTAGCTCTATCTGTTGCTTCTGAGTAGGACACTGAAAACAAAAGAGACTTTGAAGCACTGAGAATTTAGGTGTTTTCAAAAATTCTGTTTACCCTGTCTCTCCTGCATGTTTCCTTCTTTGATTCTTAGCTTCTCTATCTTTGTCTCAGCCATGGAAACTTTGTGTTCCAGTTCTCCTCTGCCTTTTCAGTTAGGCCTGTGCTTGTACCTTCACTAAACCCTACCACTTTTCCTGTTCTTGCAGCTTCAAAATCATTTCAGCTAGCACAGAGCGTATCACCCCTCACCTTGACTTCTGCTCTGAATTCTCTTCTCCCCACTGACACATGCATTTCGCTCCAGACACGGCTGCCCGCTGGACTCAACCCCCGGCTCTGCCTCACCCCCCCTCAGCCTTGCTGAATTCTCTGAGCAGCACAAGGCAGGAGTGGCAGTATCATTACGTCAATTTAGGTTATCCTAGGCACTGTACAAAAATACATGTAAAGAATTGCTGATTTTCTTTTTTTCACTCCTTACAGCCTAGGATTATGGGAAGATGGTGACAAATGGGGAAAAGAGGTGACTATCATGTGAGTAGAACGAACACATCACTGTCAATAAAAAATTTTATCCACCACTTTTCCAGCTACTTTTCTCTATTAAGATATCATTTAAGATTTGTTAAGAGTATTTTCAGGCAAAAATAAAAGATAAAAGAGATCAAAATAGTTTTAAGAGATAAAAATATTTCTGTTGACTAAACTAAATTCTGCGTGTATCCATACTGTTTCGTGAACCCCAAAGCATTCTGTGATTCTATGTAGGAAGACTCCATGCTTGTTTACATAAACTGCAAATTCTTAAGATAATTTTATAGCTGCATTTTCTAACTGCTTTGCCAGTCGCAATCCAACGATGTGCATGGACTGCTGCTTCTTTCTGGTCCATCTCCCAAAACGCTGATTTTCCTTTCTTAGGACCATGCTGGATTAGGATTTGCTTTGTTTAGAAAAAGCTGTTTCAGTGGGCAGCTACCTGTAGCAGGGGCTGTATTGCTACTAAATTAATCACGCTAAAGGACAAAGTCTTTGCTGCTGTTCTGTTGTACCTGCTGGATGCTCTTCATCCTTCAAGTGTCTTGGGTTTTGAATTCCGTGCTCCCTTATTATCATTACTACCAGAGGAGGAGTCCTTTCACCTTGCCGCTGTTGTCCCTCTGCTGTGTGACTCTGATGGTACCCTTCATACACTCTGTTTTTTCCAGCTCCCCCTAATGACGAAGACTTCACAGTCTTGCTGGTCCTAACCAGATCGGCTTTCTGGCTGAGGTGCTACCTGTCCCCCACTACTTTCCAATATATTTAATCTCTCACTCTCTGAAGTCAGTGGCCACTTTATGTATACCCTGTATATGTATGTTTTCGTTCAGCATGTTGTCTGTTCAACTGGGCATTTTCTCCGGTATGCAGGCCCTTGCACCTACGTGGGACTGCAGTGGAGTCTCCTCACAGAGGAGTTCTGTGCTGCCTTGGTCTCTGTGGCAGACTCTGCTTCCTAAGGGGTGCAGTGCAGTGTTTCCAGGCAGGGATGCTGGCCGTTTTGGTGGCACTGTGATCAAGCATTCTACAATTCTATGATTCTATGAATGTGTACTGGCAACTGGGTCTTTCTGTTGCCTCGTGGTACCCAGCAGCAGATGTTTCGGGTGGGACTGATATGAGTGAATCTCACCTTGTGGAAACCTGCATATGAGTAAGTCTTCTTAGGACTCTTATATGGTCAGTGGAGATTTATTCAGTAGTCATTGGAGTCTATGGCGTAATTAATTTCACACTAAAGACAATGCCTACCGGAGGTCATTTAAATGGCACCCTGAAATCGCCATCTTTCCATTTTCCAATGGAGATCAGGACGACTAGCTCAGATTTAGAAGTATCCAAGATGTCTCATAGTAGGTGAGATGTGGGATCCCACATAGGACGTGATTCATCCTATGTTGTACATATTGGCACTGACAATGCCTTAGTCTTCTTTCCAGCCTCTCAGCTTTTCATCTGGCAAGGATCATTCGAACACCTAATCTTACAGCATGGGTGACTATCTGAGTAAGGCAGAGCAGACACAGGCCAGACAAAATCCTTCACTTTTAAACATAATACATATTGGTCATTAATATTCAGTATAGCGTGGTAATGTATACAGAAATAATGTACTCCTTATCACTACAAGAGAGCTGATCTGTTTTGATCTCTCCCAGGAGCTGAGTGGGGATTTCATTAAATTGAAGTGTCTCCATTTCGTTATCAAACCCTCTGTCTGTTGCACGCTTTGTGTGGTTGCATGTTGCACGTGTACTTTCATTTGATCCCTTGCACCCAGCGAATGAGTAACAGCCCGCCACTGGGGGGTCAGCAAACCTCCAGGAAGTCCAAACAATAATTATTTCATGCTTGCTGCAGCAGGGAATTTCTGTGCTTTCTGCAGTGAGAGATGTCTGAAGTACTAAAATGTAATTACAGTTCCACCTAGAGCTTGGTCAAGCTCTGTCTGTTTTGCTGAGACGTTAAAGCTATGAACTGTGCCAGGAGCTGGTAGGTAGAAGTGTCTCCAAGTTATCAACCTGTTGTCTGCTCCTTTCATGAGTGTGATTCTGTTAAGTAGTGGCAGTCTGATATGAAGCCCAATGAAGCCACAGGGAGTTCTTTCACCGACTTAAGTAGGTTTAAATCAGGCCTCAAAATAAAACTTCTCTGTTTAGAAGGCAGGATGCAACAGAATGGTGAGGAACTGTGAGTGGGTTAATCACTACATTTACTCAGCTTGATGACTAATGTCTGTGTCAGTTAACAAGTTTTATTAACAATATAGTGACCTTGAAAACTCTGTACATCTGACTAACTCATTCTCTTTTATGACTAAGTGCTCTATATTTTGAGCAAGGATGTAATTGAAATGATGTCATATAAAGTGACTTGAAGATTGAAATTACTTAAATAATATATGGATTGCAACTTCCCTTGAAACTGATATAGTTTTTAAACATTGAAAGAATACCTTAAATTACTGAAATTAAGAGTGACACTATAGTATCAGGTAAAATATATGTGTATAGTGAGGTGAATATTAAGGCTATTAATCATGAGTAGGAAGTGCTAGGTAGTACAGAATTATTCCAGCACTGGAAACTATTAGATATGGATGTGATGAATTTGAGATCCATAATTTGCCAAGTTTGAAAAGCTGTATGACAGTGAAAATGGATATCCGTGAAGCGTATGGATCATAATGCTAATGTTGTGGCAGGTCATGCTGAAGATGAAGTGAGGCTTACAAGATGCTCCATACACAATCGAGTGCAGAGAGCTGGACAGTTACTGTATAGTTACGGGGAGCGGCTGAGATTCGCCCTATCAATGGTGAGGGTGCAAATGGTACATCTCACTCCAGCCCACTCAGAAATCTAACCACCCCTGCTTTCTGCCCCCAAAATGTCACTTATCACTGAGCTAAATCAGCACATCTACTTAGCCATTTAAGTTCTTTCTCTTCCTCAAAAACTGCTATATGCCATAGCACAGGTGTGATACATGCAGCGTGATCACACCTCCCGAGATACATAGCTGGCCTGCCTGCTGTTGAAGCCAATCCTTTACACCACTCAGCTAAATATCATACCCTTTCTTTGCAAAATGAATATCCACACATTTCTTTGTGCATGGGTGTTGTATTTTGCCCTGCATTATAACTCTACAGTCCATAGCAACCATCAATGTAGTAAACTATATGCCTCAGTAATGCACCGTGGTTGAGCACCATGACTCCATATCCCCCCTGATGGCCTCATTAACCCAAGAAACAGATACTAGGATCCAAGTGCAGGTGAGAGTTGACTTCCTTCCAAATGCTTTGTTGGTTAAACCCTGTATTTAACCCTGCTTAAATGTGCAAGGACAGTACTCCTGTGTTCCCTCATGCAGGAGCACAGTAATGGCACAGCATTTCCAAATGGCAACATGACTCCGCAGCCTTGGGACATGCTCTTTCACCACCGTGCTCAGCAGCAACTACCCGGGCTCCGCTCATGTCTTTTGGAGCTCTACCACAGGGCCACTGGCATTGTGTCCTGGTGAAAGGGCTGAGCCCAGGTGCAAGCAGGTGAAATGGTCCCTGTGAGCACCAGAGCCTGCTGTCAAACCTGCTGTACAGATCATGATGGTTCACCAAGATGATTGTCCTTCACACCATGTTTCAGCCAAATCCCATACTGGGAACTGAGTGGAGCCACGATTCCCTGGTGCTGCAGGGGCTGGGGAAAAAAACCAACAAGAAGAGAGAACACCATGAAAGGTGTGTGGGAGGGATGGGAGAGGGAACTGAGGAAACTTGGGAAGTATCAGCAACTTTCTTTGCAAAGACTACCCAAAATAGTATCCATCTGAGTATCCATCCATCCACCCAACATCTCTGTCTGTGAGTCTCCTTAGGTCCCCTTTACAAACGGAGATCGAATCAATATAGTTGATGGAGTCTGGGACACAATTAGTCTCCTGCTAAACTCCACATCTAAGAGATCAAATGCAACACACCCCAAAATATCGTGTCAAGCACTAGAACAGGCTGCCCGGGGAAGTGGTTGAGCAACCATCTCTGGAGGTAATTAAAAGATGTGTAGACGTGGCACTTAGGGATGTGGTTTAGTGGTGTCCTTGGCAGTGTTAGGTTAACAGTTGGACTCAATGATCTTGCCAGTCTTTTCCAACCTAAACGATTCTATGATTCTATACTAACTTCTCTCTCTTCAACATGAAGGAAGTTAAGGTTCAAGTTCAAGCTCGAACATCAGTGCTGACCTTGTACACATCTAAAGTATAACTAGGGTAAGAGCTACCACTGTTTTCTTTACTGAGAAAGCCACATTTCCTTCCCAGAATACCGTTAAGTAGGATTCCTACTTAATTATGAGTAACAAAACCTGTGTTTGTCAGGTTTGTCAAGAACTATAACTGTTAAGCTGTCATTTAACTTCTGTGGGTATAGTGTATTTTTCCCCCGAATATTCCATAATTACGATTATCCATTTTAATATTCTTGTCTTGAATAAGCTTGAAACACTTAATAGGAGTTTGGGGGAGTCTCAAGTTTGCACCTTAATTTGCAATTAGTTTGCTGTCAGGGGGCAAGTGAAGTCTTGATTCTTAACTCTGCCCCTGTGCCTGTGTTCCTGCACTACCTGCCTGCCGGTTGCCCTGGGCTCTTCTCTGCGACCTGCTCTCTCGCCCCATGAAGGCTGCTTTGACTTCAGCCAGAATCCCTCTGGGAGCACCAATGGTGCGCAGCCACCAGCGTACCACGACTCTGCTACAAGTCTCCGAGCTCTCTCTTGTACCATGGTTTCATGAATAGCCAACCAACGTAATTTATGTAGAAAAATATTTGTGTGTGTGCTTATATGTATATGCAGGTGTGTGTGTGTGTGTGTGTGACGTGCGTGTGTCTATATAAGTATAATGCATTTAAAGACATACCTAGGCACACACAGAGTTATATCCAGCTATCCCTGGTTATATCCTAGGTGCTGCCTGAAGACCCTGACATATAAGAAATAGTTGTTTAAAAAATACAAAAAGCTCTGAAAGCAAGAGACTAGTTCTGTGTGTTTATTGTTATGCAGATGTATTCCATCACCATTTTGTCCGCAAATCCATTAGGCTATACCTTTCCCCCAGTAATGTTTATGCAATGCTCCAGATTTTAATTGATCAAGTAAGGTGACAGTCAGTCCGTGTACATTGATTGAATAGATACTACTTCCGAGAAATGTGACTCAGAATACTAAGTGCTGTTGGGGAGGTTTTCTGTGTTTTATCTGCTAAAGTGAGTCACTATGGAGTGAACTGCTGCTTTTTGCAGGCAGACCTTTAGACAAGAGACTGTGAAACATCAAGAAGCTCTGAAACATCAGCCTTGTTCTAGAAATCCATTTAAGTAAAAAGAAGCCAATCTACTCCAACCTACTCTGACATGAGATGCTAATCTAAGTCATCTTTTGTCTTGTTTTATTGGGGTTTACTCTCTGGCAGTGTTTTCCCAGAGTCAAGGAATGCTCTGGTGGTGTTAACATTCCCCATCAGAGGTTTCCATTGTACAAAACGCTTGTATCTTCTGTACAGGAGTGTTATAGATGACTGTGCTATTGCAGCTGTAGTCTTCATTGATACTGGCAATATACTATCTTCCTAATATCTTATTGAACACAGTTCAGGTTCATCATATACGGCAGCAGCCTGAAGAGAACAAAAATGTATAAGTCACAAGAAAACCTGCAGCAATTTATGAATTCAGCCTCAATTTTTAATCTAAAAGAAATATAAGCATTTTTGAAAGTAAGGAAATGCAATGCTAAAATACCTTGGAAACCCCATCTCTGCCCCTCTAGCAACAGCAATCCAATTTCCTTCCTCCTGGCAGAGATTCTCCAAGACGTATGTTCTTTGAGCTGACACAGTGTGTTGCCATTAGGAGAGGACTAAGGAGAGCTCGAAAAATAAAAACTGTATTCCATGGAGAGTGTCATTTCTTACTTCTATGGTTCTTTTCAAGTTTAATTAAAAAATCTGGGAAGAGTAACTGCAGCTTGGAGATGATGGCAACATTGGTGCATTGTGGAGAGTTCTCTTCTCTTTTTTTGACCAGGTGTACGTTATGAATTAAAGAAGCTCTTACTGAGGAAAGGTACATCAGTACATTGCCATGAAAAGTTTCAATGGGCTGGCATTTTCTGACAGCAAAATAAAAGCCTTCCTGAGAAAAAATATCCAGCTCCAGTGAGGGTATCTGTGCTATTGTCCTGGCACAGTAAGCATCGTCTGTAGCTTAGCTTTTGCCCTTTGATGTGTTGCTTTCAGAAAGGCTTAAGAAACCTTCCTGTAGATATTGCTGCTGTCTCCCACTAAGCCAGACCGCTGCACAGCATTACTTCTCTTCCTCAAAGTTAATGCTGAGGAAGTCAACAATCATATGAAAAAGTGATCTTAAGCTGGTTCTAAGAACCATTGTTTGCTAGGAAGGCAGCTGGAGGAGCGGCTCATGGTTTGCACCTCTGTGGTTGAATCAGAGAAACGCATTTCTTCCCTTTCCCCATCATCCCACACCATTAAATAATAATGCAGAAAAAAATTTGAAATGAACAGTTAGTTCTTTGATAGAAATGTGTGTCTTTAGTTTCCTTACTTAAATGCAGGGACTTTATTAGGTGGAAAAAATCAGCTTTCATTTATATGAATTTGCATGAATTAAATAGCTGCAAACATGAATCCTAAAGGCTCAAACATCAGAAGGCAATTAAAACTTGAGGCTTTGTACATACTTGAGAGAAAGAGCGGCTGTACAAAAATAACTTTGAGGAGGATACTTTCATGGCAGAGGAGCAGCTAACTCCTACATGCAGCGACACACACATGCAGCTTACTTTTTGTCAGCAATGGATTCAAGGGTCCCCAGGGGTCCTGTGTGAATACTGTCACTCTGCAGTCACAGCTCCAGGCGCAAGAAAATCCACAGCAATGTGCACTTAATCCTTCAGAGGAGCCTGGGAAACCCAGAAGGACTGGACTATTCATTTCAGAAATCTTCTTACTAATCCATACCCACCCCACTGCAGGTTTCATAGAGAGCCCTTCACTGGGCAGGTGAGTTAATTCTCCTCGTCTCCTCCTCCTTTTCCTGCAGCACTGACCTCTGGGGAGTAAGGATCCAGGCAACCATCACCATTTCTCCTTCAGGCGGAGGTGGATGTGCCTGGGTGAGTATCTAGGCCACCTAACAATACAAAACTGCACTGTCCCAGCCCTTTTCCACACAGCTGGGGCATTGCTGGCATTGGCTGCCAAGTTTCCAGGGTCCCTAAAATACTCCTTTTACAACACTGATTGCTTCAGGAAAAAACACAATAAGCACTTCAAGTTCCATGTCTGATTTAAGCATTCCTTGAACACTATTTAAATCAGGTGCAAAACAACATCATCTCCAACATCAGTGGCCATATCAATTAGTAAAAGAGGATATTTTAAGCAGAATTCTCTGTGGGAGGCTCCATTTTCCCATTAGAAACTTCCTTCTCCTTCTTGATTATTTGTCCATCATCACTGGTGTTTAATTCTTCTTATTTGCTGGGAATGTCATTAATATTATGCACCAGATATGTAATGAAGTGACTAAAAAGGGGTAAACTAGTTCGCAATCAGAAGCCAGAAGCATACCAGGCTGTGGACTAGCCTGTAAAAAGGAGCTCTGAGCATGAGACCAGAATCTCACAGCTATATATGTGAATGTATATGTCATACAACTGCCTCTTACTAGTTTATGTATTCTTTCTCTGAGCCTCAAGTAACGTTACTCCACTGGGAGGCTGTGAGTGCATCGTGTGGGCATAGACTAGGAAAAAAAATTAGGCCCAGCATGTTTCCATCTGAAGATGTGGAAAACTTTGATCATTCATTAGGCAAGAAAGAGCAATATTGGAATCTTTTTCCTTGTACTAAAAATAAATCAAAAGAGCGGAAATGAGTTCTGAAGCTTGCTCCTGGTCTAATCCTTCTGAGGGCTTCAATTTAGGCCAACATTTCGGCAACTGTATTTACCTAATTCTGTTAGGAGACTGTCCGTCCCTCAGGGCTTGAGAAGTCAGTCTGCTCCACACTGTGTTTTCTTTTTTTCTCTGTAAATTTTTTAGACTCAGGTTTGGACCTGAAAGCTTTTTCTGCATCTGTGTTGTGTACGTTTCAGAAGGTGGTTTTGTTAAATGCATCTTGCTGGAGTACCCAGATACTTGCAGCATTACAAAGAAGTGCTTGATGCTGTGAGAAATTTGTGGTAAAAGCAGATCCTGCTTACCCTTGGGCTTTCCACTTCGGTGTTATTGCATCTTTCCTCCCCTGCAAGAGAGAGCATGGAAATCCTGTGAATATCGCATGTGGGGCAATTGCTGGAGAAACCTGGAAATGCAAAGTATCCCTTTACTGTGACAACTTCTATAAGCCATAACATGACTGGCAAAAGATGTGAAAGACCATATTTCTAACTAAAGGCAAATATAAATCTTAATAGCTAAAAAGCATTTACAGACAGGAATAAAAATATAATGCATCTCTGATTTGCAATTTTCTCTTTAAGTTCTCCTAAATACACTATCTGTATAGACAAAGTGTATTGCATACATGTGGCCAGTGAAAACATACAAAACACGTTGGTGAAGTTCATTTTATTTTGTGATTCCCTGAGAGTTAACATGGATATAATCTTCAAAAATAGAACATAAGACATATATCAGTCAAAACTATAACAGTAGTTGGAATAATGTTGTTAAACCTGTGATTGAATCTTAATATAGAAGCACAAGTATTGTCATACTGCCTTCCGGATATCTCTGTCTCCCATACAGCTCTCACCCAGTAGACCGGCTCAGTAAAGAAGCAAGTGGAGGACTCTCAAGGGAGAATGCAAATATTGCTTTAATCAGTCATTACAGAATAACCAGCCTATCGGGAGGTAGCCACTCACTCAGAATAACCATATCACTGATGTTAGCTCTCCTGTTGTTAAATCCTGTTTTGTTGTGGTGAACAGATTTTAAATCCTTTTTCTGGTCACAGACAGAATGCTGATTTATCATCTGCAACAACGAATCCTCAGTGTAATCTCTGAGGCCATTTCTTCTCAAGCTGATTTCTCACGCATTTCTTCCCTGCTCCTTTCCCTGCTGCTGGTGCATGCGGAGCGATGGGGAGGGCATGGGCAGGGTTTGACCCAGCAATGCCGAGCTCCGGGGCCTGCAGGTTCTCGGAGCACACAGGATAGGAGCTACCACAGACCTTCCACCTCAAGCAGCTGAAGTACGTAGCTACTTTTTAACTGGTGGTGCTAATTCAGACTGCCATTATCTCTAATTATTCCTGCCAGCACCACTCCGCATGCCGCTACCCACGTCACTGCTTACCCAGCTTTGCTGTAGTACATTTTTCCAAACTCTTCTCCATTTCCCGTATTTTAATGCAAATTTTGGGGGGATGAGTTAGCCGCAAACTTTACTGGACTTTACCCACAGTACTTAGTAAATAGATTATATATCATCCCTGTAGTCATGAATCTGTCGATCAGGCTCACCTTGTGCCATGCTGAAAACTGGTATTTATCCTGATTTTTTTTGTTTCATTAGCTGTGCAATTGTTTCTGAAAAAAAAAAAATAAAAATCTTAAGTAAGAGATTAATGAGGCATCGTTTTTCTCTGGCAAAGTTCTGGCAAGAATCCCATGATACCATGACTACTGAAGAGTTTCACTGTTTCACATTTTAAATTATTGATTGTTACAGCCAGTTATATACTAAAAATAATCCAGGGTGATGTATGTTCTTCCTGGTTATCCTTAGTTTTTAATAACAAGAGGAAAACACCTATAGCTTTCTGTTTCTCTCTCTTACAGCCATTGCATTTTAAATGCTGAAGAAAGCAGACTGTGAGAAGCAGGGAATCCCAGCAGCATGCAGGTGTTTAAGCCAATAGCCCATTGCAACTGAGTAGTATGCAAAGGGAATCTATGAGAGCACATCTGGTGCAGAAGTTACAGATGATGATTCAGACCTTGGCAATGTAGGTTACACTAGTGGGCATAATACAAGGGTAGAAAGGAACCAGCACAATGCCATAGATTTACACTAGCCCTACTAGGTACAGAATTAGGTAGCCGAAATTTGATCTTAGGCTATATAAAATGAGTTGGCTACACTTGATTAAAAACATGGCAAGATTACAAAATGGGACTTTTTAATCAATCAGTTTGTTCTGCATTTATTGCTAGTTGAATGAAGCAAGCCTAAGCGGATACCCTACATGAAAAAGGCTTCGTTTTTTGAAGGTTAAGTTCATTAAACCAAATTCTGACCTTTTAGAGTTTACACTGGCTGAGTCTTTCTGCTCCGGAGACCTCCAACCAAAATTGTCAGTCTACAGACCTCACTTTTCCGCAAACCACCTTTCCAACCATTAGAAGCCCCTCCTTGTTCTTAAGGTGATTGCTGCCATTCATCAAAATGCAAACAACTAAGTGGCGTCTATGAAGCAACAGCTCAAACAACATGGCTTCACTTCTAAAGAAAATACTTTGAAAAATAAATCCATTTCTTCAATCACAGATTTTCCAAGTCAGTGCATAAGTATGGTCGTAAGAACATCTGCATGCATTGATACACACACATATAACATATACAAATATATATATGTACACACATGCACACTTAAGCAGGTAAGACACTTTTTGGCTTGCTGTGGCAGTGGTACTGTGGCCCTCACCTGAATGCACCATTTTCCTTTAACTCCAGCCCGAGATGAGTAGATTGGTGGCTGAATGGAGTCTTTTTATAGCACTAGTCCATGGGGAAATTCTTCAACAAAAATGCTTTTCTGATCACATTTGCAATTCATATATGCTATGAACAGAGTTCTATTAATTGAACACTGGGAAAAAAATCCTAATTATTGCATATATTATTAATGACCTTCATGCCTCTGCAGTAAGAAAAACAGCAGCGCTCAGTACCAATGCACATTCTGAGAGTTTTCTCACTGCAGTTTCTGTACAACTGCTCTTCAAATGGTTATATTTTCCTAAGGATTTCTACATTTAGATGACAAATCAAGCTTCTCTAATTGCCAAATTGTATCTGCTCCTTCATCAAGAGACACCTCACAGAGCTTCTGAGTCAGAGTAACCAGGCAACCCTAAGCCTCTAGACTAGGAGGGGAAGAAAAATGTGTACTCCTACAGCAAGAAGAAAAATAATCATTTCAATCTCTATTCAAAAAATTGTCATAACAGATATAATGTTTGCTGTGAATCAAACATTTTAAACGGTGATGTAAATCCTCATGCTCCCAAGATGTCCCAGATAGAAGCTGGGGGCTTTCTTGACAGTGAAAGAAACCCAGTCTATTGGTGATGGGCAAACTGGAGCCCTGCAGAGAGCTGGCTGGGCAGCGCTGGGGCTCTGAGCTCACGCGTGATAATACCTTTTTGATTCCTGTTAACTGTGTAAAGTCATACCAGGGAGATACCAAATGCCAATCTGTTGTTTTTCCAGGGGAGAAATCCCCTGATGGTCTGGTCCAAGCCAAGCCTTTACAGTGCAAATTCCTGCAAATCGCAGTGATGGCCTTCCACCAAGGGCAGCTGCATGAGCTCAGCTGTGCTTTGAGTCTCTGAGGTTTATCCAATCACCTGCCAAAGACCATAAAATCATATTTATTACTGAAAAACAACCTTAGAAATAACTATTTATATGCATACCTTGCACTATGAAGTACTTTGTGTGTTCTCAATAATCACATCTCCTCATAGGTCTCATGTTTGTCACATCCTGTCCTAGTACTATCTCTGTTCTCAGCTGAGTGGATAACATTCCCAACAACTGTGAGCTGCATTGTTCCAGAAACCCTTTTGTCCTTCCAGGCCAGACCAGACTGGGTTTCTTCTGCAGAGGAGTTGGGAACACATCTGCTGTCAGGCACGTGAGGACATATCCTGTGGACTCTGAGAAAGCCACCTTTCCATGGCATTGTACCTATCCCACAATTCTCCAAATGCATGGGTCCATGGTAATACATGGCAGCCAAAAAATAGATAAAATGTTAAGTTAGGCATAGTTATTGTCTAAACTACCATGTGAAAGGGTAGAGATGAGAAACTGAATGTTGTTAAAGAGTCAGTGATGCCAAAAAAAAAAAAAAAAAAGAAAATGAGAGGCCAGAAGAA
>Ga0065711_1007912_pt1 | contig 34490 bp, 44 predicted proteins | sample Hoacrofraction12_FD_59098 | JGI IMG/M metagenome (GOLD analysis project Ga0065711, IMG submission 59098) | Hoatzin crop microbial communities from Cojedes, Venezuela - Epithelial fraction 12 v2 (version 2) | ecosystem: Host-associated > Birds > Digestive system > Esophagus > Crop | place... | reverse complement strand
ATCCCAACCCCCCCATGGCTCCTTCCCCTGAGTCACCCGGGGTGCTTGTGCCGAATCGCGGTGATGATGACGCCCGGCTCGTCTCCGCGGGGCGCGGGGAGAACATGGCAGGCGACGGGCCTGTCAAAGCGCTCGGGATTAGAGCCCGTCACAGCCGGCACGCTGACGTTTTCATTTCAGACAGCCGCCTGCTGCTGCTGCTTGCGGCCCCAGGGAGACGGCTCGCCCGGGAGCCGGGGCTGGCACGCCGCCGGCTGTCCTTGCTCCGCAGCCCAGCTGCCTACACGAGCGCAGGCAGGGCAGGACCCTTCCCCAATCCATGCCCTCATGTTTATCAGAAACCCAGCTTTATCAGCTCCTGTCTCACTGGGCAATTTCTTGCTTTTCGTCTGGTGCTGCTGGCAGGTCTATTAATCCTCCAGCAGCTGAAGCACAGTGTGATTTTCCAGGCAGAGTTTGGTCTGGGTTGTGAGGTCCTGATGGAGCCTGGAGGGACAGGGCTGCCCAAGACCCATTGAGACCCAGAGCTCCAAAACACCCGCGACCATCTCCAGCCATTTGCTGGGCAGTGGGGAAGGTGATTTGCCTCCTGCCACCAGTCCAGATGCTTTAGGGAGGTCAGAGATCAAGGAAAGTCTCTTTTTTAAGTTGAGTTGGCTTTGCCTATCCCAACTTTCTGAAGTTACTGTGGAAGCTGAGTCAGATTTCTGCAGGGGTTTGTCTTCTGCAGCCTTTCTACTAGGAGCTGGGATCTCTTGGCTGGATCCTTTTTCCAGTTCATCATCACAAATATCATCTACTCTCCAAAGTCACTTCTTGCTTTTAATCAGTCTTTACCGTTCAGGCATGCTGCAAACTGCTCCCTAGATGGCAAGGCATTATCCTTCTTAATGAGTGGGTCTTGGGGGACGCGGGAGAGCAGAGCATCCCATTTCTCTTCATCATCACCAATAGATCAGAGCAAATCAGTTTTGCAACAACTTTAATAAATTGATTCCATTTGGTGAGCCAAAAAAGAAAAAGAGAAAAAGATTAAAAAGTTAAGGAGGAAATAATGTGGGATGCTTCCAGCAATTGTGGTGGATAGTAAATCTCTTCTTTATTACTCTTTTATTATTTCCATAATCTGAAGTTTAAATAATTAAGCAGAATAAATGGTGGATGAATATTATTTTCAAGTTTTATTTATTGATTCTCAAAGGACAGATGTGCACAGAGACCAGGCACAGAGGAAGCTAATTTCTTCAGCGGTGTAAATCAGGGTAGGATCATTACCATGAACAGCATTTAAAGGAGATTTACACTAGCTGAGCATCCAGCCTCCTAATTTTAGGTGGAAAATATGGAAGACTACATAGATTTTAATAATTTTTTGTTCTGTATTCTGTGCAATTCATTTATTTTCCAATTTAAAAGCACATCAGGTTTGTGGTTTGGTTTTTTCTTTTTTTGTAATTTAAATACATTTGTTGACAGTGCTGCTCACTCTAAAGATCTTTTCAGGAGCCTGAGACTGCAAAAGCTCCGTGTGCCTGCGGGTTTGTGCTCGCAGCATCTGCGAGGCCGGGCTGGTTCCCTGGCAGGGGAGGAGATGCTGCTCGGCGCTGGACTCCTGGTAGCCCTCCATGTCACGAAATCCCGGGGCTGCTAGAAGCTGGTCGGGGCTGGGAGTTCCGGGGGCTCTCGCCTGGGCAGGCTGCGAAGCTCAGGGGTGTTTGCTGTGCGTGGGTGAGAATTTCCCAGGTCCAAAGGGTTAATTCCTGCTTAAGTCTGATGTGCACCTTCTTCCGGATAACATCCACTTTAGCAGCATGTTTATTCTTCTAAAAACACCGATGAAACCCCCGTCGCCTGGAGCGCACCCCTGCTCCTGAGAGCCAGGCTCCCAAGACACCGGGTTGCATTTGGGGGTGAACAGCTCATCATGCCTTCGCTGTTCCCAATTTCAGCTTCAATCTCAGGTCACCACTGATCCGTTGCGTGCATGGGGGGGTCTCGCTTTCTGCAGGAGATCTCCAGAGCTGGGATATTTTTGGCAAGCAAAGGAGAAAGCGGTGGTGGCTGCTACAGCAAGAGCAACAGAGGCCTCGGAGAAGCAGAGGTGTGCAAGCTGGTATTAACAGTGGGGCCAATTAGGAATTAAGTCAGTCTGACGCCTGTAAGTAAATTAACCCAAAGGAAATGCAACGTTACATGAATTTTCTGCTACACGAGGAGTGACATATGGATAAAGCAGCTCTGTGAGCAGATAAATAGGTGGTTCCCTTCGTTACCCAGCCTTGCCTGTGTGTTCAAACCAATTAGAGCACGTCACTGGTGCAGTTGTAGCTGATGGTGATGGGCACTGGAGCGGGAAGCACTGCCAGTTTTCGGGAGTCCCCAACTCAGCTCACTCCGGGCGAGCTTCATCATATGCAAAGTCTCAGCATCACGAGAAGGAGTTTCTGGTGCTTGAGAGAGGCCTGAAATACAAATGCTGGGAATACAAGGCTGGGTATGTGGCTCCAACTTTTATGGCTTCATTCTCCGCTGATGAGCTTGGATGGGGTTGTGGGAAGTTATTTTGTTCCAGCAAGGTGGGGAGAGTCTCAGGCGTCGGGAGCTTGGCTTGGGTACGTTGTCATCTATTACCAGCCTGGAAATGAAAAGTGTGGCTGTGATTTGTAGCGGTGGCAACGGAGCAGAAAAGCTGTCGACACCTCTGATCTATTGTCGTTCATTTTATTTCTGTGCTCCCTGATAGGACTGGCAACGGGTCTTTGGGAGGGCGAGAGGTGGTGTGCGGGGCCCGTTCAGCTCCACCGGCAGCACCTGCACCGCAGCGTGCCGTGAGGTTTCTTCAGGCAGACTGAATAAGAATTAGAGAGTTTATAAGATGTTTCAGAGGAGCACCTGAATTTGGGAGCTGCCATCGCAGAGTGCGTTTGCTATCAGATGAAGGAGGATCCGCCACTGACTCCAGAGAGGTGTGGGTCGTGTTATCTCCCTGCCTGGAAGCAGGATGGAAAGCCAGGAGGATGGGCTGTGTTCCTGTCTCAGCCAAAGTATGTCAAATTAATCTATTGAGCATCGTCTCTGCAAAAATTTGTGCCCAGCTTTAAAACGGGGACAGTTGTGCCCTGCCTTTCTTAGAGGAGGTTTGTGTGTTTAAGAGGAACTGCGCGTGGGACTGAGTTTTGCTCCCACACTCGCAGCAGGGGTGAGATTTGGTCCTTCAAAATGTCACTTGATAAACAACAAGTAATGATAAACACTTCTTGTTATTCTCCCTTTTTTCTCCTCTGTGGGAGTAGATGATATTGCTAAGTGACCGAATACTCATTTGACCCTTGAAAATGCAAAAGTCATGTTTAATTCATGTCTCTTATTTATAGATTTGGGCTCCTCCAGTTTCTCTGCTGCGATGTGCGGCTGCTGCTCCGGAGCAGAGACCGGGTGTTTGGCCAGAGCCGCTCTCGAGGAACAGCCTTCAGGACCGCGCTGTGGCAGGAACACCGTGTCAGCTCCCTGCGCACTGACGAAGGCTTGGAAGTTGATAAATATGGGAAGTTTTGCAGCCAAATTGCATGGATGATTTTGGTGGAGCAACCACAGCTCACTGCCCACCTGCTTCTATCAAATCAAGGGATTTCCAGCGGTATCAGCATCAAGCAAGTCCTTCCAAGAGACCACCCCGGCAGAATAGGGAGGAGGGGAGCCACATCTCCGTGTCCTTCACCTCACCAGCCCCACGGTGTCCTGCTGAAGCAGGCAGCTGAGACTCAGGGTTGGAGCAAACTGGGCTGGAGGGAAGCTCTGCCCCGTGACCAAGGTCCTGCAAAGCCATGCAAGGAGCGGAGCGCAGCATAGAGATGCGTGAAGCTGGGAGACCATTAATCAGATTAATGAGGACATGATCTAAAAGCCATGTATTGATGACAAAAATGATTGAGCGGTGCTCGGCAGAAACAATGTGGGCAGAGCTGGCTCTGGCGTGGCCTCTGTGATGAACGCTTGATGTTAGCAGGGAAAAGCAGTCCTGGAATGTGCGACCAGGGACACCCGAGCAGAAGGCAGCGATGTAATCCCTTCTCCCAGCACAGCGCTGGTTAAACCACTGTTATTCAGACAGCTGTGGGCAAAGCATCACAGAAAGGAAATGGAGAAGCAGCAAAGGGAGGGAATTGCAGCCTGGAGGAAGATAAAGGGTTTAGAGAGGATGGCCGTGAAGAAAGCGATTAGAGGAAATTAAACATGGACAGGCTGGAGATGGAGGCTGGGGAGGGGGAATCTGGCTGCGCTGGTGCGAGGGCACGTTGCAGAGCGGGGGAATTGCTCTCATTGCTGAACTGTGCAGGCGCTGGGAAGAGAGAACGGCATTAAACGGAGCAGAAGGCTTACACGTGCCAAAGGCCAGCCAGACGCCTGGCGCTGGGACCGGTTCTGGGCTGAAACCAAGCAGCACAAGAGCAAAGGGGTTGGAGAAGGTAGAAAGATGTTGATTCCTGCCGGGTGAAGCCCTAATGTCCGCACTTCGCGAACTGAAGGAGCTTTTGCTATAGCTCTTCTGCCTCTGTTTTTTCATCCTGGCGATTAAACACGCAGCATGGACATGCCTCTTCTCTTGGACAAGTCTCTTGCAAGGGACCTGAGGCCTCACTAGCTGCTTTGAACTTGGCAGCCTCTTCAGCTGGGATGTGCCACAGGAGATGGGTGTGTCGTCCCCAGGACCTTGGGGCACTGGCTTGAAGCTTGCCTTGCCCTAGGAGCTCTGAAGATGCAAGAGGACAAAGGCTTGTAGTGCAGATGTTGTCGAGGGCAGGGTTGGAGTCTGGAGATGGATGAGGGTGCTCTTGCAAGTCCTGGCAGTGCTGTCAAGTGCACGTGTGTTGCTTTGTGAGGGAGAGGTCGGATGGGCTCCGGGGTGCTTTCTAGCTCACTGCTGCTGCTCCTGGGAGGAGAAATTGCTTCTTAGACATTGCTGCCAACCTGTGGGAGCTCTGACAGAGGCAGTGTCTCACCAGTGCTGTTGTGCCACATCTCAGGAAGGATGAAGAATGACCAAGGAGAGTTGGGAAGTTCACCACATGCCTTGTCTGAAAAGGACGCTGCGGAGGGGAAAGCACAGGATCGTGGTTTGACCCCTGGTTCTCCTCTCCCACTTCTCCTTCTCTTCTTAAATATAGGAAAGAATTAAATCCCGTCAGTGGCTTTTAAAAGCCAACAGAAAATGTCCTTTATTAAATTACCACCCTATTGATCTAGCAGTCATCCGAAAGGGGATTGATTGAGGACTTAAACAGACGCGCAGCCAGGCCAGACGTTCAATTAATGTGCATAAGCGGGCAGTGGAGAAGCAATTTTCAGAGCAAGTCAAGCAAAAGATAAGTCCTGTTTTGCCTTATATGCCAAAGTTGCTTCTGTATTTATTTTTATGCTATTTCATCTTTTTTTCCTGTCCCTCTTTTGATAAGCATGTCGTTGAGAGGCAGCACTCGAAGCACAGCTCCCTCCGCTCCTGGAGCCATCACTCCCTGCATTCAGGCCTTGGAGAGGACACGTTGAGGAGGGTCAGGGAAAGCCATGTCATCACGAAGGACTCGCACCTGAGGGTGTTTTTAGCAATGTAAATCCCAGGTTCTCCATTAAACTCCGACAGAGAAGGCAGTATGCAGCAGAAGACCTGTTGCTTACTTTGAATATTCACATGTCTGATGAACCTTGAGTTGCTCTTCCCAGCCTGGGAAAGATTTTGGGGAACAAAACCATCCTCTTCATTGATTGTTTCCTCCCACCTCTTCGCCATATGATAATTCCAGCTTGCTGGCAGGGGCAAAGCAATCGTGATGGATCTACAAATATTCAGCTTCACTCTGGCCTTGCTGTGAATGCTCCAAAGAGAGCCCATGGACACGGCTGAAGCGTGGGCCAGAGGAAAGCCTTTGAAGGCAAATCACTGCTCCGTGTCTGGTCGCTCTGTGAGTAAACCGCAAGAAATACTCTGGGTGGTTTGTTTTCTACACTTAGAAAGAATCCTGATATGAAATTCTGGTCTCCAGAGGCTGCTAGACCAGCCCAGCTCCGCTGGCTCAAGGGTTTTGCTCCTGATCTCCCTTAATCCAGAGAGAGGTGGCATCACCCCATGCATGGAAAGGGGATCACCTGCAGTTTGAAGCAGTCCAAGGAGAGCGTAGAGCCAGGCTACAAAGCCCCGGCACGTGGGGAAGCCTGAGCTAAGGTGCTTCGTGGCTGCAGGCAGATCTGAGCCACGGATCTGGTGCTGAGGTTTCCCTGTGCCTGCTGCACCATCAGTGCAGACCCGCCGGGTCCTTCCCTGGGGAGCCAGCGGGACTTCACAGCAGTGACACTGGGGACCTTGACTGTACTGGTGGACACACCGGGGCAGAGCCGGAGCCCAGTCCCATGCTCTGGTTTATGCTCCCGCATATGCATTCAGCTCCAGATGAAACTCCATCTCTGTCAAACAGCAGAAAGGGAATTTGCTGGGGTGAAGGACTCTGATCTGTTGCACTTGAGGGAGATGTGCTCAAAAACATCAAAACCATCTTCGCTCTTCTCTTTGTCCTCTGCTCCTCCTGGTTGGGTGGATGTGGGGTTCCCAAGATCTCCATGGTTTGGGCACATGGAGAAGGGCACTGTCCCCTCACCGACCCAAAGCCGAGCAGTCTCCTCCTGCCCCACCAGACTCAGCCATCCCCTCGTGCTGCTGCTGCTCCATCTGACGACGTGGCTTTGTGCATCTCCTCCTGTGGGAAGCAGGGACCATGTCCTGACCTGGCATCGCTGGTGAGTCACCATGGCAGATAGCCTCCCCTTTCCTCAACGGCACAGCCCTGGTGCTCACAACTCCTTCCCCAGTGCTGGCAGGAGAGAACATGCTCGGAGCTAAAGCTGTAATTAGCAGGAGCTCGTTGCAAAGGCTGGGACCAAGGGGCTCTTCCTGTCTGTTACGTCTCGAGAAGCCTTTCATTATGTGGATGGAGAAGCGTTTTTCCTCTTCCCGTTTGCACGCTGCGGGATTTCCTCTCCCAGACAGGCTGTGCCAGTCGGAGAGCTGGCTTTGCAGAGGGGTGAGGGTGCCCGGGGCTTTGCTCTCCTCCCTGGGGAAACGTGGTTGGAGCCACTGCTGGCATGGGGAGGAAGGGCCAAGGAGGGGACCATGGGGGGAGAGCTGGAGGAATTTTTTTGGTCTGTGTTTGTTCAGTCCAGTGACTTAGGAGCCAGCAAACCTGGTGGGGGTGGCAGGAGCGCAGCCCCTCTCCCAGGTCTCGGGTCGCTGGGATGCAGGGAGGGTGAGCAGAGTGGGGGGCTCGGGGCTCCCAGCCCATCTCTTCTCAGCCTGCAGTGCCCAAGAGGAGTGGTGGAGATGACACGGAGCTGGCGGCTCCTTTCCCCTTTCTCTTCCGTGCAATACAGTCACTTTTGAGGAAGATAAATTATTGAATGGGTGAAATCTTCTGTGAAAAGTAGTAAAAATGTATCTTCAATTAGAATGTGCTGGGGCTTTTTACAGCACCTGAATGGGAGCTGCTCCTGCGGCAGAGAGAGACCTCTCATCTCCTTTTCTTTTTCTTTTTTTTTTTTGTTTCCTTTTTTTCCCCTCTCCTTTTTTTCTCCCCAAGATTGTTGTTTCTTCCCTGCTCCAGTGTGGCTGTGCAGGAACAGATCCGCACCCCAGCAGCAGGCAGGAGCCATGCCAGCGGGGCAGAACGGGCGATCTCTTTTAAACCAAGTCAGCAGTGAAAAAGATTCTTTCTTTTCTGTTTGTTTTTTAATTTTTAATAGCTTTGGTTTTTGGATTTTTTGAGCCAGTATTTTATTCTAGTGCCTTACTTTGTCCCTGGTAGTACAGGCTGTAATTTAATGTGATTCTGCATTAATAAAAGAATATTCCTTCTTTCTCTTGTTCTTCCTTTGGTATAATCAGATAAGTGGAGCGTGTCATGAACAGGCTGTGAGCGCTGGAGCGTGCCTGGGTGCGATGGGGTGCCCATCGCTGGAGCGATGGATTGCTCCGGCTGGTACCTGCATTCCCTTTTCCTGTGTCTTTACAGCCCTTGGGTGTTTTCTTTCTCCCCAGAGAGTGGTCCCACCATGTCAGGACAGAGACGCTGAGCACTTTGCTTTGTGGTCTGCTTCTCCGCCACGTGGCTCTTGGGATTTATCCAGCGCCTTTCCAGCCACCTTGGGCAGCACGAGGCGCGGGACGGTGAGTGCCGGGGTGCTGGTTTAGGTGCTGCCCATCACCCAGCAGCCTGGCAAAGATCCACAGCTGTGGGAGCATGGAGAAAAGTTGCTTCTAGGGGCAAACCCCTCTGCTGGGGTCTCTTTGGGCTGCTGAGATCACCCCCGAGCTGCTCCTGCGATGGTGAACAGCCAAACCGCTTCCCTTCCAAAGGGCAGACTCACCTGAGCTCATCCAGAGCAGCATCACAGCCCTTTCGTGACTGTAAATTTAGGGGGCTGGGGGAAAGAAGTGATTTATATGTATGGTTGGGATTTTATTTGCATTTTAAATCACACTTTCTGCTAAACTAATGGACCCCCTATTTATAGATGACTCCAACACAAAGTGACTGCTAATTACTACAATTAATATAGCGTTAAAGGCTTGCCAGCCAACTCCACTGCAACTTGTATCGCCTACTCATTTTCAATTAAGGCACATTGACAAGTAAAATACGCAGTTATTAAGAGCAGAGCCCTGTTGTGTAATTATATTTTTCTAAGGTCATTAATCTTCTGCAATATTCAGTTTTGCGCCCGATGGCCGGAGCAGGGGCAGTTGTGAGGGGTAGCCCATCGGGGGACAGTGGTAGCATTTAGGGGAAGCACAAAAAGGTGAGATTTCCTTTTTTCCATTGTGCCCTCAGGCTATGGCTGCACATCCTTGGGTATCCCACAGGACGACCGCTTCTGTGGCCAGCGGGTGCCCTGCTAACCAGACCGTCCCTGCCGTGCCGCACCCCTGGGTGCACTGGCTGCCTGCGAGATCTTTCTGCATTGGGGCCAGGCAGAGAAGCCCTGTGTTGGTGGAGCTCTCAGGTGGGTGCTGTCCTACTTTAATCAAGTTTCCATGGTTCATCTTCACATTTATTGTTATTTCCTATGGTCTTTGGGGACACCCAGGCTGGGCTGCCTATTGAATAGGGTTTTTCACCCCCTCCATGACCAGGGAGCAGGACGAGAACGGCTCCGGGCCGTACCCTGTGCATTTTTTGGGGTAGAGGGAGAGCAGAGGAGCTGGGGGGATGGAGACCCCCTTGTGCTCTCCCCGCTGGGGGAGTGTGAGAGAGGCAGGGATGAGACCAGCTCCTGCACACCACACTGGGCCAGGGATTACAGCGAATGCCAACAGCAAGGCTGAATCCTCCGGTTAAGTCTGTGTACACGAACTCCAGCGCCCAGCAGCACTGCACCGAGCCTCTCCCGCCCTGGGTCCAAGCCTTGCTTGTTTGATGTTTTGTGCGCTTTTTGGCTGAGCGCTGGTAAAGGCGCTACCAGCTGTGGAGGGAGCAGCGCTCTGTAAAGCAAAAGAAGAATAAATAAAGAAAAGTCCGTATAAAAAGAGGCTTAACTGCAAACAAGCAAGCAAACACCCAGAGCAGCCAAGGAACATCAGCTCCCTAATGCCTCCAGCAGCAGCTGGTGAAATCATGCGCAAAATATTGCAGCATTAGGGCACACGCGGTGACAAGGTGTAGTGCTGTGATTATTATAAAGACAGACACGGGCCTTTAACACTTTCAAGCTGACGCTTTGATTGACTGCCGGAGACTCGGTGCTGGCAAAGCTGCTGGAGCCCGCTGATTGCCGGCGTCTGCCTGCTGCGGGCAGCGGGGAAGGAGGCTGGGGAGGGGGACGGTGCCTGCGTGGGGATCTCCCCGTGGCTGGCTGCCTGCTGGGCGAGCTGCCGCGGGGAGCCTGTATGTGCCGTGCGAGGCTCAGGGTCTAACTCAGCTCCCACCCATCCCATGGGTGTCCAAGAGCTACAACTATTGAGCTGCTCCTCAGCAGCCTGCAATAAAGTCCCTCGAAGGCTTTGCAGATCTTGCCTGGATTATGGGTGGTTTTAGGTTTTCTTGGAGCTGAAGCTGCTTCTCTGAGTTCTGTCTCCTCCCTTTGGTCCATGGTTTGGGTTTTGTCTCTGGATGCTCTGGTGTTCTGCATGTCCTCCGACTGCCTGGGCACTTTCTGAGCCAGAACTATTCGCCATGGCAGCTGCTCATCTGTGTCTCGCACTCCGCTGATTCACATAACTCCAGGGTTTAAGCACCCGGCGCGGCCCTTCGCAGTGAGCAGCAGTAAATCTCCAGGTCCTTGTTTGCCTCTGGCTTTGTTGACAGCACAGAGGAACGGCCAGGGCCATGTGTGAGGAATGACGATGTCTGAGGAGCTCTGTGCAGAAGGATGGCCAGCAGCACCTCATGTCTGTTTGGACCTTGGGACACCTTTCTGCTGCTCCCTGGAAGGGGATAGCTTCTGCGTTGGACAGCAAAGGCAGGAGTGGGACCTCACCCAACCCTTGCTCACCAGGTGCGTTTTTTTGCTCTTTAGATCCTCGCAAAAGGTGAACAAAGTGGGCTCTTCCCACCTTGTACTCCAGGCTTAGGGGTGCAAGAAGGATGCAAGAAGGGCAGAGGCACGGCGCCAGCCCCACAGAGGAGGATTTCCCAGCAGCTGGGAAGCAAACTGCAGCTCTGTTTTGGGGGAAAGGGATGGGACTAGGATTGTCTCCCCTGAAAGCCCTGTTTTGCAGAGATATCCCACAGGAGATGGACACGTGGCTCTTGATGCAGCTCAGCAGAAACTCCCCCAAAACCCAGGGCCGTTCCCAGCCAGCTGCCCCCCTTGCTCCCCATCTCCAGCGTGGTCCGGGTGTTTCTGCAGGCTGGGGCAGCCCAGCCAGGGGCACCACAGGGCTGCAGCCATGGAGGCTGTGCTCTTCTGCTGTGCCCTCTCTAGGTTGCTGTGAATTATGGATGAGCCAAGGAGAGGAGCAAGATGGGCCTGGCATTCACTATGCTGGGACAGGCTGCTATCTTGTTGATTTGCCTGGCATTTTTCCTTCTGCAGTAATCCCCTGGCTCCCCTCTCTCCTTCCCATACACATAAGCACGTTTGCCGTATCATAGATGGGAACAGAGTCCATGCTTTTGAAGTGGGGGAAGCCAGACCTGTGTGACATGGGCAATGCCACCCGGGAGCACCAGCATGGATGAGGGGCAATGCCCTGATGGGAGCAACCAGGCAGAAAGTCCATCCAGCAGACCAAGGGGTGGTAGGGTGCTCCATCTATCCCCATCCCTCCTGGTTGCGTCCCTTCTCACTGCTTTGTAGCAGCTAGGGATAAAGTTTATTCAGATTTATGGCCCTTTTGAGGAGGTTTCTAGGAAGACATGCCCTTTGCCTGCTGAATTACCGACATCTCTCTCACCTCTCCCCAGGGCTCAGCTCCATGGTTTGACTGACACAAAAGTGTTCCAGCGTCGGAGACTGAGAGAGTAAAACGAGCAATTTGCCAATAAATTATCCTGTGGAATTCCTCCTCTCTCCAGTCAGTTTAACTGGGTGAGCTCAGGGTGGCTTTAATTTCTGTGCTCAATGTGCAGCTTCACCCCCTCCTCTCTTTTTTTGTCTCCCATCTCTCTTCTTCCCCCTCCGCCTTCCCGGCACCATTTATCTTCTTCCTCCTACAGCATCTCCCCTTCTTGATTTTTCCCTGATATCTCTTGGAAATGGTGACGAGCTGAAAGCTGAAGTGCTGTTTGAGTGCCTCATAGCTGACAGGTTCTTTAAGACTTTGGTGCTTCCCAGAGGATGATGAACTGGTGCAGAGATTCCTTGGATTCACCAGGAAGATTTGACGGCTGCAGCAGCGAGCGGCAAAGCATCTGTTGCTGGTTGTGTGCCGTTTGGTGAAGGTGGTGATGTCCAGTGGGATGGGGGCTGTGTTTTCACATGAGTCACCTTGCTGCCCGTGGGCTTTGGGGCTGGCATCTCCCACACACATATCTCCAGCATGGGCTGAGGTTGCCGCAGAGGCTGTGACAGGCCAGCATGGGACAGAGAGCTCCTGGTCATGGCTGGAGCCTGGAAGATGCTCCCTTATCCCCGCTCCTGCTTCCCAGTTACTCATAATATTTTCAAGGGATAGGAGACCACACGGTGTTTGTGATCATCAGCTTTGCGTATGGCACCTGTAATGCACAATCTGCACCCACTTAATTTGTCTCGCCTTTTGCTTGGTCTCATCCTAGAATTACCTTCAGGGCATTGCAGGGTCAGATTCTCCGCAGCAGGAATCAGGAGCAGCCTGGAATTCTCCCTGGTAACTGAGGGTGGTCCGGCAAAGGGCTTGCCTGAACAGCTCTGGGGAGGGCTGCAAGGACGGGGGAGATGGAGACATCCCAAGTCCACCTCCGCCTCCTTCCTCTGTGGTCTGGAGTCCTTCTGCCTCTTACCAATATCTCTCTCCCCTCCACCACCTTCACTAGAAGACCCCTGTTCCCCTGCCCGGCCCAGCTGCAGCTCTCAGCTGCCCACAGAGGCAAAGCTCATTGCCGGGCAGTTTGCAGTGTGTTTCAGTTTGCTGTCTGACTTTTATGTAGTGTTTGGAAACCAGAGGGGATAGGCAAACCCACTCCCTGGCCAGGAGACACCAGATTTGTGGCTCACTCGTGGTCCCCAAGGACACTGCACGAGCATCCAAGCAGCACTGTGATGAATGAGGGATAATTTCAAGTGGCTGCTGAAGTCCAAATTCTGTTTGTAATAAATACATAAACTAGTTAAAAATAAATTGATTAGCCAAGGATATCCTCTTAACACTCTTTAAACTCTAACATCTGTTTGTAATAAATAATTCAACTGGTAGATATTAATGAGGAGGCCGGGCATGGTGGGAGACACGGCTGCTCAGGCACTCCACAGAGACCCAGGGCTGCCAAGAGCCGCGAGCCGGAGGAGCAGCGGTGGCTGCAGACGTGTCTGTGGGCTCTTCCCATGTGCACGGCAGCGACACACGTGTCCAGCCGTGTCCTGCTTGACATGGGTATGATTGCACAGGCAGAGAAGCTTAGCGTGTTCCTGCCCGCCGTGTGCTCACGCCCTGTGCTGGCACAGCCTGATCCTTGGGTGCAGCTACACGCAGCCCCAGCCTACGCTGTGCTGTGTCCCCGTGGATTTAAACGCGTACACGGCCACATGCAGACGTGACATTACGGAGCTCGTCACGTTTGGGGTGTGCACGCTGTGGGCACGGTAGCTGTGGAAGCTGCACACGTGTGTTTCCTGCCATATCCCTGTCCCGCTGCGGGATCCCAGGCAGCAAGCGGGTACCCAGCGTCCCTGCCCAGGCTGGACACCCCCCTGCCTTGCCTCCGGCAGCCCTGGCTGCGGGCAGCGAAATGCCTGTCACAGGCTGATAATTGTTGGGTTTCTCCTTTTTTAATCAGTGCTAACAGCTGCTGTGCCCAATGCAAGAGGGGCTGCTCCTGGCACTCGTCGTGAGCTGCCAGCCCAGGACCGTCTCCCCGATCCGTCGGAGGAGCCAGCTGGAGCCAGACCAAGGCTGAGGGTGAGTAACGTGCTGGGGGGAATGGGGAGCACCAGCAGCTCCGGACAAGGGGACAGGGATGAGGGATGGGCCCGCTGGTACCCAACCAGGCTGCTCACAGTCCTCCAGCTGAGCCAGTGCTGATGGCATCGCTCTGTCTCTGGGAAGTGCAAATCCTTCAGGGTGGATACGTCAGGAGAGGCTGTCTAGCTCCCAATTTAGCCAGTTCTGCACCAGTCTTGTGGGCAGGGACACAGCTGGATGGTGCCAGAGGCAGGTGAGTGCCGAAACATCAGCCCAGGCGAGGAGCTGTGCGTGGGAGGGAAGGGGACGGGTGCCCTGGCACGGCCCGTCCTGCTGCCGTCTCCAGGGCTCCGCTTCAGTTCCTCTGCGGAGGGGGAGCCGGCGGGTGCCGACGGGCAGGGCCGTGCTGCAGTCCCTGGGGCAGAGCTGGCTGCCGGTGTGCAGGGTCTGGCTCGCTGCAGCGATGAATTGCTCAGTCTGACTGTGAGTCTGATGGTTTCGCTGCTGTCCCACAGCTGCGCTGCGCTCGCAGAGCCACGTCCCGGATGGCATCTCCTGGAACCCTCCCATGGGGTCAAAGCCAGTCTTGGTGTAAGTCGCTGTTGCTCCCCACAGTCCCTGCTCCCGTGGGCTCCAGCTACCCTCGGCTTTGAGCTGAATTAGCAAGAATCAAGTTTACTGCTTTACAAACTTGGTTCAAAACACATCGCCCTTTCCCTCTCTAGGCTGAACGTGTTGCCCCATGCAGACAGGACATCCAAGGGCTGAGCGCTCTGCCATGGGTTGTGGGAACAGGACTTTCCCAAAATGCTGCTTGGCAATGCAGTGGTCCTTGCACAGAAGTTTCTTGTTGCACACATGGACATTCTTGTTCAAACCTGGTCATTGCTGCACTGCAAGGCCACCCAAAACCAGCAGCAGCAGCAGCTGGGGCAGTTTGTTGTTACTGCAAAATAGTGGCCAATGGTTGCAGTGTTCATCAGGCTCTCTAGGGCCCTCTGCGCAGATACCCACCTGAAATGTTTCGCCTCCCATATTTTCTGCTGGTCTTCCAGCTGCTCAGCTTCAGCTGTAGGGCCAGCCAGCAGCCTTCCATGGGAGAAGACCATCCCCATCACTTTGGGTGGCTTGTCCCCTGGCTGGCATCTCCCTCTGAGAGCAACAGGGTCCTGGACCCTGTTGGACTAGATGACCCACAGTGGTCCCTTCCAACCCCTACTATTCTGTGATTCTGGAGCCAGCACGCACCAGTCCCAGATGTGCCAGCGTGCATGTCTGATGGGGTAAGAGGGAGAGAAGAGGACAGGAGAAATGTTTGAAGGGTCTTAATCTTGCCCGTGAACCTCCGGGGAGGACCCAGACCTGGGAGGTGGTCAGAGGGATGGTGTGGGCAGGAGGAAGAGGGACTTTGTTGACACCTTCTGTCCCTCAGCTGTGAGGCTGGTCTCTGACTCGGTTCCCAGCCTGCCCCCTCCAAGCATCGGTCCCTGCTGCTCCATCCTCTGCCAAAACAGCTCCCTGAGCTCCTGAGGCCACGATGAGCTGCTCCTCCCATTAATCACCCCCTCCTGTCCACGTCTGCCCAGGAATTAAACTCATTTGTCACTGCTGCCCTGTTCCCACCTGCCCCTCTCCCAGCGTGCTCGCCTCGCAGGGCCGGCTGCTCATGGCAGCCCCATGGCCTCTGTGTCCCTATGTCCTCCGGCACTGCACGCTTTATCCTGTCTCCATCTGCTGAAAAACATCCTTGGGCATGCACGGAGCTGTTTCTTCCGGCCCCCACCTCTTCAGCTCCATCACAAGCTGGGACCCCCCCAGAAGCAGCCCCTGAGCCTGGCGCTCAATGATGCTGACAGACCAGGGCTGAGCGAGGCTGAGATGACCCATTTGCTCCACCAAAACCCACTGCCAGATGCCGACGAGCCTCTTCTCTCCTGCTTTTCGCAGGGCTGAAGGGGTGATTTGGCCTGAGCTGCTCTTCAGCGCATCCCCATCCTTTCCCGGCCCCCGGGGTCTCAGCCCCCCATGCCCCATGCAAACCCTCGGCCGGGAGCATCGCTCGCAGAGTACCAGGTTCACTCCCAGCCTNCTCCATCCCCCGTGCTGTGCTATCTCGACACGCTCAAACCCGCTCTGCCGGCATCACTCTCCGGCTCGCAGCACGGCCCCTGGGAACGTTCCCCTGGCAGCCAGCGAGAGCTGCTCGTTAATTAGCCTCCCGTTACTCCCGAGCATCCCTTGCAATAACACACAGCTCCTGCCTTTTAACTACCTGCAAGTAATCACTCAGCCTCCAATAAAAAGGGAAGGAACAAGCCCCTGGTCGTGTTGTTAGCAATAATGTTGCTGGCTGTTAACCTGCTCCCGTGTTCTGATTTTTCTCTGTGAAGCCCCAGATGTGGTGGGGAAGGACAGGAGCCAAGCACGGCCTCCGACTTGCTGCCAGCCGCCCATAGCCGCACGTTTCGCAGCTCTCCATCCTTCCTGCCCATCCCACATGCCGATTTGAAGGGCATGGAGGTGTATCTGTGCGGGTCTGTGCAAGGGAGACTTCCCATTGCTGGGAGCTTAGCTGAGGCTACAAATTTCTGTGGAAAAAGATGGAAAATGTGAATGATGGTGACTGAGTTTTTTGCATTAGTCCTAGAAATCCCGTATCTGCCTCGGAAAGGCAGTCGCTGACCCTAACCATCCTATAACATGAGGAAAATGCAGTCCTGTCTTAGACATCAGGCTGTTCCCAAGGAGCCGGCTGTTTTCTTCTCTTGTCGCCTGTAAATCCCCGACACGCTTAAAGCCTCTCCCCTGATAGGGAGCCTAACGCCTGAGCCCTGAATAAACCCGCTGAAACTCGCCGGCTTAGCATGCCGAATGTAATGTTCTTAGCCAGCCTCACCGCGGCAAATCTCCATATTTCTCAGGGATAAACACTCACCTCTCCTCCCTCTGTCTTCTGCTTTATGACTGGTTTTCCACCGTGGATGCACTGTTTGGCTGTAATTGCTGGAGGGATGCTGAAGCCACTAAAAAAACTCTATGTTTTGCCGTACCCCCTCTCTTGCAGGGGGGTTGCCCACCCAGCGTGGTTTGCGAACAGCCCTTTCTGTAACGGGAGAGGGTTTTGCAAAGGGAGGAGCGGGGGGAAGTACCCCTGAGCACCTTCCAGCGGGGCTGGTCCCATCTGGCAGTGGGGACAGGAGGATGCTGGCGAGGCTGGCAGAGAGTGACGGCTGCCGGGATTGCTGCGCTGCAGACACGGTGATGCTGAGCCGAGGAGTGGGATCTCCCTGGGCATCGCCGTAGTGGTAAGCAGCCATCGGTGGGGGTGTGAAAGGCTGTCCTGGGTGGGCTACTCTCCTCTGAGGTTTGCACCGAGGGCTTGGGATCACTTGAGCTGGCTTAGGCAGGAGCCGCTCAGTTTTATATTAATTCACCTGCATTGCTGGGGCTTGTTTTTGAATTTCAGGTGCAAACAGAGCTGAAATCCCCACCACTGCATTTCCCCAAGCTGCTACTGGTGTAAAAAACCGAACAGGACTCAAAAACCATGCACGGCAGAGAGAAGGCTGCATCAAAGCAGGGCCAAGCTAAGAAAACTCAGAGCTGTGCCAGTCTTGAACACATCTGGAGTTGTGCTGTACAACAAGGTGTGTTGGGGCAGGCTACGCTTGAGGCTGTTTTCACAACCCGGGGAGGGCCCGAGAGAGCTGCCGGGCTGGCACAGTGCTACCGGGAGCTAGCAGTGATCTTCGCCCTGCTGCATGGGGTCTTGTGCTGCTGCATCGCTGCGCAAGCGTGGCTTGGAGCTGCGGCTGCAGGCTACGTTGGCCCGAGGCTCCGTAGCAGCCCGGAGGTGCCAACCGCTCACTCCTCGCCAGGCCAGCGATGCTCACAGCTCTCCAGCCCCACCTCGGCGCACAGCGTGGGTGGACAAGGGGGAAAAGACATGGTGGAAGGGGAGAAATTGGGGACCTGATGGGAGGAGGAGAAAGACAGGCAAGGATTGTTCCTAAAGCTCTGCGGAGGGAATGAGGATGTAGATCACCAGAATTGGCGAGGGACGGGTTATAAAGCAAAAATAAAAAGGTATTATAATTTATGATGCACAGTAAAAATATCCTGGGAACTGGGTTATGAAGAAGAATTCATTCTCTCACCAACTCTGCGTATCTTTAAAGATGATAAATGACATTATGATTCTTATATCTGAGAGCTGGAGAATTCACTCCACCTTGGAGCTCTGTCTGGGTCCCCTCCGTGCTCCTCCTGCTCCCTCAAAGACAAGGGCTGCTGAGCCCTGGCCTGGCGCACTCACCCCGTGGGGAAGGTGCAGGTCCCCTGGACCTGGGCTGGGGCCACCACTCTTGGGGTGCTGCGCCTGGGGTGCTGCAGCAGAGCAGGCATCTGCCCCCCGCAATGCACTGAGTTGTGTGTGGGCTCAGCACTGCATGTGCGTGTTACAGGACTTCTGCCAGCACTTTTGGGGGGCATCCCCAGACATAGATCCTCCTGGTCATCTTGAGTGGCTGCTGTTGTCCTTTGCATGGTTCGTGTGGTGTCCGAGTGTCTCCAGATGCCACGGCAGAGCCGAACAAAGGAACTCCTGGATCGCCATCCCGTGCAGGGTGCATGTTTGGGGTGAGTAGGAGAATTCGCTTTATTACGTAGAGCCATGAGGCCTTTGCACCCAGACCCTGGTTCAGGGTGAGGACTGCTCTCGAGTGATGGAGCCGCTCAGCCAGGCGCTGGGGCTGACCCCTCGTCCTGGCCCCGACTGCAGAGGGAGGAGTTGGCCTCTGCCCAGCTGAACGCTGTGGAACGATGTTTAAATACGATTAGTTGTTCGCAAGGTGGATTTAAAGAGTTAGGAGAGGAGAATGAAGCCAAAACTTTCTTTAAACCTGCACAGGCAGCCTTGGCATCTCTTCCCTCCCCACCGCACAAAGCCAGCCCGCTGGGTTTCTTCTTTGATAAGAACCCTTGATGCCTCCATGCCTCCAAGCACCGAATAAAAGGCTTTAATTACCCACTGCCAGGCACCGGCAGCGCTGCTGACAGCGGGGAAGTGCCTTCTGCCCACACCTTGGGAAGCAAAAACTTCCTACAAAAGGAGCCATTCCCATTTCATGTGCAGAAGTGTCCGCTCCTCGCACGGCTGCTCTTGAGCCTGTGGGCAGAGCTCAGCCCTCCGCACCTCCAGGATGTGTTTTCCAGGGAGGTGGCTTCCCTCTGCTCGCTCTCTTCCACCTCTTGAGCGCGTTCTTGTCCTTCCTAAAGGACGTGGCTGCAGCACAGGGGAATGTACGAGCTTCTTGCACGGCGGGGACACAGGCTCTGCAGGCATCCCGGCCGCGGGCGGCTTTTTATGGTGGGGTTTCAAGGCACCATTCTACAAAGCCAAGCCAAATCCACCCATACCGATGCCCTCGGCACAGGGATGGACAGGGATGCTCTCTGCCCCGGCACAACACCGCTGCATGGCACTTGCAGGCAGGCCGTGCAGCAATGCCTCCTTCTAACGGGTGGGCATCCCTGCGGTGGGTTTTTGGCAGGACGAGCGGGATGAGATGGAGCCTGCGCCTTGCAGCTGCATCACCCCAAACTCTTTCACTGCACCGGTGTAGGGAACAGCAGGTCGCTTGTGCCTGGCAATGCAAACGTTCAGGGGACTCCCATCTTTCACCAAAAATTCGTATTAGGAGGGAGATAACGAATCTAATTTTTACCGCTCCAACTGAGTGCTGCAAAGGTCAGGAGCTGTCGGCTGCCAGCCGGCCGATCCACCCACCTGGGCTGGCTGCGAGCGTGGCCTTCGTCGGCACCTGGAAATTTCCAGCCTTTCCCAAGCCCGTCGACAATGCAGCCAGCTCCTCCGCTGCCGGTGGCCGGGAACACCTAAAGCCCCGCTGCTGGGCATGGTCCTCGTCCCCGTGGGGCAGAGCGGGGCTGGGGGTGAAGAAAATCACTGGGAGCAGCAAATCCACATGAGGAACGACAAACCCTGCTGCTTCCAGGCACCCTGGTCTCTCCTGGATCACCTCCTCTGCTCATGAAAAACCTATGAGGCATAGAAGAGCCTCAAGTATTCCCCCAATGAGTCATTAACCAGGTCCTGGTAACAGGTGTTCCTTTAAAAAGGCCTCCGAAGCCTTCAGAAACAAGGGGAGCGGGAGTGCTTGGCTTTAATCATACACCAACAGCAGATTCATTTTCACAGCGGGATGGGAAGCTGCCGCAGCCGATAGAAGCACACAATACCGCGGGGAGGTGCGTGCTCCGGTCCCAGCTGCAGCGGGACAGCGCGCCCGGTCAGAGCTCTGCCTTCCCCGCTCTTAATTTCTTAATCTAGTTTTGGAATATTTTATTACTCCCGGCTCTCATCTGCTTTTTGCTCAGCACAGCGCTCCTTCTTCCCCCCTCCTTGCTCGCTCCAATTAAATTACGTGCTGCAACCCATTGCTTTTGCCCGGGGCTGCTCCACCTTCTGCTCTGCTGTCTCCTCCATCTCGGCACGCGATGCCGGCCAGCGTGGCGTGCCTGGGGCTGGTAGGCAGAGAACGGGGCTGTGTTGCACCCTCCAGGCCATGCTCCCTGATGGGGATGCTCTTCCCATAGGCAGTCAAAACCGTGAGGGTCTCAGTGCTGTGCCTGCACCTCCTGCATCCCAAGTCCTGCTCCAACGGGCGCCTTCACACACCTTTGAGCTCCCCATGCCAGCCTGAGCATAGGGGTGAGTTCAGCCCCGCCGAGGGAGTAGTGTGGGCCATCTGAAAGCAGAATTGGTGTTTTCTAAGTTGTATCAGAGAATCTGCTCCTTTCTCTGCAGTTCTCCTCTAAGAAAGTCTTTATTTCCAAGCAAGTGATGGATGTGACAGCAGGAATGCCCCCCGCCGCCACCCCTCCTGCTGCCCGGCTCTGCCTTCCCTGCCCCAAGGTTTTTGCCTGCCTTTGTCCATCTGTTCGCACCGAGGACGCTGTTGGGGACAGCCCGTGACGCTGCTGTGGCTGCGAGCGCAGCTGTCGATCAAACACTCGCCATCTTCACGGTCCTTCCCCGAGGACGGCAGCCCACCGAGCACGAGGGAGCGGTGCGGTGTGCTCGCTCCGGCTTCTCGTCCTGGCAGTTACCGACATATCTGTGCCGCGGGGGAGAGATTTAGGAGCTGCAGGTGAAGAGGGGAGGGGGTAGCTCAGGCAGGGAGGGTGGGTTTGGGGCGGTGGTGGAACCACAATGTCCTTTGAGCCCTGCATTTGAGGCTGTGCTGGCCTGTCCGGGCTGTCCCAAACGATACTGGCTGTATTCAGCATCTCCCTGTGGGGGCTGATTTAAGAGCCACGAGGCTGCCTTTGCATAGAAGTTATTGAGAAGTTGCCCAAACCCACCCATCCCTGCAGCTTGTCATAACATAACTCCGGGGTCCCTTCCCTGGTGCCGGAGCCTCTAAAATCGGTGCTGGATGTGCAGAGCAGGGGAGGGAGGAGGCAGGGAGAGGATGTTGCAATGCACCAGCTTGTTGGCAAGAGCTCCTCACAGCAGCACAGGGGCTGCGGCCACTTCTTTGCAGAGAAAATGGCCAGTTTCCTGTGTTTTTATTAATTTGAATTTTAACTGGAGAAATGAGGGGAGCAAAGACATTAAGGATGTTTGGCAGCCGAGCACACACCCCTTCCTACCTCCCGATGGCTTCTCAGCCACAGAGATTTGAGAACTTGATTTCATTTTGCTGCCACCAATAAAACACATGTCGAAGGGGAATTGTGGGATGGAGGGAGGGAGGGAAGAGAAACATCATGAGCTGGGAACTAGTGCCGAAGTGGAGAGTGAGGACCGGTCCCATTGGTAACGGTTGGAGAGGGAGTGAGAAATAAACAGGGGCAGTGGATATTTGGCAAGACAAATGGTGCGCAGAAAATATGTTTCTTGCAAACTTTGTGGGGATAAAAATGATTTAAAGAGATGCCGTCAAGACAAAAATCATATCTATTCAAGAACAAGTCCTTACAAGTGTTATTAATAGCACCCAAGATTGTTACACTGGGAAGGACTTTAAAATATTGCATTTGCTTTTCGCTGTCGCTGCTGCCTGGTTTAATTTCTGCAGTGTGCTTGGCCGAAGAGTGCAGTGATGCCTGGGCAGGTCGGTGGCAAGTGTTGGAGTGAAGGCGAGATGGCAGGGTCAGGCAAGCCCTGGTTTCCCTGAATTCAACTCCCTGGCATCCTCGGGGCCGTGGCTTTGGGGTGCGGACACATTTCTCCACCCTGTGCTCCAGCCGTGATCGTTTCCTGCATCCCGTGCCGCCCTCGCATGGGGATGTGGAGGGTTGGGTAGCAGCAGCGGGTACTTTGCTGTGTTGCTCCTGAAGCTGATGCTGCCAGAGCCTTGCAGAGAGCCTCTCCCTGCTGCACCCCACGACTGGAGCGAGGCTGGGGTGAGACATCAGTGAAAGCCTCCAAGCACTGATGCTTTCCCCACATCCCTTGGGAAGCTGCGCTTTGACTACTGGATGAAAGGCTTCTCCGGCATCACAGACCTCCTCCCTGAGTGTTTAATTACAGGCTGTGATCCACTTGTCTCCTGATCTTCTCTTCGCCAACATCAAGGCGCTGCTCACCCGGGTTCCCAGGCCCCGCTTGACAGCGCTCGCAGGAGCTGGGTCTCCATCACTGCGGTTCCTCCCCGCAGGGGCAGGGATGGGGAGCGGAGCAGGGCAGGGGGGAGCAGAGCTGCCCCGAGCACCGTTTGGGGATGTCGAGTTCAGCGTGGCAGGGGGGACAGACTGACAGCCCACCATGCTCTGAAGAAGCATGGGAGGCTCCCTGCTGCCCCGCAAAGAAGTTTAATGGAAACCTGGCAGTAGGGAAAACCAGGTTTTCCCTAGTTTCTTCTCCTTCTCCCCAGCCCGGTGGCAGAGATGGCCAGCTCCACGACCCCGTTTGCAGCTCCAGACTCGGACGCAGCCCCTTCTCGAGGCTGGGAGAAAGCATGGGGCTCGGAGGGATGTGACGAGGTCGAGCTTTGCTCAACACTCCCGCTTGCTCATCCTGCTTCTTCCCAAAGACCCCAGACCTCCCCGTCGGCCTCCCTCTCCGCTGCTTAACTCTCCGCAGAGCTTCTCCTCCCGCCTAGCCTGAATCTCGCCATCTCTGACACCTGTTATTCCTTTCTGTGCACCCAGGGGACAGATTATAGCTTTCCTCTCCCGCAGCACTCTTGCAGCTTTGAAAATAGTGATCGTGTCTCCCTTCTCTCTCCTTCGAACCACTCAGCCCCGGCGCTCCCCATCCCTGCCCGCCGGGCTCACCTCGCAGCCCCCCCCGCAACCATTTCTGTTGCTCTCTCGGGGCTCGTTCCCAGTGCTTGACATCTTTCAGCCGCGTGAAGATTCATTTTCGCTGCCTGGCCTGCCAGTACGCCGGGAAAAGGGGGATCGCTGCTGTATTTTAAGCCGACTGGTTTGAAAGCCTGGAGAGCAGAATGGAGAATTTAATGGCACATTAAATATATGGCTGATTGTTAGGTCCAATTCTGATTTCAAAGCAAATATGGGCTTGGGAATTATGGATGAAGATGAGTTTCACTACAAGGTAAATAAAAATTAACTGATGGTGGTATAAATATACCCGTGTATTAAAAGCAGGCGTGTGTTTTTCAAAATACACTCAATTAGAGCAGCGAGAGTTTGGGGTCATTTTTAATAAAAGCTTCATAAACACGGCAAAATTTTGAGGACTTAAAAACAATAAAAATACCCCCAGCTCCAATATCTAACTCTGGATGTTTATGACTCTTTAGTGCTCCTTGCATAAAATAAAAGCACCACTATAAATTAAGCCAGGTGCTTTTGCTACCTCTCGTCCCTGGTCTCTGCAGGCGGCTCTGAGCCCTGCCCAGGAGCGAGGAGGCAGCCAGGGGACACCAGGATGGCCCTGGGGACGATGCCTGGCTCGCTGCGGGATGGAGAGGTGGCCCAAGCTGGGAAATAGGGTGGAATGGAGTAATTGTAGGAATTAATTAGGCAGGGCTGTCCCTTGGATGCAAGTCTCTGGGTGTGGGTGCAATTAAGTATCTTTCTTGACGATGCTCTCGCAGAGTCTATTCTCAAGGTGTTTGGAGCGAGGGCTGGGCTGGAGCCTTGCTGTTGCTGCAGCACAGCCCTGTGAAATAATAATAATGGGCTAAACCAGCTTTTTACCAGCACGATTTGCACTTTGCGTATGCAGCGCTTCTGGAAACCTGCTTCTGGTCTGGGTATCAAAGTGGGAGCTGAGGACAATGAAACCTGGTCCGGCTCTCCAGCAAGGAGGGCTCGGGGCTTGTGGAGTCCTGCCTGGCCAGGGGCTCCTTCTGCCGCTCGGTTCAGTCCAGAAAAACACCCCAAAAATCAGGCAGGAGGGAGAGAGAAGGAGAAAACAAGAGAAAGAAAAGCTCCTGCTTCAGAGAGCGATCGCCTCTGATTTTTACCGAACTTTGTGCAAACATGAAACAACAAAGAAGTAAAATGCGGAGATAATTAAGGATGTAATTGTACACACGCAACTGCTTAATTAAGCTTTTCCTCTTTAAACCTGACAGAATCTGCTTACAAGGTGCGAGCGCGAGGGGAGGCTGCCCATATGCTGGGCCATCTGCAGCGCCGGCGCGCGAGGCGAGACAGCCCCGTCGCTGCAGCCCGGCGAGGAGGAGGTTGCCCAAGAGCCGGGGAAAAGAGCATCATGGCCCCAAATCCGGCCCCGCGCCGGTGGCTGTCCGTCGGCCCTGAGCGCGTCCCTGCCCCGGGTGGCACTGGCACGTCGCCGTCTCCTTTTGGCTGCTGAAAAGCACAGAGCCGTCCTAGCTTCGAGCTCCTCTCCCTCTTTCCCCCCACAGCATCCTCCTGCGTGGGGTGTGGGGGATGAGGATGAACAGACAGCGAAGATCAAGAAGCGAAAGAAAAAGGGAGGGGGACGCTTGACCCACGCTCCTTCTTTCTGAGATTCAGATCGAAGTCATAGTGATGTTAAGAACACGATTCAGACTTTATGAACATGTTATTTATATTGATTTATCCCCGCAGCCCTCAAGACTTCTTGAAAATAATTAGGGTTGACATCGCCAATGCTAGAGCTAAATGCTGATATCCTATCATGAAAATTGCCTGCCTTGGCTCTGCCTGGCAAGCGCAGTGCGTTAAAGCGAATCCCAACACCTGCAGCTCGCACCCTGCACGGCTCCTAAATCTGACGCTGCAGCTGATCGTGGCACCCGGGGGGACGCGTGGCCATGGGACAGGACACCTGGAAACCCCGACCTGTGGCTCCCGCTGCCCTCAGCCCTGCTTGGCCGCAGGAGCCGGCTGTCCGAGGGGCCGCGGCAGCCCCATCGCCTCTGTCCCGGCTCCGGCTCTGGCACAGCCCCACGCCTGATTTCATCCCGCATCCCCCGGGGATGCTCAGCCCAGCCCTTCCACCGAGGCCGCACCGCCTGGGCAGACATCTCCATCAAGCAGTGACACTTTTTCTTTGCAGTATAGTAGTTTTTAAAAATTTTTTTTAATTTTTTAAATTTTTTTCCTTAACATGGCTTATAACACACATGTACCCGGACTAGGAAGGTATATTCTGGCCTAGCCTGGGGCCAGGATACACCGCTCCAGATTTAGCACACGTGCTCTCCCTATTCGGGCGATATTTGCTTGAGCTGCGAAGTGGAAGTGCTGTGGAAATGGCTCCCCGGGGACAACGCATCTGCTCCAGCCACAGCGAGGGCCGAGCTGCATCGGCTGTTCCTCCTAACGCGGAGGATGCCCTCGCTCCCGCTGCTTGGTTACTTTTAGACAAAAACCCATCAGTTTTCCAGCTCAGGGTTATCCNTTTCTTTNACCACCACTCCTAGGAATGGGTACTGTGTCCCTATGGAGGGAACACCAGCACGTGCTTGTCCCCATGCTTGGGGCGTCACATCTCACTGTCCGCCCCATCCTGGGCTGATGCCAGAGGTGAGGAGCCAGCGCTGGGATCGCCGGGATGCCCACGCACGCAGGCAGCCCCACGGAGAGCAGCACGATTCCAGCCCAGGCTTTGCATGGCGAAGCTGGCAGCGTCGGGGGACCGATTCAGTTAGACGCCCGACGAGGCAAGGAGGAATGAGACGGGTCGAGGCCGCGCCGGGGACGTGCTGGGAGAGGCAGAACAGGCGTGATGGGAAGGGGCAAGGATCCTGGGAATATGCATCTTTAGCTGCAGTGAGTGGTAGTGGAGATGACAAGCCTGGCAGCTCCGCTTGCCTCTGAAAAAACAAGGAAAAGCTGGCACGGGCAGGGCAGGAGGAAGGCAGAGAGCAGGGAAAGCCCAGCTGGGGGGCAGGGAGGGGGCTGGCAGCCCCGGGGAGGGGGTGAGAAGGGGGCTGAGCCCCAGCTGAGGCCATTTGGGGATTAGCAGCAGGGAGGACACACCCAGGGCTTCACCCTTGATAAAGGGCTGGTTGCCCACTGGTGAGGTTTTGCAAGGAGAGGAGCTGGTGAAGCTGTGTGGAGACCTTGAGGTGGGTAAGATGCTCCTTTGGGATTTGGGGGTGCCCAGGGAACCCCAGCGATGGGGTTTGGCACTCGCCCATGCTGCTGAGCCAAGGCTCGCTCTGTGGGCTGGGGCTGGGGTCGTGTGTTTTGGTGCAAGCTGAACTTTGCTCCAGAAGTTGGCTTTAATTGTGTGCTGTGCCCGGTGCCATCCCCATGAGCAGGGCTGTCGGCAGTGCCATCGCTCATCTTGCCCAGGTTAGCTGTGTCCCACGCGTGCCTGCTCTTATCTCGCTGTTTATTGCTGTAAATTGTTGAAGCCAGAAAGGCTGACTCAGCATCGGAGGCTGGAGGAAATTTTTACACATCTATCAAAGCAGCAAGTCCTACTCCTGTCTGTGTTTATTGTTGGCTGTGTCACCTTGTGGTGGGCTCACCTCCCGGCTGAGACCGGCAGTGGCGGCTGCAAGAATGACTGGTGCCTCTCTGGGGCTGCCCAAAGTGGGGCAGAACTCCGTGCACAGAGCCAGCTCCACAGCAGGCACCAGCCCACCATGTGCCTTGTTGGATGTGGGGTGGGATGGGTCTGGAGCGGTGATGGTGCCTTGTTGGATGTGGGGTGGGATGGGTCCGGAGCGGTGATGGTGCCTTGTTGGATGCGGGGCCATGAGTGTGGGTGAGCTGGGAAGCTGGAGTGGGCAGCTCAGGGGTGGGGTGTTGGAGCTGGGTGGGGAGAAGGAGAACAATTTTGTGTTATTTCTGCAAGAAGAGAGGAAAGCCTTGGTCTGCAAGGGGATGTCTCTGCTGGAGACCTCCTGCCCAGTTCAGTTTTGCTGAGAGCTCAGGCCTTAGTGTGTCAGGATTTTGGCTGCCTGGTACTTTGGGGAAGTCAGTTGGCTTGGGACTTTTTTTTACAGCTGGGTCTTGTCTTGGGGAAATGTGGCTTGTCCCCAGCACTGTGGTGCTGTGCAGGTCCAATCCTGGCTCCCACCCATGTATTCCCACTGTGGAAATGCCCTCCTCCAGGAATGAGATGGCTGAGGCTCCTGGGGATCAGGGCGTCCCCAGGAGGGGAAAGTTTATTGGTGTATTTGTTCCACTTCAATTTATTGAAGTGGCGTGGGGACCTGCTAATGAAGTGTTGAAGATGGATTGTGGCTGGCCTGTGTTACTCGGGGCTCACTGGACAGTTAATTACCTTGGGAAGCTTGAACGCAATGAATACTTCATAAAGCAAAAGCCAACAGTGAGTTATTCATTATTCATTTATAAGGGGCAGCTATGAAAAACCCTCTAGGACATGGACCAAGCGTGGGCTCCCCTTCCCAGCCCTTGGCAGGCACAAACCTGCTCATCTTCCTCATCAGCGTGGGACCTGCGGGGGCAGGGACCCTCTGGGGAGGGGTTTTGGGGGAAACCTCATTCCCTAAAGCATTGCTCAATTTGTTCAATCACGCACTGAGCCCCAGCAGGCACCTGAAAAATTCAGCGAAGGGGTGGGGAAGGGAGTTTGGAGACACAGCGAGGGAGTAGGGTCGGTCGTCTCCCTTCAAGGGGAGAGCAGGGCAGGTCCTCAGCAGTGAAATGCTGTGTGTTCCCCGAAAGGACAGGCACTGTCCCCCCACAAATATGAATTCCAGGTGACAGCCTGGCTGCTGCTGCAGGGGTACCCAGGGATGCCCGGCTCCAGGGGCAAGGGGAAGGGGGGAGAGGCAGGCAAGGAGCCAAGCACCAGGAGCAGAGGTCTTTATATGCACCTGGCTGGCTAATTGGCTTGACACATCCTAACTGGGGAGAAATTAAGATCCATCCCGAGCTCTGAATCATGCTTGAGGAGAGAAACCCTGGGGAAAAGGAGCTGTGATGGAAAACTCAAACTGTGAGTAAAGCAGAGAACAGGACCATTCGTAAGTACCAGCTCGGTGTGGTGGCCCGCATGGCTGGATGGGGACCAAGCGGGGACCGGGCTGTCGCATCCCGGCTGCCGCAAGAGCCAGGCTTTGCTGCCATCTACCTCTCCCGGGCTCCCCGGCAGCCGGGGCCGTGGGGATGCTGCTGTTTCTCCTCTCTATCCCTCTGCTTTGTTTGGCGGTGGCTCTTGCACTGTGGTCTTCCTCTGGTGTTGGCCTGGAGGTTGTTCGCTTCCCTACCGGCGCGGGGTGTACGTGCCTGCCTGGTCTCTGGGCCAGAACATCCCCTTGACATCCCATTTCATGGAGCATCTGCTGCCAAATGGCGTGGCCTTCCAGCATGGCCTTCAAGGGCACTGGACATGTTCTGGGGCTGCTCTGCCCTGTGGGTCAGCATTGTCTGAAGCAAGATGTGGCTTTGCTCGAGCTCTGCCAGGCGAAGCAACTTCTCTCCCTTCCCTCCCTTCTCCCCATTTCATCAATTTTTTGGCACAGGCAGGGCAGCCTGCATGGCACATCTGCACTGCACAGCTGGCAGGGCACATCTGGATGAAATATTCCCCTAAAACCCCTGGCTGAGCCTGCTCCCCGCTGCGTCTGATCCTGTGGGATGGAGACGCAGCAGCGATGGGATGTCCCAGTCCTTTCCATCCTGTGGCACTGGCTCTGCTGCTGCATCTTCTTCAGCACAAAGGCGATGGCAGCACCCAGTTCAGGCCGTTCCCCCCCTTCTCGTGCTCAATTTGTAGTTCTGTGTTATCCCCCGAAATCTGTGCTCCTGCTGATGTTCTCTAGACCTTAAAGAATATTTAACCACCTGTTAAATTATTTATCCCTCTGAGGTTTTGTGCACTTGGGGCAGCTCGCAGGCCTCCTGGAGAATTAACTAGAGCCATAAATCAAAGAGACATTTGAAAAATTTCCCATTGCTCGTGTTGATGGCGGCCTGGCCCCTGAAATGCCACTCGCAGGTTGGGAGCTGGGCGCTGCCACTTGCTGCTATTACTTGTTTAGGAGCTTGTTAAATTTAGAAGCTAAATAGACTCCAGGAAACAGATGAGACACACCAAGTGCCAGCTATGGGGGAAATTGGGTGGCTGCCACCCCCAGTACTCCTTTTTAAGGTGCTTTTTCTCTGGCTTTGCAAAGCACTGCCATCNATCCAGTTGTGGGCTGCAGCAGGGGACAGGGACANCAGTGCTGCCTGCTNGGCAGGGCTGGACACGGCCGCGCTGTTGGTGGGTGGGAGAGGGGACNGTGGGACTTCGGCAGCTCCANTTGCGTAAAGTGCAGGGGATGTGCCTGATGCAGAGAGGGGGTAGCGCGATCCCCTGAGGGGCTGTCAGCAATGCTGGGCGTGTAAAAAGCTGATGCCTTTGACCTGTTGTCTTCCAGACCAGCTGGGGTAGGGATGGAGCAAGATCTCTGCCATCCCACCGTGAAGCTCAAGCCACTCGGGAAGACTGCCTGCGCTTCCAAGCGGGCTGGTGGCTGATGTGCAGTGACTCTTTCTTTGTCTGACGAAGTGAGCCGTGTCCTGGGTGTCCCCGGCAGCTGCAGGGATGAGTCAGGAATTAGAGGAGGTACAGGGAGGAGAAACCCAGCAAGGGTTCGGACTGCCAACCTCCTGGCTTGTTCTCACTTGTGAACTGGAGCTGAGGATGGGCATTTGGTGGTCTCAGCAGGGCGGTGCACTGGGTTTTGCATGGGACGTGTTTGGGTGCTGCCCGCAGCAGCAGTCCTGCTCAGGCACACGTGCAGAAGCTGTTCAGTAAGGCAGGGGACAAATCCTGGCTCTCTGTCTTTTCGCAGCATCAGATGGAGTGAAACATGTTTAGGAGTTGCCTCTGGGCAGGGCCTCTTGGTAACCAAGCTGTCGAGCGGTGCTGGCTTGTCCTGGGCAGGGAGCTCTGGGCAGCAGAGCTGCAACAGAGCCCACTGAGCGACAGCCCTGGGGTCTCTGCTGCAAGGATGTTCCCGTCTTGCTGAAAATCATACAGATTGCCCTGAGGTCTGCAGCTCACTACTTCATGGGGCTTCTGTGTTTTTATGGCTTTTCTGTATGCTTCACATTGCCTGAACGCTACCGATCGCATTGCGGGTACGAGTTGGGGCAGCTCTCCCACCCGTGCCCCCAGCAGAAGGGAGATACGTGGACCTGGGAGCTCAGGGCACCCTGGGTTTGCAGGTGGAGGCTCTCTGGCCACAGTGCTACCAAGACACCAGCCCCTGCCACCCCAGCCGTGCTGGTGGGGACTCTCCGTGACACCTCTGGGTGGGTGCGGGGTCTCCATTTGTAGCCCCTACCTCAGAAATGCCTTTTCGTTTGGGTCCTCTGATTTCTCCCTGTGCTGGAAGCCTTCTTCAGGAGTGGCAGACAGGAGTTTCACCTTTCCTGAGACACCAGGACTTTCTTTGCCATCAGCATTTTTCCAGCAGAAGCCACCTGCATCACTTCTGCTCCTGAGCAGAAAGCAGCTGCCTTGGGAGACTGCTTTTGCTGCTGACCACTGCGCAAATCACTGCTGTGACGGCTTTCCCTCTGTCACCAAACCCCTCTGCTCCCCCTGCACCACCTCAGTGAGGTTCCAAGCATGCTTTGTCCTTCTTCCCTTCCTGCATTAAACCTCAGGACCCCCCCCAAGGTGTGGGGTGGTGCCTGGGAAAAGCCCAGCTGCACCTGCAGCACCGGGGTCCCCGGGGACTCGGACCCTCCTCCCCCTTGGGACCAGAGCAGGGTGTCCAAAGAGAGGACACGAGCTGCTGTCATGCAGTCAGATGAGCCCCAGCCCCACCTTCCCTAATAAATTGAATTCATTTGGCTCCCTGCGTGATGATGCAGAGCTGCAAACAGACCCCAGAGAGGGGTTTTCTCTACTCCCGCGCTGCCCCCAGCACTTTGCTGCCTGCCTGGTGCGGTCCCACAGTTTATCCCCCATAGAAATGAGAATTTCAGTTTATCACGTCTGCCTGGCGGGCAGCAAGCCACCAAGTGAGCGAGAAGGAGCCTGCAGCAGCCAGACAGAGAGCTGGGAGAAACAGCTAGGTAATAGAGGTATTTATTAAAGGAGGGAGGAAATTTATATGCTATTCCTGCTTCTTCAGCTCTCAGTCATCACCAAGGGGAGAGGAGGAGTGGGCAGCTTGCGCAGGAAATAGCCAGAAGTCTTTTTTTTGCCCATTTGTCAGTCTGATGAACAAGAAAAATATAGGAGGTCTTGATGAAGGAGAAATAGAGAGTCTGGAGGAGACTGGTGCATGTCTCTCCGTGGCTGTGCACAGCCCCAAATTCACAAGAAAGCCACCCAGGACCCCCCTGTCCCAGGCTTGGGGCTGGAGGGTCCCAAGGGTGAATGGGAAGGTGAGGAGGGGGTGGATGGGGTGGGGAGGAGATGGGAGCAGGGCCTGTGGGGAGGAGAAAAGGGGATCTGGAGGGGCAGGCTGGAGGAGAGCCCTGGCAGTGGGATGGGGACAGTCTCTGTGCCTGGAGCCATCGCCACAATCCATGCATCTCCCTGTAGCCAGGGCCCCCCTGCCTGTTAGTTTACCTGAAGTGCTTGGTATCTACCAGAGAAGAGCACTAGGGAGTAAAAAAACCCACCAAGTATTAAGTGCTAATAATTCCCTACTTTTATTTGCAGTTATCCACCTACATGAAAGAGGATGAGTTTTTGCTGACACTTTCTCGCTGGAAATTGAATGCTGCCTGAATCATCCATCCACGGCCATTTATTCATAAAAGTAAGGAATTGCTGTTTGAGTCTTTTTATTGCTGCTAATGTGACATGGGCAGCGGTGACGGGTTCAGAGAGCCTCTGCGCAGGCTGGGGATGCCCACGCTGGGAAGTGGCAGGAACACAGACGGGTGCTCGTGCACCTTCCCGGGGGTGCAGACGCTGCCTGGGGCTCCCTGGGCTCAGCCTCACGGAGGAGCGGCTGTCGGGGCTGAGCCCTGTGCCCCTGGCATGTCCCCTGCCACTGGCGGGGGGAAGTCTTGGCCTCTCCCGAGCTCTAACCCCAGCAGATTTTCCCCTGAGGGACAGCTGCTCGCTGCGGTACCAGGGGCTGTGCACCCCGGAGAGGGGCTGGGGTGGGATTTGGACACCCCAGCCCTGTGAGTGTGAGGGCATAGAGGGAAGGGGAGAGTTTTTTTTAATCTTGTTTCCAGAGCTGCTGGCGTGGCCGGACAAGGAGATGCTTTTCCTTTGGCAGAGACAAATAGACAGAGCCAGACCCTCTGGCATCCCGGCTGCTGCTTCGGCACTCAGACGTGATAAATATATCCCAGGAGAAACCCCAGGAAGCGATGTCCCAGCCTGAAGGGGACCAGCCCCGGGGTAGGATGAGTGCCGGGCCAGGACCCCGTCTCAAACCTCGCACCCTGTGCCTGTCCCCGGGTCTTGGTGCAGGATCTGTGCCCCGCAGCTGCAGGGGACTCAGCAGCCACCGCGGGGCGAGGACTGAAGAACCAAACCCTTGCTGAGCTCTCCCGCCTCCTCCCTGCGGATGCCACCAAATTAGGGATGTTATTAACTACAAGCTGCTTTTTCCCCCAACTGCTGCTTGCACAAATGATAACTGATTTAAAATGAATTGAGCCAATTACTGCAGTTTTCCTAAAACAGATGATGGTAATACTCTGGGAAGGAGGAGCAATCCCAGCTGCAGCAGGGATAAGAGTTAGACACTGAAATGCCCTTTGGGCCCGAATTTCCAGCTGTCATGGTTTCCTGGCTAAGTCTGGCTGCTTTCCTCGATTGCATGTGAATTGAGGTGGCAGCAGCCAGGGGCTGCTGAGCAATCTGCGGCTGCCAGTGCTGAGAAGGTGATGGTACCTGCTCTGTGTGCAACTCCCTGATGCGAACGAGTGATGCTGGAATGATCCTTGCTGATTGCCAGCAAGCAGTGCCTGCAAATACCAATGTATTTATGGAAACATGGAAAGAAATAACTCTCAAATCATTTTTTTTTTTTGAGGTTGGGACCTTGGGGTTGGGTTTGGGGATCTCCCAGTTCTTTAGGGCTAGTGCATGTGGGCATTTCCCACATGGGAAGGGTGTGGGTTATCCAAGGGCTCCTAAAGGGTAGCTCCTGCCTCAGGTTATTTGAGCAAATGGTTATTTCATAGATGCTAAGCTGATCTGCTGTGCCCAGATCTGATCTCCATAAGAAGTTCATCAAATTTTAAAGAACAATAATTGTCCCTGGTTGTCTTGTCCTCGTAATATGAGGAGCTTTAGTGGAAAGGAAACATAATGAAGATGGATTAAATCTTAACTGTGTGAAAATGAGTTAAGGAATCTTGAAATCAGATTCCCATTTGTCTGCCTTTCCAAATCATGGGAAATATTGATTTAGCTGTGCCAGCAGCATTGACAGCGTGGCATGGTCCCAGTGGAGAGGGTGAGGAGTGACATGTGCATCGCTATGTCTCTGGGATGGGGACGGGCCAAATCCTGCACTGCTCCTCAGCTGGCTCAGTTTGCCACCGGCCCCGAGTGCTTGGCAATTTTGGCCCAGGGTTTGCAAGCATTGCAGGCTGAGCTAAGGAAGAGGCTGAGCATGTCTTCCTCACACCAAGGGTGGCGAGTGGCTGGCGCCCAGGCTCTGTCTCGCTGAGGGTGGTGGGACTGAGCTTGAGCTCTTCCCTGGGCCCGTTGTACTCCCCAGTTTGGCTGCACCCCCCAGCCCTGGATTTCCCTCTGCCAGGAGGTGCCCTGGGACAGGATAGTCCCCTTTGCAGCCCACACAAAAGCCTTTGGAGTTGTGTTTAGATGAGCTGTTGCAAAAATAATTAGTGATAAAACCCTATGGGCAAAGTCACAATTGTACCATTTTATTATGTTGCCATCTGAGTAGCAAAAATACATAGATATACACATATAAAACAATTTGAAACACTGGGTCAGAAATCTGGGCTCCTGCTGCTTCCCTTTTAATCTCCTATTAAGTGATATATCTCCTGATTGCTTTTGTCAGCCCTCTAAATTTAATAACTGAACTAACCATCTTCTATTGTTCGCATATAAATAAGCGTTGGATCAATAAAGAACATATTTAAAAGCCCCTGGATTTGAAAAATGAGGGGAGCATGGCCTGGCGGGCAGTTGTAATAAAATTACAGCTTCACACTTCCCAAAGCCAGTGTTTAAAACAAGGTGGGGGAACAAAGAAGAAAAACACTTCAGTGAGATGCTTTCTGCCATGGATAGGTTGAATCAATGAGGACGAGGTGAGTTTTTAGCTTTTGGTTGCAGATTTCCTGGCTGCTGCACTACCCCTGCCTGGCACAGGTTTGGAGAAGCCAATGCTGCAACTTGGATGCTTTAAATTTTTCCAGGGGTTTGTTCAAGGAGAGGCGAGCATCATTGTCGGCTGCTGTGGGGCCACCTCGGAGAGTGGCTGGAGGCAGAAGCAGAGGGGTTGCTCTCATGGAATGGGTTTATCTTTTTATTCCCATCTGCAGCCTCAACCCCAAATAAAGCAGCTCCTCCCTTGCATCGTGG
>Ga0065711_1009148_pt1 | contig 34491 bp, 31 predicted proteins | sample Hoacrofraction12_FD_59098 | JGI IMG/M metagenome (GOLD analysis project Ga0065711, IMG submission 59098) | Hoatzin crop microbial communities from Cojedes, Venezuela - Epithelial fraction 12 v2 (version 2) | ecosystem: Host-associated > Birds > Digestive system > Esophagus > Crop | place... | reverse complement strand
AGGAGACTCCACAGCCTCCCTGGGCAGCCTGGGCCAGGGCTCCGTCACCCTCAGAGGGAAGAAGTTCTTCCTCATGTTCAGCTGGAACTTCCTCTGCTTCAGTTTCTGCCTGTTGCCCCTTGTCCTGTCGCTGGGCACCACTGGAAAGAGTCTGGCCCCGTCCTCCTGACACCCACCCTGCAGTTATGTAGAGGCATTTAAGAGAGGCACAGGGCTCACTCCTGCAGGAGCACTTGAAGGCGCAAGGAGGAAGGAAAAGCTGAGTTGCTCCTCCCGTCGCAGGAGAAAGAGCTGCCAGTCCATGAGAGTCGCTGCTGCGAGACACACGAGGAACGCTGCAAAAGTCCTCTGTTCCCCACTTACTCCAGATCCCTCAAACCAACAAGAGCTGGCTAATGGGGAAAAAAAGACTACTGAAAATCACAAGCACCAGTTTTTGATGGTCTAACTATTAACCCCTGTTAAAGAAATCGCTGTCTTTGACGAGGCAGCTGTTCTGCAGGTAACAGGCACACAGCGCTGCCAGCCCTGGCCCGGCGCTCTTTAGAGGATGGATTAAATGAGACAGGTTTCTGTGAAGACAGTAGGGATGTCCTGGCTTAGAACACTCGGTGACATGCAGGGAACCAGCAAATCTGCTCCACCGTGGTCCCGAGCCCTGCAGGGACCTGGTCTGCCCCGCTCCAGGTGCCAGCCCGCACCCGCTGCCACATGGGTCATCTCTCCACCACTGCCCCAGCCCCGCATGGCACCCCACCACCTCTGAAAACCCCAACCTGGCTCTTGCAGGACCACCACAGGCATTAGAAGGTCTATTCCCACTGCACTTGGGCAAGAAAAAAGCCTTATTCAATCCTCAAGCCCAGGCGCAGCTCAGCTAAGCGGAGGTGCCAACGCTTGGATGGCCATCGCCCGCCACTGCACGGTGACACCAGAGCTTCGCTTGGAGCCTGAACGGATCTGAAGTGTCTAATGACACAACTGGAGGCTACCGAGCAAGGGCTGCTGCGTCTGAGAACCACTCGACTGACTTTTCACAGCAGCTGAGGGAGCACAAGGGCACGGCACGGGCACGGCACAGCGCGTTGCCTGCCGCACACAGTCCCCAAGCAGGCAGCAAACACCGCCACGCGGAGATGGGGCCGGGTGGGTTCTCCCAATGTTTTAACCCAAATCCCACAGCAAAAGAGAGAAGATGCTCAGGCAGCCCCAGCCTGCCTGCATCCCTGTGCTGCTCTTTCCTTGACGCAGGCATTTGCTGGTGAGGCTGGGGTGGTGACGCCTTTTTTCTAGGGCAGCCCCAGGAGTCATTACGGCACTAGATACGGCTTGTGCAAAGAGAAAACCTCCAGTTTTTGGAAAAATACCCCGACGGCCTCTTCCCTGAGCTGCTGACAGCCATGACTGTGACCTTTCCTTTGCGTTCCTGCGTGAGCCGAGGGCCGGGAGCGGGGCAGGGCAGAGCGGGGCTGGCACACGGGCGAAGGGACAGGCCAGGCAGCCGGCACCGCGCTTCTCTCCCCTGCGAGCTGCGGCAGGAGCAGAAGGGCAACGTGACCTATTCAGGTGACTTGAAGAGCGTTGCAAAGCCAGGCAGGCTTCACAACAAAGCAGAGCCCCACCTTCGTTTCAGAGCATCCACTGCTCTGCAGAGCCGGGGAGCGAGCAAACGGTGCCGGCCTCGAGCAGCGAGCATCGCGCAGAGTTTGATTAAAACTAGCCAAGTGCTTTATAACCTCAGTGCATTTTTAAATGTCTCTCTTCGGGAAACATACCTCTTCAAACGATAAGGTAGTGTGACAGCTCAGGGCTCTGCTCAAACTGTGAAGCAATTTTTGTAGCACGGTTCCTCCATGGACCTCCCCACCCAGTAAGCTCTTGAGTACTGGGGGGTCCCAGCAGAAACTCCCCCTGGACCCCCATGGGGTGGGATGGGGAGAGGAGGAGAAGAAAGCAGGGAAGGAGAGAGGAGGTCTTGCCGCATTCTAGAGACAAAGACTAGGACAATTCCACCTCCTGAGAGACAGACGTCCTTCTCCAAGGAGGAGCAGCCAGCAGGGCAAAGGAGAGGAGCTGGCTGGGCAATTTCAGAAAAAAAAACAGGTAGTGGGTAACCTGGGCTCTTCAGCCTGTGTCACCTGGAGCACCAGGTGGGTGCATCAAAAAGCCGGGCAGCCTGACAAGTCTGGGCATAACTTTGCCCAAAAAGACAAAAAAATCAGCTACCAGGAATGAACATTTGCTGGAGCCCCCCAATTGCATCGTGACAGGGCTCCTGCACTAACAGGGTCCCTTCCCTTGCTGTCACTGCAGATATCCACAGGGGTTAAAAAGGATTAAGGGTCTTTTCTCTTCTCTGGGAGAGGCTCTAGAGCGCTCGCTGCCTGGAAAGCCTCCATTTCTCCAGAGCCTCCCAGGTACCCCTCAAGCACCCAGGTTCTGTCTTAGCTACTCACAAACCCCAAATTCAGCTCTTACTTACAGAAATGAGTTCTTGCAACCTCAGAAAATTCACTTCTCTCTGAGCGTACAGTATGACACCTTAACCCAAGAGCAACCTGCACTTTTAGCTAGCCCGGAGGGATGCCATCGGCCCAGGACACCCCGACAGCCTCCCGCTGGCCAAGCACCATGGGGTTTCTGCAGGAAAGGAGAGAAGCACAGCAAGGGCTACGTGAGAGCAGACTGCTGCTCCGGGAGGATGCCATCCCAAGGTGCCAGACCCCCAACCCAGCAGGACAGACCTCCCGGGCAGCCTCAGCCCCGGAGCAAAGCGCTGCGGTGGGAGGCTGCGAGCTGTCAGGCTGCCAGAAGGAAAAGCGTTTACTGAGAAGTAGCTGTGAAAGTCCTCACCCCTCTCTGGACGGACTGGCTGTATGGCAGCTGCCCAAAACAGGCCACTCACACTAAGAAAGCAGAGACACAGAGCATTTCCACCCTTGATCTGCACACACAAAGGTCATGGGAGAGAGGCAGAGGGGGGATGAATCCTTGCAGCCTCATTAGAGGGAAAGAAACTGTTTCTGCAAATAATAATTGATTTCTAAATTTATCCCCTAATTAAATAGGTTCCCTGGATGAATCTGCATGCAGGCTGCAAGGTGATGATTTAGTGCCTGGCCTCCTGCGGGAACGCATCAACACATGTTTGCAGATTGGCTCTCTCCCAGATCCAAAGCCAGGGTGATCAACTCCCCACGCCAGCACGCCCGGAGCAGACGGGCCCCTCTTACCACGCCGAGCCACGCTTCCCTCCCTGCAGGGCTTCTCAGAGCCACACACGGGGAAGAAGGGTGTTCATTGCCCAGCTTGTCACTGGTCCCTGTGCTCCAGCCCAGCAGGGGACTCTGCCATGGACCAGAGCCGGGCAGCCATCACGACCAGGGTGTGCAGCTCGCTGCCTGCCCGAGCAGGAGGCTGGCAGGAGGATTTCTGGGCAGGCAGCAGCTGTAAAACTACAGCAGAACTGGAAAAGCAATGCCTAAACTCAGCACGTAGCAACGGCGAGAATGAGAAACATTATCTCCAAAACATGCTCTTGCTTCCTACATCAATTCCATGGCTGTTCCTGTCTAGTCACTTTGACTTTTTCCTACAGACACCATCAGCTAATAAAACCTCAAGAGACGCATCCTGGGATAACACCAGGCTACAAGCTCTGCAAAAATTAAACACATTTATCACTCTTCTGCGGAGAGCTCCCCTTGGAAACCAGAGAGCCCTGATGGCCTCAGACAAGCAAAGGACTCCAGACGCCAGAACTCCACGTTAGCTTTCAAAGGCGATGGTGCCGAGCAGCCCTGCCTCATTACAGCCCATGCTAATGAACTCCTGCCGCCTGGGACTGTAAGCATGGAGCCCATAGCCAGTCCATAGACAGCGCTGACTCAAAGCTCTCCCCTCCCGAGAGGCACTTGCCTGCATTTACAAACCATCTTCTGCGTGTCAGCACCAGCAACACTTTTTCTCTCCTCCTCTTTTCTCCCTGCCAACCTTCCACCCCCCAAGATCATTTGTGCACCAGGCGCACAGGTCCACCTCCCTTTGGGGCTCCAGCCCTTTCGTGCTGAGGCTTTGGGATCTACAGATGCAGATTGTCCCTCCCGATCCCCCACACATTGAGGTTCCTGCTCCTGGCATGTGGTGCTCGCAAGGATGAGCCAGAAGTGCAGCCTGGAGATGCTTTATGGTGCCCACCTCTGCCACAGTGGGCAGAGAGTGAGGAGCCCTACGCTCGACCCTTGGCTCTGCCACTCACCCCAGAGAAATTCATAAATATAAAAGATATTTATGAACCTGTTTGGCTGTCTTAGGGCTTTTGGAAGGTAGGGACACAACCTGCATGTCTAACTTGCAACGTACTGAAATCACACAAATAGAGACCTGCTCCCATCGAGATCTAGGTGGCTCTTCTGAGCTTTCAAACCTTATCCTGATCTGTGGTGGAAAAAAAACAGATGGATTGGGAGTTTCCCCATGAGGCACAAGGGAAAATAACATCTCCATCTATCCCTCCCAGAAACAGTGGCAACCAAAGGGTGAAAGACAAGCACCAGGCATGACCCAGCCAAGCCCACAGCCATTTGCTGACCCAGGTGACCACAGCCCACATGGACATCTACCCACCGGGTTACAGGCTCTTCATCGAAGAAATGCCAAAAGATGGGATTTTCTTGCTCCCCCACCCATCCCAAAAAGTGTTCAAAACTGGAGCATCTCCATGGTATTTTGGATTTCTCATCAGTTCTGGATGAAAACTATCTTGTTAAGTGAGTTCTCAATCAAAAAATCACTACCACAGACGGAGCTCGGGCGCTAACCTACTTCTGCATTCAAAAATAAAAAATCCATTAGGTGGCTAAATACTTTAGGAACTGCGTCCCTTCATCTCCGTGCTTTGGTTCTCTGTCTGTAGCAGAGAATCTTCCTTTATAAATTGCCTCTGAGAGCCTCTGATCTCTTCTAAAAGAAAACAGTATTATTCACAGGATAGGAAAGAGATGCAAGAAAGCTAATTAGTCCTCGTACAGAGGAGTTTGGAACATACAGCATTTCAATGAAGCCTGATTTTTGGATCACGGTGCTAAAATCTTCGCATTGCGTCACTGGCTTTCTCTTCCAGAGGTGCCTTTTTTGCTCACCTTGAGCATTTTTAGAGGCAAAGAAAACTCCTTTAGGTACCGAAGCAAATTCATAATCCAGCTCTCCACCACTTACCAACTTGAGCACATTAAAACCCTGTTAAAAGCAGAGCAAGATGAGTCCTTGAGGCCCTGTTCCCCAAGGATGCGTGCACATAAAGCAAGGAAAATGTGTGGTTATTAGAGTTTAGCTTTATTGTTTTCATAAAACACACTGAAGATCGTGTTTATGATTCTGGAGAAAATAAAACCCCCTCTCCAATTGTTAAAATAATGAACACAAGATACTCCAGTGACTTCTAAACAATCAAACACTTTGGACTTGCACAGCACCCTCTACTCAGATTTCAGAAATGTCTCCACAAGAATGAAAATAAGCCTGGGTGAGCGGAGGAGAAATCCAGCGTCTCCCCTTCTAGCCAAAGGAAGCCGCACAGTTTCACAGTCATGGCATGAGGCTGTTACACAGACGGGAAGGGGACTGCCCAAAACTCAGCACAAAATTGCTTCAGAGCCACTTTTGCTGATTTTCAGTAACAGCTCAGTTTCTGAATGATCAAATCCCATTCGAAAACCAGACCTGAGCATGAGAATAATTTAAACATACTCAAAACCAAACAAAAAAAGTAAGATCTTAGCTGGGACTTCCCCCGCATGTGTCGCTCGCAAAGCCTTCTCCAACACAACATTCACACCTTCGGAGGGCTTCTGCCTGCCCTGTGTCCCTACCACCCTGAATATCTTCCCCACCGGGCTGCAAGGAGGCATTCGTACCCATCGCTGCATCCAGTCAGACATACAGCACTGCCCAAGCAACCCAACAGCCTCCATCACTTCTGCTCCTCCACCTCCAACCTGAAGGAAAGACAAACCAAAGAGCTTTTTTCCCCTCCTTTAAATATTGCAAAGGCTATGTGAGGTTATGAATTATTGAGCGGAGCTGTCTCTTCAGTTTAGCACGATGATGATGGAAGGGAGAGGCAGACCGCAGAGGGGCCATGTCCCCAGCAGAGGAGCGGGGCAAGGAGCCAAGGGGCACGACCAAGAGGGATCCCTTCCCAGCTGCTTAGCATTTCTGCCCATCCATCAGAGCCTGACACCTGCCTGGCACCACTCTCACGGTGGGGATTGAATTCATCTTGGAAGAAGCTGAGGAAAATACATCTTCCATGGCAGTGGCCTGGGAAGGGAGGGAAGCTCATCAGACAGGTGACCCCCTCCATATCCCTGCACCCCTACCTGAAAACCTGGGCTGAAGCAGGACCTGAGGCCCTCCTGGCCACATTTGATGGTTAACCTGGACGGGCTGACCCAGCAGAAGCAGGTCTTCTTTGGAGCTCCAGCACAAGGGAACAGACCAGGAGCAGGGATGGAAAAAGCCAATGAGAACAGAGATACTGAGCAGGCGGTGGCAGAGTCCAGCCTTCAGATAGTTTTGCAGACACTTTCTGGAAGGTATTACTGTCAGCTCTATCAGTACGAGCCTTTGGGGCTTGTAATAAGAACCAGGATGTTTTTTTCTCAGAGCCAGGTTATATAGAAGATGTCTGACAATTAACGGAGCAGTCTAAAAAAAGATTTCAGTTCCATCCCTCCCTTTACGTACGTTTACTCGCAGGCTCCTCAGAGACAGAGGTCAGCTCTGGAGCAGCGGTGCCCCAGCTGCGTTCATGCCCAGAACTGGAAGAGCACACAAAAGCACTTTCTGCTGCTCACACCCATCTGGCTGATTTAATGGCTTTGTTCCAAGTAGCGCAAAGTAAGACTTAATTGAGACAACCAATTTCAGAGAACCACCAAATTCGATACACACAGCCAGATCGTCAAGTTGAAGCAGCACTGAGTGTCCAACCTAACACCGCAATCCTTGTGCATCCTGCCCCAGCAATACCTCCTAAAATCGATGAGAATGGAGTAGTTCCCTGGGCTCCACTTTCCCTCTCCTGTAAATCTCTTCTGTGACTCCCAGTCTAAAAAATGACACAACCAAAACCAAGGCACTATCCCAGTGAGACTTGAGTTTCGTGAACTAGAGCCCTTCTACTTGGAAAAAGCTGAGAATCAAGTTTTCCTCCAAGAGATTTGCCACCATGGCATCTCATCGCACACCATATTGCTGCCTGTACTCAGTGCCAAGCTCCTCACTTAAATATCAGAAATGAAAACCAGTGTTTTCCCAGAGAAGCAGGCAGGAGTCCCTCTAGGTTCAATCCTGCCCTTTGCCTTCGCAAAACACAACTTCTCCCCTGCCTGCGATGGCTGTCGGGCTGATCACTGCCCGGCTCGCGAATCCTGCCCACTCGCTCTTTTTTTCAGTCTGGATGTTAATGGAAAGAAATCTCTGGATCCATTTGAAATGAATTATACTCCAGTAATTGCAGCTGCTACAGGGCAGTATTAGGTCAAACTGCCCTTTTTGTGCTGTGTCTCAAACACTAGAGATGATGAATGGGCTCATTTTCCGCAGAGCTGGATGCTCGCGGCTCCAGGTGAAGCCCGTGCAAACCGCAGATGCTCACCTCCCCGATACCGCATCACCGGCGCCTGCCAAGCGCTTCCTCTAATAAAACATCCAAACTCGCACTACATAAACACCATTTTGGTTCACATCGCTTGCTACTTGTTGTCATCATCCCGCAGGTCCTCAGCACGCAGCTGCCCCGTGCCGTCCCCACGGCTGTGCTCTCCACACTGCATTCAACCGCTTGAGAAATCTATGCTGCTCTCCCCCCAGAAGGACCTTTTCAGCCCAAACAAGAGATTCTCCCCTCCCATTCTAACTCTGTGTTAATTATTAAGATAGGGTGGGACTGAAAAGACTAATTACCACTGTAAAGTTACTCTCCTGAAGGCTGATAAGGGAAGTAATTAGGATGGACAAGCATAGATTAGAGAGCTCTAAATCTCTCTCTCTCTTGTCAAGATAATGCTACTGCCCAACCTCACAACAGACAAGTCCGCAGGCAAACATGAAGCAGTGGTGGAGAACAGACAACAGGCTGGGCCACCACAGAGCACAGACCCCTCATGCTCCAGCACTAGGAGATCCCTTCCCTTCAGCTCCAGCCTGGGACTGGCCTCCAACACACCACCCCGAGGATCTGAGCACAGGCACCCTGCCCTGGGCTGGGTGACAGTTCATACTTGCACCCACTTTGCTTGCCTTCCATGGTGGGTTAACCTTGGCTGGCTGTCATACGCCCACCAAGCCGCTCTTGCATCCCTTCATTCCCGACTCCTCTACCTCCTCCCGCCCCAGCAGCGCAGGGGGGATGGGGAACGGGGGTTGCCACATAACCCCAGCACACCTTTACAGTGAGACAATACGGTCCCTCAAGTCAACACACCCAGCACCTTCCCCCCTCCAGACACAGTGTTTTCAGCAGCTTTGCCTTCACCAAGTCTCTTTTCACCCCCCCAGCTATCAGCTAGGACGAGGCGCACACTCGAGCAGTAGATAGAAGATGACAGCTATTCCATTGGGCTGTCATAGGACACACGTCCCCGTGACATGAGGGCAAGGGTGACACTTCACGGTGTCACAGCGGTGTGTGACTGCCCATGGTTGCTGGAAGCAAATGCCCAGGGCCAGGGAAATCTCAAGAGGATCAACCCCATGCACATCTCCAGCCACCTTCCGTCCCATGTCTGTCAGCTCCAGCTTGTTTGTCCATATGGAAGACGTCTCATGGGCGAGACACAGCAGTGGCGGCTCAGGGAACCTCGACTGAAGGTGTTCAAAAAGCTTGTGCATATGGCACTTCAGGACATGGTTCAGCAGGCATGGTGGCGTCGGGTTGACGGTTGGATTGATGACCTTAGAGGTCTTTTCCAACCTTAATGATTTTACGATTCTACAACCTCCAGGAGGGCCAGCCGACCTTGCGTGAGCCGCTGTGCGCTTCACAGCTACCAGAACGCAGACGCCCGTACTCAGGTCCCTCTGCCCTGCCGGCTGCGGACCCCTGCAGCTCTCTGCATTTGTGCAAGACACAGCAAAAGTGAGGGTCGAGCGCGGGCAGAGCTGCCAGCACCGCCGAAATAAATCTTCACACAGACAGCGAGGAGCCCGAGAGCGAGCTAACTCACCCGAGCTGCCCAGCAAGCGAGCGCAGAGCCCTCGGCTCGGGCTCTCCCCCAGCTGCAGAGCTCCAGCTCCCCGGGTCACGTTCCTGCCGCAGCCGGGCACAGCTCGCGCATTCCTCGCGCATACGCACAGATTACTTTCCTGTAACAATTTCAGGCACCCTGCGCTAGAGCATTTATAACTAATACATATTCTAATGTTCCCATTCACCTGAGACACTCGAAACTTTCCTGGCTCATTTGTCAGCTTTTTTTATTTATATTTTTTTTAAAATACCTTCTTCCCCTCAGGCCAGTCAAATCAGTCCAGTTAATTTTAATTTCCACGGACATGGAAAGTAATCTCAAGGTCATTTCTGGGTTATTTTCCAGTTTCATGTCTAGAGGATTTTGCAGGATTTGCAATTGAGGCGTCTGATTATCTGCTACATATAGAAACGAAAAGGAACCAGCCGAGGAGAGACAGTGATGAAGCACCCCATTGACACCCAGGTAATTAAGGAGAAACAAACATGTTTGTTGGCTGAAACAAGGGGGAAAATGATGCAAACCACTTTATTCGAGCAAAGAAGAGAGGAGGGAGGAAAGAAAAAGCAGCAGCTAATGGGTTTCCACCAGAAGGGCGTGCTTTGCTCAAGCCAAAACCTTCGCAGGGTGTTTGCCTTTCAGTGGAAGGTTGTCGGGTGCCAAGGGAAGGCTTTTGTCACTTCTGATCAGAAAGACAGCGAGAAAAAGAAACCCACTAAACTGCAAAACACAACCTCTGTGATGCACGAGACAAGCAAATCAACACAGCCCCATTCTGAAGGGGAAAAAAAATTAAAAAAAAAAATATACAGATATATATATATATATCTGTCCCAATGGATCAGAAGCATTGAAGCCTGGAGGTTTGCCACAGGGCAGCCCGATCTCCTCCTGGCCAGCCTTGGCATTAAGGTCTAGGAAATTATTCCCTTGGGAAACCGGTGGCTCCCAGTGTTAGCCCAGCTCACGGCCAGGACCAGACGATGCTGGGGCCGCAGCAAGAAACAACTTTCCTGATGAGCTGCAGCACTTGGCTCCCAAAGCGAGCCCAGCGCAGGCGCGTCAATCTGCTCTCCAAATGTGTTTATTAAGTGTTTTTAATATGGCGGTGGCAGACAGAAAAATGCAATCAAGCCCGAGTCACACATCTTCCCAAGTCCACGGGGACCGCAGGTACAAGCCTGGTTTTGTTTCTTTCCCAGGGAGCGATCAAGATACAGGACTCAGCTCGAATCACACGTGCTCTCCAGGGGCAGGCGACGGTAATTAGCTCGTGTGCACTGGAGGCATTTTCGGTTCCAAGCCCTGCTCGGGGAACCTGGCAGGAATACTCCAGCCACTGGGCAGCAAGCGCTCTGGAGAGACCCAGACCTGATGGTGGGTGCTGAGCAGCTACAGCACCGGCCTCAAGCTCTCGAAAACTGGCCTTGTCCCACCACTTATCTGCTATCTAAAAAGCACTGTACTCCAGGCTGGGTTTTCTTCCCCATGGGCAAGCATATTACAGAGAAAATCAGCTACGAGAAATAGCTTATTTTAGTCTCCTCAAAACAAAACAATTCTTATTAATCTGCTGCATCCCACTCTCCCAGCCCCAGGAGATGATTCCAGGCAGATCTCACCCGGTCCAAGGTTCCACCACCACCTCCCCAGGCTCACGACAGCCCGAGACACAGGGGAGAGGGCAAAGCGCAGCCCCGCAACCGCACCGGGGCTCAGAGGAGATGGGGAACAGCAGCCAGGGCAGCGCTGGACCTCCGGATCCTTAATCTCAGTTTTAGCTCTACTCCACGCTAGACTCCAACTGCCTTGGAGAGGTTTGGACACGGCGGTCCGGGGCTGCAGAGCCTCCCTTCAACAGCCAGTCCTTCCCCCTGGTCGTGCAGGAAACCTTGAAAACGATGCGAGATGCTGGGACACCGGTGTCAGAGAGGACACCGGCAGTCCGCAGCAGCAGCCTGCACACCTCCAGCTGCTTGGGTCAGGTCCTTGCAAGATGCTAATGCCGCAAGAGTACAGCTGAAGTCAGGACTATTTTCCTGCTGACTGTGAAATTGGGAGGGGGGGGGAACAGGACTGTATTGCCATGTACATTTGTCCAGATATAGCACTACCAAAGGCAGATTGGACATCAGGGTACACCCGTGAGATCAAGTAATTTTTCTGTTTGCCGAAAGCATTAAGGAAAAAAAAAAAATTAAAATGTTTTGGCATTTTTTGAATTTAATATTTCATTTGACAATTAGTACTGAAATAGCAAATGCTTGAAACAAAAACAAAACCCCCTAAATTTTAGAAAAATATCATTAAATTTTTGTTGGACCAAACCTATTTTCAAAAAGTAACAATAAAAAAAATGCTTGAGTCAGTAAAAATCCCGGCTCTGCATCGGGACCAGCCTTGTCTCTGGGAACGACCCCGGAGCTCCACAAAGGAGAGCAAGAGGGAAACCCACGCAGGCTCAGCCGGTGGAACACACGGCACAGCCCTCGCCCATCCCGGGCCCGACCCTGTGCCTCGCCGTCGCTCCTCTGCCCCCCGCACCGCCTCCGCACATCGGCATCGATTCGGCGGCATCCGCACGCCGAGATCGGGGCAAAGCGAGATGCCGACGGCCAGCGCCCTGCCTAGGAAGCAGCTAATTTTCCGAGTCGATGCATCCAAGGACGCGGCTGTTTAACAGCGGTACGAAGCTCCCGTCACCTGCGGGTCGGGAGGGATTAGGCGCGTGCCCGGGCGTGGGGGCGAGGGGACGCAGAGGGCTCCCCACCGCTAAACGAGATCGGCTGTGGTGATTAGCAACCAGAATTAAAACACAAAACAGCGCCTAGCAAATCCAGGGGAGAGGCACAGCTGGTAGATAATATTAAGTGGAAAAATAAAATCTTGAGTTTACAACTGAATCCACCTTCTCTGTGCTGTTTAACGGGCTTCACTGCGGCCACCCCTGCAACCTCCGGCTGACGGGGAGCCCCATCTCCCCCCCACCGCTCCCGGGCTGAGCAGGCAAGGCAAGCTGGCCAGCCCCAAGCTGCCAGCCAGCCCCTCGGCCGGCCCAAACACTCTGTTTTGAGCCAGAATTGGCCCCTTCTCTTCACACCAGCAACCGCAAGCGAAGCCATCGAGCTGCTGGCGGCTGTGGCACAGCCAGCCAGGGGCCAGGGAACCCTCCTCGGGCTTCACTTCACCACCTCCTGCTCCTCCCGAACTGGCCTTTCGCTAACAGACCTCCTGGCACTCTCTCCTGCCCTGCTCCTCTAAGGCAGAGCCACAAAATAATCCCAAACTAAGGAGACACGAACTCCACTCGCAGTAAACCCCGGGGCTGCGCCTGTCTCCCACCGCCCCGGCTCAGAGCACGGGCTGCAGGAATAGACGTCCCAGGACACGAGGAGTTGTAGCTGCTCCTTCTTTGCATGGAGCTGTGCCGCTGCGGGTAAGAGGGAGCAGCGGGGAGATAAGTACTCACCGCTGCACACGGTACAGAGAAGGATTAGATACTTACAAATATTTTATCCTAGCTAAAGTAATTGCACCACTTGTCCTTATGAGTCAGAGCTATTTATTTTCATGCTTCAGGGCATCAGTTGATCACACCAGCTGAGGTCAGGCAGAAATTCCCATTGCTCCTGTGAGCGTTTTGCATATTGCAGGGAAGCGCGTTAGCACCGGGTACTGCAGCCTGGCACTGCCCTGGTCCCAGCCCACTTCGGTCCCCACCAGCTGCAGAGGACCTTCTCCACCTTAACCCCCCCAGTACAACCCAGGAAACAGTCCTTGCTCTCACCAGTTTAACTTCTGCTCGTGGAGAAGCGCATCCCATGCTCCTGCCTCGGCTGGAAGATGCTGAGGCTTTCGGCACCGTTCGGTACCGCAGCCACGTCCAGCCGCGCTCCAGCAGAGACCAGCGGGAAGAGCATCCAAATGCGAAGAGATGGTATCGGTCATGCAGGAGGTGAAAATAAAAACAACTCCTTTCGACCCTGAGCGCGAGAGCCAAACAGGGGTCACCAAAGCTCATTTCGGCGGCCAGCGTCTCCGCGGCCTCTGCCGGGAGCAGACACAGATAACTGCTCGTTTCTGAGCTGCTGCACAGCTCCAATTGTGCCACCGCCGAGAACCCTCCCGAAAACCAACACTTGGCCTACACTAATAAATAAAAACCAGGCAGCATGTACAGGGAAGGGGCAGGGGAATTCAAGAAAACAGCCACAAGTATTGGACCAGGAAAAAACCACATCCCCATCCTCCCTCCCAGTGCTAACTATCCAGCTCCACTAACTCAGAAGCACTTAGTAAAGGTCTTGGAAAGAAACAGCTCTTAATCTGTGAGCATCAAGCATGAAATGAAGTGTCAGAGGCCAACGCTCACCAAATAAAAGGTTCCCTTCGCACAAACAACAGGTCGGCCGCTCTCGGAGCAAAACGCAGGCAGGTGCCGGTGGCCTCTCCGGCAGCAGGGACTGCAAAGCGCTCCCCTGTACCGTAGGGTGTGCGTGCAAACCAGGTCACAGAGCACCTCACACCACCCATCCAGCGTGAAATACTCCCAGGAGCTGCGGCAGCACGGGGTCGCTCCCCTATCCCCTCCCTTTCATCGTGCTCATCCCCAGCGCCCTCCTGAACAGCATCGCTTTGCCTCCTCAGCCCTGCTCCAACGCTCAGTGAAAGCCAGGTATCTTACGCTCCCTCATCTGCGCTTCACTGATCCTCATTCGTAATTACACTGCTGCGGCAGCAGCTCCATAACTTTAATTATAAGACAATTTCTGTTCTAATCCCTGGTTTTGACTCACTACCGCAGACCTCCCCTCCCTACTCTCCCCCATCCTCTCATTTGGTCATTTCAGAAATGAAGCCATGCAGAGAAGGAGTCTGAACAATTAGATATAATGATAATATGGACATCGCTTTCATACAGATGTCTGAACTGCGCTTCAAGGGCAGGACCGCAAAACCAGCCTGCTCTCTGAAGCTTTGCAACTTCTTATGTCTTCAGGAACAGCATCAGGATCCCTTCTGGAAGCTTGCATTTGTTTACTTTTCAAGCAAATAATTTTATTTCCATTGCTTCCAAAGCTCTGGGACACTCTCCCCTCGCTGCTGGCATCTCACCCACCGCAGAGACGATGCACCAGCAAACAGCACGCAGGGCTGCAAACTCACCGGTACCTCCGCACCCGAGCATCCCGTCAGCATCCTCTGGGTGACCTCCCCTGCCAGGCAGCTGGGGCACAGGGAGGGCATCAGGAGAGGAAAACACTCCAATTCAGACGTCAGAAACCCCAGGTTTCACACCCAGATCTTCAGCTCAAGTCACTCAACTTCACCTTTCATCCCCCCACCTGTCACTGGGGATAATATTTTTTTCCTGACATGCTTTATTATTCATAGATAGAAGATTCTGTAAATGCTGAATTATTATCATCAAATTATAACACTCAGAACATTGTCTCCCTTTGGGATTCATGCTGCAGGAGGAGAGAGCACAGCACAGGCACCCGGAGATGAAATGTGCCACGTTTAGTTCCCTTAGAGATAGCGGGGACGGATGCTGCCTCAGTATTTTCTTTCTTCCTCCGCTGTCCTGGAAGAGTCTCTCTCTGACAGGTCTTCTGCTGGAGAGAACTGAACTATATTTGAAAGGTAATTTTGGAACAAATGGGAACAGAAGTGTCAGAGTCGTCATGATTTTTTGGAATTTCCTTCCCATTTCAGGGGAGGGGAGGGTGGGAGAAATCAAGACATTTCGCATTTCATTGTTTTCAAAATGGGATGGCTGCTGCCACCAACCCCAACTTCCCCAGGCTCCCCGGCTGGAGGACTCTGCAAAAGCCCCCAAAACGGAGCCAGCCAGGACCACACATTTGGTTTGCTCTCATTTTCACTTTCAGAAATAAAAATAAAGCAGATTCCAGACGGAGCCACTCACAGCACGGGACAAGGGGACACCCTACTGAGGTTCCTACAGGGGAAGCCATCATCCAGCCTCCTCCCAGACCCACCACGGATAGCCAGCACTAACAGATACCCAGCACCGCAGCCCAGGGCACCCATCTCACCCCAGCCACACAGAAAAACCAATCCACATTGCCAGGAGAGCCCAAAATTACAGCACTCAAGTACAGAACCAGCAGCACCCAGTTCCGGTACCCACGCAGCAGGGCTTGGCTCTCCCTGTACAAACCCTGTGCACAGGGCTGCTGGAGCATCTTCTGGGGACAGCCTGGAGAGGGACCAGCACCCACCTCCCCATTCCTGCCCGGATTAAGGCTTCATTTCGACATCTTCAAGCCTCTCAGACGTCACCTTTTCAGGAAAGGAGGCAAAGACAGCCAAACCTCTGGAGCTGGGCAAAGGCTAACGAATTGCTAGGCGTTGAGAAGAGAGCCGGGAGAACGAGACTCGCCGGGAAGCGCAGCCGGCGAGCGAAGGAAAGCAGCAGCCTGTGCCCAGCTTGGCCGAGCCCCAGTATCGCCAGCAACACAGCTGCTCCCACGCCTGCCTCTTTCCACAACTCGGGCCAACAGCCCCAGAAATATTCCAAACAAGTAACAGGGACAACACAAACGCCGCAGGCACGCAGCGGCGCAGCACGAAGCCACCAAGCTCGCGAGCGAGGGGAGAGGAGAGGGAAGGCTCTCGCAAGCAACAGCCTGCAGTGTCGGCTGGGAGGTTTTGCTCCCTCTCAGCTACAAAACCTGCTACCAGTTTTTGTCTAAATGCCTTTTTTTCTGTGAAATTTGCCCTGTTCCCCCTCCCACAGAGAGTTTTGCACAGCAAAACCCCAGCTAGCGTGGGCATTGGAAATGTCCTGTAGAGCACTGTGCCAGCACCTCTGCTCCCTGCACCATCAGCCCAGCTCGGGCAGGACATCCCAGTTCATCCCAGAGCCCCCCCAGCAGCCCTCCAGCCTCTCCCCAGCTCAGGGTGCAGCCTGGCTCCCTCCTCCCAACACACTCCTGCTGTCACATCCACGGCTTCTCGCTGGGAACGATGACAGCAGATGATACAAGACCTTGAATTTAATTGCAGTGGGGGAGAAAAAAAAAAAAATAAAGAAAATGTTCAGAGTGATAAAGAACTCCTTTCATAAGCCACGTTATTTGTGTCTCTTTTCTAGAGAATTTTAGAGTTTGCCTGGGGGTTGGTCTGTACTATGCAATCCAGGGCCACAGCTTGCACAGAAGCAGGCGTTGGGCTGGGCAGTCGGTCGCCCACGAGCATCCCGCCCGTACAGCACGGGAGGGGCCCCGCATCGCGCCCAGTGGCTGCGTGACCGGGGCAAACACCTCAGCGTCTCAGTTACCTGCTGGCCCCTCACTTCCCAGCGCCACACACAGACCCCCTGCTGCTCACCCTGGATGCAGAGAAGGATCAGCTTCAAACCCTCACAGGCAAGACAGACCACTGGCAGACGCTTCATGGAGATGGGAGGACATTTGAGAACACAAATCCCACCCCGTTACGAGCTGCGTGGTTCAACCTGCCATTGTGCGTGCTGGTTTGCTCGTAGCAGAAAACCCGGCCAGGGTTCTCCCATGCTCTTTGGGGGCTGCTTCTTCTACGGACCTCACGCTACCAGAGAAGAAGGGGCACAGCCATGCAGTGGTCATCAGTAAATGGATTATCTGGGCGTTGCAGCGAAGGGTCTTACCGGTTGAGGTGGAGCTGAGAGGGGAACAGACTCACTGGAGAGCAAACAGTGATTAAATATTTAGAGATTTTAATGCATTGATTTGTTAAGTTGGGAAACAGTCCTTTAAGAGTTTGAAGATGTCTTTCAAGGCAATTCTTAATCAGCAAGCCAGGTGCAGCAATGAGGAGCTCAACAGGAGCCAGAAACCACTTCAGGGAAAGCTCTCCACAGCAGGGCTCTCCCCTCCTCGCCCTGGCGCGGGTCCCACCAGCCAGGAGGGGATCCGGGTGGCTCAAAGAGCCCTGCAAGAGATTTATGTCCAAGGCTTTCCAATTAAGTTTCTCCTGTAACAGATTTATTTTTGGGCAGCATTTTTGCAGGAGCAAATTAAATGACATACTGCTTAAGGAGAAACAAACCGCAGTATTTCATGCCAGCCATCAAAGAAAGATTCCACACCCCTTCTAAAATCTGCCCAACCTGAGCGAGGAAAGCTGCTGCCCAGGCTGGCTTCTGCATCACCATCCCTACACCTTGCTTTGGGAAAAAAGTGCCACTTCAGAATCACAAATAACCAAAAATGGGGGGATGCCCAGCAAGGCAGCTGCTCACGACCCCTGGAAGCACTGCCTGGTTTGGCACAGGGTCTCCATGACGGAAGACGCGGCTCTGTGCTGCTCCTCAGGTACATGAAGGTTGCACCTACCTCTGCCCGAGCTGCGACAGACCTGGGCGGCACCACTTGGCCTCTGGAAAGGTTTCAGTGCCATCAAAGCGAAGGCGTTCGAGCAGGCGATGCTCCCGAGCCAGCGCTGCACGCCTTCGCCGGGTTTATGCTGCAGCCGACAGCAAACCAGCCTCCCCCATCCCTCCTCCACCGTGGTGCAGAGCTGGAAGCAGGACACCTGCCCAGCAGCATCCAGAACCTCCTGCAGTTCAGCCATGAAATACAATGCTGCAACGTCAAATGGCAGTTTTAATACCAATTCAGCCAACTGGAGGTACAAATTAAGTGTTCCCCCACGCGTCTGTCCCCCACCTTTCTTCATTGAAATTATATATTCTGAAGTGGAAACTGTGAGAAAAGTTTTGGATGCTCCTCTCTGGCTGGGAGGCATCAAGCTGCCCCAGGGCTGCAAACACAACATCCCATAGTCCGCTGAATCCATTAGCTTACTTAATAATATGAGATTAATTATTCCAGTTCACAGGATATTTGGTTATTTCTTAATGCTCCAACTACCACACTCAAAAGAGCGGGATGCTCTTGCCTGGGCTCACTGGATTAGCTACTCCTCATGGTCACTGCCAGCTTTTAAGACATAAGTAAATGCCTCCTCCATGCTCGCAAACAAAATGGCAAATAAAACCCCATTTCAGGAGCACCCACTGATGCCTGAGCCGACAAGGTCCTCTCCTGCGGCCCCGTCAAGCGAGAAGAGGAGGCTGCAGTCTAACCTCCGCTGATGACTCTCAGAGTACAGCCAAGCGTGCCTTGAGTTTGGGTTTCTGCTGCCAAATTTGAACAGGAAACGGAGGAGGGGGACAAACGAGGGAGGGAGCACACAAACAGGGGAATACAACATTTTGTTCCCGAATCCTCCAAACGTGACTCACTTTGCTCTATTGTGACAAACTGAAACGCCTCTGAGGAGTTCATTTCACGTCTCATCCATTTGCTGAATAATGGGAAAATCCCTCTTTGTTTCTCTCAGATATCAGCACGCGCGACGCGCCACGTACACCCGGTTCCATTAGACATAATGGAACCAGATTGTCCCAGAAGTTGTTTTCAATTGCTTGAGTGCATCCTTCATTTAGGGAAACAAGAATATACGAGCTGCTCTACCCCAGCCGATGAGAGCACACAATCTTTAAGCTGAACTCAGGGCCATTTGTCTCCCGGCTTTGACATGGGAAGAGTGCTGGTCCTTCCTCTCCCCAGCTCCAGGACTGGGTCGACCAAGAGGCTCGGTCGTCCTCCCGGGGAAACCCAGGCTCCTGCCAGCGCAAAGCCATATGCGAAATTGGAGGTGAAGCTGCGCTACAGTAAAGGGTCCCCTCTCCCTCTGTTTCAAGCTTGGGTGCTCCTGTTAGGCACCACAGCCTTGAGATGCTACGCCATGTGCCATGCAATGTCGAGCAAGGATGCTGCGGGACGCACCAGGGATGCCTGCGCTTCCCTGGCTTTGGCCTGGTCTCCCAGCACATCCCTTCACGCTGTTACGCAGCGCGTAATGGTGACAGTTGTACAGTCAGGGGGCTCAGGAACATGCTGAGACCTCAATGCGTAACAAAAAAGCCTGCTCATCTGCCAAGGAAAGGGGATCTCCCAGGAACGCATGTTCTAGCTGTCTGCCTACAATTTACTTTGACTTCTTGGGACAAAAGAAAGTTTGAAAGCCTTGGAGACCAACCAGGCTGTCTTGAAGACACCGTCTGTGGTGACGAGGTTGTTAGCACTGCGAACATTACTTCTGTATTCAGAAGGAACTGATGGGGCTTAGAAGGGGGGAGAACGACCGATCACAGCAGCCAGGTTTTGAGTTTAATGTTTTTAATTGACTGCTACCTTGAGCTAGTTCCTCTACCCAACATGACAAACAAAAAAAAAGAAAAAAATATCACAACAACGCAAACAGCATCTTGAGCCTGCCGGATCTTTTTCCGCAAAGCACTGGCTGGAAGCCTCCGTGACGTCGGTGCTTAAAGCAAAGCACGTGCCTCAGCTGCGCTGCTGAATCGGGACCGGTGCTCCCAGAACAAATTCACACCAACACTTGTCCTTGACAAGTGCTGACAGCAATTACCCCCAACCATATTGCTCCCTGGGGACTTAAGGCCTTTCAAGTTTAACAAGTTTTAGGTTTTCCCCTTGGAGAAAGCATGCGACGCGAGCACAAGCAGAGCAACAAAACCCGTCCCCCCTCCCAAAGCACAGAATCACCTTCAAGCCATTCTTTCCCACTAAATATTTATTTTCCTTTCAGATTTACCTCCCCAGCCTGACAGGGAAGGAACAGAACAGCTCCTAACCGCAGCCAGACCAAAGCCAGACCAGTAAGACCACTGGCAGGCCCTGGGGACCGCGGGGAGAGGCGAGAGGCTAAGGGAGGTGGTGCCAGGTCTCTGCATGGCCAGCATCAGCTCCCTGCTGTCCCCTTGACCAGAAGCTTATCCCAGCCCTGTCTCAACCTCCAGATAGATGAGCTCAGGGCCACGCTGCATCATACTTCTTCCCTAGAGCTGGCACCCAGCCCTCCTCTATAGCTTCTTCTGGCTTGGTTTCAACAGCAGTAGGTTTTATTATCACGCCTTGCTGCCCTAATTCTCTCCGCACTCAATTTTCCACTGACACGTTGACCCTCTGCTGCGTTTGCTAGCTGTGGGCAGGCGGCAGGCAGTGCTCGGGCACCTGCCCGCATGAAACGGGCATCGAGGGCAGGAGAGGCATCCTCCTGGTCCTGCCCGCATCCGCACGGACACGGCCGTGGAGTTTCTGAAGGGAGCGGAAAGGCACGGGGGGGAAGCCAGTGAACAAAAGGAAAGGCAAGGAAAGCAAAAAAAGATGCAGCACAAAGTGAAGGAGCAGGGGAAGAGAAAGAAGAGACCAAACGCAGTGGAAATTCAGCGGTCGGGGTAGGAAACGCAACGCCGACACACGGTGATGACATGGCCGCGCGGCACCAGGACACGGCACTGGCACGGCGGTCGCTGCCTCCCCCAGGGATCTCCCCCGGCTCCAGGTGCCCCCAGCCCAGCCCTGCCTGGCTCCTGGTCACCTCCTCCGAGCCCCGCCGGGCACCCAGCAGCACAACAGGGGAAGACATGGATGGGTTTGCTCCCAGCACTGCAGAGGCTTGTTTCTGCGTTCTCTGCTGGGTTCTCCTCAGTCAGACAGGTTGGGCAGAGGGAGGTGGCTGCCCCCAGCTCATTCTCGGGGTTTCCCCAAAAAAACTGGATTGCTCCTAGGAGAAGATCTACCTTGAAGCCAACATTACAGCTCTGAGCACTCCGTCCCTCGACAGGAGCCTGCCAGCACCCTCACTTCGCCTTCAACTCAGCTCTTTCCACCCCGCCATTGGGGAGAGGGGTGCAGACACACAAGCACAGCACCCCCAACCCGCAGCCCCCGTCCAGGCTGGGGCTGGCTGTCCCCAGAAGCCACCTCACCAGCTCCCGCTGGCTCTGCCATGCTGTCCCAAGCCACTCCATCACTATTTTTATTTGCAGAGGGCATGTAAATACCCGCCGAGGAGCAGCCCTGCTGGGAGTGAGAGCGAGGGGATCAGTGCCAGCACAGCCCGGGAGGCTCTGGGGATGAGGAGGAGGAGGAGGCGGACGGCAGCGCTGGCTCGCAGCTGCCTGCTGAACACAATGCGGAGATGGAGAATGGCCTGTGATTACAATTTGAAGGGCTTCTATGCACTGAAAGGGAACTGATTCAATTGTGCCGCAACTCCCGAGAAGCTGTCAGCAATCAAGGCATTCTCCCCGCTACAATCATCGGAGGCAGGGCGCGAGTGAGAGCAGGAGAAAAGTATAGCTGAGGTGAAGGCGAGGTACAGCAGCGCGGCTCATTCTGCAGCCGTGGTTTCCTTCCCCATCAGCGTCAGCTGCATGAGGGAGGGAGGGAGCATCAGGGAGGCCGGGGGGGCCAGAGGAGCTGCTGGTCTGCGAAACGCTGATCTGGGGAATGCTGGATGAGCCACCAAGCCACGGACTTCCAAGGTCGGAGGAGCAGGGGATGAATTCATGATGCTCGTTTTGCAACCGCTGGCTCTCGGAGCATTGGGTGGCACGCAACAGCCCCCAGACTCACTCGTGGGTGCCATGTCCCCCGGCTGCGACCGTCTGCAGGCAGCGTGGAGGCAGGCAGCCACCTCACACAGGGCAGCACCTTCTGCACCCCAGCTCCCTTCCCTGGCTGCAGTTAATTCTGGTAAAATTTTCGCCCAGCCTCCCCTCTCCATGTGCACCCCAACGGCGACAGCTCCCGCAGCCGAGCCCAGCACCCACCCCTTCATTTTGAAACTAGAAGAAGCAAGCATGGAGCTGCCAGCTTTCACTCCACCAATTCAAGATCCAAGCCACTTTTAATGCCTCGCTGCAAACCTCAGACCGGGCCAAGAAAACTTTAACACAGACAAGCTAGAAAAAAGCCCCTCTGGGCCCTGCCCATCCCCACACGCCCCACTACTCACAGGGATCGTGAATACTCACGGGGCGCATTCGGAGGGGAAGGCGAGGGAGCAGATGCTGCAGAGCTGGTGGGCACCAACCATCGTCGCAACGCCAGCCCCTGCCCAGCACCAGCTGCCCGCAGCCCCGCGGACCCAGCCGCACCAGCAGCTCGGAGCTGCTCGCTGCCACGCACGCACTAAACTCACTTTGCGGAGCTGGAAAGCAACCCCGAGAAGATTTCAGGTTTGGGGGCTGTAGGAGACTGGAGTTCATTTTGAAAAGCCAGCGCTGTGCCAGAAATGCTCGCCTTACCACCACCTCCGCTCAGATGCTAACCCCAAACCGGAGCCACCGGCACGCACATCATTTCCCAGTTCACCCCCTGCTCATGGACCAGCTCCTCCCAGACAAAAGCCACCCTGCAAAAGCTTCAGCAGGAAGGATGGCACCAGGACACGCGTGTTCACCTCCCATTTGCAGACGTCCTTCTTGACCCAGCTGAAGAGGAGTTTTATTTTTTTCAAGCTTTGCACAACTACCACTAAAGAAACTGCAGATCTCCAAAGCCCATCTGAAATCAGCAAAATGCATTATGTGCACATTGGTAGGTAGAAGCTATCCTATTATCCAAGGAGATTATAATTACCTCATTTGCCTATTAAAAGGATACTGTGACAATATTTAAGTTAGAATGCTCTGGCTATTTGCTAAAAATTATGTGGTAGCAATCAAGTGAAAATTTAGGCTGTAATAGAGCCAGAGCAATATTGCTGGCAATTTGTGGAACCAAGAACAATTATTTTTAATATATTAGCCAACATGTTTAAATATGCTTTTTTATATACATATGTGCGTACATATACACACGCTTCAATGGGCAACATGGGCTTCATTTCCCCCCTCCCTCCCCGAAAACTGAGACCTGTGAAGCATCTTTCTTCGTTAGCGCAGCACGAGATGTATCACTTCAGCGGGAGGCTATCTCCTGGACAGCCTGATCCGCACCCTGTCAAATGGACGCAGAAGATAAAGTCTCCCATCAGCTGATGGCAACCTGCACGACCGGAGAAGAAATCACCAAGTCTTAGGGGAAAGGAAATGGGTGCTGACAGGACTGGGGACAACATGATTGTCCCTTCTCTGTAAGCCCATCTTGGGGTCAACAGCTCTTCCACCCTGAGATTACTGGGAAAATTGCTTTGGATTCTTTCTTACAAGGCTTCTGTAGCTCTTCTCCTAGGCTTTAACCTCTAGTTTTAATATACAGCCCACCCTGTTGTGCAGGGTGCGGGGCTTCTTTTCTTCTAAACAACAAGAAAAGAAAAAGAAATAGACTCATACATTTTTACTTGGCATTGCCCTCAGAAAATGGAAATCTGATTACTTATTCCTCACAGTCCCAAATTACCCCTGCCAGGCCAGATACAGTAAATAAATCCTTGCCTGTAGAGATACCCTCTCCATTGCAAGTGCATGACGGGACCAGCATCCCATCGACCTGAGGACACCAGGAGCATCGGCCGCAACCCCTTTGGTCTGTGTCACTGCCTCCCGCCAGCAAGCAGTCCCAGGAGGGATCAGCATGAGAGCCCAGCGGGGTGATGCATTTCCCCAGCTGAGAGCAGCCTTTGGGAGCACAGACACCAAAACTCAATTTCCTTCTCTGCTGTGGCATTTAACCTTGCGGAAACGAGTGAGAGGACGGGGGAGAAGGAGGAGTGATGGAGGGGAGGATGGATGTTTCTATTCAAAGACATCCCACCCGTGTCCTACTTTTCCTGAGAAGTCTGGGAAGAAGCTTGCTTTACTAGCAGGAAGCAGAAAAAGAGAGCAATATTACGGCCTGTTGTAGCCTTCCGGCAGTTGGAGTACGGGAGAGAGCTGCCACGTGAGCTGCTCTGCCAGCAACCGGCCATTCCCGAAGACACGGGCAGGCAGGAGAGATCACAGCAATCACGCAGCACGACCCCTGCCCGGCAGCGGCCAGCTAATTTTGGGATTTGTGCTTCATTTTCAGCCTGAGTTTATCTAATTGCAGCTTCCAGCTGCTGGACACAGTTGTGCCCGAGCCTGCAAGGTGGGAGGCTTTGCTCTGAATAGCCTTATTTTCCCAAATACCAAGAGCTGGTCAACGAACACTATTTTCCCCCAAGCTTTCACATCAGGGAAAGGCCACATGTGCCTTGAGAATGGGCTTCTTTTACCATACAAGAAAGAAAATAATCCTTCCCAAGCGCAGCACCGGGCTGTGCACCAGCCTCCCTCCTCCCCGCGCACGGAAGGACTGACCTAAGGCTGGTGCCTGCAGGCAGCCGGCTCACTCACGGCTCTCCCCATCTTATGGGGGTCAGCATCTCCAGGAAAAAATGACCCCCCCTCATCAAACGAGGCGGGAACTATCAGAAAAGCTTCATGAGGCATACGGTGACTACGTAGCAAAACTTGGGCATCCTGGCTGCCAAGCTCATTTCAGCCCCTCCGACCCGCACAGGCTGCTCAGCGCAGGGATGCAGCTGTACCAAACACCGCTACAATGCCCACAATTTCCACCCAGCCCTGGATGCTTTTCCGAAAAGCTGTGCAAACAGCTGCTGTGGTTTTGGGGGTTTTTAAAATATTATTTTTTAAAAGCAGAAGACCATGGCTCCAGGACCGCAGAGCTAAATATCAAACTGCAGGAGAGCGGGAACTTCACTCAGAGCCTAATTAAGGGTCAGCCCATGTGGAAAGTGGCAAAGTATAATCTGCACAGGTCAAGGCGACACAACTTCCTCGAGGGATGGTGGAAAAGAGACATGCTAAGCAACCTGGCAGTATTATCGGCAAAAGAAAGCCTTTAAAATAGATGAAGGTGATTTAGAGGGTCTAATTTCAGCGGATATTCAGAGAGCTTATGATAAAAGTGCTTCATAAAAGATTAAGGAAAATAAACGGCTACCCGGTAAGGGGCACAGCCAGGCAGGGATTACAGCTGGCTAGGCAAAAGGAAACACGGACAGTGCTTCCCAAATTGAAAAGAGGTTTGAGGTGGCCAGCTGCGTTACGGAAACACCGCAAGAAGCAGAGAGCAAGTCGCAGTTTGCGGCGCATCTTGGGGAGCTTCGGTTTGCTGCGGCTATGGGGTTGAGTATCTCCGGCTGGATTCCTTACGCGCTGTGGGAGGCAGACGACGGAATTCTGTTTAGGCGAGTAAGTGAACATATTCCACGCACTGAACCACTTGCCAGAGGACGGGGGACGTACCAAATAACCGCACTGATCCGGAATTTCAGTTGATTTACCTCCACTACTGCCAATAAAGGAGACTCCGCAGGCGGGCGATGAAGCCACATCCCTGCAGCAGGATGCATCGAGGGCCCCGGCTGCCACTGGACCAGGAGAGCAGAGCCAGATGTGCTGCAGCTGGCAGCGAGATGGCAAAGGAGACTGCGAAGCCCAGCCACAGCCCTGCAAGCTGGCATGGCAGGGCCCGCAGGGAGCAAGGCTGCCTTCCTCCAGCTCCACACCTGCCCATTGTGCCCATCCAGACCCTTTATCTCCATCTCCCAGCTGGCGGTCAGCCATGCCAGCCCTTCTCCTCACCCCAAGACCCGTTCACCAGCCAAGCCTCCCCTCCCCGTGCCAGGAAAGCCCAGGAGAAGTCGGAAATACGGCATTTTGTGGCCTTTCAAAGCTTCCCCCCTCCACCTACTGCCTCAGCAGGCAAACAGGGCTCACGCTGACCCCGAGGGCTGCTTCCCCCAGAAACAGCCCCCGCAAGCTGCCCATGCGGACATCGCACACGCTCCTGCTCTGACAGGTAGGTATTTGCCTGCAAGCACCAAGCTGCAAAGTTTATGGAGAGCATCTTCACGCAGGATTGTGAGTGCAGCCCGGTTTGGAGGCAGCCCTGGAAGCCTCTCGGCAAATAGCTGACATATATTTTCGGGAGGTGTTTGAGGGGGGGGATGCCAGCTCATGCAAGCAAATTAAATTGAAGAGAAGCTGGTTCAGTGCTTTTCATTAAAAACCCTCCAAGGCGGGGGTGGCGGGAGGGGGAAATGTAATTCCCAAGTCTAAGGTAAAAAAGGGAAAAAAAAAAAATAACCAACAGATTTCTTCATGCAAAGCTACCACGGAGTAAATCAGTCAAACTCTGCTCCCCCATGACAGGGGAGGACGCATCATTGAACAACGCTCATCGCTCTCCATTGGTGATTTCTCATCTCACCCGTTCAAGGAAAGCCTTACCCAGCCGCGGGCCCGGGGCCATGGCAGGCGATGCAGGCTCCCCATCCCATCCCATCCCGTCCCATCCCATCCCGTCCCATCCCATCCCATCTCGTCAGCTTCCAGGCACTGCAGGACACCCAAGTGATGCACTTCGCTAACAACACCACAAGAGACAAAGTGGTCCTTGGGCAATTTAAGACCTTGCCTTTTTCTTCAGGGGCCCGGGAGGGTGCCGCATTAGCAGCCTTTACGCACCTAACGAGAAACTGTTCAGCTAAAACTTCTGGAGAAATCCAGAGATAGAAAGCGTCCAGCTTCCCATGGATTTTTCAGTAGGGAGCACTAACGACATCAATCAGCAAGCCAGTTGAGCTTCGTACACCCGCTATCTCGTGGCACTTTCCGTCAGCATCTCGAGCAGCATCTAACAGCAGGAGCACGCTTCCAACAACTCCCAAGCAACGCACTTCATTCCAACACGCAGAAAAACATCAGGGCTGAGATGCCTCACGCCCCGGCAGCCATCCAGCCACGGAGCGGCCGTACTCACGCCGACAGCCGCCTGCCCAACCCTCCTCCCCGAGCCCTACCCTGACCATTCCATGATTCTATTCCCTGCTCATGGCAGGGGGGGTTGGAACTACATGATCTTCAAGGTCCCTTCCAACCCAAACCATTCTATGATTTTATGACAGTGGGCTCAAACACCGTGACCCCAGAAGCAACAGAGAAGTCCAAGCCGCTTGACTTTGGAGACCAAGCAGGTAAAACCAGTGGTGCCACATCTCCATGTACAAAATGAATGCCTCGTTAAAAGTGCTTGCAAATAAATTCAAATAAACTCCCAGGTGACGCCCTCAAACTGGACAAACTGGTGCAGAGCTGAGGAAATTTCACCCCACGCGCTGTCCCTGCTGCAGGTGAGTCCCCAAGGCTCTGCAGCGAAGATGTTTCTAAAAAAAGCATAAGGGTTATACAGGACAGAAGCGCTAGCATTTAGTCTGAGCGTGGGCTTGAGAGTCTGCTTTACACCCCAGAAGCATCGCTGGGTACCAGCAGGGAGCCCCGTGGTGGGGACTGGGAAGAAACAGTCACTTACTGGATTTAACTGGAAGAGGGAGGAAAAAAGTCAGCGCTCCACAGGGGCCCCATCAACAGGAGCTCCCAGCAGCCAGCGGGTCACGCCGTGATGGCTGGCACCGGCGCATCCCCGGCCCACGCTCCATCCTTACAAAGACACAAGTGACATTCAAAAGGGAACGCGCTTGACGTCTCCCTGAATCCCCCTCTCAGCCAGAGCCAGCAAACTATGGATCGGTCAAATTTACGCCTCCACGCGTGTCCAGCATCTACTCTCTCTGCAAACGCTGCTAGGGAAAGCCCCTTCAAATGGGATTGCTCCCCACTGGGGGCTTTTCCTCCGGTACAAATCTATTTGAAAAGAAGATAAAGCATCTGCAGTTTGACTGAGGTTTTATTCAGAGAAAGCTCTGGCTCAGAAATAATTGCCGTTTGCTATAATTGGTGAGATGCAGGAAGGGACTAGATACAAGTGGAGTCTGGTGCAATTTTGGGAGATTTGTTACGCTTAGCTCGCTTCTATCAATTTCAGTGGCTCAGACGCTTATGACCTGTTGCTCAGCTTATTGTGAAAATGGCTTTTATTTACTGCACTTCCATTAAAAGATGAAATCCATGCATAGGGCTCACAGGGCAGAAAATCACAGTTTACGTCTCAGCTTATCTCCCTTCAGCGGCCTCAGCTCATTTTCGCCCTGGCTTGTTCCCAGCTGCTATAAAAAAGTATTTCCGAGCACTGTTTCGAGTAGCCAAGGCCCCTTCCAGCCCACAGGGCAGGAGCTGCATGCAGATTGTACGTACGGGAGCGCTCGGTGCCGCAGCCGCTGCGTCAGCCCAGGCGGGGAGGACGGAGGGATGGGGAGGACGGAGGGACGGGGAGGCTCTCAGCTCCCAGGGCACAGGACACTGCCGGTCCTTGCGCAGCAGACACGGACCCTGCTGCGTTCCCAACCAGTCTCCAAGCCCCGGCCAGCGCTGCTCTGCTGCCAGGCTATCGGCTCCCACCGCCTGCAACCTAAGGGATGGGACAAGCCAAGCGAACGCCCCACGCTGTGCTCCTGGAGAGCAGGTTCCTGCTCTCCTGGATCTCCAGAGCTGCTTCTTTTATCTCTTCTGGAGAAATCCAGCAGCTCCAAGCCCCCCTCACAGCACAGCAGACATCACCGGTACAGATGCAGGCTCAGCACCTCCTTCTGCACCAGTTCCCTCCCAGTACTGCCCGGAGAGACCAGAGCACTTCTCCCCAGAGCTGCAGCAGGTAGCGCACCCAGCCTGTGCATCAGCAAGAACAGAGCAAGGCCTGATGGGATGGAGGTGCCTCCTCCCGTGCCGGCTCTTGCTTGGCACGACAGACACCACCGGACACGTGGAACGGTGTCAGGCCAGGAGGACGGGCGCGCAAGCAGCCCGAGCTCCCCGGTCCTCGTGAGGGGTCGTTTGAAGACCAGGCACACCATCTCCAAAGGCAGCTGGAGATGGTGCCCAGCACCAGCGTGGAGTTGCTAAGGTTACCTCCTCGGCTGTCTAATTAGAGAGCTGTCACTCTCTCGCAGAGATCAGGAGATGCGCGTGCACACGGGGGAGAGGAGGGGAGCTTTCAACCCCACAGATCATTTTTGGTACACCAGTGCAAAGAAAACCCCACCTCCTACCGGGAAGACAAGTTACAGCCATGGGACTCAACAGCAGCATCCCACTCTCCCGCTGCCCAGCCGCATGATGGGCCATGGGGAAAGCCACCGGCTGGAGAAGGGCACGGGGCAGCAGCCACCCCAGCTCGGAGAAGCAGCGGATCCTGGCCTGTCGAGTCCATTTACCGCTCCTCCACCCACCTATTCCTTCCACTCCTGGCTCTGCGCATCCACCAGTCTCCTTCCCTCAGCTCCTCAGGCACCGCCAGCCTGCGGGCAGGGCAGCAGGGAAGGGGCCAAGAGGGTCCCTCCCTCTCTTCCACCTCCAGGCAGGAATTCTGCTGCACCTCGGTCATGCAAACAGGGAGACCCCGCGCCCTCGCAAGCAGAGGGTAAGGAAGAGGTATAGGGAGGTGCGCTCACTCCAGCAAGGTCATTTCATGAGTCAGCAGCAAAGCCAAGAAGAGAATCCCAGCATGACTCAAAAGCCCTGTATTTTCCACCAGATGAATCCACACACTCACGTGTGCTTCCTTTAAGTAAAGACCATGGAGGGAAGCTCTTCCCCCTATCCTCCAACACAGCTAAGAGATCGCTTTCACCTCCCAAAACCAGATCCCAAATCCCATAGACAAGGCCAAGAACCAAGCTGGGAGCATGGAACCAGACACAATAAGAAATACACCACCTCACAGAGGCTCAGGACAGCCTCTCCGTCCTTCGGGCAACACCCAAGCATGGCAGGCAGCTCCCACACACGGCTGCCCCTTTGTGCAGCCAGCTCCGAGCACCTTCCTGCCCATCTCCATCCCAGCTCCAAGCACCGAGGACCCTCCTCCATGATGCAGAGAAGGGAAGACCATCCCCATCCACGCTTAACAGTCAGATTCGGGAGTGCTGGGCAGAGGGAACCCAGGACTGTCCCATACAGCACCAACCATCCGCCGGTACCCTTGGGAGAAACCACAAAAACCATCCAGTCCCTGCAGCCAGGCCTTCCAGCAATGAGAGCAGCGTTATTCCTGGACGGCAGCGCTGCCGGGGTGTGACTTTGTGGGTTCAGAAAAGTTTAAGAGCAGCAGGATAAAAAAGCAGATGCAGCCAAAAATGCAAAGAGATCCCTGGAGCTGAAGCACTTGCCAAGTTTCTCCATAACGCTTTGAGACACCCACTCATCCTCCCTAAGGGCCTGTCAGACTCACATGGCAAAAAATACACGCTCCACACCCACCCGAGCCCAAAAGAAAAGACCCTGAAATAAATCTGGAATCCAGGGCTGGCAGGAAGACAAAGTTGGGGGTGGAAGAGGAATTTTTGGTGCCTTTTTTCTAACGAAGGAACTGCCTGACAGCTCTTCTGCAGCAGACCAGGGCTTGCAGCCCTGGAACTCGCACAGTCCCCTCAGACATGGCAACAGATTGCTTCTAATTACAGGGCAGGTGCTCAGAGGCCCCTGGATATCCAAGAGTGTGCAATGGAAACTACAGCTTAACAGGAATCGAAAACTCCCATCACCACCATCCAGTGCATTTAGGTGGTCACAGAAGAGAAGATCCCAAGAAAAGGTGGTGGGTGAGGGACCAGCGACGTTGGCTGCCATCCCGGCCGAGCCGAGCTGCAGGCAGCCAGCAAAGGGGAGGTGGCTCAGCACAGCTTCATCAGACACCCCGGACACCTTCTCGTACGCTACGTCTTCGTAGGGGGTGAGAGGCTGCTCTGCGCAGGAGGCAGCGCGCAAGCACCCGGGGCTGGACCAAGCAGTCACGGCTTGTACGGGCGAGACGTGACACTGGGATGGGGGAGCCAGCCCGGGAAGTGGGTCTGACAGAGCCCAAGCTGCTGCAAGCCCCCAGACCCACCAGGCAATTCACCCTCCTGATAACGGTGTTTCACGGCCAGCCTCTGCCCCCCATACGAGTCAAATCCAGCCAAAATGGCACGAACCAACGAGCCCTGGGAAGGGACCAGGAGCAGCCCAGAGCCAGTGCTGCCAGCTCCAGCCTCCTCCTTCACTCCTCTTTGAGGAGGTGCTGCCTGGCTAATCTGTTATGCAGATACTTCCTAAACAGCTGTGGACAATTCATTTGCACAGGCAAACTCCAACCATAGCGAGTGCTGCTGGGGTCAGAAGCAGCGAGGGCATCGCTCGGGCACAAGGATGGGAGTGGCACGTGTCCATGCTCCATCAGTATCTCCTCATCACACGCTCTCCTCCTGCTGCTCTGCTGGTCCATCAGCTGCCTGGAGGAAGGCAGGCACCCAACGGGGCAGGGGACACCCACTGCTCCCTCTGACCGGGGCTGAGCAGAGCTCACCCTGCCCAGCACATACCAGTAACACCATCAGAAGCCACTCACTTCACCACACTGGATGCAGGGTCACCAATGTGACAGTCAAAGCACCCCAAAGTGCCTTCACCGATCTTCAGGGATGGTCACGTTTGACTCTGGCCAGGAAAAGTCTTGTTGAGAGCTGTCTTCCATGCAAACTTTTTTTTTTTTTTTAAATGTGTCAGTTTAAGATAGTAAAAATACTTTCATCTTCCAAACAGTGTCACAACTCCCCTTCAGCATTTTCATAACAATGCTGCAATTTCAGCTTCAAAACGTCTTTCCAAACTTATCGTTCACACGTACGCCGAACTTTAAAGCTCAGAACCGAGGGGCTGCGACGAAACTGGAACAAGCCGCTCTTTGAATAAAGACAAGATTTCCTTTCATCTAGTGCTAATTAACAGAAGCATCCCTCCCTCTGCGCCGGCCCCTGGTCAGCACTCAGTGTGTCCCGAAAATCCTCCCTCTCCCCTCGCTGCAGCCTGTCTGTGCACGGCTCAACGCAGCATCCCCAGCAACAGAGCGACTTCCCCGAGAGGCCAACGTTGTGGAGATGCAGGAGAGAGACACAGGAGCCCTTCGGGAGCTGCTGCGGGACCCTTTCAGCTCGGTCACGATGCACAGACCTTTAATGCAGCTACGTGCAGCCACGCACTTCATGGGAGCCAACCTCCATGGGATGCTCCTGGGACCCCATGCCCTGTTCCTCACCTTCTGCTGGCCACCACAGCAGAGGCTGCTGGATGAGGTGGATCTCAGTGCCCCCCTTAAGACCATGCTCCTGTCCCAACCTTTCCCTCTAACTCAGTTCATGTCAGGAATAAAAATCTCTCTGGGCAGCTCACTAACTGCTGCAAATATTTGCATAGAGTTGGAAGAATGGAAGCATGGAGAAGACTCGAGAAATGCTGTGTGGCCATTACCAGCCAAATTCAAGCTGCAGTTTGCTCCCCAGCCAGGTCCAGAGCACCTCTCTGCTCGCCCAGGTCTCACCTGCCCTCCAGCTGCCACAGCTGAGGCGAGAAGCAAAATTACAAATAACAGCTTTTCTTCAGTCTAAATTCTTCCCCCACCCAACAACAGCAAGAGGAGAAGAATATCAACACCTGCTGGTTTGCCCTCAGGTGCCTTCAGAGCAGCTTTGTAGAGAGAGGATCGGAACAAGCAGTGATTAAAAACCACTGCCCCATGCTCACAGAAAACCTTTGCCTTTTGAGCCACAGCAAAAACCTCACCTTCCTTCCCACCCCCAAGCCCCCTCCACTAGCAGGGATGGGGAGCTGCGGGGACAGGGAGCTGCGGTCCCACACCAGCTCGCTGCAGGGAGAAGCTACAGGACCCGGGGCGATTCGGAGGACCCTTCCCAGGGAGGGGACCACAGAGCTGCTTCAGCTGCAGGCCAGGCATCCATGGACAAATCTGCACCGTTATTGCTTGAGAGAGGCTTTGGAGACCAAGGTCTACCAAAATACAGGGTTTACACGACTCGGGGCACACCCCAAACTGGCAGAGAAGCCAGTGGAGCAGCGGGGAACGCGGTGCTAGGGAGGCAATGCAGCTGGGAGATGCCCCAGGAGAAACACCAGCGGGTTGCTCTGCGAAGGGAGGGCTCTCACGAGGCTCAGCTCCTCTGCAGCATCCCCTGCAAACACCCTGCAGCCGACCCCAGCGCGGGCCCCGGGCTGCCACGCCGGCTCAGCTGGCAGGACTGCTGCAAACAGGATTTTTTTCCTCCTGTTTTGTGTATAAGTGGCTCATTGCAAGACGCTGTAAAACCCTTCATCGGCAAGGAGGGAAAAGGTTTTACAACAGTCTTTAAATCGAGCCCAGGCAGCAGAGCAAACCTCCCCCGGCACGCACAATTCCGGGCAGCACACGCGATTTGGGCAGCGCAGGCGCTCCCGGGGAGCGGGGGCCGAGGCCAGCAGCATCCCCGCTCCCCCAGCTCTCGTCCCCGCACGCCGCTGGGCCACAGCACGCTAGGGAACGGCTTGTCAGCTAAGCCGCAAAGGCGGCCGTTACAAAAGCGGAATAAAATTGAGCACAACGAGGAGCAGCGTGTCTGTCGTGCAACGCGCTGCTCCGGCAAGACCCCGAGCTGGCTACGAGCAGCCCCTGCAGGCAGCGGCCCCGACCTCCCTCCCAGCTGCCACGCCGCCGGGTGATGGATTTCCTCCTCTGCCCACGCAGCAGAAGCCAGGAACATGGTAAGGACAACCGCGCTGCTTGGCTGATGAGAGCGCAGAACAGAAGAGGAGGGAACAGCAAGCGCCGGGATGCGATAAGATGTCAAGCAATGTAATAGAGTTTGTGTCTTCAAGCAGCTCCGGTTTCTCGAATTGTGTTAAAAGGCAAGGCTGTTGCCATTTAATTAAACACACTTCCAGCCCCTCTGATGGCGCTCAGAAAAATTAAAGCGAGAAACAGATGGCTGTTGATCCAGTACAAGGCATGTAACTGCAACAACGACAGTAAGAACCACCACAGACCTTTATTTCCTTTTTGAAATTGAATGGATATTGAAGGCTCTTACTGTCCAGGATCCATGAACCACACTGGCAGCACCACATCCCGTTCCCAGTGGCCTGAAGAACCACCTCGACGGGGTCCAGGGCAAATGGACCAAAAGGCTGGCATGCTTTCCAGGTGTCCCTGCTCCATCCTGGGGCACCCACAGCAATTCCCACACTCAAACACGACAAAATAACCTCCCTCGCTGGTGTGTTGCCTGCTCCTTCATGGAGGACCTGGGGTCGGCAGGCACCTCAGCTCCGTCGGCACCACGCACCGGGATCTCCTGTGCACCGGGATGCATTTAATGGGCACCCGCAAAGGCCGCTTTTGATTTTACAGTTTGTTTATAGCATACATTTCAGGAGCTACACAGGATGGGAAAATACATCCCATAAACAAACTGCTAAACAAAACAGGCTAAGTGTGTACCACTCCAAACAAAAATAGACTCGAGCTAACCTCCACTTTTCAAGCATATGCCTCCGATGACAGCTTCGTTTAGTGCCCCTTATCCCACTTGCAGTGTTGATTTTTAGGCTCTGCCACCACCGACAGCAGCTTCAGACGCCTCCCACCACTCCCACAGCTCCAGGTAAGCCAAGAGCAGATGAAAATAAACCCAGCCGGGGCTGGAGACGACCAAG
>Ga0065711_1029884_pt1 | contig 34502 bp, 19 predicted proteins | sample Hoacrofraction12_FD_59098 | JGI IMG/M metagenome (GOLD analysis project Ga0065711, IMG submission 59098) | Hoatzin crop microbial communities from Cojedes, Venezuela - Epithelial fraction 12 v2 (version 2) | ecosystem: Host-associated > Birds > Digestive system > Esophagus > Crop | place... | reverse complement strand
TTTTAAACTAAAACAGGGTAGGTTTAGGCTAGATATAAGGAAGAAATTCTTTACAATGAGGGTGGTGAAACACTGGAACAGGTTGCCCAGAGAGGTAGTGGAGGCCCCATCCCTGGAAACATTGAAGGCCAGGTTGGACAGGGCTCTGAGCAACCTGATCTAGTTAGTGGTGTCCCTGCTCGCTGCGGGGGGGTTGGACTAGTTGACCTCTAGGAGTCCCTTCCAACCCAAAACTTTCTATGATTCTATGATTCTATCCACTAGACCATAGTGTGTGTCTAACTGGCAGTTGCAGGATTGTTCGGATTCTGCACTAATATTCAGCTCCATAACTCCTTATATTAAATCCTGTCCACAACAGTCAAAATGTCCACAACAGTCAAATCAGAAACACTGCAGTGCATTCTACACAGTCTGATTTTTTTCTAGTTTAATACCTACAAAATCAAAGCAAAATTATGTCAATCTATTGTGAACATGTGCAGAATTTTGATCTCTGTATGTTGGAGTAAGTAATAACAGTGCCGCTATAAAAACAGGCATCGATTGTCACACATGAGGTTTCATATCTTTACATAGAAAACTAAGGAAAAGCTCCTAAAGCTAATTTCTTCTAAGTATTTTTTGGTTACAAATTAATTAATATTCTAATTAGCTTTAAGAAGTTGATTGTATGCTAGACACAATGTTCTACATTCTTCTATCTACCTTTGTGGCTGAACTTCATTTTCCGAAAACGTGATAAAACATTAATGACACTTCCCAGCCCAGAATTTAAGCCTGATTTAACTTGGTTAGCTTCTGGGGCATTGTATCAGGGACTCATTTGGATTTACATATTTCAGGTTGTTTTACATATGTAGCAAGAACTGTGCTGTTTAGAAAAATGTGGTGCCATCATGTGGACAATATTAAGAAGTGTAAAAAACAGTTTTTAAAAGAAAAACTAGGTAACAGATAGATATTTGTATTGGGTATCACAACTCAGCTGAATTATAAATATGTGTTATGTGATACAAGAACCTATGCACAAATCCATACTTTTCAAATTTATTAGATAAGAAGAAAAATTGATAATGGAATCTGGAATTGTTGATTCAATCCTGTTTACTTTCCAGTAGCTCGGCAAGTCTTTTCCCATGAGCACAGACCGATCAAAACACGCACAAGAGTCTCCAAACCACTTCTAATCAGCACTAATTCCAACATCATCTACTTCTGTACTCTTTTCTGTATCTGTTTATCTCTTGGTTTTCCTCTAAGACTTTACAGCACTTGTTTTTGTTCAGCCTGCGTTTCTTCTCCCCCACACAAATGCACACACGCTCACACAAACACTCCTATCCATAACACTAGCCGGCCAAGGCTCTCTGCCCACACAGTTCTCATTCCTGCAGGAGTTCACATGAAGCTTTGTTTCAGCAATGGTTTTGGTTTCAGGCCTCTCCTTATTTCTCACATATAATCCAGAGGAAAAAGACTTTGCTGGATTCAAAACAGCTATCCGCAATACCAATAAATGTCCACAACAGTCAAATTAGAAACACTGCTGTGTACTCACACAGCCTAAGTTTTTCCTAGTTTAATACCTAAAAAATCAAAGCAGAATTACATCAGCCTATTGTTAAAATGTGTAGTTTTTTAATCTCTGTAAGCTGGAGTAATAAAAATGCCTCTATAAAAACAGGCATCGTTAGCCACACGTCAGGTTTTATAACTTTACATAGGAAGTGAAAGAAAAACCTTTCTAAACATAATTTCCTCTATAATACCCCATCTATATCAGACCTGTAAAAGCTTGCACATGAAGAGTGCGATTCTAAAACCATCCTCTGTGATACGCTCCCCCCAAGCAAACCTGCCCGTCACGGAACTGTAATCTGTCTCCTGCTCCGAGACCCTGTACGCCAAGTGGTAGTTAGCCAGTCCTGCTGTCTGCTGATTTAATTGATACTGAATAAAGGCAAGAACTTTCAAAGCCTTGCTGGTGGGTTTGAAACCAATACTCTGCTTGGGACAGAACTTGAAGATGCGTTTGGATCAGTCCCTTCTGTGTAAGTTTAGTGGTTTTGTTTTGGTAAAACTTAAAAAGTTTTATTGGACCTTCATGAACATTGAAGATCTTTGGAATCCTTTTTGAGAATGGAGATTCATGTAGTATTTTACTCAGAAATCCACTTTGTGCAGAAAGAGCCCGCTCTTGTGGGACAGTGAAAACTTGAATATGTACACGTGTAGCTTTACTAAAAGGATACAATGGAATGTCATACATTTACAAGATTCTCTGTGGTGCTGTGTCAGCTTCCATATAAAGACAGGTAACTATGAAGTAATGACATCTGTTTTCCATGTCTTTGCATCTCATGCTTGGTTGGTTTTGTTGTTTAAGCAAATGTGAGTTCCAGCTGAAATTTTTACCCTTCTTGTGGTATTTTTTTCATGCGCATTACCTCATGTCTAATCAGCTATGAACATAGACTACAATACTTTTCTTATTGGATAACCTTACAGTGTCTCTTATTCTTTTCCTACTTTTGCATTTATTTTCACGAAACTTGTGGGGGCTTAATTTTCTTTTGACAATTTTACCTCGCTGTCACACTTGGTAGAAATTATTATGGATTGAGAAATTCTGTGGGTGAGATGCAAATGGAATATGGTGATGCATGGAAAAGGCTGTTGGAAGTCTCTAGTCTGTAACACTGTGCTCATGTTCTTGATTACTTGGCACTTCAATGTTTAGAATACCTGGAAAAAGGTAAAAAACTCAATTTATACCTTTTTTACCTAATTCCTATAAATCTGAAGCCAATGTCAAGATAAAGAGACCTCACTTGTAATTTTTTAATAATTTGCAACATTGAGCTAGACAGAGGGTGGAACAAGCTCAACAACCATCTTTCTTTCCAATTAACTTTAAATGTCAAGATATCCCATGATAGCTTGGATGAGTTTGGTTTTCAGTGTTTTGGAAACCGTACACTCACCCTTTTAAAAAGTGTGGCACTGGTTGGGTTTGGGAATAATTGGTTAAATACACTCTGAAAGCCAGTAATTTAGTGAAAATATATTAGATTTTCTGGATTCTGACAGACATCTTTTGCCATTAGTGAATGTGAAAATGAACCCTTCCCGATTCATGAATTTTTGATGTTGTGCACGGTTCATCAAATGTTATTACTTGTTTCTCACTGTATAACCTCAATGAGTTACATGAGATTATGCAATATTACTAATGGTAGACTTTCATTTCCATTTTTAAGACAAACATCTCTAAAACTAAAAACTGAACAAAAACAAAAAAAAGAATCAGAATCTCATCAACCTCTGTCGGCTGTAGTCTGGGATCTTTATATTCTATGTCTCCTCACAAAACTCCTTCTTTCTGATCCCCCTCCGGGCGAGGGTCAGGTCTATCAATCATTGTACAGTCCTCATCGCTGTGATTTCCTGTAACTACTTCCCAGTGATTCTTATCTTCTTCAGCTTTATGGGAGTCCAGATAAGTGTGACAAATTACTTCATATTCTTTTCCAAAATAAGACCTGCAAAGTAAAAGAAAAGGGGATGGGCAGGGGGAATTATTAAACTCAGCTAATCTGCATTATCTGTGAATTTTTCAAGGTTTTCTCATATTTCTCTCGGCTTGCTCAGAAATATCACCATGCATTTTCAAATATCAGAACTTTACAAGAAACGCAATAGCCCACTTTGTTTCCTACGAATAATTTAGGAATGTGAAATCAAAGGGAAATGCCACCTTTCTGGCTTCAGTGGTAAAGCAGCCCATCGGTATAACGCACTGATACACCAGCTCAATACGTACAAGCTGGTTAGGTTCACCCCACCATTCACATCACCATTTCTCTCTGACTGAGGATGACTCTGGCTACTTATTAACTCTTTCAGCCTCAAACTTTCAGACCTTGTTTCGTCCTCAGAAACCGGATACAAATCCTCAGTCAGATCCTGCTCAGAATTTAATGGGAAACAATTGGCTTGCTCCTTAACAATGCTTAAGCAATATTAGTTTAATGCATGCATATTAACTGGAATTGTTGGATTAACTTCAGTTTGTTGAGATTGATTCATGTGGATATAAGTAATATACAGTTTTATGCAGTGTGTTTTTATTTAGTTCTCTACTCTTTACACTTCTCAGTATACCATTTTTTTCTTTGAAATAACCCAAACAACTGTAATTGCTTGAGATATTCAAAGGGAGAACCACCAAGAAACTAGAGAAGCCTAGAAGCATGACGTGATATGAATTAAAAAGAAAAAAAGAAAACAAATAAGACTGAGTTGATTGTCTACAGCATCACAGTGGCACACACTGAAGCCCAGAAAGAAAATAAAGGAGAATGTGCATTTTGCGTTCTTTTCCATTTCCTCAGTGTGTTCCTAAAGCAAACATCTACTTCTTACAGTAATTCTTGATGTTGGCACATCACTATGCACATCCCTGCCAGTTACAAATTATTTTTACCTTGTCCAAAAGTTCCTTGGAACAGCTAAGCTCCGATTAGTATAGCAATGAGTAATAATAATTTTAGTGTTTGCCTGGGAAAAAAACAACAAGGGAAGACACTTGACACACATTTTTACACTAATTTTACCTATTCTTATTCAAATTAAATGCTTTTATTTCCTGCCTAGTGTAAGCCCGCATTGCTCTGTATCACTCCGAGACTGCTGTGCATTTATAGTGAGACATTTTACACCCTGTCAGTTCTCAACACAACTGTCTTAACAGCACAAACCAGCCAAATGTTTATCCCTCAGGCCAGACATATTCTCCTGCCCAATACATTCCATCCCACTCCCTTGAGCTGAGCACTTTGGGGAAAGAAAAAAAAAAGTCAAGCAAGTAGTAGCGAGTCATTCCAGTGGTCTGTACCATCAGGGTAATTCCTGTTGCAATTGATCTTTGCCAGAAACAGATCTTTATATTTTACCAATTTGCAATTTTTTATGTATAAGAATTAATTTTTACTCACCCTCATATATAGCAATACTGTGAATAAAGAATGTTGTCTTTGACAATTACATAATTTTGACTGTGTTTATTAGTGTAGTATTAGTTTATTAGCTGACTCATGTAAACAAGTCACTGTTCAAGGCTGCACGGGAACAGTTATGCTTGTGATATTTTGCTATACATCCAGCACTTCAGGAATCCCAGCAGTTATGTGGAACAGGAAAATACTGCATCTGCTTAACGTATTTACAAAAGGTTAAAAACCACATTTGGAAAAGCATCAACTTATTCAGATGCCTTGGGGGTTTTTTTTACTATTTCTTAATTTATCGTACAGGAGTTCTTAATTAATCACAGCTCCTGATATTGGAAATGGAATTTAGTGCTCAGAAGTCCTGAAAAGCAGATTCCAAGTACTGCATCCTCAGAACATGATAATGTTGACCTTTAAAAAATTCTGATGAGAAAAACTGAGCAAGTCAACCTCAAGATGAACACTAGAACCTAGCAGTCATATATGCAGATGCTTTGGTTAAAGAGGTTGTTCCTTCCCTCTCCCCATTCTTAAAATTACAGGTCAGAACTTACATAAGAAAAACACGTGAATGAAATGGACATAACTTTTTGCTAAGTACTCCATCTACTGTTTCAATTAAATCTTCATAACATTTTCTACATTTTTAATTTCTTACAGGAACTGGAAATCCTTCATATTCAAGACGCAGCTGTGGATCCAAGCAGGTAGCTTGCCAGCAAGTCAAATAGGAAAGCTGATCTGTCAAAAATACTTGCTGAAGGTAAGATTTTTTAGCAAATCTTATAAATGATTTATGGTCACTTGCTAGATAGAACTGTAAATAAAAATATATATTAAGGACACTACAAATAGAAAAGAAGCAAGATACATAATATTAAAAAATATCTTTCAACACAAAAAATTTTCTCTTAGCTCCTGAAAAATCAGCCTGCCAAGCTAAAGCTACATGTACAAAACCCATAACATAGCTTCTATACTGTTGATAAACTCATTAAGTAGCAGTTCTATATGCAGACTGGTGAATACTAATTTAAAATGTAATTTACATTCCAAACATTCTCTTTCACTGAAGTGGTTGTTAAGAGGGGATATTTTTTCAAAGCTGTGGTGATTTATTTTGAGTGCATATGTAACATGTGATGTCTTACTTGCTGCTAACTTGCAGAGGAAAACGTTAACATTTAATAGAAATCTGCTCTCTCAGAATGATAGAATAGTATGTTGCTTCATATACCTATTACAGATTTGTCTTCATAAGAAATGAAATCTTTTCATTTTGGACTTATTTAAAGTAAAAACAATACCTCCCTCTAGTGATGAATTCTTTCATGATTCACAAACTAATTTTAATTTCTTTTTTTCTTTCCTTTTTTAAAATCTCCTTTATCCAGTCATTCTGGCTGACAGCCCTCTTTGTCTGCACACCTGATCTCAGGCAAGTTGCATAAACTTTCTAAATAGGTATTGCTTATCTTCATCTATATATGATTCTGAATCTGTTCTGTAAATCTAAGATGTTGAACCACTGGGCAGCTTTATGTATATAGTAATTAAGTGCACGCTATCAGTATATGCTACCATTGCCATTTGCAACTTTATTGCGTTACCATTTGGTCAGAAAATGCTCCTGTTGTCCCAAGACGAAAGTTTTGCCCAAATCTAATCGGTTCACCTACTGTGACTCCATCAACACTGTGAAAATTGTAAAAAGGAAGAAAGAGACATTCAAATAAACAGCTTTACTATTCTTCTTTATTGTTGTTTTGGTCTATAGTTAGGTCTTGTGGCAACACTTTGTATTAAGTTTACCTTTAAAAATAGGTATGTTTAAAGTTTACCTTTAAAAATAGGTGAAAAGACATTTCATACTTGACTTACTGGTTAAAATATTAAACAGAGTATAAACTGTATTGATTACTTTTTATGCTAGAAGACTGTATTGATTACTTTTTATGATGTATTCATTAATAAGCAGGATGGAAAGATAACATCCAATGAAAAGTCAATGGGAATTCAGCACTGAGGCTCACTTTAAAATATACTTGCACATCTGAAAAGTCACAGACTAAAAGCAGAACAGTGTGTGTGTTTGTCCGTAACTTAACATATGTTGCTAATAATAAATGTAACTGATGTTCAGTAACTTGGTTTGTTACATCAACATACATGCTGGTATATCGCTATTTCCAGAACGATTTCTGTATTTTACATTAAAGAATAACTAAATTAAGTGCTAGGCTTCCTAAGTTTATCCAGTATAAAAAACTTCTGTAGCTGATGAACTTGGTAGTCAGTTAATGAGGAACTTGATAGCATTCAGTGCCAATGACTCTTAGATCAGATAGCAGCTCAGCAAAAATATTTCGGTTGCAGTTCTAGAAGGTTTAAATTATGGTCTTGGCATCAAAACTCTTTCTTAGGTCTAACCCGAAGTGTTTTGTTCAATCAGGATTATATGCGTTAGTCTGTACTCTTATGCATTACTATGGTTGTTAAATGCACTCAGGCAGGGCCTTGTGGCCCTGAGCAGGACTCTGTTCTTCTGTTTCTTCTCCCACCAACAGCTGGAATTGAATATGTCTTTGAGAGAGAGAACATGCTGTTTTGTTAGGGGGTTTTTTAGGACGAGAGAAACACTGTCCACTTCATGTACAGCAAAAGCATTGACAAATTTCTGCTTCAGAGACCTTATTCACAGCGGAATGAATAATAATACTAAGCGATACTTGGACATGTTTTGTATTCTACAGCTGAAATACGACTGCCTTAAAAACAGCTGCAGAGTTTACCAAATGATGCAGTGCACTTGATTCTGTTTTCACACCAGTTCTAAGCCGATTCATACGTCCTTGGAATTATTCACAGTAACATGCGGAGCAGAATCAAGCTTAATGCATGAGCTAAGTTAAAGAGTCTTTCTTAGATAAATCGATCTTACACAAATTCATTTGTATGTTAGCAAACATTGCGTATTTCTCAAAACAATATATTGAAAGCTCGAACAGTAATGGAAAACCACACAGAATGAAGTATCAAACCTTAAAACACAGAAAGCGTTTCGGCCCACGGGGTCTGTGCTCTCGACTGCGCTGACTTCGCGAGGGGCTGGCGGGGGTCCGGCCGCGCATGGCCACGTCTCGCCCAGGCTGGCGGCCAAGGCCAGGCTGCCGCACGTGCCGGGGCCATTCCCCACCCGGGATTCGTTGACTGGGTTCAAAAGCATCACGGTGTCTCCAAAATGAACGAACCCATCCTTGGACACCGAAAGCTGTATCTGAATTAAAATAGACATAATGTTTTACAGAATTACTCGAACCTAGCGACAGAAGTATTTGGTGTATAAAATGCTAATCCACAGCATTCTTAATGCCTAAGGAACACTAACAACAGCTATGCCATTCTGTGTGGCCACAGAGGATTGACATAACCTTTCTCAAAGAATTACCTTCTTTAAAAGCTTATCTTGCATTTTGTTTATTTTCTGTATTAAAAGTTCTCCTCGTTCCCTTTTACGCATAAAATCCCTCAAGCGGTCCTGCAGGAAAGGAGAGAGGGTGCAGACATGTTATCCAGCGCGCTCAGCCTGGGGTTGTTTAAAGAGCCGGGGGGAGCACGGAGCGGCGGAGAGCCCGGCGAGGCGAGGGGCCCGGCCCGCCGCTACCTCCTCCCGCAGCGCCTCCTCGGCCCAGTTCCCGATCAGCACGCCCGGGCTGTAGGCGGCCATGGCTGGCGCCGGGGCCGCGCTGAGTCCACCCGTCGCCATGGCGACCGCTGCAGCTGCCGATTGGGCGCGGGGCAGGCAGAGCCCGCCAATGAGCGGCAGGCAGCATGGGCGGAGGGGCGGGCTCTTTCTGCCCGGCGGCGGCGCGGCCCAGAAGCTGAGGGGGGGGGATGTCTTCGGGGGATCCCGAGGGGAAAAAACAGCAATAAATGTTCAGCCCAGTTCAGATAAGCCGGCTGCCCCTCCTGAGCCAAGCTATAGTCTTAGCGTGGGGCTCGCTTTACAGCCAAGTGGCCTTTCAGACTCTGCTGGTCAGGAGCTGCATCAGCGTAACGCAGCCAGCCGGCTCCCGAAGCCAGCACCGCAGCACCGGTGAGGGCTGTGAGGGCTCCAGGTGAATGTTGTGATTACAAACATTTGTGTTTGTTACTGTTTTAGTTTTTAAATCTACTGTGGCAAGATCTACTAAGCGAATATGCTGTATGTTTACCTTCCAGAGAGCTTAAGCCAACGGTTCTCAGCGATGGTGTCCATCCTCGCACAGGACATTTAATCCCTTTACAGCTGCCATGGTTTTCTTGCAGGCTGGCTATTACACGGTTTCAATGCTGGACAACTTCAAAAGCTTAAAAGAAAATGTTTTTTTTGTATGCGCAGCTGGGCTATATGTCATCATCAGCCAGTTTCTGCAACAATTCACATGAAACCTGGCTCTTTTGAGGGTTGTTTGTTAAACCAAAGGCTATTATTACACAAAAGGTTAGTCAGCACATCCCAAACATTTTAAGAACGAAATAAAATCCATTTTTGTTTAAATAGCACCACTTTGTGGTCAGTTCTGGTAAGTGATGTTTTCCTACACCCAGTCGTGCTGGAAGCAATGCTGAAATTGTTTGAAATGGGGAGGAAACTTTGCTCATCTCCGCCGAATATCAAATACTTTTGGAAGTATCAGGTCTGATTTGAAATATGAAGTGTGTTCAGCAAAAGGGAATTAAATTTCTGTGTTGCTAGTAATTTCTACTTAGCACTTAAAATTACGCTTGTGCTTTGCACAGAGCTAAGGTTTTGACTGGGGTGACTGGTTAAACCGACTGGTACGCAAATGATAGTGAATTTATCACACTTCTGTTCAAAGGTGCATAATGTATTTGCACTTGAACAACTTGCTTATCTCAATGTGCAATGTATAAGAAGTTTCAAACATTTTTTTATCTTTTTATTTTTTAATTAAGCTACTTTTAAACCAATATTCAGTAATAAATCATTGTTATAAAACTATATATGACACTCAGCTGTATTATTAAGAACACATACAATTTGTCTCACTGTGCATATAGCTAATATATACAGTCCACAGAAAAATTCCACAGTTTGTAGCCTTATGCACCGTCTGTACTTGGTTACATATAGATTCTGATGCAAATATTAGATAGAAAGAGGTATATGTACTCGAAATGTCTCTGTGCATGTCTCAGGAGGATTTTGCTGTGACTGTTCTTGTCACCTGGAAGTCTTTCATTTCTGATTGAGCAGTATTCCATGAAAACAAACAAAAAGATCTGTCTATAAATGTGCTTGTAAATTGAACATCTTTCCTGCAGTAAAGGTTACAGATCTATTCAACTCATCTCAGTCTCCTTCTGAGCAGATAAAATCTATGTTTACTCCTAACAGTTGTTTTCATTATTAAATAGTGTGAAGAAAAGCTGTACTTGTGAAAGAACTGGTCCATGGTTTGTGTCCTAACTTAAGCCAGCATACAAACTGACCAGACTGAAAGGTATACTTTATTTACTGGGAAGATTAGTATTTCTATTTTTCCTTTGAAGTCGTTGTTAGATAAAAATTATAGTTATTGTACTTTCAGAGACACTTCCCCTACTATTCTAGAGTTACAGCTCTTTTCCCCTTTCCTTTTTCTTTTTTTTTAATGAAAGAGAACTAGATGTGAAGACCCAAAACAGCACATAGAGCTAAGCCATTAATTTACATAAAAGGCTGGGCTGGTTAGGCTTTTAATTGCCTTGTCAGTGGTGTGTGAGATAGAGCATGTTTTAAACACTTTAATTTATAAAAGCACTTGTATGTATCAGTAGTACAAATTATTATTTTCGGTCAAATCTGGCAAACAGGGCAAGATCTGAATGTATATGAACATAAATAAAGTCAAAGAGTAAGGTATGCCATCTTTATTTAGAGGAAGTAGCAGAGTACTAGGTTTTTCTGTGAGCTCTTCCATTCAAATACCTGCTTATTTCATGGTGGAAAACATGATTTTTACTTGTATCTGCTGTTTGGCAATTTATGAAGTCCTATTCATACAGAAAAAAATACTAAAATAATGTTGAATCATATGCAGGTTGGATGAGAATATTTTTAATACCTGCCTTTACTGCCTTGGGAGTGTATCTAGGTTTTTTCCTGTTTTCCTTTGTTTTTCGTGTTGAAAAATATGAATGCGCGAAATGTGATTAGCAATACAGACTAAATAATACTGCACAGGAGTAAAGCATATGTTCATTGGGATGGTTTGTCTCCTTTCATTTTATTTCACAGTAGCATTATTCTGACACATGCTATGAATCAGAGCATAGCTATAATTTTTCTTTGCTGTTATCAGGCTTCTGGCTATTAAAATGATTAATCTGCTTGTTAATGTAACTTCAGTTTCTTATTGTAACCTACTCTGCAAACACTCATCTGTTCACAGCGCAAAAAAATTTAAGTAGCTTGTGCGATAAGATTTAAGAATTGTCGTTTTATCAGATGCTTGTACTGACGTCTCCCATTTTGGCTGTGAATTTCAGTGTGGAGTTTTCCTGTGATGCTTGTTGCTGGGGAGCAATCAACCTGTTCATGGTATAGTAATATTTCTGAAACGTAGTAACCCATTAAACAGGCCTCTCCGTCTGCCTTTTACAAGCAAGGGGAGCAGGATGCTTGCATGTTGTACTGGCAGTAAGTTTGCTGACGTAGGTACGCAAGTGGAAAGTTTCCCAATATTAGATCTGGTTGAAGACATCTAAAATTGCTATGATTGCTCATTTGGTGTTTCATAATCAAAAGATTCTGCTAGAGAGAGGGAGGGGGAGGGAATCGTTTGCAATGCATCTAAGACCGCCAAATGCTTGCCAGTTAAACTTTGGATTGAGTTATCCACATCTCCATGGTATTTTCATTCTACTGGTCTGTAAATTAGCCTTGTACAGAGCATGACCTTTTGAGAAATTGTTGTATAATGGAACATTTTCTCTTCAAATTGAGCTGTTTCATCATGACTGATCACGCTAGCTATTTGAGGATTTTTCTCCTTTGCCTGGCTGAATCTTACTCAGGAGGTGGGCTCGAAAAGCCACTAGAGCTCTGAATCCCTCAGAAAAATGTTGTCATTTCAGGAGCAGTAACTTTTGAAAAGAATATAGAAACATTAAAGTATGTCTCCAAGGACTAATATTGTATTTTGCAAAGAGATCCATATGAACTCTGAAGCAGCTAGAATATTTTCATCAGCAAGAAACAGCTCAGCTGAGAACTATTGTGTTTATTAGCGCGAGCAGAAACCCCACTAACAAAGCTATATTACTTCTTATGTTTATCTCTTCATGGGACTGTAAGCTGGGTATGTCTACCCTCAGGCAATTTAAAAATTCTTATTTTTCAAGCTATGGAGTATTTGTCCAAGGTATCATGACCAGAACAATGAGACTGGCCATGTCATTGGCTAGGCAAAAGGTTTATATTTAATTTGCTGTATTTATTGTACATGATACAACATCAGCTGGCTTCTTTTAAGTACTGCTTGCCAGGGACCTACTTGAAGAGACTTTTGTTAAGTGATGTTCCACCCTACTTCCAATATATTGAGTGCATTGCATTTACTGAACTACAAAGTTCTGTCATCGCCCACAGGCACTGACACAAAATCATTGTGGGTGGGGCGTGGTCCTATTTATAAAGGGTGGAAACCAGGTCAGTGTCTCTCTTGTTTACTGATCTGTTTAAACTCTGGTTTCCATGAATACCCGTGCTTGAGATTTTGAAATTTGCTTTTTGTTAGCAAATTTTGTATATAAAAAGCAATTGCATGATTGTCTGTAGGGGAAAAAAAAAAAAAGCCCTATACTGCCTGACTTTAGCTGACTTTGACTGTGGGGGTTGTTCAAGCATACAGTCCTGCCGGTGTGAACCTGCTGCTCCTGAAACTGAAATGCAACATTTTTGCACGACCTCTTGTGAACCCAGCTCATTCTGTTTCTTCCCACTTTCGGGCTAACTATAGATAGTGCTTAGGGTTGCCTTTTCTTCCCTGTTCAGCCTTGCCTGCATCGTGATCCTTATCTTCTATTGCCTATGTGCATCAATCATTGCCAGTTAAGTCACTTCTCTCCTTTTGCATTTTACTTCCATATGATGATAATGTGAAGATAGAAAACAGACTGTTCCCTTAGTTTTCCATAGTGGAAATATCTGCTTCAGTCTCTTGGAGCAAAGTAGTGTCGTTTACAAGTAACGCTAGAGATGCATGTCAGTCCATCTTCAAACCTTTGCTAAAATTGCTTGTTAAAAGCTATATCCCACTGGACGCGCATCAGAAGTTTATTTGTGGTAGTCAAGGTTTAGAGATAAAGAAATGTTAGAGGTCATAATACTTTACTTTGGTTAAAATTAATCTGTATGTTACATAAAATGAACTGTTAAGAAACAGGAACAGAAACCGACTTATGTATTTATACCACAAAACATGAATCAGTTAAATATTTCTGGCATAACAAAAAGGAACATGATGAGAATCTTTTGTCCTAAGGGGAAACGAACATGTGTATTGTAATTGTTTTTAACATTTTCTGCCACCATTCCACTATTTATGGTTCTGACTTGGATGACCTTACTCCGGCAGTGTATTTATGTCAGACATCACGGCCTGCAGAAAATATTTTATACGTCTGAAGACCCTGGCAACTGTTCTAATTTGAGACTCTGAACATTTTGGTATTTCTTTGTCACTTTTGGTTAGCAAATTAGCACTTTTTCGTTGGTAGCTTTTCTTTGAGCTGTGGGAGAGAAATGGTATTTCAATATAACGCTGAGGACTCAATTAACAGACAGAGCATGAATAATGTAATAAATAACACCATTAACAAATGGTCATTGCAATGTACAGTCTATTCGCTCGTCCATTCCTTCTTTCAACACCTGCTCTGGGCAGAAATCACTTTCTTGCTGGAATAACTTCTAAGTATTGCTACGTGTCCTCCTGTTTGCACTTTTCAGTGGAATGGAATGATACAGAATCGGCCATTTTTCTCTGAGTGTTACCTGGATTCCCCTGACAAAAAGGGGATTAGTGTAAAAGCAAGGGTTGTGGCTCTTTAGAAAGCAGGCAGAGTATCTATCCACAGGAACAGCGTTTTGTGCTCAGAGCTGGGAGCGCTGGTCCGTGGGTGTGTGTCTTGCTCGTAAAGGACACGGGGCAGCTTCCACGAGGGGGTGTCTGTACTCCCTGCTTACTAACGAGAGCCGCTGAAAGGACCGCTGAATTGCATTTCTGTCCCATCAGATGCAGGGAACTCTTGAAAAAGGTTCACTTCAGGATAAAAGGTGTTTAAAGTGACTGCATCAGAGACTTTTCAGTCACATGTTAGTGACTACATCAGTGGACAAGGGAAGAGCTATGGATGTCATCTATCTGGACTTCTGTTAAGCCTTCAACATGGTTCCCCACAACATTCTTCCCTCTAAATTGGGGAGATACAGATATGATGGGTGGACTGTTCAGTGGATAAGGAATTGGTTGGATGATTGCAGCCAGAGGGTAGTGGTCAATGGCTTGATATCCAAATGGATGACGGTGACAAGTGATTTCCCTCAGGGGTCCGTACTGGGACTGGTGCTGTTTAACATTTTCATCAATGACATAGGCAGCGAGATCGAGTGCACCCTCAGCAAGTTTGCAGACAACACCAAGCTGAGTGGTGCAGTTGACACATCAGAAGGACGGGATGCTATCCAGAGGGACCTGGACAAGCTTGAGAAGCGGGCCTGTGTGAACCTCATGAGGTTCAACAAGGCCAAGTGCAAGCTCCTGCACATGGGTGAGGGCAACCCCCAGTATCAATATAGGCTGGGGAATGAAGGGATTGAGAGCAGCCCTGTTGAGAAGGACTTGAGGGTACTGGTGGATGAAAAGCTGGACATGACCTGGCAGCGTGCGCTCGCAGCCCAGAAGGCCACCCGTATCCTGGCCTGCATCCCCAGCAGCATGGGCAGCAGGGCGAGGGAGGGGATTCTGCCCCTCTGCTCCGCTCTGGTGAGACCTCATCTGGAGTCCTGCATCCAGCTCTGGAGCCCTCAGCACAGGACAGACATGGACCTGTTGGAGCATGGCCAGAGGAGGCCACAAAAATGATCTGAGGGCTGGAGCACCTCTGCTGTGAGGAAAGGCTGAGCGAATTGGGGCTTTCAGCCTGGAGAAGAGAAGGCTTTGGGGAGACCTGATTGCAGCCTTTCAGTATTTTAAGGGGGCTTATAGGAAAGAGGGGGACAATCTTTTTAGCAGGGCCAGTTGTGATAGGACAAGGGGCAATAGCAATGGTTTTAAACTAAAAGAGGGTAGATTTAGACTGGATATAAGGAAGATATTTTTTACAATGAGAGTGGTAAAACACGGGGCAGGTTTCCCAGAGAGGTGGTCAATGCCCCGTCCCTAGAAACGTTCAAGGCTGGGTTGAATGGGGCTCTGAGCAACCTGGTCAAGTTGAAGATGTTCCTGCTCGCTACAGGCGGGGTTGAGCAAGATGACCTCTAAAGGTCCCTTCCAGCCCTAAGAATTCTGTGATTCTATGATTCTAAAACCTGTTCTTTATGTTCATTGAGAAAATGAAAGTGCAGTTTTCCTGCCTCCTTCAATAATGGCTCCGATAGCAGAAAGCTATTTTCAGTGATACATGCAGAACTAATTAGAAGGTAAGGATACATTATGAAGATCACCAGGCCATATGCTTTGCTGTTATTTGAATTTGTGGGAATCTGTCTAGGGGGCAGGAAGCAGATATACAAAAAGAATGCACAGAGTCATTCTAATGCATGCAATCTGCTCGTACCTCACACGGTCCCTATGAAAATTCGTTTAATCTTAGTAGAAATTACTGAGGAGTAAAGTAATATCAAATAAATGCAGAAGTTTCAATTCTATTTAGCTTTTTGATTAGTGCTTTCACATGGAAAGTGTAACCCTGCTTATCTTTGAGCAACCTTAAGCAGTAGTAGCTATAGGAAACAAGAAATGAAGGAACAAAATTAGTGATGTAGAAACTAATGGGCTATATTCAATAAGAGAAAAAGCTGACAGATTTTTCTTCTTGTTCCGAACACACCACTGAAGTAAATGGACTTATATTTTGCATAAGATGGCAATCAAAGAGAGAATAATTTGCATTTAACTCCATTTTACATGTCCTTTGACATTAAAAATTTTGTCTCTTACAGAGGTAATGCGGGGATGGAGTTCTTTATGGAGAACAATCGCTAAATCCACAAAGCACTTCTTAGTCTCTGTTGATCCTGGCGGCAGCAGTCTTTGGCAAAACTTAAAGCAGCAATGGTGTCTTACAGAAAACTGGCATGATTTCCCTTGATGTAACAGGGTATGTAAATGATTCAGTAGAGTCAATTTTGAGATAAAAAATTTCTGAATAGAAAAAATGGTCATGCAGGAACGTAAATTCCAGGCTTAAGAGTACAAATATGCAATTAGGATGATGATGCAGGCTTTTATGTCAAAATATTAGTGAATGTGCAAAATAAGAAACATCAGAGAACTAGTTAAGTTAACCAAGAAGTTTCCTGTAATAATCTAGGCCACTTGCATATGATATGCCTTTGGGAAACTGAGAATAAATTCAGAGAGGAGAAAGGTGAGTTAACCTTGGGAGACCAGCTGGATCTGAACACTGGCAGTAAGGAGAGAGAAAGGTTTGCCTCTTAGTGGCTGAATGGCAGAATAAGTGGCATTCTTCTGATTCTTTCAGATTCAGGGCATGAAGAAAAAATCTAATCTGACCATGTGGTTCTGGTTGATAAGGAATGCAATAGTGTTATCATGACAGAGAAGGAAGCTTTAGAATAAACATTCCCCCCCGCCTTCTCTTTTCTTCCATTGTTCTGCTCCTCTCAAAATCCATTTTATTTACTTTTGCTGCCTCTCAATTTATTTTCTTCATTCATTTTGTTTCTTCTTCCTAATCCCCTATTTCATACAATCTATCAAAGCTGCTTAATCCCTTGAGAGTTCAGAGGCACTTCAGATGAGGCTCTACTGTTACAGGTATTTTTGCTGATATGAATTCCTGCAGGTACTTATTGAGTACCATGCATATTCTTGTTATTTTGGCCATTATTTTTTGTAGTCACTGTTCTCTTCCTCTCCTCTTGTGCTTATTTGTTATACCTTGTCTAAAATCTAGGCCACAGTAAAATTGAAGGGCAGTGTCTTAATCTGTTCTGAAAGGTATATTGAAAATCCTATGGTTTCTTACATACATTTTATAAATATATCCCATTTGAGATTGTATTTGTAACATTATTTCTGTAGCAAGTGTCTCCAGCTAGCTGCATCAGATGTATTATGAAGCATGAAAGTGACTAAAAATGACAATAAGTTGTGGAAATTAGGTGTGGTCTTTCCCAAGTTAGAGGTACATCCCATGGTTGGGTGAAGTCTGGCTAGTTTTTTTCATAACAAGGTTACATACTTTCCTACTTTCAGTTAGAATCTTTCTAGTATACAGACTCCACTGACTTACAATAATGATTTTTAAATCTGTTTTTCTTCCCCAAAAATATTTGTAAAGTCTCTCCAAGAAAAATAAAAAAAGTCAGAAAACAAACAAACTGAATAAACATCTGTCTGAAAGAAGAAATGGGTGCACCAGAGAATGTGTCTGAGTCTTGTTTCTGTGCATACCTAGGAAGTGCAAAACCAAGATCTGCAAAAGAAGTTGTTAGGAATAGCCCTGGCCCTTGTAAACTTCTAGCAGAAGCTGATCAAAGTAACGAGCTTCAGTCTGTAAAATAATGAGGGATGATTCTGTTTCCATAAGCAGGAAAATATTCTGGAAGCCTGGCAGCATCTGTAACTTCTAATTTTTTTTGCATGTCATATTTTGTGCTGTTAGGAATCCTGCATGAATCTCGTTAAACTTGTAAAGCTGGGGGACAGCTTTGCTTTAATAAATTCTGCTGCTCCTGTAAAATGGTTATATTTGCATGCCTGTTTAGCATGCTTAATTTACTACTGAGGTTTACTGTTCTCATTGTTTCACATATCCTGGCATTGACCAGTCACTCAATTTATTGTTTCATTAGCCTATGTGCAGCTGGTGAGCTGGTAATCCTAGCAAAGTCTATCAAATGTGCCAAAAATTGAACTAGATTTTTCTTCAAGAAGTAGTAAATAAGATATCTAACTACTCTATAATATCCTTCTCACTTTAATGACAGATAAATCTAATAATAATCTGTTTATAGTGCATAGCTGTGTTTACTTCAAAGTAAGCTCAGCTAGAGGAACTTCAGCAGCTCAGGAAGACAGCTATTTGTTCTTTCCAGGTAGAGAAATCAAGGTAGGGGTTGAGCAGCTACCTCATCTGAGCTGATCATGAACTTTGAATTTCTATGCTTGAGAATACAGAGTCCCAACAGGATTTGAAGGCTCTCCAGCTAGAGATTCTCTGCCTTCTCAGTATGTTAAGTGATAAAAGCACTTAATAACTCTCCAGCATTGCCTCACATTACCCTGGAATACTTAGGTGCAGTTATAAACAAATTTTCAATTGTCTATGGAAATATAAATACGTAAATAATATTTTAATCATTCCCTCAGTTTTGCCTATTCTCACTAATAAATGCTTCACTTTAGTTCTGTGTTCAGTGTTCTTTTCCCTTTGCATCTCTACCCAGCCTTTTCCCCTATGTATTTCATAACATGTCCTCCTTTATTGTGTCTTCCTCTAACAATAACATGCCAGTGAGATGTGTAATCCTTCAGAGTGGGGAAATAGTTTTTACAACTCAGAAATTACAAGTTGGAAAATATGGAGGAAATGTGATGCATATTGAAAACTCCGGGAGCTTGGGGACCACAGACCAAGCTACCAAACTCCGATGAATGTTCTCTTAGCATTCAGCCACTTTGATGTTTTCAAACTGAGGTCGGGCAGCGTAGCGGACCAACTCTGGGTTGTCATCTTTACATACTTAAGTCAGCTTTTATAGCTGGAAAAACTTCCAGCAGGAGCTTCAGCCTTCCTCACATCTGAGACAAAAAACAGGGTATTGGATACACTGGATAATACATATTATCCCTGGGAGGCACGTGAAAGCATGGAGTTTGCCGATTTTGTTGGCAATTACTGTAATGATTGTTTGAACAGGCTGATAAAATTTGCATTTTTTGGTGAGGTATAATTAATTAACTTCTTCTATGTTACCATTTTCATTGTTAAGATTACTTGCAGGCTTGGAAGAGAAGTGAACTTCTGAGAAGGGCAGTTTTCTTCCAGTACAGTTCATAATCGCTTAATGCTTTAAGATAGGCATTTTGGTACAGGATGTCTAAGTGGTACCCAGACATGTCCAGATCTTTTGCGTTACAGCTGGAGTAACATTGCTTATATGCTTATACCAGTCATCAGTGCAAAAAGGAAACAAGGCAATTCAAAGCACTGGAATTAAAAGCCATCATCCTTATAGTAATTTTTGTTGTCCAGACTGTTATCTGTAGTGTTTTCATGCTTGTCGCTAGAAGTTTGCTGGTAGCAGATGGAATCTTGTAGTGGTCTTTCCATTCTTTTCAGTGACATGTTACTCTCATGTATTCCTCTGTTGTCCTAATCCCCAGGCTCTGATATGGTAGTATCCTGAATAACATATTTCTATATTTTCTGAAAAAAGTACTGAGGTGCATATTTTCCCTCAGCTGTCTAGACAGCACAAACGTCTAGAGACAATGCAGTCACTGGAGGCGGTGACAGGGATGTTGTATGGACATGACGGGTTAAGACAGGAAGCTTGGAAAAGGGAAGTTGGAACCTGTAAATGAGATTCAAAGATGAGATGAAATACGGTAAATGTCAGGCAAAGTAAATGATAATTCCAGCAACCTTGTGGATACACTGGAGAACAAGGCAAGGATTTCAGGAAGGAAGAGGAGGCAGTGAGACAGAATGATTTTTCTCAATGTCATCAAGAGCAAATAATGCCTTGGTGCTTTTTTATAACAGTAGATATAGTCCTTGGAAATTCATTTGTGCTGCAGGTTACACTGCTTATTTACAGAGATTTGCTGAAGGTAGGAGTACAAAAATATTTTTCAGTGGCAGTCAGTCCTGCACATAAGTGTTATGGCACCACTATGTAATTAATGCCAAAAGTGTCAGCATGCCTTAGTCACTGAAAGGAATTTAGGATGGGTGCCTGTTTTCTCAGTGAATAAAATACCATTTCACCCTAATTAGACTCATTTTTACTGACGACAGTGGTTTAATTATATTAACAATACATCCCCCTTCAATATTGTGACAAAGAGAACAGAACGTATAATAAATTTTACACAAAAAAGAAGAATCCATCTGAAGTGATTTTAATTCTTTGTTGGATGATCAAGTGAAAAACAAGTTCTGTTGAGTAGCTAACAATGAAGATATTCAATGTGCCATTGTCTTCAATGGATAACTGGTAGTTTTGTTTGATGATTGTTACGCACAAATGCTTCCCATCATTGTTAATAGCAGGGCAGTTCCTGGTAGAAGGTCCACCATAAAGCTTCTCTGCCTGTGAACATGTTTACTCTGTCTTTTAGACCCTCTGTAAGTTAGTGAAGCATGTGCAGTTGCACAGTCTCCTCTCAGTTTGCACCAGCTTTTGCTTCATTGAGGTTGGCAAGGTGGGTAATGAAAAAGGTCTGAGGTATGTGGAAGTTGTTGTTTCATATCTCAGATCAGTCTGATGTGGTAACACCATTTTTAGAATAAAAAAAGTAAGCCTATTTATTAATACTGCATCCCTCCAACTTTTTCTTCCTGAAAAGTGATAACTCCCTGCATTCAGTGATTCTCAGAAATTGGGGCTATGGGTAATCAACATATTATGTTTTCTTTGTTGTGTATATTGCTTTAGACATGACATTTTATTTTGTGAAAGCATCCAGAGTCTTAGGCCGCATTGAAATGGTCAGTGAGCTCACAAGCAGTGGAGGAATACTAGCCCAATAAGAAGTGAGCATAAATATCTTTAAAGCTTGTAGCCTTGCAAATTTATGGAATAAACATTTGTTTCAAGCCTCCAAAAAGCAGAACTGAGCTAGTTCATGCAATTTCTATGTGTTTTGTAAGACCTGACTAGACCTCAGCATTCAGAACAGTAAGAACAAAACTAGAAGACTTGCATACTCTGACTTGTATTATGCCTTTCTGGTTTTCTGTTTAAATTTTCACTTGTAATGTCAAAATCATACATTCTTGAAGTTGGAGAGGAAGATAATTTTGTTAACTTGTTTTTTAAGTTAGTTTGAAAATGCTGGCATCAGTGACCATTTGATAAGCATGAGCACTGAACAAACTAAGAGTTTTAAAACCCACAATCTTGTTAAGTTTTGGTAAAACTTCTGTAAGCCACTGAGCTTTCCCCAGAGTAACTCACGAACAGGCCTCTCCAGTTTGCAGATCATTTTACTTTAGGATTGTTGAGCATTCTCAGCTAGTTTTAGTGATAATAAAATAAGTTTAGTGAAAGCAATATCTTCTGTTAAATCCTCCTGGTACCTTACTGTAGATATTTTGTCCATTGCTTTTTTCATGTGGGGAATGAAGTATAGTTCGTCCACGAGTTGTATGCCTATCATCTAGCTCCAGTCCTGCATGTACCTTCTGTATTTTTCTTCCAGGTTTTGGAATAAAGGTGCTGTAGGCTAATTTATGAGCTAGACAATAGGCCTATTATCCTGCTAGTGTTTGCAATTATACAAAATACAGCTGACACAGGTGTAAGAGTGATAGTTGGACCAGAAAATTGTACTACGCAGCCATATCTAAACCCAAAGCAATTTATAGGATTGACAGCAGACTACATGGTGCATATATCAATTCCACGTGCCATTCAGTTCCTTGTGACTGTTTCACAGTCTTTGCATGGTCATTACTTCAGTTTTGGGTCCAGTCCAAAAACAGAAGTCAGGCTGGTATCATGTTAATTTGTGGGCTTTGAAAAATGGGTTGCTGTGAACAGTCCACTTCCCAGAGGGTAGCCTTGCAACAAACTATCAGTTCTGGCATTCTTGATGATAATCTCAGTGAAGAGGGACAGAATGGATTGGGAGGTAAAATTCCATCAGGCCAGGACTGGACTCTTCATGGAACAATGTTGTGGAAGAAACTTCATTGCCTTTTCCGCTTGTGTTAAAAGAGGACTTGGCTTCTAATGTTATACTGCCATGAACTGTTAATTCATTTGGAAAGCTAAAACCACAGACAGTTCTGAATAAGCCAATGTAAAGAAATGGCTGTTTACTTTCTATGTTCCATCGTATTACAACAGCGTAGGTTTGATAAAGCTGCACAGCAATTTATTTTTTTATATTTAAAAAAAAAAATTCTAGTTTAGATTGAAAAAGTACACGCAAGTGCTCATCCTTTGACTTGGAACCCTTGAAGGGAGCCTCTTGCAAGGGTTGGCAAGGTCTAACAACAAGACCTGCCAAGCAAGGACCCCAGTTCCTGGAGTTTCCTACTGCCCAGGAAGAGGCTCACTGGAGAAGAAGTGAGAGCGCATTGTGGGAGAGGACGTGGTAAGAGATGAACTGATACAGGTTTTTGAATGAAAATCAAATGTCTAAAAACTGCCATTAGGTGATGATATAGTGTGTGAGAACAAAGGGGTCTAAGAGGAGAGTTATCTACATTAGCGTTTTGGTTTGAAGATATAGCATTGTTTTGAGGCAAATCCCAGCGCACTGAATCAGTTTGCAGAACAGTTTTGGCACATGTGAGCTAGAGTGTTCTTGGAGAAAACGAAACAAGATACTTCACGCTAGGTTTGCACCTCATTTGCTCCATTTGCCCTGATGGGGACATTGCAGCCTGTACCAACGACTGGTCCTTTGGCTGATGTAAAACCGTACATGTGGGAGACATTTAATCTGGGGACCAGACTAAATCTAGTCCAAAGTGAAACCCAGATTGTGTAAGCATAAAGACCTGAGAACTAATTGTTTTGGTGTACTGACCATTCCTATCGTGCCCAGATTACTTGCTAATGTAGACATAACATACGTTAAGAAACTGGCAATCCTTCAATTCAGTTTTCATCTTTTACTCTGAGAACTACTCCAAAGCTTTACAGCTTTATGGTAGAAAAACAACAGCTGCATCTGTTTCTGCAGATCGGACTGGCCATGCATTTGCACTTTAGCAGGAAGTCTCCAGTAGACAGATTTTGGAGCCTCCCACCCAGCCATAGATGCAGGAAAGGACATGCTGAACCTGCCCTAAAATCCTGGAAGAAAGTGTTTGTTTTGTAATTTTACAGCTGGAATGACTAACACCGCAAAGACGCAATGGAACTGTGTCATCCTCGAGATTCCCATACATATCACTCATTCCCCTACTCATCAGTCCCTTTTCCCTCACATTTTCTGGTGTAAAGGTGATTCATTTAAACAGACAGCAGAGAAGAAAATACCAGTAGGCAGAAATCAATCTGTCTGCACAGAAGCTATTTTTAAAGCTGTTTAGAATAGCACACACTTTTTCCTGAAATATGTTCAAAGATCATCATTCATACGACAGAATGGGGTGTGTGCTCATGTGATTTCTGTTGGATATTTCAGTTTTCAAAGAAAACAGGAGCTGCCTGAGAGCAAAGAATTGCTAAAATGATCAAAATGCTATCATCTGAACTCTTGAAAATGCCCATAAAAGTGACATGTCAGTAGTGGATTAACATTAAAAACTCTGGTGTATAACAGGAAATTATGCTTAAATCTGGGAAGAACAATAGGCAGTAAGAGCTTTTGTATCTGGGAAGGATTTCCTTATTTTATATTTGCTTGTAAACATGGCATGAGTTATACTGAAACGTGGGTAGTTTTAATGATTTACATGTCCAAGAACTTTCCCTGGTGACAAAAATAGCAGGAACTTTATTTTTAAAACTTAAATAAAATGCTACCTAACCTGATTGCAGGGACTACAGAAATTTCTATTTCTATCCACAGCACTCAAATCTGTTAAACTGTAATATTACCCAATCAGATGTGTAAAAATGCTTCTGGTTTTCAAAGCCAAATGAAGCATACAGAGATGGCATACCAACCAGGTCTCGAGGGGCTGGCCTGCTTTCTTACTTCTAAAGAAAATTAATTATTATTTTAAATCTTATTCCCAAGATTAATCTGGGTGTGTCAGAACAACAGCAGTGGTGTGAGTAGAAGTTCTAATTGTTAAATCTTAATTCCATCTGTCTGTGGGTACTGACTGAAATACTTCGGATACGTCATCTATTTTCATTGAAACTATTCATCTGAAATTCTTTTCTAGTACAGCCTTGAATTTACTGTTCATGACTATTTCCTAGCAGTGCTGTACTGTCATTAACATTCTGTCTTTTCTGTTTGGCTACTGCAGAAATAGCTGAACTGGCCAGACCCCTCTGGGTGACAGCTGACAGCAACATGAAAAGAACCGAAATTCTGAAATTAATGCCCTAGAATGGGGAAATCAACAGATTGCCCAGAATCGCACCTGAGCCATGCAGGGGTCAGCCAAAGGTTTGAAAACTCTGGTGTGACTGAGTTTTACCTAGGGGATGTTTTCTAAACATTCATTTTTCACATACATATTGTTATAAATTTATGTTAATGAGAATTACTGTGGAGAAGCCAAGGCCTCCAGGACTAGCTGTCTTTTTCTGTTTGCCATCCTGGCAAAAAAGAAAATTGAAATTCTCTTTTAAATTTTTCAGAATTCATGTTTTCTTACCCAGTGGTACAAGTACTTCTAGCCTTTTAAACCTGCTTTGTGGTTTATACTTTGTTTCAACAAGAAACTGATTTATTTATTAATGATTGGAGACATTTAATAATGCAGGATTTCTTTGAGCTTTGCCAGCTTGGGTCCTACCACCTCAGAGCAAAATGTTATATCATCTGAAAAATAATGCTTGCAACAAGTACTGGAAGTGAATTAGTGATTTGGATGCCAAGGTCAGTAGTACTTTTTTGTGCCTAGACACCTATTGGTGCTTGGCACTGCTGGCTGAAGACATGATGCTGCTGGGAAATTAATCAATTCTTTTAGTCCTCTCATAATTAGGTTTGCAGCCTTCAGGGAAGGGTTAGGAAGATAGAGAACAAGTGCTTCTAGAAGAAGGGGAAAAAAAAAGCCAGCCTTGAAACTCTTTCAAAAATATGTCCAAGGAAAAATAGCCATTCATTTATAAGCTTAATATCTAAATATAAATGCCAATCTAGCCTCTCTCTGCAGTCTAAATACTCACTTTACTGTATTTCGTCTGCTGGTAAGAACTGGCGGCCTTCGTGGCAGCTGCTAGACAGGCATTTTCGTGCCACTGTTTCCCAGTGAGGGCTCGTTTGCCTAATGGAACCCGAAAGCTCCCAAAAACTCTACACCCATTTCCAGGTTACACTTTCACAAGGAAGCGAAAAAACGTCTCAGAAAAAACCCACATCAGAATGTCCAATTTATACGCCTCAGGCTGGACACAAAATGATGAGAAGACACGGTGGGTCTGTTACACGGGCTCCTCTTCATGCAGAAGATTTCGAAGGATTTATGCAAGCTCCAGAAAGCCCGATTTCCTCAGGGTGCAGAGCAGTCCGGTTTGCATTCATCTAGCAGGGCAGGGTCAGCAGCCTTGCAAGCTTGCCAGACAGTATTTCCCAAATTAGAAGTTGAGTGTGCCAATAGTAGGTTTCCTGGTTAATTCTGAACTGTAAATTGAGGGAGAGCCAGGTGCCTTGGCCTCATCCAGAGTCAAGATAGGGCTAATCAGCGAGTCTCTGGTATCTCGCTGCCGTCAAATTCAGCAGGAGCTGCGAACCCCTGGTTGCCATACACGGGGTGTGAGTCACTGGTCACAGGACCCCAGAAGTCAACCCCTCTATTACAGCACCTAAGTTTAAAAAGAAAGCTTTGCTTTTCAAAAATCTAGGTGATTAAAAAAAAAAGAAAAAAAACCCAGCGCTGTGGGTGTGTGCAATATCAAGAGGGAAAATGTATGCAATAGTTCAAAATACTTTCTCGCTTTGACAACTCTTTCAATTATGAAAAAAGAAGCAAATTAATCCTAATACTTCTCTACTATCAGATTGAAACATCAGCAAAGTATCTTTTTCAGTTCTTGATAGTCCTTCAGTACTCGTGTGACAGATCTCCTCTGCCCAGTCCCCATCAGACACTCGTTTGTTTTGTACGTGCATAAAATGATGGCTCACAGTGTTTGGGGGTAAGGACTCAGTGTTACACGTCGCATGGCTGGATTCTGCTGCTAAGATTAGAGCAGAATGAACAGCTCACTTCCTGGAGGCATCCGCAAGCTTTATTTGCAAATTTTTTCAGTGGTATCAGACATGTGGAATAAATTATCATAAATTGCTTGTGATTAAATGTAAAGTACCAGGAGGATTTCCAATAGTTAATCCCTTTATTTCTGGGGTCTGTGAAGAGCAAATTAAGCTCAAGACTGATACGTAACTGGTTTTCGTTAAAACTAATGCTCTTATGTTATAGCATTGTTTTGTTTAATTATGGAATATAATTTTAGAAATTATAAGATTTAGGAATAAAGCAGTTAGCAATGTGTAATGGCCTATAACTGCTGTTATTCTGTATAAACCGCAAGTAGCAAAAGTGATATTATTAAGACTTACTCCAACATTTCATAATATACTAAATCTTACTTTGTACTGATATATTACATGGCTCTGGCCAAAAGCAGAATTGCCTTCTAAATTCTGCTGAAAGATAATCTTCTATTTCCATACATTTTGATTTCAATAAAGTTTTGGGAAACAGTTTCGCTTTCCATTTAACTAAAATAGATGAATTTCTGACATCTGAAAGGATTTCCTGAGGTAAATGTGAGTCTACATTTAAAAAAAAAAAACCAACCACCACCTCAAACACCATTAAGTGAAATTTTCTGAGCATGCAAAAGAAATTACTGTCTTTTCTGGGAAGCTGTGCTCCTTAGTACTTTTTAAAGGCACATTTGTTTGGAAATCAGTCCTTCTGCAACGTTACATACTACACATTAAGATGACTTTACCTGAAAATGGCTCACTGGAATTACTATAGGTTGTGTGCCCAGTGTGTGGCGAGGAGCGAGACAAACGCGAAAGACATCAAGAGAACCAGTACGGTGTGGAGATAATGTGCTATGGTGTGCTTAGGTGCGCACTCATTCATCCAGATGTCAGAAGAACATCTGTTTCCTGGTTTTTAATTATTATTTCAGCTTTCGTTCACTTCCAAAGATCATGAAATAGCAATAGTTTCTCTATGGCCATCTCTGTGTATTTTAGTTACTGCCTGTTTCAGGGAGAGACAGCTGAACGGAGTGGGAGGACCAGAGAACAGCTGTTGAGCGTTGTATTACTCCAAACTGGCCCGGTTTTTAGGGCTATTTTTTTGTTTTGTTCTTGTTAGTGAGAAGTGAAACCCTGAAGTAATCCTTTCACAATTTATTTAAAGTAAATTTTCTTCATTGTTACCATTTCTAATGCTGAAATGTGACTTAAAGATGAACAAAAAGAGAAAGCAAGCAGAGAAAAGCAGATACACTTAGTTTCTCCTTTGATTCCTTCTGTCTTTCTTCTTCTTCTCCTTTTAGGTGTCTACCCAAGGTGCAGCCCCCCCAGTGTCTGGAATGTAAATGCAGCCATGTCTTGAGATCTGGACAAAAGGTGCTGTCAAGATGGTGGTCTCTGCTTCAGTGGCCAAGAAGGGAGTTATGAATTGCTGGTAAGTTCTCTGGGTTCATACAGCAGTCCAATACTGATAGATAAGCACATTCTTTCCCCATAGTCCCTGTAAAGATGCTAGGTGAAATGGATCATCTACAGGGCTACAAGAGTTTACAAGTAAACCTCTAAACTTGGGGTTCCATGAGGCAAGGCGAGCTGATCTGGAGCTTACCACTGCTGAGAGGATAATCTTCTTCCTTTGCTCCCAGGTAACCACACCCAGCGCTTACTCTGTGTCTGGTCTAGCCTTTGACAGGCTCCTCTGTGCGCCACTTCAACCTGTTTGCCCAGCATGAAAAGGGCAGGATTTTCTGGAGTTAATAAGCTGAATTATTTCCTGCAAATATTTGATTAGTGTCATGGCTGGGGCAAGGGTGGGACCACAGCGGAGAAGGGAGGAATGGCATAAGAGAGAATGGAAAAAGAATCTTTCCACTTCTTTTTTTTTGTTTTGCTCAGATTCTTGTGAAACTGCACCATGAGATATAGCTGTTTTTTAGTTGTTTTTTTATTGAGGAGGAAAATAGAAGGGTTAATTCAGATAACTGGAAAATACTCTGTTGTTAAAGGGAAAGCAAAAAGTAGTGCCAGAGCATTGGGGGATGCTTTGGGTTGGTACTTGTTCTTCTAGTTTGCTCTGTTCATAGTAAACATTCTTTCTAAATAGATGCCAAGCTAATTAGGCAAGGTCTTCAACTGAATGGCATTTCTGTGTGTGTCACATGGTATCTTTGAAACACTGACTTCTCTATGGAAGGACCAGAAGGCTGGTGTAGAAAAAGGGGAGAATGTGTGCTCCCGTCCCTCTTGACAAGGGAGTGCACTGGGATTGCAAGGAATCTCTGAATTAGGGTCCGATTGGTCTGATTTCCCTTTGTATGCCTCCTTTTTCCATCTGGAAATTTGTTTGCTGGAGGAATTTGAGCCTTTTCTACATTTGTCCAGGATTTATGGGTGTTCAGTAGATTAGGCAGAGACACTGCAGCTTTGAGATGCCAGATACGTTCATGTTACATGTTCAGAACAAACACGGAGCGCATTTGCAGGAAGTCAGATGGTTTTTGGGCAGCATCACAGAAGCCTGCTGTGGAGCTAACACAAGTATTCTCAGTAATTCCAACGTAATCCAGAAGCACTGGACTTAGGTATTTTATAATAAGCATGTAGTTTTCACTGTCCGTGAAACCTTGCGAAACATGACAGCCAGACCCTGCTGTAGAGGGAGTGTGGCACGCAGCAACACGAAAGAGTGGAAACAAAACTTGTAGTATCAGTACGTGCAGCAAGCCTGGCCAAAACACAAAACCTGCCACTTTTTGTACACAGAACTTGTCAGGGGTGCGTTGAAGGCTGTGAACATCACTTCAACAGAAAGCAGCATTTCCTGGAAGGTAGGATTTTTTTCTGCTTTTCCACAGATTTTGCCCTGTTGGCTGTCCCTTCTTTTTGGCAGGTGCACCGCATGGTCAAGCACTGGTATGCAGTTCGGTGTGTCTAAACCCTGGGGAACAATACTGCTGAAAGTTTTTGCCGCACAGTTTCTGTTCCACGGCACTTCACACATCCTTCCCCCCAGGACCCGCCCTGTCTTACTGCTGAAGGTGGTACAGAATCAGTAGCGGTCTCCTTCGGTCAGCTGGGTGTGCTAATAAGCTAAAGACAACAGGCAAAGGAAATACTATTCAGAGGCCTTGAGGTCCCTAGGGCTATGACTCAGATTTGGGACAGGGTGCAAGGAATTGCTTTATTTGGTATCTGTTGCCTTCTCAAGCTCAGTGTCACTGTTGAAAGTGAGAGACCGATGTGCTCAATCCTTTTCTGCTTGTTTTTAGGGCTGAGGTATGCGGATCGTACTCCTGTTAAACAAACAGAGTCATACAAGGTTTTCCATGTTCTAGATGTAACTTGACAAAGGCTGAGGAATCCAGAGTTAAGTCTGCTGTTGCAGACAGAATTAACTTCAGTGCCATTACGTGTAATACAGCTACATGGTTCCACATGGGCTGTCCAGTGCCTACCCAGTTCCGTGTAGTGGGTTCAGAATACTAGTTCAGGTGTTCCGATTTAGCACAGGACTGTATAAATACCTCACATCATCTGAAAAATTTCTAAGAATGTGGCGTTTACAAGATAGCAAAGTAGAAGTGCATGCCCTAACTGCAACTGTAGGAGAAATCACCAGTGTAATGTGACATGAGAAGAGTAATCAGAGTAAAATGATAATTATAATCCTCTGACCTGGCACTGATCTGCAGTATTGTGGCAGATGTTTCTGAATTCTTGGCAGATAATTCTGTGCATCCTAAAACCATTCCTTCAGTCAGATACTACATGCTTTAAGTTTTAGGTTATGTAAAAGACTTCTTCATTTGATTCGGTCTTCGGTTAATTTTATAATGAAGGAGACAAGAGTTCATGAACAAAAAAAAGCAAAGTTTTTATGCTCCGCGGTTCTCCAGCTAGCGAATCTTACAAGAGGTAAATCACATACGTGAGGTTTGCGAGTATCAGCATACCACATGTGTTGCTGTACTGTTACTAATTGTGAGCAGGAGTTACTGAACAAACTCAAGGCAGGGACTGTGCATTCAGTTTCTTATACTGCTCGCATGCACTAATGATCCAAATGGAATACTGGGAATGCTGCATTTAAACCGAGTCTGACAGGAAGGATTAACTGGGGCAAGCACTGAGTTGCAGTTGACCTTGAATATTTCTGAAATATGCAAGTAAGAGAAGGTAAATACTGAATGTGAGGGACGTCCTGATCCTTTTTTCTGAGCCCACTACACAGCAGGAAGGAGGGGAAGTTACTTTTACTTTTTGTGAATGCCTAGGATCTGAGCATGCTCTGTCGAGCAGGATACAGAGCAGACTGCAGCTCTGTTCTGTGTCTGTTAAGGAAATGAGCCCCACCTCAGCTAAAATGGGCAAAACATCCTTGGTAAACAGAGCATTGGGCAGAGCTTACACAATTAGCAATTACTCCATGAAACCCAGGCTGGCTACTGCCCAACTTTAACTGAACTTTTATCCTCCCACAACATTTTGTTTAGAAACTATTTTTATTTTTAAACAACAATACTCACTAGCAACTCCCATCCTGGAGGACATCAACTGCTCTGACAGCCATCCCAACTCCTGCTTACATTTGGAACAGCAAATGCCATCTCTTCTAACAGAAATGATGAAAAGTCAGTGACTAGCACTTAATGTCCTATACATCTTCATTAATGAAAGGGAAACAAATTGCTCCTACAGCACTGTATTGTTAAACTCGGTCCTGCACAAAGGGTTCCTTACAGTCGTTGTGACAATGTGATCTTCATGATGGAAAGTGAATATGCCGGAAAGCTGTCGATTGGGGAACAGGCTGAAACCCCTAAAATCATCTCTGTCCTCAGATTGGATTCAAACTGTGCTAGAGACAAAAAGTATTTTGCTGATTCCAGTTTATGTGAGCAAGATTATGCCTTAGTTTCCTTTCAACAATCAATCTCATTTTATAATTTGACAAAATATTGAACCTTTAGTCCTGTGCTACTTCTAATAATGGCTTAGAGCAGCTCCTGGGGGTGGCCAGCGAGTGTTAGCAAAGTAACTGCTTGCTCTGGGATAGTTCCGGAGTTCAGAGTAGCTGGGGGCTTGCCCAGAGTTACTTGAAAAAATATTAACCACTGATGGTTCACCAAATCAAGTACCCCCTACCCACCCCACCAGCATATTCAGCTCTTTGCAATCCATGCGCTTCCCAGCACTGTTAACTGGGTGGTTACACTGGAAGTCTAGTTATGTTGCAGCCATGGCCTCCTCTTTTGGAAATAGAATCGAAAGCACCTCATATCAATAGGAAGTGATGCAGAGAAAACATGAGGATAGAATATACCTCTGTTTCACAATCCAATCACTTGGGACACCCTGAATCAATGGGGCTATTCCAGCTCTGAGAATAAGGCCTGCTCTTGTGAATACGTGCTTGGAATCTCAAGCTCTGCCAATTCACGCTGGCATGACTAAAGGAATTCCTGCTTCCAGCTCTCTGCCTGTTCTCCTGCTAGATGCTATCAGGCCAGTGGGAGGGGTGGCTAGCTGGGCAGCGTTCCTCTCCTGAGAGGCCGAAGCCTGATGTAGCAGAGCAAACTGCCACAAAGTTCAGTTGTTACTTTGCTGTGAGCGGCGGTTGCTGAAGGCTCTGATTCCCAGTCCTTGATAGAGTTTGACTTCAGCGGCTGAAAAGGTTACTACCCCACCATCACTCCTAACTCCAACAAAAATTGTAATCAGAGCCTCCAATCTAATCACTGGGGGTTAAACTCTGTTCTGCAAAGCTGTGAGCAGTATGGATCTGTCAAAGTCATTGCTTACATCCAAGGTCAGTAATGTCAACCAGCCAATGTGTATTTATACACATATACACACACATGCTTTTAAACACACTGCTGCCAGATAACTGTGATCTCCCAGTGAGTGTTTGATTCCTATATGGTTCTAAAATCAAGCTGGTTTTGTCAGCAGTTTGTCAAATCGTATACTGATGTTTTTCTACACCAAGTGGAGTAGTAGCAGACCAGCATTACAGGAAAAGTGATTTATTGCACACATGTTATAAAGGAAGTTGCTCTGAAGAATATTTTTATTTATGATTCAAATGAGATCATCTGGGTTTTTTTTCTCAAGAATGGAATAATAAGAAAAATTTGAATGGTTCCAGTTCTGTGTTGGTGTGAGGAGCAATCTTGATTTTTTTGTGTGAATGTATAAAAAAAAAAAAACTATGAGTCTGATTTAGAAAAATACTTTAAGAGCTATTTTGGGAGTATAGTCTCCAAATTCCTACCCTTTGGGTGTAAAGCAGGCAAATGTCTGGATTTGCTGAATAAAAAAGTTATGCCAGTAGATAACTGGAATTATTTTGATTGCAGCCAGCAAATATATCTCATCACTATGGTTGCAAAAACAAACACTCCCCAAAGAACTGTATCTGACACAGAGAAAATAATTAAGGGAAATGGAACAATTCGCAGCCTGTATTAAATTCTTCACGTTCCCTCACACAAATCAGTAGTTAAAGAGGGGTGAACTCTGACCTTGATGTGGATATTCTGTTTGAGTTCTTGCCACTCTGACAGCAGCAAGTAGGGTGAACATTACTTAAAAATAGAAAGACACTTGAGATGTATCTTCCTACTCAGAACCATTCCATCCCACGTTTTTGATGATGGATTAGAGGAGTTTAGAATCACATCTCTTGATTTGGATTCAAGAGTATAGTTTTGCTTTTGAGTCCAAATTGAAAATAATTTGTTTTTTACCTCTGGTTTGGATATAGTTAAAGATGACAGAACTTCCCAAAAGTGCCTTACTCTTGAGAGTTCTGCCAGTTCAAGTTTAATGGGATCAATCCATAGTTAAGCAAGTAATGCAGTTTTATACTACTAACATAAATAATTTCCTATAAAATGTATTAATGTTTTTAGTCCCAAATATTTTTAACTAAAAATAACTACAATGAAAGGAAGAAAAGAAAAGGTTATATACCCAGGGTTAGAGATCCATAAAAGGAATATAAAAGCAGCACAGATGTTTAGTACGAGGGGAACAGTTCACATTGGAATGGGTGCTGTCCTTCCTTGTTGATGTGTGGTGCGGCTGCTGAACCGTCAGCATTTAGAGCCAGACTGAATCCAAAATTGAGGCTACTTTATCTGAGAATGGTTGGTTGTAAATAGCCATTCATCATCATCTCTTGCAGGACCTGAGCTGACCCTTCTTAGCAGGGCAATCTTGGAGAGACAAGAAGCCAGAATAATAAATAGTGCAGCTGTCCTGAAATAAGGCACCAGCTTTCATGAATATAAGCTCTAAGATGAAGATGGCACCCTCTCTCTCTTGAAAAAAAAACAGCAAAAAAACCCCACTCTGTGGATAAGAACCTCAGTTGCCCAATCACTTACCTATGTTTTCCGTCTCAAGACTGAGCTCAGTGAATGGCTGTTCACTTTACCACAAGTGATTCTATGAATACATGCTATACCAGCAATTGTAATGTCCTTCCTCCTCCTCCTCTCCCTCTGGGAAGATCCAGTTTCTCTTAAAGATGAGTGGACATCCATGGGGCGTACATGCCACTCTCTGCTAAGAGGATGCAATGATGAAATAATACATATAAAACTTCAAACTGTATAAATTCTTCCTTCAGAAAAATTTGAGTGTTCCTTCCCCACATCCCACTATTTATTTGGAGAAACTGAATGAGGAAGGCTGAGACATGTGAACCCATATCAGTAGAAGAGTTGACTGTAATAAATTCCTGATAAGATGCTTATTATTCCAGACTATCGCATCCAAAGAAAAACACTACCTTACTTAACAGAGCTTACATTGAAACCAAATGATATGTCCGTACTTATAAATTTACTGTAGAATTAAGTAATACAATGGTGCACTTCAGAAATCTTTTTGACATCGTCTTATTTAAAATTGAAGGTAGATTTCCATATTTAAATTGCAGTTCCTGGATAGCCACAAACTTCACAGCAAACATTTCCTAGCTGGGAAAGGCATGAGGATATAGTTCTACCTTACCTCTTCGAATGTATTTTGCACCAGAAAATAGGTTGGAATATGCTGAAATTAACAATTTTCAAAGAGTTTCTGTACTTTGCCTATGTATTTTAGAAAAGTAAATCATATAAAGGCTTCCCCCCCGCCCCGTCCCGTCCCT
>Ga0065711_1002353_pt1 | contig 34506 bp, 16 predicted proteins | sample Hoacrofraction12_FD_59098 | JGI IMG/M metagenome (GOLD analysis project Ga0065711, IMG submission 59098) | Hoatzin crop microbial communities from Cojedes, Venezuela - Epithelial fraction 12 v2 (version 2) | ecosystem: Host-associated > Birds > Digestive system > Esophagus > Crop | place... | reverse complement strand
CCAGGCGGGTCTTGAATATCTCCAGAGAAGGAGACTCCACAACCTCCCTGGGCAGCCTGTTCCAGTGCTCCGTCACCCTCAGAGTGAAGAAGTTCTTCCTCATGTTCAGACAGAACTTCCTATGCTTCAGTTTGTGCCCGTTGCCCCTGATAATATTGGATTTAAATGTGCTGTAGTAATTTCTTCTCATTTTGCATCTTCTATATAGACTCCTTGGAGTGGGAGTCTGTTTTCTTTGGGACAGGGATACTGTCTTAATTTGTTTGAGAGAGAAGCTTACAGAATTTTGGTACTGCAGTAAGATTTCTCATGTTACCAGGAGTCCGCTAAGCGTGTGTTTGCATTTGCTATGTGGTAGGTATCTCTGTTCCTTTAATATTAAGCCTGTGGTGCTGAATGCCGTGAGAGTTCTTTCTGACAGCATTTTGATTTTGTCGATGCTAGTTTACCTTTGATTTTGTTACTTTTATCCTTTCCCAGAAAACTAATCCCACTTTCGTTGTGGATTTTTCGTGCTAGCTCATCTTATAAATATCGCATATACAAGTTGCTGCTCAGCAGAAGGGCAGCTAAAGGTTATCTGACATCATGGTCTTTACACAGTTAAGACTGAGTCACAGGTTTTTTATGATGTCATGTTTTCTACGTGTTTAAAATCCGTATTTCTCTATCTGTTAGATTTGTAGCAATAGTGCTGATTCAGTAAGTCTTGATAAGCAAACTCATATCGTCCTGAATGACTTTATTTGGGTTTTTATTTTTGCTCTCACACTTTGAGGTTTTCATTTTGCTCTGAAAACTGATTTTTTAAAATTTTTTTTTTTAAAGGCTGGATCTTCAGCTCCATTGTACATCGAACAAGCAGAGGAAACAGAAACAAACATAACAGATAGTATGGAATTACATGAGGATGGCCAACTTCTTGGCCGCTCAAAAGCAATTGCAACTAAGACAAAGGAGATTGAACAGGTGGGTCCTCTTGGCGCTTTGTCGTTCATACAGTACCTGTGTAATGGTTTGATCTGCTAGAAGTGTGTTGATCTAATTTTTCCTCCTTCTTGGAGCATAATATGAACGTAATCTGTTTTCTTGATGTGATGATAACATCTCCATCTAGTTCTGAAGAAGCATGGCATTTATCTGCATGTGGGAATTAGTGGTAGTTTTCTGTAACTTACATGCAACACCTGCTGTTTTGCAAGTGAAGAAAATAACTGCTTCTTTGAATAATTGTTTTAAAATCAAATAGAATATGGATAATTTCAAATGTAATTAAAAAGTAAGACTTTGTGTGAGATCAAATTATAAAAAATTACTTACACACTGTAATTTCCTGAAATATATTCAGTTTGAGATAGAACACTAGAAGCTGCCTGTTGGGCTTTGTTGTTGTTGTGGGTTTTGGGGGGTGTGGTGTTTTGTTGGGGTTTTGTGTTTGTTTTTTTTACATCAGCTTTGAATCTCAGTGCCTTTGTCATTCTCTGAAGATTAAGAACCTTGAAGTTTTGCTTTGACTACAGTGTTTTATATCTGGATGAGGGAGAGATACTGCGTTCAAAGTTTGTATTCTTTTCTCTTTTGTGTTGAGTACTTGTGGATCCGTTTAATACAAAACAAGATTTCTGTTATTCTTCTTGTAACATTGAGGTTTTGAGGAGGTTCAATGACAGTTTATTAATGTATTAGTCTTTAATATCATGTCACCTCACAGTAAGGAAATTATCTACAATAACCTTCCATGTCATTTGTCATAAATAATTGAAGTGTTTTGTTTCCATATTTTTGTTACTTTAAATGGAGTTTGGAGATTTTTCTAAATGCAACTATACCTAACTCTGGAAATTTGCATTTAAAGCTTATAGTTTGGGTGGGAGAAAGAGGTGACTTTCTTGAAACTTGCTCTCATTTACAGTGTTTTCAGTGTGTGCCTGGGACGGGTGGAAGGGAAATACAGATCCCTTTTTTTCCCTCATTATTATCTCATAATCACAGCTTCAAGAAAATAGATCTCTGGTCTTGCTCAAGATAAGCTTATTCTAGGTCTTTGTTTTCCATCTTAATTCTAGTGGCCTTTGTTCTGTTGCCTGTGAACCCATCTCCTGTACTGTGACACTGTTGTCCCTTTTTTCTTTACAGTAGAAAACCAACTTTCTACTCAAATTTTTTTTTGTTTTTTTTAATGTTGACTTTGTATAATCATGTTGCTAGTGAGCATGGCTTTGCATGTGTGAGGGTTCTGGCTGGGATGGAGTTAACCGGAGCCCGCTATAACTGCGAGGGTTGTGCTTGCAGTTTGTTTATCCCTGTGTGTCCGATCACCAGGTTGTACATGGCCTAAATCAGCTACTACCAAATGCATAAACTTATGACTATTGAAAAATGACAAACTGAAAAAAATAAAGACTAGGAGCAGATTTTTTTAAAAATAGCAATTGTGATTATTTCAACTGATGCTGGTGGATCTGTGATTGGTTTATTTCCCACAAAGATCTACCCTTCGGTCCTAAGGACAGGCTTATAGTGAAGACAGATGAAAATTTGGGCATAAAACCCAAATGTTGTTTTCAGCATGGTCTGATGTTATTATGTTTGGTAGAGTTTGCATTTATCACTAAGGAAATCTAGATTATGTTCTGTAAAACAGAATACTTTTAGGAATTTAGCTTAGAAGGACCCGAGGAATAACTTAAAAAGATTTGGATTTCATAGAACCCATTTCTTCTGTTGTTGATTTGAATTCTGCGGAAGCTGGTAGCTTCAATATTCAAATAAGATTTTAGAATGATACTGGAAGTATCTTCAATACATTTTATTCAACTGAACAAGATTTGTATTTTTTTACAAAATTAGGAACTGTGAATTTGTTGAGAGCTAGACAAGATATGTATTTAATCATTTGAAGTTAAGACTGTAAAATGACCTATGTGTTTTTCAGATAAATGTTTCAAAGTAACTTCTGCTTCAGCAATTGAAAAAAAAAAAAATCCAGAAAAGTTATTGTTTTGATAATCCTGATGATTTTCATAAGGGTGAAATACTGTGAATCTTCCTACTGTATATGGAAGCAGTCTCTCTGCAGACATATATATACTATTCCATGGACTTTGAGTTGTCAGCATCTAAAAGTAAATTTGATTTAATTCTGTGTGGCTACAGTTCTCTGCCTTTGACAAGGAATGAGAGAGGGAGCAAAGAATAGAATGGAACCTAAATTTGCAGTCCTGTGGTGAACTGCTTATGAAAGGTTCTTTGGATGAACTTCTCAATATGATTTATACTGGTTTTACCACTGTTTAACTGAAAGTGTGTTTCTGATTTTTGCACAGTAAAATTGGTCCTTAACATGCAAATTTAGTACTATTGCTAGTCATGCTGTATTGTTTGCATAGATGTAACATTTAAATCTTAAAAATGAATTGTAGGCTATAATACGCTTTAGGAATAGGAAGACTGACTCGATAACGAAAAACAGAATACATTTATAAGAAAGCTTTTATATAATTTGTTTCTGATTATTTGTCTCGAAGACTCAAATAACAGTAGAAAAATGTTTTGTTCTGTGGATTTTTTTCCAGCTCAGGTGTTTAAAATAGCTTCTGAATACTTAGTTTTAAGGTATTATTTCTGGAATGTAATTTTGAGGAAGGATTACTAAAATAAAGTACTTATTGCAATGAGTTATGCTGCAAAAATGATGAAGCTGTAATTCTTCTGCAAAGCAAGATTCCTGAAAGATTGATTTTCAGTCTTCATTGGACAGATATTAAAGTATTTAAAATAAATGAAGGAATCGAGGTAGAAATAACTTTTCTTTCTTCCACAATTATAATTTTGAAATTTGGTGTTATGTGTTGCCTGAGCATGGTGGGGTAGAAGCCCGTTAAATGGGTTTGTAAAAAATTGTTCTGGGTACTTGAGAGTAATGTAGCAGAGAATTTTGCATTGACATGCTAAGGTCGTAGGTTGCTGATGTAACAATTTAATGCACTTTTAAATATTTTTTTCATTTAATAACATGCAGTATACATTAAAGTATTGTTTTGAATTTGTTTAGTTTCTGCTTTTATGCAGCTAAGGATCAGCTTATGCTTTTAGTGCATAATGTGCTGAAGTGTGAGGTTTTTTCGAAAGTGATGACAATTATGTCCCTGGTGTTAAATTCACAGCTGGAGCAATTCAGCGTTGATGTTACACAAAAGGCTATCTCTTTGTTGTTCCTTTATGAGCACGAGTAGCAGGGATTCTTGAAATATCTTATCTTGTCTAGACATCAAGTCTGCAACACTGTATTAATTAGTCCATTATTATGTGTCCAGTTTCTTAAATGTTGCATATGCAAGTTGAAGTGACATGGGTTAGCTCTGAAAATCTATTATTTTCTGGAAACAAATTTTGCCAAATGAGCCAAGTACCTTCCTTGATTTTGGCAAAAAATCAAACCTCTGAGTTTCTGAATGGGATTTGACACTCAGACCTCCATTTGTCTACTACCACAGAGCTCTGGCATCTAAGAAGGAAGCATAGAAATTAATGCATTCATGAGTGGTTTTTTTTCTTAATGGAGTTACTGGCTGACTGGTTACTTTCAGTTCAACACTATTTTTAAATGTTCAGCAGAATAATATTTTTAAGTGTTCAAACATTTGGATTAATTGCTTGTTTACTCAACTTTCTAAATAAATATTACTTGTTAACAGCCCTCAGTAGTATTAACAAACTGTTGCCCTGAGTGGACAGCCTTCGTGCTGGAAGATGCTGCAAATCACAGATTTTTCTAAAGCTTGTATTGGAAACTTCATAGATATGGTGCACAGAAAGAAAGAAAAATGGGTGTGTGACTGGGTCAACATGCTGTCCAGATTCTGTTTCCAGATCTGCTGTCACACTGCTTTTCGTTTTTAGGTAAATTACTTAAAACTCTGGCCTAGAAGTTGCAGTTAAGAAGAATGGTTAGATTTTAGCAGTTGTAGTGTGTGTAGTTTCAGAAGAACTTTTTCTTGTTCTCCTGCTTTGTCACATCTCTTGTTCTGATAAGATCTACATAGCAATAACTGAATTGTCTTTGTGTGTATTTAACAGTTTTTAATGGGACTCTGTTCTCTAGAGGTGCTGCTCTGAGAGAAGAACGGCTCAAAGTGAAACTTTACATTGTGAGGATTTAGTTAAGAAAGTCTTAGTTTTAATATCAGACCATAAAGAAAATATACAGGCATTTCTGTCACAATAAAATAGTTACGATTTTTGTAATGTATGGAAATACACTGCATGCCTTCCTCCCCACCCTGTCCCGCGTCCATTGTTAGTTTTGTTTTGCTTCAATCAAAACTGTTTTACAGTGCTTCAGCAGTGGAAAGGTGAAAGAGGATGTAAGTATGAGGTAGCTTCCACATCTTGGCTAGGAGTAAGCTAATGAGAAACCATGGTAAGTATATGAGGAAAGTTTTATAAATTCTGGATATGTCAGGTTAAACATTTAAGTTTTAGCAGTTGTAGTAAAATAAATAAATGAATAAATTGAATCAGTGGGAGTCCAGGAAGGAATGAAGGAGGCAGTCAAAGCTGGCCTTGTGTGTACCTTTTCTTTTGACTTCAGCTGAGCCAAGGAAACAGGTTACTGTGTCCTTAGGTTAGCTTGTTGGTCTGCTTGTGCTGTTGCTCATTTCAGACAAAATTATCCAGGTTAGAAAAAAATCACCTAATTAAAACATGAGTTAAGAGGTATGTAAGTTAAGTGAAGCTGAAGGAACTGCCACAGTAGCTACAGAACACATTAAAGAATTATTTCTGATTATGGATGAGGTCAGACATGCTTTGTTTCTGACGGGACCAGACCAGACAAGAGTGACAGGCCAGATGAGAGTAAAAGGTTGGGAAGCTGTAGATTTTGGTTCCCTCATAGCTTTCTGTTGTCCTTCAAACCTTGTGTACTTAATACACAGTAGCAAGGCCTTAATGATGGACTCATCATCATCATCAGTCTAATTTGGTAGCATAGTATATGTCATGCTTCCTCTGAACTTATGTTTATTTTATTTAAATGTAAGATGTAATTAAGTGTGTTAATTTATTTTTTCCTAATCAAGAAAACATTTGTCTCAGGTTTTGGTATTTTTGCCTTAGGCTTATCAGAAAAATTGATGACGATTCCTTTACTTAATGATACCATCTGCCTATGATCTTGTTTCATCCTTTTGCAGTTTATTAGTTTCCTTGTACCAGTACCCCTGTCCTTGTATACAAGGCAAGTCATTTATTACTTATTGCGCATTCTTAGGCACTTTTTCTTCCATATGAATTCTGACTTGCTGATTTTTCTACTGTCTTTTAGTATTTATTCTAGATGTCCTTAATTTTTACCTTTGCAAAATCAAATCTATGAAGTTGTTATGCTTGTTTGCATCTTTATAGTTCACGCTTGCCTTAGGTCTTTTTTTGTGCTGTGATCTTTCTGTTTTCTAAATCTGAGCTGTTTGTTAGAAGTCTGCATTTTCATGTTTATTGGGACTACAAGATGGAGAACGTAAAAGCTTGTGGCCAGTATTCTCATAGTATCGTTGATTCTCCTTACAAATACATCGATTCAAAGCAAGATACTTTTAAAAGGATGTGGAAAATTTAACTCCTTTCCTTTTCTTGTGTTTGGCTCATTATGCTTTACAAGCTGCAGTCCTTCACTTTCCATTTTTTTAGCATTAGATAGAAATCACCTTTAGCTTTCTGTCATTATCTATCTATAAAGATAAACTGTGTGACAGTTTATTTTTTTTTTTTAATGTAACAATTTTTGGCCTGCGCTAAGCACATTCTTTTGAAGTTGGTGAACGCTGGGGACTCGATTCATTGACAAATCTAATCATTGATACAGTTTTTAATGTAGTGGCGCTTCATTGGTGTGACCAAGCAGGACTGCAGACTCCAGGATCTCAGAGGACTGTTTACTTACAGACAGTCTTAAACAGGATTGTTTACAGCTGTTATAATTTCATGGCAGATCTCTGGAAGGCTTAAATGAGAGAGCATTAGTAGTTAGGTACTTGATAAAATTGCTGGACTTAGTTAAAACCAAAGAAAATGTGAAAGAAAGTTGTACTAGTTTTACTGAGTGCCCAGCTCTTCAAACCTGAAAGAGATTACTTCTTGGTCAGATAAAGCGAAAATCTAAGGAGTTGTCCATTAAATAGTAGTTTTTCAGTCAACAGCTAGCAGAGATTGCTTGATGTAACATTTCTTGTTCTGTCATGAGAAACCATAAGAACTTAATAACGGGATGAAAGAAGACTTGTCTACTCAGTATTATAGTTTCCTAGGAAGAAGAAAGATTAGTTTTGAGAGATGATGAGTGTAAACAGGATTGGAAAAGGCGTTAGGAAGAGAATAAACTCTCTAAAAATGTGTGAGCCTTGATATGTAATTAGGAACTAATTATGAGAAATTGCGTACTGAAAAAACTGTCAGAGGGTTAAGATGCTTGGAAGGATAAGCAGAACTGTCACTGGTGAGCCTCTTGAGAAAGCTGAAGGACAAAACCAGAAATGATGAATAGTCTGAGCCTTGATAAAGGCAGTAGTTTCTGTGGGGGTGAGGGTTATTGTTCCTCTGTGTGCATGTGGCTTTTTCGTTGTTGGTGGGGTTTTGTTGATGCTGGTTTTAATAACTTTATTTTAGGGGATAGGGAGAGCCTCCTCCCCAACTTTGTCTCCAGTTTATTCTTGCTTTAACAGAAGGGCATTGGTAGACTTAGAGAGGTGTTTTTAGCAGTGTTGTTTGACTTCATTTTTGAACTGTTTTAAGGGTGGAAGATAAAATTTTCTCTTAGGTGGCTTAGTGCACTGAGACTTAAAGTTTCAACTTTTTAGTATTTTTCTTTCTTATAACCGATTGTCTCTTGAACAAGACATCTTCTGAACTTCGGAGGAATATTTCAGCATTGCTGCTGGGGAAACCCGCTGCTTCATGGCTTGAAACAGAATAAGAATAGGATCAGTCCCATGTACGTAATAATTGGATCCAGAAATTTAAAATGCCTCAACAATAGCCCTAGCATCTGTTCCTCCCCCTCAACACTGATTTCACATCAGCTCTGTCAGTATTCCCGATGCAGTCTGAGTGCTGATCTTCTGAAAGACGGAGAGATGAACCAGGACTCCCAAGTGGTGCCTGAAACGGGGTGTTATGTAGGGCAAATGGAGAACAGTGTCATAAAGGAGAGGTTCTGTAAAACCATATGTGATGATGGGAAGGTGGTAACTGAGTGAACATGCAAAAACCCCTGGCAAGTGGCAAATGAAGTGCAGTGGCAGGAGGGTAGGTGACAGGAGGGACTTGATTTTCGGCATGGAAGCTGATTTCCATTGCTCTTGCAGAGACATGAGCTTTCAGGGCCCAGGAGGTTGGAGTAGATAGCGACACAAGAGTATCACACAGACAACCTGTAGGTAGGGAAAATCTGCTGAAGTGTGAATGTACAGTTTTATGTTTTTCATGTATCTTTTACAGACTGCAGGGCTGATCTTAATATAACAGAAACTTGTTTTGTAGGTGACAATTTTGCTGGTGCATGCAGTTTAATTCTCTAATCCATTTGTAGTCTGATTTGTATACAGCACTGATTCGTGTGTAAATATAGGATCATCTGTGACCAAAGACAACCAGGTTGCATTTATCACCTGGTTCTTAAGTTTCTATTTCTTTTTATATTCTGTATCTCAGTGCCTAGCCTGATGTCTTCTTTCTTCTGGCAGTTGTTTCAGTGAGCAGGCTGAACTCAATATGTTTTAAAGATGGGGAGGCCACACTTCATTAAATAGCTTGTTCTGTTCCTTGAAGAATAGTGATTTGACAGCCATTAATTGGATGGCATTTGTAAAGCAAACAAATGATTTAAAATGAAAAAGCTACCATTTACAGAGGACTGTTCTGTGGTTTTTGTTCAAATTATTTTTAGTGCATATAGTATGTATATAAGTTTGCATCTTAAAAGCTTGGTGTACAAAGTTCATTTGCTCTGACCTTTAAAATATAAGGCAATCTTATAGGGTTTCTTCATTTTTTTTTCTTACTATTTTTAGAAAGATAATTCCAAAAGGCACCATAATTGGGAACTTAGTTTCCTAAATGATATAGGAAAAAAAAATCTTTTGTTGCATAAGTCGTTTATGCATGTGCTTATTCTGTAAATGAAGATTATAAAAAGATTAGATTTTTATCTTGGGGTGTATATGACTAATGCACATCATAATTTATCACCAACTCAGTGGAAGGATCACTTTCCTGCTTTTTTTGACTCGTATTTGCACTGATGTTGTGACTTTCAGTCCTCAGTGATTGTCTGGACATACACCAGTACGGATTATCACAACTTTTAATGGCACACTTCGCAAAATATGGCAGAAAAAGTAGGACCAGGATTCCCCACAGGACAAAGGTTATAGTGTGCCTATTTTACCTTTGTACTTTGACTTTGAAAGGCTAATAGCGTCAACTTGACTTAGAAAGTCACAGAAGTTGAATACTGACAAAATCAAGTGGGTCACGTTGGTCATGGTTCTTTAGCATCTCATGCATCTTGAGAAGGATTGTTTATACATTAATTTTCTGAACTATTTAACTTTGAGTATTTCTATGAGTGACACTAATAACCTGTAATAGATGGATTTGATACTGTTTCTCCATGGGTTACTTGGCTTGCTAGCAATCTTTCCCACTCTCCTGTCCCCCAGATAGCTTAAATACTTGGTTTCATTACAGCATGAAATGTTGTACTTATGTGGGTAATTATCTGACCATAATTACTCCCCACAAGCAGTTCACCACCTTAGTATAGTAGATAATTTATGTATTAACTTTTTTGGTCATGTGCTACCTAAATAAAAGATCTCTGCATAAGCATTTTTAAACACAAAATCAGAATAGATTAGAGTATGCTGACACAAGATTTTTGGTGAGCTGCTTCAGCTGGAAATTCACCAATTTTATTACATTTGTTTTTAACTTGGCTTGGTGGCGAAACTAGCTTATGCAATTACAGTGTATCTGTGCTGTGTATTTCTTGAATCTATTGTCAGGTTTCAACTAAATTCAATTTAGCCATAAACCAAGATAATTAGTTGTTACAGGCTTTGTGAAAATAGACAGTAGCAGAAACTACATGTTCAGTGGAGAAAGACCATAATATGGAGGCATCTCATTAGACATCAGCAAGTCCCCTTAAGCAAGTGCTGCAGTGTTTTCCGAAACAAAAAAGTAACTTGTACCACTGCTTGTTACAAAGGGTTTGGTGGCAACCATAGTTCAAGAAATTGTGTCCCGGTTCTGTCCTGTCCTCTGTGCTGGCACAGCAGTCTTTGTGGGGCCTGGTTGTGCGTCAGATTAGAAAAAAGACCGAAAAGTTTGCAGAAACTTCTTTAACCAGTTCTCTTATTCACAGTATGGTTCCTTAAATGTGCCAGCTGCCACAAGTGAGTACCCATGCTGTCTTGTGAGCTGAGCCACTACCATCTGTGAACATTCAGTATCTTGAAAGCTCTGCCTGAGGCACTCAAAGTTATTTGATCATAAGGCAGAAATCTGTAGAAGGCTATGGTCTTTGGTAGATTTGGAATTTGCATAGTAACTGTTTCTTTGTCATAGGGAAGATAAACCTTTAAAAAACATTTCTGTTTAACTTCTGTGGAAAGCTGTCGTGACCAGAAATCTCTTCTTCCTTTAGGACACCATCTTCTGACTTCAGTAGCCTTGGTTCTTCATATTTTGGAGAATTTACTCGCTTGGAAGCACTAGTGCATCAGTAGACACCCTCATAACAGCTTCTTTGGCTGGCTTGTTAGAGCTAAACTTTGATCTAGCTGTGAACCAAGCTGGTACCCAGCTGCTCCAGCCCCTAAGTTCTTGAGTAGATCTTGAGAGGAAAGAACAGTCACGGTAGCCAGTATTTTTTGTAGTGAGATAGCTCATTTGTGTGAACTAAATGGTCCCTTTTACTTAAAACTCTAAGCTCTTACAGTTCATTGAAGTATTTGCACTCTTAGGAAAGGGAAGATCAAAAGATTTCTGAATGGTTTATGTACTTATTGCCTGTCAGCTAATGTGATGAAGAACTGAGAGTGTGCAATTATCTCAGAATCACAGAATGGTCGGGGTTAGAAGGGGCTTCTTGGGATCACCTAGTCCAACCCCCCTATCGAAGCAGGGACACCTACAGCAGGTTGCACAGGACCTCGTCTAGGAGGGTTTTGAATATCTCCAGAGAAGGAGACTCCACACCCCTCTGGGCAGCCTGTTCCAGTGCTCCGTCACCCTTAGAGTGAAGAAGTTCTTCCTCATGTTCGGACAGAAATTCCTATGCTTCAGTTTGTGCCCATTGCCCCTTGTCCTGTTGCTGGGCACCACTGAAAAGAGTCTGGCCCCATCCTCCTGGCGCCCACCCTCAGTATATTCATAGGCATTTATAAGATCCCCTCTCAGCGTTTTCTTCTTCATAGAGAAATGTTCCCACAGCAAGGCACAACTCACAGTGAAGTAAAGGTGAATGCCCTTTTGAATGCATCTGCTACTGAACTGGAAAGTCACAGCAAAGACTCTGTTATAGTTAAGATAAAGATGACTTTTTGTTTATTTGGGGGAACCTATGAGCTGGATGCAGCCTCCTTGAAACCTGTAATTAGATGACTTCTCCTGGTTGGGCAGTCTCACCCATAGCTCTCCCACCAAGGGGATGGAGACCATACCTTCACCAGCTCTTAGCAATGACTGGTGCGCCTCTCCATCCCCAACAAGAGCTCGTTTTTGTTCACACAGTTGAAAGGAGAGAAGCCAGTGTTGGAAGGCACGTGAATGTCAGGTTAGGAGTCTTCCTGTTTAAGTTCCTTCTTTATGAAGAGAGGTGGACCATGTCAAAGGGAAGATGCAAGGAGTGTCAAAGGAAAGATACAAGGAGGACTGGATGCAGGAAGGGATCCAGAAGGCAGGGGCAAAAGGATGCAAGAGTTTCTGAGGAATAGGCAGAGTGGAACTATGTTTAGCTGAGGGATGAGTTGACCTCTGAATTGGAGGGTGGAGGAAATCTGGAAGAGATGAAAGGATTTGTGGTGGCGGGAGAGGTAGGGTTGGGAATTGGGAGTGTGGGAAGCGATGAACGAGGGTGGGACTGGACTTGCAGTTGAAAAAAGAAGGTTAGTGCCAAGATCAGGAACTGCAGCCAAGAGGGTGGGGAAAAGAAAGAGATGGGGAACAGGAGGAACATGGGTGGAGATGGGAATTAATTCCACAGAAGCTCTGAAGCCCATGGGCAAATGCAGTGGAGTTTCTCCCTAGCTGGAGGGTGGAGACGCTACATCATGCAAGAAAACTCGTTGCTATTTCTGGTGCCAGAAAGAAGTGGGGAGCAGTCAGGTGCTTCCAGCTTGGTGTCTTCCCCTCTGGATGCCCTCAAGGCGTCTGCAGGAAGCTCCGATGGTAAGGCAGGAAATGCAGCGTTCCTGCACCCAGTACCTGAAATTGCTTACCGAAGAATTTGATAAACGTGTCACTCACTGCTGATTGTTCTGTTGTCCGTTTGGTTCACTTTACTGTATTTCTCATCAACTACAAATAAACCCAGTATGAATATTGTTTTTAATGAAATGATTAATCTGCTTACCCAAGCGTAGGTCTGACTGTAACTCCAAAAATGCCCTGATTAATGTTTAGAAACTTTTTTTAGTTTTTCTCAAATTTACTGCTAGGCGTAACTACGGCTCACTGTACAGTTTTCCTTTTTCTTACATTGCTGTTGAAGAATGTTTTCTTGCAACTATGTTTTTGCTAAAATCAGAAGCAAAGACAAACTCTGAGATTCCGTTTCCTGTTTCACTGAGGTCAGTTAATGCTTATTTCCCCTTTGATTTTCTAGTAACAGGATACCTAAATGTTGAACTCTGAGCTCTGGAAGGCTCTCTGACTCGCCCTTGATTTGGTTTAGGCTATTGGTTTCTTGAGCCCATGTATAAGTGATTTGTGCTTTTAGTAACATGGTGCAATGTTTCGTGATACATACAACCGAATTACTGGTCTTGTTATTCTTGCAGTCTCCTTTTGGGTCGAGAATTACATCTGCATTCCAAATGTGACGATTATCATCTGTGCACTAGTAAATATACAGTAAAAAGCTTGTAGTCTTGAGTCATTAACATACCAAATCCAGATGCAATTAATCTAAAATTGTGAATTTATGTGTGATCTGATAGGACAGATTTTTTTAAAAAATGAGTGGAATACAGTATGCATTCTCGGTGTGTGAATTTTGAACATCATTTGTCATCCAGTATTTGGAAAATTGGGGGTAGTAAGAAAAATCTTCAGTTTAACATGATTATAGGGTCTTTCATTACCCAGATAAGTTACCAAAGAAATTCTTTTAGGAGTGTTCCTTTCTATTTTAGGCAGGGTAGGCTTTTTACTACCAAGAAATGCATGGATCGTTATAATGAGTTGGCTCTGGAGCCTTGTAATTTGTGTAGGTGTTACTCATGTCACAGTAAGCAGCCAGAGCAGTGATTCCGAAGTATTTAATCTACTGTAAAGATTACTCCCTCCTTGTTCATTTATATTGATCCAAATACATTTTTTACTGATGGGAGAAACATAATTTTTGCATGTATGTATTTCTGACAGTGCAGTGAAAATGTAAGGTAACTCCTTGCTTGTCTTAGACCTGTGCTATTTAGATCGGGGACTTCGAGAATGCAGCTTCTGCTTCGCTGCACAATCCTCCTCCTTTACTCTGCCTGTGGACCAGTTTATTCACTTTTTTGAATGATGACTTTTATCATAAAAATGATCTTTTCTTCTTTAGGAAAAATGGGATTCGATCACTTATAACCCTTTTATTGAAAATGGTACTAGGTGGTTTTGAAAGTCTAGTGCCTTTGTAGTAACATGGCTCATGCTTTATTTCTTCATCTTGGGCTTCAGTGTCTCTTCAGTCTGTTGCTATTTCACTGTTTCTGTATGGTAAGACTAAGTATTCTTGAAAAATATATGTGCATATTGCTGAAGAGTTACATGAACATACGCAGAAGTCTGTTAGGGGTAAAGTGGTGAGCTTGTTTTTGTCCATTTTGGATCAGCTAAGATTTTAAAAGAGGCAAGGTCATTTAACTTGTTAATGGTGTCTGAATATTCAGTGTCTCATTTCGGGTAAGGTTTTCTGCATGTAAGGGTACGAGCTTTCATTGGAATGCTTGCAATTTGTGACAGTAGGAGTTGCTCAGCATGTATGTGTAACTGGTAAGCAAGGAGCTTTTTACTATATTCCTTAAAGCAGCTGTATTATATGTCTAAAATTAAAGCTCTGGAAGAACATGTGTGTATATGTCCGTACTGTAACAGTGGGTAGTGTTTGTTTCTGTTCTTTAAATAATGTTTCCATTTTGTTATGACACATACCTTTTGTTTATGTTTTTTGTATTTAATGGAAACACATGAAATGTAAATGCATTTATGCCACAAGGTAATACAAAGATGCTTAGGTAATTCAGTTGATGTGAAATATTTTTTCTAGTGAATTTTCAGAAAGCTGGGTTGTATATGAGAGCTTGAGTGAAGACTTGCCGAGGGAACAGGGAGGACTTGGATGCAGTTGCGGTGTCAGAAGCGAAGGTAGTCAGAGGTAGTCGTGGCTCCTTTACTGTGCGCGTATTGACCGGCTGCAGGGTCTGTGGAGCAGCGAGAGTGATTTGGCTTTGTCCACAGTGTAGTTTGCTGAGCAGTGGAGGACTGAGGAGAGCAAAGAGAAGAGGTGAAAGAGGAAAGAGAGGTTAATACTGAGTTGAGGTAAAATGAAGTAAGTCAATGGATCATATTAAAATTAAGTGATGGTTGTAAGATCGGGTTTCAGTGCATTGCAGCCAACAAATGGAAAATGTTAGTCATATTTGCTTCATTAGGAGTGTAACCTACCAACTTACCCTGTAGGAGGCACCTTTCTTTTCATGAAATGGTTACTGTTATCATTCTACACAGCCCATGGTACTCTTAAATAAATAAATAAATAAATAAAATAATACTTTGTTTAGCATGTAAATCAATTCCTTGTGGATACTAATCCTTGAAATAGCAAAATGTCTTACCTGCTGGTTTGCAAATAGAAAGTTTGCAGTGTTTATACCCTTATGTGATTTAAAAAAAAAAAAAGCCCCCTGGAATTTCTACATGAAATGAGAAAACATCATTTATTTTCATTGTGGTTTTTTTAATTTGTCTTGCTGTATTTGAAATAAGTTTTTTTCCTCATTTAGTTCAGTTTCCATGCAGTGTGGTTCAGCCAGATCTTTATTAGCATGAACTGTGGTTTTTTTTTTGGGTTTTTTTGGTTTTTTTTTTTAATGGTTCTGGAAGGCTGCATGAAGGAAGGAATGCCTTATTTTTCAGGATATGTTTGTACGAATAACCTCTGTCTATTCTGTATCTTTGAGAGCACATGGTAGTCTTGTATGAAGTAAGGTTAAAAGGTAAATGGCATGGTACTGTTTCTTTTGGCTATTGCATTAAAGTGTTTGACCTTTAGCAACCTATTTTTATCTTAGGCAGTAAACTGTTTAGTTCTGCTTATCAAGAGAGACTTCATTGCTCTCTTCCCATGCTGTTCTTATCCAAAACACACTGTATCAATCCAGCATCAGTAGACTTCATCAGCAACAGCTATTATTCTGCTTAGAGATACAGCATAAAAAATTTTATATTGTAACAGTACATTTTATTCAATACATACTTTCATATATAGTTCTGTGGTTTCCAGTTTCGTTATCTAGCTTAGATCTTCTTTTGTATTACCGCCTTATTAGCTTATCCCCAGATTTTAGCTGTTTGACTTGAAATTATTTGTTTTGGTGTCTGCCCTAAAGTGAATTATTTTACACTGTTCAACCAGTAGCCTCTGTATCGCTAAAGATAAGATTAATATGACAAAGTCAGTATATTTGCAGATATTACCACATTTTGTAGTTATTTGAGGATGTCTTCAAATCATCAAGGTGGTGGTGGTAATTTGAAATTTTATGAAGTGTTTAGTTGAAGAGTCACCCCCCCCTCCTTCCCTGCCCTTTAGTTGTCTGTGTGATTTGCCAGAGTGAAGTTCTACGCGTTGGAGTGTTGGCCAGAGGCAGAACTTGCTGCATCTCTGAAGCGGCCACAATTCATAATGCTGTTGGTGATACTCAGCAAAGCTTTAACCTGCAGGAAGTTGACTGAGTTGCTGGGCAGCTGCTAATTTGTTCTAGCTTTAATCTTTTTTTATTGCCTTGTTAATTTACACAGTGCTTTACCATCATTACTAGTAAACAAATACTGGTACCGTAATCAGCCTCCCTGTTTTCTGGTTAGAATAAATATTTCATGAAGTAAATCCAAGAGGACTGAATCTGGACCTCTAGTATCATTGTGCAAGTTTTGTCTCTTGAGTATTAGAAATATCTCTATTATTTTTGCTTACTGAGTTTGTTACATCGTGCTGTTTTCACAATTTACAGATGTCAGGGTTCACAGAACGCTGCTCTAAGCTATCTGTAGAATACAGATAGCTTAAGCACTCTCTCAAAAAAAGAAAAAACACCACCCACCAACAAACCCAACACAAAACAGTATTTGATGGTCTCAGTTTTCTTCTGTTGGTCATAATACTTTTTATAAGGACTGACTGAAGCCAGACTCTAAGAGAATCAAAGCTTTTCAGTGGATGCCAGTATCTGAAGACAAACGGACACTTCAGAAAGTCCTGAGTGTGTTCACATATCTTGCCAAGTTCGTTCCAAATCTGTCCTCTGTCAGTCCACCCCATCAGACAACTTCTGGAAAATGTTCAGTGACACTGGGCTGAACAGGGCAGACATTCCTTTAATGAGTTTGATAGGTAACAGTTCTTGTGCTGAAATGCTGCAGCATTGCTTAATTATCTCATTAGTAAAGGCTTGTAACAAAGAAATAGAAAGCCAATGTTCTTAGTCTCAAAAGATCTTTTTTAATACAAAATAGGCTTGTTTTTCACATGGAAAAATAGTTCGCAATTTAAAAATAAGTGATTCCCAGGTGTTTTTGAACCAGATAATTGCTGTGATTCTTCAACATTACTTACAAGCTGTAACCCAAACTTACCAGATAACTAATTCCAGGTACTGTGGGATACAGTCAGTGGTGTATCCACTGAGTAAATGCAGAACTCTTACTACGTTCTCTTGGAACCACAATTGATGATCACTGCCCTAAGACACATGATTTACTAACCATAAAAGACAATCTCTACTCCTTGTGGCTTTCTCTTTGGGGAGAGTCATGCTTTCTATTTTTACCAATTTTTGGATTAGATTTCTGCTTCCAAATTGAAGTGGAAATAGTGAGAATTGTGGGAACAGATTTAGGAGAGATAGTGTGGGTGCTGAATTCTAAGAAATACAGAAGGAATTAATATATTTGCAATGAGAAATGAAGCTTCATCATACAGCTTTTCTCACCTGCTCCACACCCAGCCATTATGCTAGATTTATGTTCTGTTTCTTTACATATTTTGTATTTGACTGAAGATACATGCTAAGATATGCAGTCGTTTGAACACAGGTGCTGTGTGCTTTGTCCGTCTGGGTTAGGTAGCAGTTGTACGAGTGGTCCCAGATGAGCCCGAAGAGACGGGACACACTAGTAAGGCTACAGATAAATGTCCTCTTTAGACATCATCTACAGCTGCTTGTCACCTTCTCACCCAGAACAGGCAATTCCTCCCCACAGCCCAAGTGATATGCTAGCATGTGACCTAATCAGGGTGATTTTGCCTAAAAATTAATTTTAGGAGTAGTCCTGTATATTGCTGGCTCACACAAACAAGTGGGCTGATGGTTTTTGGTGTGGGATTGGTGACAGCTGGGAAGGGGGAATAGTCTTTTCAGCCATCACAGCTGCATATGGAAAAAAGATACCCATCCACAAACTAGGGAGAGATTACAGAAGTCTTCAAAAACATGGCCTTAATTTACTTTTTCCTTTATTTGATTTTATGTTTGAAATGAGTACTTGAAGTAAATGATGAGAATGACTATTTAGAGGGTAGAGACAGGACCATGACTTGGACATGAAAAAAATTAGATCCATTATTGAGGCCCTAATAAAACTGATTTGTGAGGCTAATATAATGTGTGAAGTAATTCTAAACTTTCAGAAACCTTAAGGTTTAACATAAACTAAGTAATAAAATGTTGGTAATCTAAGTAATTGTTTTTCTTCTTGCAGCTGTTGCTTTGCTTTTCTGAAAAGTTGTCCATTACATACAGTACTTTACTTATTTTGTGTAGTATTTTCCTTATGCTGCACATGTGATTAAAAAACACAGCCTTTGGCATGCATAGCCAAACCTGCTTTAGCATTTTTTAACCATTAAAGAAAAAGAAAAAAAAAAAACAGAAGTTGCTCTTTAGGCAGTGATGATGAGAAAGCCTGCTCATTTAAGGGCTGGTTCTCAAACTCATTGATCCACTAGCTTTGAGTTCACAATAACAACACTGCTGCCAGTTCATCGTGCAGCTGATCTGCTGGAAGTTGTTCTTAATTGGAAAAGGATGATTTATTTTTTTGTTTTCTTCTCTTGCTGCTTGTTTACATTGTGCCACCAAAGCAAATATCGCTGATCCAGGATGAAACTCTGTCTTGTCCATTAATGAAAACAAGCCCTCTTAATACAGAATGTTGAATCTGAGAATATTTGTAGCTGAGGATATTTGTTAAAATGGGAAGTGTGAAGACTTTTGTTGAAGGAAAATTAAATCATCACAAAGTCACTTTTTGGTAAAAGCTTACGCACCGTTGCTGATATTGACTGCAACACAGACTGTATATGTGGATTTTAAACTGCTGTATTTTCCGTACAAAAATATTGGTATGTTTTTATGACAAGGAAGATTGGTTTGTGGTGTAATTGTTGCCATTAATATACAGCCCATTCTGATGAAGCTTAAATGAATATCATTTTCCTTTATGGTCAGTGGACATAACTGAAAGCTGTTAAAGCATTTTGAACAAGCGAATGAACATAGAGTCTTTTGCAGATAAACTTCGCCCTTCCTGTTTTGGATGGAGCAATAAGTTTACCATGGAGCAGATTTAGGAAATGGCTCTCCATCAATTCAGTATTTTATAAATAAAAAGTTGCAGGGCGAGGTCCTTCCTTTGGCATAAAGCTGATTATTTCCTGTTTAATCCCGAACTGGTGCATTTCAAGTAATGGGATTTTCTTAGCATCTGTCAGAAAGGAGAGATTTTAGGATTTTGTTTTCATGTATGCTGCTATGAAAATGCAGTTTCTAGACTTGAAGGTCATTATAGAACAAAGGGAGATTAATAGATGTATAAATTGTTGCTCTTTCAGACAGTCTTTTGACTTAGCTGCACAGTTGTCAGTAGCTGGGCGTTCGTAAACATGTAGCTGGGTTGTCTTACATGTGAGCTGAAAAGGTGTCATTGATACATCTTCAAGAGATTATCCGTACTTCTAGTGAGGTTTATAAACTGATGAGTTGTAATTGCTATGGATTATTTGAATGCAGATTTTTCATGTGCTTGCAGAAGTCACACGCATTCTATAAGAAGAATATGTAAGAGGTAGAACTTAAACTAATGCTGCTGTTTTACCTAAGGAACACACAAGTTAATGTATGAAGTAACACTACCCTCATCCAACACATCTGTTGTAAAGAAGCCTATGAAATCTAGGCCACACACAAACTGGTCTCCAAGGGCCTGTAGTTGGTGTTAAAATGCTGTTATTATGTGGTCTGATTGGTTTAGAAAAGAATTATCTCCAGTAAAACCATGTAACATAATAGTCCTTGCTCTCCCACGTGGGAGCTACTTCTGCTTGACTGAGCAAGACATTTCTTGGAGAAGTAATAATGCACTTACTCTTGCCAAAATGTAACATTCAGTGAAGTGTATCGTCATGTACATTTTTGCTGTGTATCAATTCTTGTTCATTTAAGCACTCACTTGAAGTCCTCCACTGTAGTATTAAAAATTATTAAAGTAAATATATGGATTTCCTGGCAATATATTTTAAGTAAACATATTGCTTCTTACTGAAAACTTGTTTGTAGTAGTTTTAAAGCAATGAGGAACTATTTGGAAAATGTAAGTTTTCGTAAATGAAAACTCTGTTGCTGAACTTTCCAGATATTAATTTAATTGCCAGGCAGTACAAGTCGTAGCAGTTAAAGGTTTATCTTCCATGTGCTGAGTACTTTTAAAAGAGAGCTGAGACAGCTCAATAGTTCATATGAAGAGTTTTCTAAATAGTACCAACTTGGGTGGCTTTTGCTGTGATTGTTTTTTATGTGATTGTCGATTGTTAACGATTATTGATTAGATCTTTAGATTGCTTTATAAGCACTGAGTAAACGCACAAAAATGTGTAATGTTTTGTTTGGATGGCGAAGGGAAGGAGAAACGAGTGGAGAAGGGATGGTGCTTCTCTCGAGAGACGGTGATTCAAGGTGTTGTTGCAGAGAAGTCGTCGGGGGCTGAGGCTGACGTGCTGCAGCCGAGGCAGCGGGGCTCTGCCCGGGGCTCCTGCGGTCATTGCACACCCGAGCCCATCACGGGCTTCTCCTGGGCTCCACCCTGCGCAAGCCCTGTGACTTCACCCTAATTGCAGAGGTGTCACCAGGGGCATGATGCAAAGCAAAGGAGTATCCAGATAATGTCTTGAGCTTAAAGTGGAGATGATGGTTTCATGCAAGAGAATAATTTGGCCTGCATGTTTTCTTGCCAGGGTATTACACAGCATGGAAAAGAGCAGAGTTGTGTCTCAGGACCCAAGCCAACTCTTCAGGGTTTTCAGGCTTAAAACGGTCGTGTAAACTCCACAGAGCGTTTGTTACTGTAGACATAGACACCCACCCTCCCATTTTACAGAGTACTTTTCGTCCCTTTTCATACTGGAATTTACTTTAAAATTAAGCGGGAAGCCTTGGAGTGGCATCTTCCTCTTTCAAATTAGTTTAATCAAATGAATAAACAAAAAGGCATTAGTTTAATCGCATGAATAAGTAAAAAGGCAGCCAGGAAACGCTGTGTCTGAGAAGTGAGATGCTGTACATCAGCTGAGCAGGAACGCCGTGGCCTCGTGCTGCGGGGCCTCGTGCTGCGGAGCCCCGTGCAGGGAGCAGCACCCGGCTCCTGGGGAGCTCAGAGCCGGGTGGCCTCGGCTGCCTCTCCCGGGGCCTCCTCCTGGGCGCCACGGCTCCCGTTCCCCATCCCTGCTCTCTCTGCTCACGCGCTGACCCCCGGGTGCTAGTACCGGTCGCTGGGGGCAAAGCAGAGCTGAAATCGGAATTCAAGCTTCTTCGGAAACGATGGCTGTATCAGCATCTACTCCACGTCAGGGACTTCCAGCAGCCCTTTCAGTCAGGTGTTTAGGTGCCAGAAATGGTGGGCTTACGTTCTGAAAGCTGTTTAAATCCATTGAGCCAAGCACTTGAAACTTTCCATGGAAAGGGAGGCAGAATTGCGTTTAAGTGCAAATAACTAATATTTTGCATATCTTCAGTAAGTAGCAAATTAACATGAAATTGTTCGTTATTACATAGTAGATTAAATAACTTGTTTTCCCCAATTTGCATTTCAATGAATATCTGATTGGTCCATAAACACATTGATTAATGGGTGCAGAAATTATTACATAGATTCAAGGCAAAATTGTTAGTGCGTTTTTAAGAAAGGAATAGAGTAGACTTGTTGATGTTTTATAATTTAAAATTGCATACTGCTATTGTAACCAAATATTAAATTTGTTGTATGTTAATTTAGCTTTTTGCAACCATAAAAAATAGTTCATCTTGGTTGAAAACCAATTTTAAACATGTTGATCGTGAGAATTGTCTGCAAGTGGTTTAATGACAGTTCTGAGCATTCTTTGCACTGTGGAACTATAAATTTATATATTGTACTCATAAACGTAGCAGTACAATTACATTGCCACTGCAGGAATGAAAATTTCTCCATGCTCTTTCAGTACAGGATTAGCTTATTGTACTTGTGGAGAATAAATTTCGGGTAAGTTAATAAAGTCTAATTTGCATGGTTGAGAAAAATCCAAGGTAGTATGTAAATAAATTTAAAAGTAGTGATTTGAGGAGAGGTAATAATTCCTTTTAAAAGATGTCTCTGGCAAAGAAAATGCTGTGATAGCAGCAATACTGAAGTCATTGAATGTATAGTAGTTTCCCAATTTGCTAGAGCTTACATGCACAATTCGAATGCAAAATCTTACTGAATATGCAATCAGCTTAGAGCTAGGTCTACATCACAAAATATTTTAGTATTGCTCTTAGTTGGGAGTACAAGAGAAATTAAACCTCATAGTCTGTGTATCTATTTTGGGAAAACCTGGCATAGATGTGGCTGCGTTAACAGCAGAGTGCTTTGTCAGACTTATTTCCCCTCTTCAGCAGACCTAAAATAAGAAGCTGGCTTATAGCAAGCTGGCTGTCGTGGCTGAGCTGGGGGAACAAAAGCTGTTGCCTGTGTCTGGTGCCGAGGAGCCCTGGGGCGTCACGGAAGCAAGAGAGATTTCAGGCGGTTTGCTCTGTGATGAGCGGGGTGTCTGGAGGGGATATAGCGCGGCTTTCAAACTTGGGCTGTACTTCTGCTCTGTGAGTTGAAACTCTGCCTTTGTCAGAAATCAAACAGCTACCAGTCAGCATGTTGCTGCTTTCCTCCTTGCACGGGGTATTTGATACTTGTGGGAAATGTGCCCTTACTAACTGAAAAGTTTCTGTATTCTGAAAGATAATATATTAAATGAATACTTGCATGAATCACAGATACAAGATTGTGATTGCTGGGCATGTTGGATCTTCTCAGGGGTGAGTTAGTATCTAAGGGTTGCAGGCTGTTTAACGTGGTTTCTGAGCCACAAACCTAACTCCTTTCCCCACGTGAATGGAGCCTTGAGGGTCTTTAGCCCTCTGGATGTGGAGCTGAGAACAGGCATCTCTGAAGAAGAGCACTGACTCACAGCACTGATGGTGGGCTGTATAAGACTGTGATGAAAAAGAGCAAAGGTTTGGAAATTACAGATTAAATCATGGGCATTGATTTCACTTGTTAAATCATCCCATCCACTTAATGGATGTGGTCCTCCTCATACCTGGTAGTCCTGCCTGTGTTTGTGAGCAGAAGTACCACCTTCAGCATTGAAATGAAATTGCCAATCATCTCATGCATAAAGCTGCTCGAGCCTTGCATGCCCAAGTCTCTTGATGATTCCTATTCGAGAGGCTTTTATGTGTGCATAAAGCCAAGAGTATTCAAAAAAAGTGGCACAGTCATATTAATTTAAAACCATAGCTGGAGAAGATAGTTAATGTTGTCTACCTTTATATAAAATAAAGCAAATTCATTAGGACAATTCTTCCAGAAATGAGAAGTGAAGATTCAGTTGAGTCTTTTCTGAGATGGAGAGGAGAAATTTGCATCTCCCACTTGCTACTCAGTTGTACTTTCTACCAGCTGTGGTCATGGGAGGTACGGAGGCTAACTTGTAGCCTGGTGGGACCAGTCTTCCTGAGGGTCTTTCCAGTCATCAACTTTTCTCGTTTCCTCCTTCAGAGGCTGCTTAGAGCAGAAGCTGTAGTTTTAGCTGTTCTGAATCACCTTAAGAAGTTATAAAGCCTTTCCTTGCATAGACTGTAGAGCTAAGCTGGGGGAATCATTATGGGTTGAAATAAGGGTTGTGAATATCTCCATTTTAACTGCTCTCTTTTTCCTGGCCTCCTCCTCTTTTAATATTGTGTTTACTCTTGCTGTTAAAATGAAGCTGCTTTTTTTGCCAGGTATGCAAGACTTTGAGATCAAGACAACAAAGTTTCTGACTTTTCTGCAGACTGTAGTCACTAGCAGGGGAGGACATCTTAAGTTCTATTTCTTACTCACATTACTATTTATGTTGTCCAACAGTTCTGTTGCACGACATACGTGGGCAGCTGCCAGAACAGTTTTGGAGAAGAACATGGGGCTGTGCTAGGCAGAGAAGGGAAATGATGTGGACTTTGTAAGTGAGTAGTAGACGGGTCACCAAAGTATTCCTAGCTAGGTATAATTTCATCCACACTCAGAGTTCAGATGTATGACAAAGTTTTGGTGATGGTGTTTTCCACCCATCAGCTGAGCCATTCAGTATGTTTTCTTTGGTTTAATCCAAGACCATTTTTAGATTATCATTGCAGGAGGGATGTAGCAGTCTTCAGAAATGAGCAGTCACCACGTGCTTGCTTCTGTCCCTCTATCTTCTCTGTCAGAGGTTAATGTCCCACAGCTGAGCTGGAAGAAGAGAGCATGTGGTATCCTTCATCTCTTCCACATCAGTGTCATACATTGTAATTTAAGTCACTGTTGATGGCGCTTTGAGGTTAACTGTGAAAACTTGCACAGACGCAGATTAGGGAGTTCTCAAAAGTTTTGTTCTACCTGGTGAGTTCTAGGGCTCGATCACCTCCAAACGGTGGTCACCTCCACCCCGAGAGACTTAACATCTCTCCTGCTCTAGCTAGATCTGGAAGTAAGTGTCTTTTAGCTATATTTAAACAAATCTTGGTTTATTTTCTCAAATACATGAGGAGTGTTCACTAAAGTGCTGCCGGTGCATCACACCTTTAGACTTGCATCTAGACAAAGCCTAAGTGCTCATAGAGAGACTAGCACAGCGAGGAATTGATCTCAGCCACAGCTTTTGTGCTGTTACCATATAAGAATAAAAAGAGCTAAAATACCATGAGAATAATGTAAAAGTAGGCATATTTGTGATCCTCTGACCTCACAGATGCCAGATGTGCTGGTTTTGGAAAACTCTTCAAAAAGAACTTGAATTCAGCTTATAGACTTCTCCTTTGCAGGAAAATCAAGACTATCTATATTTTGTGTGTATATATAAAATAAATATAAATGTATTTATTTATTTGGGAACATAACAGCTGTTTCTGCTTCTCCTTCATCTGCTTACTAAAGTGTTAAACATTCTTTCCATTATGCTAGTGCTGTAGCTTAGGTCAGAGAATAAAAGTACGTTATGGCCTTGGTAAATGATCACCCTATGGCTTTAGCTGTTTTCGGGCTTACCTGCCGTGAATATCAGACAGAATAATCACGTTGTTGGTATCGTTCCCTTTCTTGTTTTTCAGTATAAAAATGTTATTTCCTTTTTTCCCCACGCATGCAGTCGTTTTCAGGTTTTAGTTCCAGATGCTTACAGATGAGCTTTCCCTGATTTGAGCTCAAAATCAGTATCAACTGGCATTTTAAAGATAGGGGTATTTTCAAAGCTTGTTGGGTCACAAGTTCTTCCAGTATTTTTCTCCAACAGAGAGATTTTTTGCTTGTTTGGAGTCTTCTCTGCAGTTTTCTTTCTTCCTTAAGCATCCCATTCTCAGCTTATTTTCCAGAAATAGCTGCCGCCTCCTCTTCTGTGGAGAAGACAGATTTTAATATGCCACACCACCATTCTCTTTTTCAAGAGCTTTGAGTGCTTTCACGTTTTTTTCGAATAGTTGATTGTATTTTTTTGAATAGTTGATTAAGCTGTAATTGATATTCTTGTAACTGATAGTCCCTACTCCCTTCAGCAAAGCATGGTAACTACTCTCTGAGCGTTGGTAGTCGTGCACTGGAGTCAGATATAAACTGGTTTCTGAAGTTGTTTCCTCTTCACGACGGTGGCTCACCGATCTTTCAGTTGTGCTGATGCATCTGGTTTTAGAATTGAATCACTGAATCACATTGAGGGGGAGGTCAAAGAGATCGTCTCAGTGATGCAATTGACATTGCAGCTATACAAATAGGTTTATCAGCACAATTGAGGAGGAGGCAGATTGCACCAGGAGGATCAGAATTAGCAGCTGGGGTAGAACTCCTGTTGAGGGAAAATTGCTCAATTGTTGTTAGAGGAGCTGAGCTGTTTCCTTTGTTTTCTGTTGTTAGAACTGCCTTCCTGCTCCACCTTCTGCCTCTTCCCCTGTTTTAGGTCTGTTCTATTTTTTTAAAAGTCTTTTGTCACAAAGGATGAAAACGTTCATCTCGTGTATAAAGGTGTTTAGTTTCCAGATTATTGTGGCAGCAAAATGACTTCTGACTCCAGACGCAGCGATGACGATGTCTCTCTCGATTCTCTCCAAGCCTGCTTTTGTGAAAGCTTTGAAGAAAAATGTGCGTAGATTGAGCTAATATTTATATGCTGAGGGTCAGAGAATTTCATCTGGGTTAGCTCTTTGTGGTGTGTGAGAGGAATAGCAGATAGCACTCTTTGCCATTAATTTGAAGACCAATTGAAAGTAGAGCATTTCCTTCAGTCGTAGCTCCGGGTGCCTTTGGGTGCAGAAGACGGGGCGATGTGTCTGTGGCCTTGGTTAGTGTCAGCGTTTCACTCGTACCGGTGGGGCACAGCATCCTCTGCAAACTGACAGGCACCGGGTCCGTTCACCTGTGGAAGATCACTCACACCTCCTTGGTCTGACCACTTCAAAGGTGATAAAGTCAGACAAATACACATGCAGTAAGGGGGGAGAAAAAAAAAAGCTTTGAACTATTTCCCCCAAAACATCACGGCTCTGGGGAAAAAAAACCTTTCAGAAATCATGAAGGTGCTAGCAAGCATGCTGCAAGTACTTGAAAGGCAGGAGTTATCCAAAGTGAAATACCATCTGTCCGTCATATGGCTAATCAGAGACAGCAATTCTTCCTGAGGTTTTTCCTTGGGAAGCGTCAGGAAAAAAAGTAACCCAAATTTGCTCTGTTTGAAGTTCTCTTAACAAGTACCGTGTTTCGCTTGCTGTGGAACACGAACTCTGAAAGTCTGGGTTTCGTGCTGATGCTGTGCTCCTAAAGAGCTAAACGTGCAAAGGAGGAACCAAACCGCCTCGCAGCAAAAACGCCCTGGGCACACCGTTGCCACACTTCAGCTGGGTTGTTTCAGTTTGTCTTGGGCTGCACTCTCCTTCCTGACTGCTTCATCTCTATTGAAAAAGAGTTGCTTCCAAAAGGTTTTCTTTTATTTGCCAACCAGTGTTTGAAAAGTGAGTCTTGTTTTAGGCTATTATTATAGAATAATGTCAAACATTTGAGAGCTGTCTTCATTAAAGGTATCACGTTAAATCATTGTGTTTCTGAAAATAGTGTCATTTGTGTGCAGAATGTGGGTTTTCTTTTTTTTCCCCCTGCTCCTCTGACATGGATGTGCTTGAGCTGCTCTGGACTGGTCCTTAGGAATAAAACAGTGTGGTGGTGTTTGGTTGTGGGTGGTTTTGTTTGGGGTTTTTTTCCTTTCTTTTTTACTAGTGGGGAGTTACTTATATACGGTTACATCGTTTGTGTCCACAGTATAGGTAAATGTGGGAGGAAAGGGTCACACTTCTCTGTAAAAAACAAGTTCTAACACAAGCACGCAACACTAAAAGATAATTGTACTTTGAGGAATATCAACACGTTAGCTTTTTTTTTCCTCCTAAAAAATGTACAGAGATATAAAACTGACTTATCTTCATTTGAAAACCCAGTGTATTTTCTAAATGGAAATTGGCCGAAGAGGTGTGAAAATGGACTGCATCTGGCAGTTGGGAGACTTTGGCAAGTTCCTTTTTTAGTGGATGTTTAGATTAATAACCTTAGCTGGAATTTGAGGAAAAAAAAAAAAAAATTGAAAGGCCACTGTCTGGCTTTGAAAACCGCTGGAGAGCGTACTCAGATGTTTGCAGACCAGTTGCGGTGATAACGAGAAGTTACTTCTTCTGGACTGTGGTGCGTAACTGACTTGCAAACTCTTCATTCCCTGCAGTACAAGATCAGATGGGCTCTTGTAAACTGCTGCCAGGATTTCTCTTACCCTTCGTGAATTAGTCAAACTAATTAAAGTCATATATGTCAAGGACTTCTCTAAGAAACAGATATCCAACAAACAAACACAATTTGGTGAAATTATTTAAACACAACTTGCATTTAAAGTATTAGGAAAGATTGCAGGCTAAGTTATTTTTGCTTTGTATAAAGGTTGAGATTGCTAGACATGCCACAGTTAAATGAATTTTACATATATTCGCAATGGAAATCTGGTTTAGCATTTGCACTGTACTCTGTCATTATTTATTAAATATTGCTGCAAGAGGAACTTAAGAACTTTTTACGGCCTTTCTTCCAATAAGAATTACTTCTTGTATCCAGATAGTTCTGAACTAGTTACGTTTGTACTAGCACAGGTCAGAAGAGAGGAAGAGACAAATACATCTTAAAGCTGAAACTCATGTTAAATCCAGTATTTTTGTTTGGTTTGAATCTGCAGTAGCACCTGACTCAGTGAGGGCTGTTGATGTGCTAACGTAGATAGTCTTGCTTTTAATCGTTTTCTAAAATGTGTTGTTTCTAGGTCTACAGACAAGACTGTGAAACCTTTGGCATGGTAGTGAAGATGCTAATTGATAAAGATCCATCGTTGGAGAAGTCCATTCAGTTTGCCCTGAGGCAGAATTTGCATGAAATAGGTGAGCGATGCATTGAAGAACTCAAACACTTCATTGCTCAGTACGACGCTGCCAATCAGGATCTATCAGAATCCTTCAAAGAGGGCTCATACTAAGGACAAAAATATGCTTTTAGATCCTCTGCGTTGTGTATGCCATAATACATAAGTCTGCTTTTTGTGGGGAAAGAGGAGCTCCTGTAGGAGATTTGAACCCAAGGCCTGCGGTCCTTCGCAGCAGCTCAGGTGGCTGTATCTTATTCACTGTGGTCTCCACAACTGTATTCTTCCTACCTGTACTGGTTGACGTATATTCCTTTGAAAGGATGTTCTTTTAAAAAAAGGCTGTAAAGTGACAAACTATTTTTGAAACCTTTACACAGTTACCTAGGAAAAAATGTTCAGTCCAATGTATGTACACTTACTTATGTTTTGATGTTTTTACGTGTAACTTCAAATACTGTATTTTTTATTAAAATAACAAGCAGCAGCTCTTCATTCCTCAACCGATGCAGAAATATGTCTTGTTTTCCTATATCCTATAGGAAAGGAAGACTTGCAAACAATTATTTACTATAGTTTAATTTTAAACTTCAGATTCATTCTGTTAAATGACGCTAGTGGTAATCTCTAGTCTCTGACTGCCAGAGCAACTCTTAACTACGTGATACAAGAAGTGCTGTATTTTTGCTCTAATTGCTGGTTCAGCAAATGCCTTTGCAATTTTGATGTTTTCCATATCACGAGTCATTAAGCAGTGTTACGTAGGATGAACCCCATTTTTCGTTAATATTTGCAACTAGACGTTTCCTTTGTTGTTTTTGACTACACCTTACAGAGAGTAACTGTAGGCAGCCGCTGAGCAGGGAAGGGTCCCTTGCCTACTCTCTCCTTCTCCCCCTCTCACCACTTCTCATCCGTCAGTTTTAACAGTTAGGAGGCTGTGTGTAATCTTTACTTTCCACACCAGGAAGGAGCACGAATTTGGGGTGCCAAGGTGAGGCAAGGAAAGCGAACAGGACCCTCTCCTTGGTAACCCCAAGTTGCTTTGGATTAGGTGGAACGTGAAGTCGAACCCTGAGGGCCCAAATTCATCTTCATTTCAAACCCAGGTGCTTCTGGATAAGGTCTGGAGCCACTTTTGACTCGACAGAGAGACTTGTAGGTGGGGAACAGCATTTGAGCAGAGTGAAGAGGCTGCCAGTGCTACGTGATTACTTTTCAGAGATGAAAAATATGTAGGATTCATTGGCAGCATCCTGACTATTGCATCGTGTACAGCTTTCCATTTAATAAGGTGCTGGTTCTTATGAACGATTTAGGAAAGGGATAATTTGAGTCATAATCACAAAGAGGTAAGTGTAAGCATGATTGTTTTGCATACATTTGCATTTAGAAACACGTGAAACTCCGTAGAAGGACTAAGGACTAAAGCTCACTGTTTCCAAAGTCCGCAGTGGTTTTAAATGAAAAAATCAGGGAATTCGGCCCCCTTGCCAAGAAAACTTCTCAGATTCCTCAGAATGGTGTGCAGAAAAGTAAGTGGAATGGCAATGATTTTGCATGTACAAGGTCCTGAATGTATCACAGCATCTTACACATGTGAATCTTGATACGGTACATTAAATACGTATTGCATCAGATTCCTGAGATGCCTGACTAATGTCAGCAGGGCGTGGTTTTGCAGTTGGGTTTTGTTGGTTTCTAAGAGTTCACGTTACTCAAAGGAGATGACCTGCAACTTACCTTGTTGGCATCTGGGATTGTGTGGGCCAGCACTGTGAGTGGGCCTACGGGATGCTCAGCTGGGGAGGGAGAGAGGGAAGAGAGGCAGCCTGTTGTGGCACAGTAGCTAGGCCTGACCTGCCCCTTCTGGCAGCAGCCTGGTCCATGGAGATCACTCATGAAACCACAGGCAAAGTCTTCTCTGAGGCAAAAGCGCAGCTACAGCGCTTCACTGCTTGCCTACAGGACTGAGAGCCTTTAGGGTGTTACATCAGATTTTCTGCTTTGGGTTAGAAATGCTAATGAAAAAAGTACTGAAATAGTGATTAATATATTTTTGATTAAAAACGTCCATTGTTACTGTACAGTTTGTTAGGAGTCTCCTTTGTTAGAAGCCTGATTAAATTTACTATGATAAAAATAGCTGATTTTTCATGTGTTCTTCTGTAAAGTAAGACCGAAGTTTACAATCATAGAATCATGGAGTATCTTCAGTTGGAAGAGACCCGTGAGGATCGAGTCCAACTCCCTGCTCCTCGCAGGATCACCTAAAACTAAACCATATGACTAAGAGCGTCATCTAGATGCTCCTTGAACTCTGACAGGCTTGGTGCGGTGACCACTTCCCTGGGGAGCCTGTTCCAGTGACCAGCCACCCTCTCTGTGAAGAACCTTGTCCTTATGTCCAGTCTGAACTTGACGCAGCTTCATTCCATCTCTTCATGTCCCATCGCTGTCACCAAAGAGAGGAGATCAGCACCTCCCCCTCCGCTGCCTGAGGTGACCCCTCAGCCTTCTCTTTCCCAAGCTGAACAAGCCAAGTGACCTCAGCCGCTCCTCGTAAGTCTTGCCCTCAAGGCCTTTCACCATTTTGGTTGCCTGCCTCTGGACACACTCTAATAGTTTGATGTCCTTCTCATATTGAGACACCTAAAGCTGCACCCAGTACTTGAGGTGGGGCTGCACCAGTGCAGTGGAGTGGGACAATCTGAGGCGGGGAGGGGACACAGCCAGGACAGCTGACCCTGGCTGCCCCAAGGCATGTCCCCCACCATATGGGACTGTGCTTGGCAGTAAAGTCGGGGCTGGCAGGGTGAGATGATTGCCAGGGTTGCTGTTGCTCAGGGAGTGGCTGGGTACTGGCTGGCTCATGGGGAGCAACTGGGTGTTTTTGTATCACTTGGGATTTTTTTTTTTGTTTGGTTTGGTTTTGTTTTACTTATTAAATTGTCTCTATCTCAACACACAAGTTTTCTCACTTTTACCCTTCTGATTCTCTCCCCCATCCCACTCGGGCGGGAGGTGAGCAAGGGGCTGTGTGGTGCTGAGGTGCCTACCGGGGTATAAAGCTCCACTGGGAACACAGGTACTACTTCCAGTAACACAAAATGGAATTTGTAGCTTTGGTGACTGTGTGCGAGCTGGATGCTGGTAGCAGACACTACATCCCATGCCATTCTCTTTATGTGTAATGTGGAGGAATCAGTTAGAAACATTTCTCTAAAGACATGGTCAAAAATAATGAAGTAGACCTCCTTTATGTCAAGCTGAGAAAAACAAAACAAAATTGTATAGCCAGCTTTAAACTCAGCAGATAATTTTTAAAGTGGATAAAAATATGTTAGCCCCTCATCCTCTGACATGAACATCTCCTAGCAGTCCATTCCTCAGCAAAACCAAGCTTTCTGCATTTTCTAACGCTCTTAATTACTCGTGGTCCTGCAGCCCGGCGTAGGTGATGGAGCTATACATGCCTGGAAGGCAGCGCAGCTCCCCAGGGCACAGCTCCGTGCCTGCTCAGGGGGGAGAATGGGTCGACGCTGCTCCCTCCGGCTGGGTGGGTTTGTGGTGCCCAGCGGGTGAGCAGCGCTGCATGCGGGAGGTTTCCTACTCCTTGCACAGACAAATGCGCCTCGAAAATTTTTTCTGAGTAAAATTGAGGACAAGGAAAGTCCTCTGGGCACTGCCAAAGCTTCCAGCTGAAAAATAACATCATTAACGGTGGTGGTGGGAGGGGGGGAAGTGCCATTATTTCCAGCACCGATTTGCAGGTACCCAGAGCATCCTCGCAGAGGCAGAGAGGTCCCAGGGCCCCAGCAATGACACCCTGAGCCCGAAGTTACCCTTGGGTTTTGTGTAAGGGCATGGGGAAGAGATACACCTTCCAGCTCATTTATTTTCAGGTTTAGATAGGTAATGTGAAAGTCAACTCTAAAGCCAGTTTGTGACACACTTTAGAGATCTGTGTTGAAGAAGTTTTGTTTTTGTTTTTTTAAAAAAAAGTCTTAGGAAGCAACTAATGATCTATGGAGAACTTCTATCACCTGATACTCTGTAAAGACATTGTACTTTGGGCAAATACATCTGCTCTGTCTCAGGAGATGGTGTAAGATCAGAAGAACTACCGGTAGAGACATTTCTCCACGAGACAGTTGCTCGCTCCAAGAAGAACATGGCAGTAGCAAACGGATAAGTGTTTCACCTCGGAGGCTCCTGGTTCCCGCTATTTGGAAATGCAGGTAAGAACGGACGGTCCCAATTGCTGTTTGAGCAAGTCAGCATCCCTCCTCCAGCCCCAGCTGCCCGGCTGTTGGAGCACACGCACACACAACTGGCGTTTGGCTGCTCAGAGAGCAAACGCTGCCTAAGCCACCCCGGCAGCCCGCCAGCTGGAAGCACCCCACGAGCCGCCCGTTGGCCCAGGTGATGAAGCACGATACCACTTTGACCAAGCTTTCACGTACACAAGACTTGTTTGTACTAGAAAAGTGACTTCCACGGTGAACACCACCTCTGGGAGTAAAGGAGCTTCTGCTTATTTTACCCTGAAAAATACAAACAAGTAACTGCTCGTTTGCAGTTTGCCTTAGTAAAAGCTTCATTTTCTTCAGCGTAAGCCAACACCCACGTGTCCATTCCATCCCCTAACTCTAGCTGCTTTTAGTGCAGAAGTTCTACATCCTCAAGAATGACAGACTTGGCTCAACTTGCCAGGCTTTTTTGGTAAGAACCATCTGTCATTTCATTAACGACCTTTCTTCAGGTGGTCAGAAAGCCAACGGCTTTAGCATTTACTGTCTTCATTGGTGGCTGCCACTGTTAATTCAAGTGACAAATTTCTGCCCTTTCTTTAAAACACTGGAAACTTACTGTAACTTCAAATAGCTCCTGCCCCACATAGGATTTCAAGGCAACTTCTGAGATTACCCACTACTTCACAGTTTTTTGCCAGCTTGCCTTCTAGAACCAGCCAGCATTTCTCTTCCTCTATGGAGGCAAACTTCAGAAACGATTTTTGGGAAAGGAGGGGGAAAATAATTAAAAAAAAAAAAAATCCACATCCACAGGAGCTGCGTATTTGTTGTACTGTTATATTCCAGGCTTGTGTGTTTTTACATTTATATAGTTTACATTTTGCTTGACCCATAAATAACACTTGCAAGATTAAGAGGGCCATAGTTTAGAGAGTATTTACATAGCCCCACCATGCATACAGAGCTTTTAATACCTAGTAGACAAAATTAAGCTGTTTCGCACTAAACATTTTTCAGTATTTTTCCACTTAAAACCCCTGACTAAAACACAAGCAATATTTCATCCATAATGCTGCTGTTAAACCCCTAACAAATCTAGTCTGATATTGTAACAAACTTCTTCAAATTCAGGGATATAAAAATATTCAGCTTTTAAAATTTTAACTGTACAATATGTACATTAGTATTTGCACTGTTAAATTATGAATACATTTAAGCCTATGAAATACTACATTATAAATATCAATGTTTTTTGATTTAGAATTGCAGCTAATACATTTTAAAACCTGGATAATGCATTTGAAAAGACACAATCCTGGAGCTTAATCCTTTAAGCCCTTACGAAACTATTTGTTACGTAAGTAGATGCACTGACTTCACAGGGGTTGCGTGCCTGAGCAAAGGACTCCTCTGGCAGTGGCACCTCTCACTGCTGGGGGCTGGGGGCACAGCCTCAAAAACATCACCACTCATTGGCAGCTAAGTCCAGTTCCAGCAGCTGAATTAATATCTTCCTTTAAACAGGCACCAAAAAAAAAAAAAGCCTTACAGAGGGATGGAATTCCTATAGAAAAGAAAAATGCAGAGGGAAACCCATGAAAATTAAATGCATAAACCATTTACCGCTGCTTTAGGATGTGTCAAGGCCTCAAGCACTTCAGTTCTGATTTTTGCCTCCTTCATAGTGGACTTCTTGGAAAAGGATCATTTTCCAAAAAAAAAAAAAAAAAAAAA
>Ga0065711_1029883_pt1 | contig 34508 bp, 17 predicted proteins | sample Hoacrofraction12_FD_59098 | JGI IMG/M metagenome (GOLD analysis project Ga0065711, IMG submission 59098) | Hoatzin crop microbial communities from Cojedes, Venezuela - Epithelial fraction 12 v2 (version 2) | ecosystem: Host-associated > Birds > Digestive system > Esophagus > Crop | place... | reverse complement strand
CACCCTTCAGATATTTATAAGCATTTATTAGGTCCCCTCGCAGCCTTCTCTTCTTCAGGCTGAACAAGCCCAGCTCCCTCAGCCTCTCCTCGTAGGAGAGATGCTCCAGTACCCTCATCATCCTCCTAGCCCTCCGCTGGACTCTCTCCAGTAGCTCCTCATGTTTCTTGAAGTGGGGAGCCCAGAACTGGACAGAGTACTCCAGATGGGGCCTCCCTAGGGCAGAGCCGAGGAGGAGTAGAACCTCCCTCGACCTGCTGGCCACACTCTTCTTAATGCACCCCAAGAGACCATTGGCTTTCTTGGCAGCCAAGGCACACTGCTGGCTCATGGTGAATCTGTCATCCACCAGGACCCCCAGGTCCCTCTCCGCAGAGCTGCTCTCAGTACTCTGCTTGGCCATTTTAATTCTGTCTTGTAGTCATTGCACATTCAGATTTTCTGTGTATTCAGTGCAAGTAATGCAATAATGATGGGCAAATCTTTGACCAATAGATTCTGCTCTTATTTAAATCCCAGTATTGAGTTATGTTAATGTAATATCTAGAGCATATGTTTTTAATTGGAGATGATATAGTTATGAATATTCTGTTTGGTGAAGACAAAGGGTGTGTCCATCAGAAATCCAGATACTTCTTCTTATTTTGGGAACTAAAATACTATATGCAAGGAAGATATCTTGTCCATGTTGAAGTCAGGAGTGTGGAATGAAGCAGGGAAATTAGGACCCTGGTGTATGTGCCTAGTACCAGTGAAGATACCTTAAGGTAGCTGAGAAATCCATATAGTGATGACAGATGTGACACAGGACTTAGGAGAACATCATATCCTTCTGGAGAGAAGGTTGGAGAACAGATACCATATTCTAGAACACCTAAAATTTCACTGACATATGGTAAAGTACTTGAATGAGAAGGACCTGCTGACCCTCATAACAGTTGGTTCAAGATTCCTGTCTCAAGTCCCTGAACATAAAGGCAGGAACTGGGGGAAAAAATGTACCTTCCATCATAGGAGAAGGTCCAGTTTGAGACAACCTGAGGAATATTAATATACATAAGTCCTTGGGATCTGACAAGACGCATCCCAGGTTCCTGAGGGAATTGACTGTTTTAGTTGCCAAGCCACTCTTGTCTTATTTCAACAGTCATGGTAGTCAAGCAGAGTTCCCAGTGACTGGAAAAAGGGAAACATTGCACCTATTTTTAAAAAGGGTAAAAATGAGGACCCTGGGAACTACAGACCATTCAGACTCATCTCTGTGCCTGCTAAGATCATGATGTACATCCTCCTGGAAGGTATGTTGAAATATATGGAAGACAGGGAAGTGATAAGAGACAAGCAACATGACTTTATCAAGTGCAAATTGTGACTGATCAGCCTAGTGGCCTTTTATGATGGAGTGACTGCATCAGTGAACAAGGGAAGAGCTACTGTTGTCACCTACCTGGACTTCTGTAAAGCCTTTGATGCTGTCCGCCTTAAGATTCTTGTCAATAAATTGGAAAGGTATGGGTTTGACAGATTGGCTGTTAGATGGATGAGAGATTGGCTGGATGGCCATGTCCAAAGAGCTACAATCAATGACTCAGTGTCCAAGTGGAAAACAGTAACAAGCAGTGTCCCTCAGCGCTTCATACTAGGCCCAATGTTATTTACTATCTTCAGCAATGGCATAGAGAGTGGTATTGAGTGCACCCTCAGAAAGTTTGCAGGTGACATCAAACTGAGTGGTGAAGTTCAGACTCTTGAGGGAAGTGATGCCATCCAGAGAGACCTTGGGAACTGGGCTCATGCAAACCTCGTGAAAGACATCCATGACCATGGCAGGGCAAGTGAGTAGTGATATTTAAAGGTCCCTTCCAACCCAAAACATTCTATTCTGACTCTAAGGTTCTATGATTCCTACCCAGTACCTTTCTTAATTTTTTCAAAATTTACATGGTTTCTTATTTTTCTATTCTTTCTCATGAATTAAGTTTTTATTTGCAGGTAAACTGCACACAGAGATTTTCTTTTCAACTCATGTAAAGTTATTTATATAGGAATTTCAAGTACCTTCATCTTTTGTGACTTATAACAGATCATAGAACAGGAATTTTACTTTGAAAGCCTTGAAAAGGTAATAGTATCAGTCTCTATTAACCTATTGAGGCATGTCTTTTAACAAAAATGTAAAAACAAAGAACATTAATTAAAGAAAATGTTTATGGCTCTATAGCCAAAATAAAGGAGTGAGATCTCAAAGATATTCAGATTCTTCCTTTATGAAACATGCAGGCTGTATAGAGAAAGTATTTGTGTTGGAAGTAGAAGTGTATATAGTTTTAAAGTTCATCATGAGGGATTAGTATGAGTGAAATACATTTTAGACTCTAGCTAATCTTTTTAAATCCTTGGGCTGGGTTGATACCAAATAAATTATGGCACCTAGAAAAGGTACCTAAACTAAGAATCAAACTATTTATAGCTATTTCTGTGGTCAACAGAGAGCAAGACAGGTATTGCTAAAGCCTGATTTTACTAAATGTGAGATCTTAAGTGAGCGGAAGTGCCTAACATTAGCCTGGATGAACGTATGAGTTGCTATTTAAAAGCTTAGAATTTTCTGTTTAATTACATAAACTTTTTTTTTTCTTCTTCTTTAGGAAAGGTTAGCTTCTTTTACCCTCACTGAAATTCACCTGTGTAGGGATTCCATTCTTCTGAATATTAGGGTCCACTCACAAATATGCATCTAAAATTGAAAGATGAAGCACTCATGTTTGAAAGAGTTGGCTTTTGACTTTCAGCATTGTTACAGTTTGGCGTTACTTATATAGGATTTGCAATGTATTGCATTTTTCTCTAACTGCAGGAACTCTTTTACCTTTTATTGAAATCTTATCTAATAGTCTTAGTGAATTATTGGTTATACTAAATAATTTTTCAAGATTATATATTTTCTGCATTCAGTTTAGGTACTTCTGTGCTTTTATTTCCAGGCACTTTTCATCAATTAGCTGGATTTGGCATATTTCAGTGCAATACAACTTTTGTTTTACATATTTTTCTGTGAGTTTGTAGTGTATGTAAAAGTTCTTAGTATTTTTATACTCTGGATTATCTGGTTTGGGATTGATTTAAAGGTACACTTATAAGACAGGCAGAGACATAAAATCTCCTAATATTTCTTTTTAAAGTGTGCAGAAACTATCTCAGAGAGAAAAACAAAGTCTGTTTAGTTTTCAGTAAAGTTCTTTAAAACATTCATGCCCAAAACCTGAAAGGTAGGTATTTATTCTGAATCCTTTCACAGGTATTTCAGATTGTACAGTGTAGACTTTTCCTAAAGAGGTGAATGAAAGTACTTCTTTTAAGCAACCATTAAAGTATGACAGAATCAGAGAATCACAGAATCACAGAATGGTAGGGTTTGGAAGGTAGCTCTGTGGGTCATCTAGTCCAACCCTCCTTCGAAGCAGGGTCACCTACAGCAGGATACACAGGAACTTGTCCAGGCGGGTATTGAATATCTCCAGACAAGGAGACTCCACACCTCCCTGGGCAGCCTGTTCCAGTGCTCCGTCACCCTCAGAGGGAAGAAGTTCTTCCTGATGTTCAGACGGAACTTCCTGTGCTTCAGTTTGTGCCCATTGCCCCTTGTCCTGTCGCCGGGCACCACTGAAAAGAGCTTGGCCCCATCCTCCTGACACCCACCCTTCAGATATTTGTAAGTATATATTGGGTCCCGTCTCAACCTTCTCTTCTTCAGGCTGAACAAGCCCAGCTCCCTCAGCCTCTCCTCATAGCAGAGATGTTCCAGTCCCCTCACCATCCTTGTAGCCCTCCGCTGGACTGGCATAAATCTCTCTCATTCATTCATTCATACCAGATCATCATGAAATATGACAGATACACCAGGATGAAGGGGAATATGGATAAAATATAACATGCACTGCTGTGTGTGGGCTCATGAAACAATTCCAAAGAAGTTACATTTTCCATGTAAGAGTTCCAGGAGAGGGAAAAGTCAAGCCTAACCACCTATGCATCCTACTTCCAAGGTGTTTGAACAAAGCAAACTCATCTGTGAAAGTGGCTCCTGAGACTTTTCTACTTTTGAAAGCAGAAAAAAAAACTAATTTAATTCCATGTCCTCAGGATCAGTTCCTGAATTCCATCAGATAAAGAAATTACTGTCTCACATGATGGGAAAGAGAGATCATAACAATGATCTTTTTGTATCATGGATATTCCAGTTAGAAAAACTGTGTATTATTATTACAAAATAACATAAATTATTTTAATATTAATTAGTACAGTAATTAATTAGCAATTACTAATGATTGATTATTATAAGATACTAAAAATAAAACCACATAAAAGTAGAAATATTATGTGTGCATCCTGTCTATAACATACCTTATTAAATCACAAAAAAAAGAGCTCAGAAGACAGGTGGCTACAGATGCCTGTACAGAAAATCAGTATATTTCTATAGACTAAATAATAAACATTTCTTTTAAAAAATCATTAAAAAAGGGATGTTTAGCTTTCACAAAATAAAAATCCATTTGATCTTGTGAATTCTTGCTTGATTCTATGAGTACAAAATGACTAAGATTTGTGGCACAAGAAACCAGGGGCTATTTGCACAGAAGGAAGAGAACAGTTCTCATTAATTCAGCAGGGATATACATGGAGTAAAGTTTCTACAGAGTGTGGCAAACTTGTTCCAGAGAACTGAGAGTTTACAGGAACAGTGTCTGTTTGTCTACCTATCTTTATCTGTTGGATATTACTAGATGCAGTGGGATAGTCCACTACCTTGTCGCTGTTCTCTAGACATAAATCAATGCAATGAGCTGGTATATTCCAATGTGCCATGTCAGCTCTTTAAAGAGATATCAGCACTTCCTCATGGACACAAAAGGGGTGGAATGGTGGTATATCAGAAAAAACATCGACATTGATACTTTAAAATATTTAAACCAATTCTCTCAAGGTACCAGTCTAGTGATGAATAAATGAAAGAAGGAAGTTAGAGCTATTGCAGGATTTCAGGATTTCACCTTCATTGGGCACATTTATTTTATTTTGTAGTTTACATATTTAAAACTGTGAAATATTTCTTAAAAAGGTGATAATGCTAGAGCTTGAATAAGTTCTTCCATATAGACATTAAACATTTAATATTTTTTTCAAAATTTCCACAAAATAATGGTAATTTTACTCTCTCAAAGAAACAGCCATATTTTTCATTTTAATTCAAGAAGTTTGTCCCAGAAGTCTTTTCTCCAGGCTAAAGCATCGCATATGTCTGACTGCTAAGCAAAATTTTTAACACAGAAAAGCATTAATTTTTATTTTACAGCCCTGCAAACATAAGGGAAGATTACATTTTCAGATGGATTTCTGAATTTGGCTAACCGAAGAGCTTCATTTTATAACACGGATTATAAATTGCGCTGGCAATTAATCTGTAATGTGACTAATCCTTTTTATTATCTTAATAAAAATAAAATATGTTTCACATATTCAGTGAAAAAGCATTTCAGGAGTTTTTAGCACAGGGACTCAGCATGCTCATGTGCATTCTCCTACACTTATCTACAAGTTAATACCTTGATCTTGCAATAAATGTCATGCAGTCAGAACATGGCTTTTAATCCCTCAGTACAACTGAAAACTTCTATCTATGAGGGGCTTATTTTAAAGGGAAGTGCTTTATTCGACTCCCTTTACCACTGAGGAAATAAACAAAAAAGATAAAATCCACAGCCATGAACTCTTGACTGAGACAGGCTATCATCATTTTTTATTAGGCAGAAAAACCTGTCAAGAAAAGGAAGGGAGTTTTCTCGTCTTTTAATGAGGAGTTAAGTTATAGAAGTAGGCAAAAAGTAGTCTTGTCCTTCTGGCACTTCATTCATGTCCTTGGTAACTATACAACTGAAAACTTAGCAAAATTAACAAATGCAAGTGTTGGGCTAATATTTATTATTGAATTGGCTTACAATTATTTTTTATAACTTACCTGTGTTCATCTGTGTTGGCACACTGCGTTTTTTCATGGGTAGCTAGCTGAAATGAAGCTAATAAAAAATAATCTAATCCAAAATATTGATATAATTATTTCTTTAAAAAAGTAAATAAGTATCTATGGTTGTGATTGTGAATGGAAGGGAGGAGGTGCTGGCTTTGCTAGCTACTAGATGTACCTCTTTAAAAGGCTCTCTGGTAAAGCTGTAGAAACCTTACAGCTGAGCATGGATGGTATTATTGTAAACATGCTAATTTCCAGGAAAACCCATGCAGAGCTTTTCTCAGAGTAATCAGATCTCTTTCTACCTGAAAAAGGCAGCACATGGAAATATATTTTTTTAATAATTTGGTTTATATTTACATTTGAATTCTTTAAGAAGTAATTGAACAGCTTGCTTTATTTCTTTGGGTAAAAACTGCCTTTGCTGGGAGGACACTTAAATAATTATTCATATACTATTTTTCTACCACAGAAGAAGAATATCCTACAAATCATTTTTTGCCAAGGACTGAATATTTTTTGGGGTGGGACAAAAAATAAAGTGTTATTTTAATTTTTTTTAGTAATAAGAGAATTCAGATGCACGTACTTCAACAAATAGATCTATTTTCAAATCATTTTATGAACCAAATACTATGAGAAAATTTTGTTTTTTTTTTTCACTCCACACCTTTTTTGCTACTTTGTTGGTATGTAGCAAATGGTTAATATGTTGTGCTCTCACTATTTGCCACAGAGCTTCAAATCCTCAAAACACCAGAGTGAAAAACTTTACAGGTGTATTTTCTGTTGTCAGGATGTTGTGTTGTTGTGTTTGAGTACCATCATACTAACTGTTTCTTAGTAGATAAATCAAAAAGTCTACTTCTAATTTAATTCTATTTTGTACTCAATATATTACTCAAGAATATTTACCTCACAACATTTTCCCTAACCTTGCTGTTGCCTGGACACTTACACCATGAAGAATTTGTATGAGTTATCAATTTACCAGATGACCTAAAGCTTATGTTTCATGCATTTGTCTAAGCCAAAACTTTTGTTAATGCTCTACAACTACTATCTGCTAATACTTCTGCATGAATAGGTTTAATTTGACATAAATGTCTTGCAGAGTTTATATACTTGCAGTAAATGTGTCATCTGAAGCTTAAAATCTTTTTATATACCATTGTTTGTTCTTCTACTGCCCATACTATTTGTAGATGTAATTAACTTACTTTGTTCACAGGAGAAACTTGAAATATTTTGAATAATATTGGTAGCTGCTGATAACATTATGTTTCTCCAGCTAACTGAAGCTTCACATTTATTCCATTCAGAATTATGCCAAGTTCCAGAAATAGAAAAGGATTGATTAAGGACTTTTTTTTTTCCTATTAGACATATATTTTTTTATCTATTAGAAGAAGTCGGTTTCCCTTTTTACCCGTACGATATTCACTTTCAGAGTGAATTTATAGTTTGATAAGCCCTTGCTATCGTTAGCCGATTTTTTCTAGGGCTTGGTTTCGCATTCTCCCATGAATTTTTTAATCCATAGTTTAGATTTACGATCAAAAGGAAACTTCTAGCTTTTTGCAGTTCATGCATCTTCCCAGATAGTGAAGATACTCTGCTATTTCCAACTTTTAATGTATTTATGACAGTTATCCACAAGCCTAATTTCTAACCTAGAAAAATAGATAAACTCTAATTCAGTGCAAGAGACAGTCAGATGTGACTGCTAGAAGGAAAAGGCGGTGAAATTTTGTAGAGTTTTTTTCCACAGGATTAGGATATTCCATTCACTCAGGTGGAGTAATGGACATGCAGTAAAAGGCAAGATAGGCCCAGTGAGGAGTGAAAACGCAATTTGTCAAATAAAATAGTTATAATTTGTACAGTAATTATTTTTTTTACAACTTCGCTTCTTCTCTTTGGCCTCCCTCTAAACTCGTGTAGGTTTTCACCGAAAATGTATTGGTTTTTAATTATACAATGGGGCTGATACACAAACACAATTGAAATTTAATGAGTAGACACATGTAAAACTGGGAAGGCATGATGAAATAGAAGAAACAAGCTGAAATAATTCCCTCAAGGGAATCGCTTCAGTGTTCCTCAGAAAAGTCATATTTTGAGGAGAACACTGATCAAATTAGTCTTTATAAAAGGTTCAGAAATGAAGGGAATTACTTTCCATTTTTAAAAATCTTGACAATTTAAATACGTAAATAAGCAACCAGCAACTGAACCTCATTCACTGGGGACCTATGCAAGTCAAGACTTAACCAACTATTTTCAAGTAATTATGCAAATTTCACCTCAGACTTTACTTCCTTTCTTCTTTCACCTTTAAGATCTTCTGTTCCTTCTATTCTTTTAGATTTTTCCTGATTTTTTTTTTCCTTAGATCCTACTAGTTTATTTCAGTTTCAGACCCTAATCATCTTAGCAGTATTAAGACAGAAATACTTTGTTCTGTATTGCGTAGCAGATTGGGCCAAGAGAAAGAAAAAATGCCTTCTAGTTAAGGCATGACTACCTTCATAATATTGAAAAGAACAGCCTCTCCTTCTTGATTAAGAGGCAGAAGCATTCAGTTGCCCACAGCTAGGTAGATGTGAAATGCCCTATGGTAGTCTGCTGGGCCCCCAGCAGGTCCCGTGACCTGTCTGTCAACTCTGTAGGTGCCTCCTTTATGCCAGAGCGCTTTCAGTGGTGTGGGATGCCTGCTGGTGGGTAGCCAAAGCACACCTAGATATGTGTTAGGATATTAGGCACATGTTTAATCTGTAGCTGTCTACATGGTAACACCTAAATTTACATTGTTTGAAAGCTGAATGCCAGCCTGAAAGACCTGACTCTACTGATATGAGTCAAAAGCTATTTTACCTCCTCCTTTACCTGGATTCTTAACACGAGGATATGTCCATGGGTTTTCAGCTGCTTGCAGAAAGACGAGGGGTCCTCCGGCACACATCCTGCTCTAGAATCTCTTCCAAAGAAAATAAGTATACTTATATTACAAAGGTATGAGCATTTGGATCATGATTAAAGCAGGCTGTACATCTTTCTTAGTACTGAGGATAGGGAGTTACCTAGCAAAAATAACATCTTAAAGAGTGAATACATATGAACAATGCAGTACCTTATGAAAGCATTTTAAATACTTGATTTTGTGTGACTGCATTAGTCACAGGAAATAAATATTTTCCCTAATGCAGCCCAGTCACACCAGAGATTTTAGTACTATGTGATGATATTTCACAGCTGGGGAAAAAAAGGAGAAAAAACTAGGATTTATCTAAAAATATATACATTGTATTTGCAAAAAAAAAGTAGTTTTCATGTGTTCAGCATAAATGGATTAGCAGCAGTGTTAAAATATATCATAAGTACATCATAAACAGTGAGACATATTTATACAGATGTACATGCATGGTCTTTTTTTTTGTAGTTAAAATGAGAACAAAGAGTAGAGAGAAACAGTAAAGTGCCTGAGGCTTTCACATTGTCATCAATTTGAGGAGAACAAAGTGGTCTGCTGAGGACATCTGTCTTTCTGCTTCTGTGCAGAACCATAACTCTTAAACATGGAAGAGAGAGTAGATCTCTACAAATCTCAAAAGAATTCAGCTTAGTAGAGTGTAGGAGAAAAGAAGCACATATCCAAGTCATCTCACTGTAATTTACCACTGCAGAAGTTATTTTACTCTTAATTGGCTTCCACAGTAAGTAGCTTTGCTTGCTACAGTGATCAACTCACTGCAGAGCCAGGACTGAGAAGCATCTTTTCCAGCTTCAGATGACTGCAAAGAAAATCTAGTGATAAGGAGTTGTTTGATGCCCTGTTTCAACAGAAAGACCATATGTTTAAATAATGTTTTCTCCCTAATTTCTCAGGCAATGAGGTTCCATAATGCTATCAAAGGTGTTTTTTTGTTATTATTTTTTATTTTCCAAGGCACCAAAGCAAAGCACAAATACATTGCCTTAAAATCAGGAAGGATGTTTTATTAAGAAACACCGTAAGTGTTGACATTATGAACATGTTCATTTGTCAAAAACATTTGTGAAGATTTTGCTTAAACATTTTCTTTAATGGCAGGAAACAAAAGACTTTGTGTACCAGTCAGAAATATAAGAGTTAATAATTCCCCCAGAACTTTCAAGAATAAAAAGAGGGTAAATAGATGAGCTCCAATTTTTTTTCTTCATCTGTTTTTGCTATTTATAATCTCTTCTTTTCAATATATTAGGTAAGTGACACTATATAAATAGGAGAAAGTACATTTTTATGACTTCAGGTACAAATATCTTCTGATATTTATTGACAGGTTACTTTCACATCATTTACTCTGCATAATTAGGCAATTGTGGTAGATGTTTGAGTGGACTTTTGCTGTTGACAATGAGGAGTGCACCACTGTTTTCAAATGAACAAATATTAAGTTTCACTTTGTCTTCTAACCATGCATAATATTTATTGCATGTATATAATAGAGGCAAAAGTGTAATAAGTGCCTGTTCCACTATGCAGTGCATGGGAGTATATGCAAAGAACTTTTCAGATATGAGAAATATCAGAATATGGAATGTCTGAATCTAGTACACTTTCTGATATCATATACTATAAATGCTAGATCAAAAGCCAATGAAGTTAATAGCAGTCTTTCCAATGTTTACAGTAGGTATATTGTCAGGTCAAGATTACATATGTACAGATTATATGTATATTATGTACAGAACTTAACTGATTCCCAAACTAAATATCTCTTTATATTTATTGAACTATTACGTTGCACTCAGTCTGAAGACTCCCATCACTTCAGTGAAAAATGAATGAGATCCTTTAACGGTAGAGATAGAAAGTTATAACATCAGAGAAAAAAAAATAGTGACTAGCAACACTGTAATTGTATTTTGTATGTGCAAAGTGTATTACATACTGCAGAAGTAGATGCTTACACTAATCAATATTGTTGGCCAATAAATTACCTTTTGAATCATTTGGGCAATATGAAGAGTATATTTTTTGTCAGTTACTATGTTAAATCCATGCATATTCTCCATCACATAACTGTGAATTTTAAACATTAATTTTTTACACATAATCAGTAATATTACATACTTCTAATTTTATAGCACTTACTAATGACTGAATTATTCTGTTAACAAGATTTTTGTTTTTTATTTATATTGTGATAACTGTCCTAAGCAAGTACTCTTTCTATTAATTTGAATTTCACTATCACATGCTTTCTGAAATGATTACCAGATACAGCTGTACACTTTTTTTGTAAAACTTTAGTCCATGGATAAATATGGATAAATCAGTGTACAAATAATATTTTTTTGTGATACTTACCAGGAAAAAACAAAACAAAGCAAACAAAGAAACACCACCACCTACACAGAATTTATTAGATATTTAGAGAATCTTTGAAGATATTTTTGAAATTTTCAAAGAATAAATAAACTAGAATTTACAGTACTTATATTCTGTTACTTTTGTACTATAACATTCATTTCCTTACTGTAAGCATCTACACTATACATTACAATAAACTTTTGTTGGTTAAGATGATGTGTCATATGTAAGTTGCCACCAAATGAAAATCACAGATCCCTCTTAAAGGAAGGAAAATCAAGTATAAAATCATTGCCATTTTGAAATTCAGGAGGCCATAGAAATTAATTTATAAATGCAGAATAAATTGTGGAAAATAACAATATGAACCACAATTTAGAATGTGATTACACTTTACCATGCACTGGGACTTTGGTAACACTGAGGAAAGGTGAGGTGCAAAATAACATTTTTAAAATGTATTATGGATCCCAAATTAAAACAGTTGACAGTAGGTGTTACCTGAAAGGAAAAGTAAAACCACAGCCAGTGGCATGTGTTATTGGAATAAGATGGATTATGTGGTAGCTGGCTGATACGTATATGACATAATTCTACAAGGATGGAATCTATTATCTTGTAATGGTCTAGAAAAAAAATTATCTTTAAATAATCATATTTTCATCTTTTTTTGTGTTTATCACAGGAAATAATTTTGTAAAAATAAACATGAAACAAATCTCAGTCAGAATCTAATTTATTTAAATTTAGCAAAGTTTTCAAAATGTAAAACACTTGAAAACTGTCAGAAATGTAGCCTGCTTTTATAACAGACTTTCCTCTCTTGTTTGAATCCTTATTAGTGAAATCTCTGACTATTAATGTTTGTGACTAGGTTTCAAAGATATTTCTGAAATATTTTCTTCTTTATGAACACTGTGGTTACACAACTATGTGGTTACCTAACTTGTTATGGTTACCTAACAGAGACCTTACTTCAACATTCAGCTAACAAAGATATTTTCTAGATTTACTGCTGATATGGATAGTTGAGTTTCCACATAATTAAATTTAATATGCACTGATCTGAAGGTATAAAACTTGTTGGTTTTTTTTAATGCAACTGTACAAAATGCTTATTTGAATAGCTGATTTACATGCGCAAAATAGCTGTATGCAGAAATAGAAGACGCTAGTTGGCAATATTCTCTGTAATATAGGGACCATAACTAGACTTCATCATGCAATGGAATTTTTATGGTATTGAGCTAATGAAGTGTACCTAACAAAGCATCTCTCTACTTAGAAGATGGTTGTGTAGACTTTAGAGGTGATTGGAAAGGATGGAGTTAGCATCCAAACTGTCAACATAATCCTGAAATACTGTCTCTGAAATCTCGATTTGACTCATACCAGCACATTTAATACTTGTGTCTATTCATGGGACCCTTTCCTCTGGTTAGAAAATTCACTGAGCACGATTCACTCTTTTCTAAATACGGTACAAAATATGTATGAAGGTGCATACAGTACCTACGGTTTTTTGTTTGTTTGTTTAGAGATTTTACCTCCGAAAAGGGAAACCTGGGTTTATCACGTATTTCAGGTTAATGGAATTCAAGATCATATCTTCTAGTCTGAACAGGAAAGTTGTCCATTTCTCTATACAGGAATCACTGTATTAGAGACTGAAAACCTGATAGAGTCACATGGAGATTAATAAAAAAAAAAAAACATGACTCTGGAGCATACAAGCCTGTGGAAAAAAAAAATCAGGTTTCTAGTCACTAGTCCCAGAGTTTGCAGTCTTGTCTCTACCCATGGTGTATTGGTCACTGGATTAAATAACAACATAGAGAAGAGGAAAGAGCGAAGAAGTCTGTTACTTGCTAGGTATCATCCTTTATGTGTTTTGATGAAAATGATGCATGCTTTTTTCTGATTTCAGTTTTTGTTTCACAGCTAACAAATAAGACAACTCCTATGGACCTATCCAAAATTCAATAGCCTAGGTGCAGTGTAGAAACCCGTAGATTTACCAGTCTAAATAAATAGGATACTTTGTAAAAAGCAAGCACTTTTTAGACCAGATAGTTACTGAAATAAGAACTTTCTGTATCACTTATATGTATCTATGCACCTAAATTTATTAATTTCCAATATAGGGATGTAAAATATTGATTTTGTTATCAGGCAGGTTCAGTTCACCTTTGTGTCTTAGAGTTCTGACTGTAGCCTAAGACTTGATCTGTAATACATTATGCATAGTTTCTCTGGATTCATAGATATTCTGTGGTTTTCTCTGAATGATAATACCAGCAGTGAAACTTTCAAAACCTCCTCCTAGATTTGAGCACAACCTAAAAAATCTAGAATTGTATTCATCCATACAAATGCCTTCAGCAAACAAGACAATTGGATTTATGGCTCTATTTTTCCTATATAATAAGGCATTATAATGCATGTGTTGTGAAATAAAATCATTCCACATCACTCAAAATAGATGGAAGTACTTACCTTTTTGCTCCAGTGAAAAGTTAGCATCTTAATTCGTCAGTGTCATAAGTGACTTTGTGGAAAGAAAAGCATGCATCTTTTAAAGATACACAAGTTTCCTGTAATAAGAGTGTTTTGTTAGTCTGATCCTACAGATACACTAAACACATTTCTCACAGATCTCACTGAGAAAGCCACATGTAAAGCAAAAGGAGAACAGACCCTTATTATTAACCAGGTCCTTCATTTGTCTTAAAATGTTTTATCAACTTGTGGGCACTATACTACATCTAGCTGTGTATGGTTAAAGGTTATTTATTTACATATTTCTCTATAGTTGGAGAGGTTTCTTTTTGTTACTTGCTAAGTTCATATCCAAATGTTGCTTGCCAATACATGAATTTAGCATAACCTGCATTACCACAAGTGATTTTTTCCTGATATGGTGGAAGTGCTATGGTATACCTTCCTCTTAATTCCTTTATCTTTTCTCCATTTATTTCTGTTTCTCATTTTCACCGTTTATTTTCCTTCTTACTTCTTGTTTTTCTTTGTGTGATGTGAAGATACTCTTTTTTGTTGTCTTGACATTCTGCAAAATCCATTTTAGTTACATAATGCTTTCCTATTTCTGAATTGCATGTGTAATTTTTTTAATTTTGTGTTGTTTACAGAACATATTTAATTACATTGATTTTTAAACATAAGTATATAAATGTATTTACACACTTATGTACCCGTGTATGTAAAATACTAGGACAACATACCTGATGATAGTTGTTGAAAGATCCCTAGCTATTCAACAGTATTTTCCTGAATTTAACTAAGCTGATTTTAGATAAGTTTTATACCAAAGTTTCTCAGTTACACTCAGTTTTCTTGGAGTGTTTATATAACTTACTGTATGTTGCCATTGACAGCAAAAGACTTACCAGGGAGCTTAACTTCTGCCTTGCTGTTAGTACTTTGGAGCAGCAATTGCGAGACTCCTATACATCACCCAGGTTTCCTAACACTCTAGCATCCCACACAAATGAGTAAATGCATTCACCTGTATTTCTATTTGGACTTCCCACACAGGAGTATGGGATTCATGTTTGACTGTGATGGCTATACAAGTTAAATATGTATTGCATACATATTAATGCTGATGTATTAAAATCACTTTTTTTAATAAATTATTTTTGTAATTTTAAAAATTATTTATCTGCAGAATGATATATGTGTTTTTTTTACTCTACAGCCTTCCAGAATGCATCTTGTCTCTTCTCATCAGAAGCAAAAAGCATATATTTTTTTAAACTCGCTTGCCTAAGAGTAGGCACAATTAATCCGTATTTAGGTATTCAAGGAAATGCCCTGATTTTCTGAGATAGTAATAATAATGGATACTGTAAAAGCACCTCAGACAGTAATGACAGGGGTTTTTTATGCATTCTTTTATTGTTGTGACATAGAAATATTTCTGTATTAAATTTATTTCTATGATTTTATGATCAAACCCAGCATTCTGAAAATAGTAAATGCTTTTCCTGTTAAGTCTGGAAGTAGAGAGAGTAATTTGAGGAAGGCAAGATGACTGTTTGAAAGCTAAGGTTATCTGCCTTCTTCATTCTCTTTCAGCCTGCTCTTTCCTTCTTTCACCGTTTAAAAGCTACTAAATTTTTTTATTGTGCAGCTTGCGCATCTGCTGTCTGATCACCTGCCTTTTCTGGTGTCAGTTCAGCAATTTCAAAAGCAGGGTCAGCTAAACATCTTGTATGTGTACCTGTTCTGTTTCACAACAGAACAAAGCCACTCAAAACTCACTTTTGCAGGTGACTTAGGAGAAGGGTGACAGATCTTTAGTCACCTCTTGAGGCCAAGATTTACCAATAGCACTGTTCTTTTCATGAAGTGGAAGTATGATGGAACATGGTTGTTTTAAAAGATCCCAGAGAAGTATTGTTTCAATGAAGCAACCCATGACCCCTTATTATGCTCAGAGCACATAGGTCTAGTCAATATTTAGAAGAGATGAAAATGTTCTGTTATGTTGTAGTTGTTTTTTTATGTACGTATTTTCCCTGGTAATGTCAACTTAGTTGTTGAATACATTCCAAAACAACACAGCTAGACTGTCAGACAGACAGACTGCACACTCACACACATACACCCACAGAAATACCTACCTTGGATAGGTTGTGTCTATTATAATTATTATAGAAATATAATAATTATAATATTGTCTGCTCCCAGATGTAGAAACCGTATGTATTATAACACTGTATTTTTCTTGCATCTGTGACATTTCAAAGAATTTTTTATTTAATACTCATCACAAATGTCAGACAGATCCACAGGTCAGCTTCTGTTGCTTCTGCAGAGCTCCGTACCAGGTGTACCATCAATCTGAATGAACCTAGACTCAACAGAGTATAGAAATCTCATAAAAATGTAAAACCATGACATATGTGACACAACATTGATCTGCTTAGTCAGTCTTACAGAATTTACAAAATGGACAGATATCATGAGAGACGTATAGATCTTTAAAGACAGAAAAACTTTATGAATACCTAATGTTACTTATCTCACATCAACAAAAATCTTCATTCTTTCATTTATTCATCGTATCCCTAATGAGGTGATTCTATTAGACCAGAAAGTCCAGTGCAGCGTCAGGAATTCATTGCATGAAGAACGTTGTATTTTCACATAGTATCATATATTTTATTCCTATACCATACAGCCATAGTGTATGGCTGAAAAAAAGCTCTACAGTACTTAAGACAATATTTTATATATTTTCCTTAAGTAACAAAATTTAAAGTATCACCTAAATTTTGAAGAGTAAAATTTTTATTTTTTAAAATAGTCAGAAATTGTTAGCACTTCAATGGGCATGAATCGTGCTACATCCAGTGCAGGTCTGTCTCTCCCCACTGACTGCAGAAGGAACTTACTAAATTTACAGAAGACATCTGCAGATAAAATGAAGTCTTCACTGCAATACCTCAATTAAATAAAATCAGTAATGAACTTTATACAATACATCACTATCTATCTGTTATGAAGGTAGTTCTGCATCATAAAAGACTGATTTATCTGCTAATATATGAGAAAAAACTAGTCATATGAAACTACACTCAGCAGTGATTTAAGCTAACCCTGTGGCTTTGCACTGAAATGGATTTGGAGTAATCACATGTTTTATTCTGGGGTCATAGATGTCAGGACAGTAGCTTCCAGCGAGGAGTGTAGTGGCATCTTTTTAAGCTGTTCCAGATACATTGCTAAGACTGCATTACTATTCTCCCTGTCAGATGCCTCCTGATGCATATATTATTAAGACCGTCAGCCAAAAAATCAGGCAAAATAGCTAAGTACTTTCTGACTGTATCTTCTTCTCAAGGTACATGCAGCTTTTCCAAATTCTGTTATCCCAGGATATTTTTGCTCATAAACTTGGGAACTCTCCAGTCTTGTTTCAAATTTTCTCAGAATATTCCTAGGATATTATTTAAAATCAGTTATTTTCTAGAGAAGCTGCAGATAAATGGACATTAACTTTGCTTGCCTATGCTAAGTAAAGATAGCAGAGGAACAAAACATCATGCATTGCTAACAATGAAGTGGAGAATGGATCTATTTCATACATAACACATTGATATTTTTCAGAAGCTGTTCATTCTGCTTCTCCGGTAGTGTTGCTGAAGTCCAAGGGTCTTTGTACCTTCCTGCAGTCACATTAACAAGTATTACCCAAGGGCATTTTTACCTTATGCAGCAGGTGCTACAATATTATGTAATTTTTCACGGTTTTCTGAAATTGCTGTAAAATGCTTGTATGGATTTTCTTTTCTTTACCTAGCCTTGAATGGACTTTCATATTCTACTATACAATTGTGACAAAAAATCCCTACTGATAATGAGAAATTCAGATGGGTAAACTGGAGTTTCTCCTTGACTTTTTCACAAGAAATGACCTGTAATTGCATTTTTGGGACTAAAGAGGCTGCTGTACATATACATACATGTATAGGTAGGTAGACAGACAGAGGGACAGACACTCTGTGCACATATATGTGTGTATGTACAAAAAAAACACAGGGAAAAAAGAGAGTAGTTTAACGTTTAGCAATGGAAAAAGAGGCTTTTGGAAGATTTAAGACTTCAGAATTTTTAGATTTTAGGACAAAAGCTGTGTTTTGGTAGTTTAATTTTCAGCAGTTACAATGAAAATACTGTTCTTGAGAATATGCATCTTCATACACTTTCATGTGCAGTTGTTTTCAGTCCACCTTCTGTAGAGTTTGGGATTCAGAGCTGACCTCTCAGCAAGGCTCTGTGGCAGCCTGGGTGGTCATGTAGAGTAATTCTCACAAGAAGGAAGAATGGAATGTTTTTTGTTTGTTTGTTTGTTTTCGTAATAAACAAGATATTAAGAGAAATAATACACAGCCATGAAGACTGACACTTTCTAGAAACATAAATATATATTCCCTTGTATAGAGTTTACAAATACTAGGAAAATGTAGCAGCTAAGTTACCACCACAATTCTACAGCCAAGTTTGCATTTGAAACAACTTGTAATGGCACAATAATTTTTTTTTTTAAGAATATTTTTATATGAAAGCTCTTAGCGCATTTAATTATGGGGAATTTAAGAAAAGGGAAATTTTACGAATGTAACAGAAAAACTGGTGAATTGCTGCAAGTGACACAACAACAGACTTCTACCCATACCTTTCAGGTAGAAAATCGGTGCACCACAACTCAAATAGCCTGCTGCCAAAAGTATAGTTTTTCTAGTGACAAGATTGACTTTGGTATACAACAGAAAACTTCATTTGGTGTTCTTAATGATGTGCAAAAGAGGTATAAGATACTTTTTACGTGTGTGATGCTGTCCAGATGGTAGCTACTATATGCAGCAACAGATAATACCCTTTCTGACACTTTCCTTCCTTATAAATCAGTGTCTCAAAACTGGAAATAAAGGGAAATCTGTTGAAAAGAAGTAAGACTTCGAGTCAAGAGTTCCTGGGAATACGCATTATTCCCTGCTTGTGTGCTGTGAATGACAAAATACTGCAAATGTGTGAGGAGGTTCAGGGAAGATTCAGGAATGTTTTTCTTTTTCCAGCATCTTCTTTGTGGATGTTGAGTTGACTGGTTGTGGAGAGAATGAATACATTCTGCTAAGGGACAACATGTGATTGACTTAATCACTTGTAATTTAACATCTGAAAGTTAGACATCTAAAATCTGAGCCAGGCATTTTAGGATCCCTTTATAGCTAATGGAGAAAAATAAGGTCCTCCAGGGATATTTGTCTGTTCTATCTTATGATGAGATTAATGACTCTCTAGAGGTGCCTGTTCCTTTCCATTAGCTATAAAGGGAACAACCACAGTGATAGTAATCCCTAGGATACGGCGGGGATATTTTACTTTAACCAGGTTTTCTCCTTGGAGAGTGAAACTTGCTATCATTTTTTCTCAAGGCTTGGTATACTCAAGCTCATGTTTCAATTTGTTGAGACAACACCCACTAAATCAGTCTGTATGAATGAAAAAGAACTGAGAATCAGAAGTTTCATTGTTTGAAAGCATCATGGTCATAAATGGAACACACACAAAAAAAAGATTTATTTTGAATTAAAGTTCAACCTCTACAAGTATAAATGTGATAAGTTCATGAGATGGAAATTAGGACATTGTGCCTGCTTAAGGCATAATAGTCTGGCTGCTTCTTGTACTCTGAGACTTCACACAGTTCAAATGGGCAGGATGCTTGTTGGGGCCAGTAGTCATGTCAAGTAATGGAGCATGAATACATTTACACGATTTGGCATTAACAAATGTAAACATACCCCACCTGTACATTTAATTACTATGTACTCCAAGTTTGCTTCAGAAGCTGTGTGTGTGTGCTTTTATGACACTACGTGCCAGCACACCTAACGATTTCTTTTCAGAGGGTTCCTACAGAGCTGTGCAATAGCTCAGGCACGGTGATGTACTGGTGAACCTACTTGTCTTCAGGGTTCCTCAGGCCAATGCACAAGCCAGACAAACCTGCAGCTGCCTATAGCCAGTTGTAGACACACCCCTCAGCTACTGTTGACTTAAGGACAGTTACTGCTCCTGAATATGAAGCAGAATTCCTGAATTTAGGTCACTGTAGCCTGAGAACCGAGTACATAGCGATTATTTAGACTTTAGTTTCAATTTTCACCAGCAGACTCTGTTTGTGTCGTAATAATTCTGGAGGATATTCTTTCTTGGCAGGACTGAGCAACCCAAACCTGTCCAAGAGCACTCAGCATCTGGTGTGACCTCCACCTTCTTCTAAAATAGAGACAATCCCTCCTTCTTAATAGAGTAAGTAGCCTGATGCTTAGAATTAAGTATTCGGGAAGAGTAAGACAAAGCTATGCAAAATAAACTTGTATATTTCCTACATTAGTCTGAAGAATTCAGACTCTTACATTTCACCTGCAGGGAGTGTTTTCTGACACAACTCTACTGGCTTGTGAATCTGAGGGGTAAAGGGGCTGTGATGTACACACCAGGGTACGGAAATGGCTTGTAATGCAGTCTGCAACCTTCTTCCTGATGCCCTTCTTTCTAAGAGCACCCAAATCTCATTAAGGAGTGGCCTGTGCTGGGTGAATTGTTTCGGCAGCTCACAGCCAGTTGCCTGGAGTTCTTTATGCTCAGGGCTCCCTCCTTGTCACACAGTAGGAGATGTCCAGGGTTAAAGTGGAGGCACAGTTTGTCAGTCGACTGGCTACTTTCAGCTTTGTGATGGGAAAGAATGTGGCTCCCTAGGCCTCCAAGGCTTTTCTAGCTGAAATACGTTTAGGGCAGCTGAAATGTTTAGGGTAGTCAATGTCAAATTCTCCTTACACATTGCATAAAAATCTCGAACACTTTATGCATGATATAGGTACAATTGCAGGGTGTAGCATCAAAATACAGATGCTTCTGCAGGGCACCTTGTAGTTGCCTTATTTTTAATAGTTTTCATGTAGATGGATTTTTATAGGTTTCACATAAATATTCCTCCCATTAAAACATGAAATGTACACATTAGTAAAGGATATGTAGTGTATTGAATAGGAAATGAGTATTTCACAATTTTGTATCTGTCCCTCCATGAAAGGATAAGAATTAATACATATTCCAAAATCCTGATGAATAGTGCATGTTTCTTAAACAGAGTGGTATAATTAGGGCAGATGCTTTGTCTAAAAGAAAATCTGAGTTTGTGCTTTGATTGTGGATAACTGTTTGTTAAGTTTCATTAAAGTGCAGGTCATTGATGGCCTACTAATCTGTGTCTAGAGGAAGGACGATTTAACAGGATCCATTAAGGTGAAATAAAATATGCATTCTAATCTAATATATAGCATAGAAATGATTAAACATTCTCTGCAAGATGAATGGTAAAATTAACTAAATTAAAAATTTCTTATTCTTAACAGTGTTGCAACTTTATCTGCAAAAGCAGACTGCTAGATATGCTTGAAGGATAAACTGAGGCCTTGTTGTCTGGATTTAAGGATGCTGGAAAATCCTTTAAAATATTTTGCTTTACCAAGGTTTTGAAATACAATTTCAGTTGAATTAATTGTCTTTGCATTACAGAAAGACAAAATTTCACTGATGAAAGGGCCAAAAATGACCTGCAGTGAAGAGATACACTGATCCAGACAACCCTTTTATCATGTTGCCACTGTTGGCAGCAGCATGTTGAGACCGTGCTTTTATTTTGAATTTATTTGAATTAGTGAGGGTCTTGCTCCAATTCATTTAGAAGAAGCTTAATTCCAATATTCTGGTTTATCACTCAAGCAGCAGGGTCTGTAGATGTCTAATCTAGTAATTATCACACTATCCTCCTTGGCCTCTATTAAGAAAACCAGAGCCGCCTTTCAAAAGGGGATGAAGGAAGAAACATTCTTTTTAGTCTGCCTCATCTGAATTTTCCACACTGTAGGGCAAAGGGGAGGGGTGGGGAAGGGGGATGGGAGAGAGAGAAGAAGAGGCAGGAAAAAAGAAAAAAAAGGAAAATATTCTTGTTTTGTTTCTTCATGGTGTGATTGTTCGAGAGTCCTTGATTCTACTTTACAGTATTAAACAGTTTATTTTATAGCATATCATAGCTTTTTAAGAGTAATTCAGTATTCGTACTATTGTGGCAGTGAATAGTCACAAAACATTTTGCAGCTTTCTGGCACCTGCGTGAAGCTGTGACTTATGAATATGCTAATGAGACTGCAAGCAGAACTGGCTTGGGTTCAACACTTGCACACAATTAGCACTCAGGCTACCAGCACTGCTGGGAGGCCGACTACGGAAAGTAATATTTAGATTGACCAATTCAACATTATGTACTTTCTTTAAAATAGACTTTAGTAATAACAACTTAAAGTTATCCTGTGTGAACACAGGGAAACCTTTAATTTTAAATCCTTTTTGCCAGAATTCTGGAAGGTAATTATTCAGTTTAAATACTTAGCATTTCAAAAGTTGATCCTTGTTGCATGTTATGTATTTTAATGGCAGAAAAAAAGAAGCACATATTAATAATTATTGCTCCACTTATTAATGTCTAGACTGCATCTCCTCCATAATATCCATGTGTCTGTTAGCCTTGAATGCTGAAAAACAGCTCCTTGAAGTACATACAGAAAGGTCTTGTATCTAAATCTGGTATTTATGCCTTTATATTAGGAGAAGTACTGTCTACAAGCCACCTGTACGAACTAGGCATCAATATTATGAGCAACTATTCCCACTTACTGCACATCCCTAGAGTTAAAACATTAAAGACATGTCCTTAGACTTAGAAATACGAATATAAATTTAAAAAGTCTAAGTTTCAATGATTTACTGAGACAATATATATTTAGATAATAAACCCCAAAAATTTTCAGAGATGAACACCACTAGATTCTACTTATGCTATTAAATGAGAGCTGAAAACACTACCTGCTATTTTTAGTAACTGACTGATATTAGATACAGACATTTGAAATTAACTCAGTTTACACATCTGACACAACCCTAAGACTCGGGATATTTGTAAATGAATTAATATGTATTATTTTTAAACTTGTGGAAAATCATCAGATGAAAGTCCGTACCTATTTTTAAGTGTGTCAAAAATAATTATTGGTTTGATATGATTTTGATAATGCTACTAGAAGTTAAAAATGAATGTGGCTCTACCTAGGCAATGAGAATTAATACCAAAATATCCTCTAGGTGCTATTTGCTTCTGCAGGCAACTTGTGAATAGGACACAGACACAAATAATTTCTAACAGTTCTTATAATTTTGAGTTCTGCATATCTTTTGCTTTCAAGCAAGCATTTTATCAGGACTGTATGATATATCACACTGAAAGGGCACGCTTATGAGCTTTCTGTTTCACTGAAAATGTATCAGAAAACAGAACTGCTGTATGGAACAGTGTATTACTAGACATGGTGAGAATCCAGGTTAGTGCTTCCACTTTTGATATTTTTCTCCAAATTTAACACAACAGAAATTTTCAGGCTTACATTTCTTAGGCTCTTATGATACACGTTCTTTCTAAAATCTGATTTGCTCTCTTCAGTTCTAGTTACCATATTCCATGGCAGATGGTTTGTTTCCGTGTGTACCTTTGGAAAAAAAGAAAGTAACTTCTAACTAAGTAACTTCTAAATCCTTGGAGATAAACATTACTATGGGGATTAGGACATGGTCATTACAAACAGCTGGAAGTATTCATACTAGAGAAACACAGTTGGCACCTTTCCCATAACGATAACTGTTTATTCACCAGTCTGGCCTCCCCAGTTTTAAACCTGAAAATATGCAGTATGTCTAGAAGGGCAGCACAGTTGGTTTATTTCTTTCAGAACCTGCGAGTCAATGAGCCCTCTCTAAACCCTCTTTTAAGTTGCTGAGTTCCCAGCTCAAATGGGTCTGCCCAACATAGCAGTTGCTTTGTGACAATGGAAGTAAATCTTAGTACTTTGGAATAAGAAAAGCATTTTTGTTCCTGGTCAGTCCACCCTGTTTCAGTAGTTATTATTTTACTATGAAGTGTATGTATAACCCTGACATTTGCAGGAATTCAAATCATAGTCCAAGCAATTTTGTGGACTGGCTAATTTTTTTTTAAGCATGACATGTAGTTTTAATAGCTTCCACTAATACATGATAACGTGAAACATAAATTTTTGATTGTATAGGAAAAATGAGTGGACAGAAGGAATGATATCTTACTTTCCTGCAAAACTTTAAACATATTTTTCCTCAAGGGAAAAAAAAAAAAGATTCCCTTTGGTTTCCATCAGTGTGATGACTGGTAAACTCACGAATATTCTGTCTTCTTTGTCTGTCTGTATTCAGGAGCAGAACTATGTTTTTTAGGAACCGTCTTTAGAAGCACTGTTGTGAGTTTTTCTCTTGAATTGAGAAGTTCGGTATCTTGGTTTGTCAGATCAGTGTTTTTTCTCTCAGATCACTGATGCCACCAGAAGAATAATGTTGAAAATAGTTTTACACCTCATTTATAGTTAACAGTAGTACTACAGAAGCCCATATAACTTCTTGAGCAAATTGTTATTGCAAATATCCTCATACAAAGAGGAGGAGGTGATAGATAACCATAAAAATTACCATCTCAGGACAGACAGCTGTACAGAAGAAGAAAGATGATTTTCATGGTGGTTTCTTGGACTTCTAACTTCAGTATTTTCCTGTGTTTTAATATTCATTATTGCAATGATGTGGAGAGCTGAAAAGTAAATTACACACCTACAAATGTAAGAACAAAGGAGATGAATCAAAGACAGCAGGAGGATTTCTTTCAGCCTTGAATACATCCCTTAGAATAATTATAATCTTGAGATGCGCCAAAGATCTAAGCATTCATCCAGTTCTTCCCTCTCAGATGTATGTTTTTTAGCTGTTGTTGGCTTTTGGGTTTTTTTAATCATAAAGCCAAGTGGGTTTTTCCTCCCCATGTATTCTACTGATAAACAGATGGAAATAAATGATATTAAATGGGGCCTGAAAGGAGGATCCTGTTATCATGGTAGATCCACATGTGCTTCCACGTGTGAAATATATATAGTGAGGCTCTGTCAAGAAAATATTTCAAAGGCTGTCACAAAAGACAAATACTCTGGTTGAGAAAGCTGGCAAAATACTTTTTTCCAAGTGTTCTCACAAATAGGCAAAAGGAAAGGCTTTTCTTCTAGTCAGAGATGAGAAAAAAAAACAAAACTGAGAAACAACGGTACATCTGCTTTCTACAGCCAAGTGAAGGAATGTCAAAATATATCCTAGCTTCTAAAAAAAAGAAAGATGAAGATGAACATTTTATATAACCCTTAGGTTAAGTTTACAGTCTAAAGATGTAGGTCATTGAAGCCTCTCTACTTATCTTTCAAATACTAGCTTGTAAAGAATTCTAAAATCCTTTTGTCATTATTATGTAAGATAAAGTTTTCTTGATGATCTAGTGCTAGGATTCTTCTCTGCCTCTTCTATAAAAAAAACTATATTCCATAAGATTATAAATAACCTTATGGAATCTATATTAAGATTAATATAATCCATTTATAAGTGTAAATATGTAGCAATAATGCCATGCCATCATTTAAATATGCTTTTATAGATGTTGTGCTGTCTGTATGTTCCCAAGGAAAGGTAAAAATGTAGCTAGTTACTATAGTATTAAAACTGGTTAGCAAGGAGTAAATTCCGCCTTACCATTCGCTTGATACAGTCCCTGATTTGTAAAACTTGTACTGGTTGTGTATACTTGCACTTTTACGTTTTAGTTCTATTCTATTACTTGTGCACTGTGCCAGAGGACGTGAAACTAGGCAGGCATATTTTCATGTGTGAATCTAACCCTGAACCCCTGGCTGTCTAAGAGTGTCAAAGGTTACGTAAAATTAAGGAAATAGCCTCCAGTAGGCCGAACAGGTTGTTATGAGAGGATGAAGTTCTCCTTCCCTCAGACTCTCTGTCATTTTGCTGTAGGCAGTGACATTAACTGTGCTTATGATGTCTTCTCACAATACTTACAATAGTAAATTTAAAAACCAAAATTACCTATAATTTAATATATACAGATATTAGAAAAATAATTTTTCCTTTTAATATGATCCAGTGCTCTTTCAAATTTTTGAATTCTGTGATTCTGCAATCATTTTGATATGTTGCAGAAAGTGCCCCTGCAAAGACTGAGGGCAAAATATGTTCTCATACACCTGACTTTAAATACACGTGTCAGGAATTTATTCCTACAATGAAGAGAATCTAGTTTATTTAAGTAATAAATTAGAAACATTGTTTAATATTTCTCATACTTTGTTTCAATGTTTTTGGCAGTAATTGAAAGTAGGGATTTCGACATTATACTGCCTAGATATTTAACATTAATTTGCATTACATGAAAAACACTTTTGTCCTGAACAAATCTGATCAAATAAAGCTAGATTGCAAATGATCCTTAATCAGTTTGGTTTCATGTAGTTCAGCTAGTAAAATTACTCAGCAATAACAGCTGTTAAAGAATGGATAACATCAGAAATTTACGCTGAAGGACTGATGGGCACTACAGTCTCCAATGAAGACAAAAGAGGAACCATTCAAAATCACAGAATCACAGAATGGTAGGGGTTGGAAGGGACCTCTGTGGATCATCTAGTCCAACCCCCCTGCCAAAGCAGGTTCACCTAGAGCAGGTTGCACTGGACCTCGTCCAGGTGGGTTTTGAATAAAGTCCCTGAAGACAGGCCACTACACTACTCTGTCATTGCAAAACCCTGCAGTCTATATGGGAACATGTATGAATATTTCGAAATAGAAGGTAGGAAAATACAATTCTTGCTCACAAACTGTTACTATTGTTGTTGATGGTATCTTAGTTTGATGAAGCAGACTTGTTAGTGATTAGTAGGCAGTATAGTTGCTCCTAGCTTGCAAACTCCTCTAATACTCTCCCAGAAGTCTCTGAATCCTTCCACAATCAAAACATAGACCAAGGTATGCAATGCATACACCCTGTTTCATGCTGTAAAGATATCACATTCTTCATGTTATTATTCACATTGTGAACTGAAAAAACCCCACATGTTATTCCATATAATCACCAGACTCAGTAGAAACCCAGGGCAGAATAGTATGGACAGAGAAATGTATCCTATCTGCCCAGAGGAGTCCAACCCTGAGCAGGATGTATGATCCACTCTTTGTCTCCTGGGCTACAAGATTTAACACTTAATTCTGTTTTGAGCACCATCAAAGTAGCCAGTATGACTGCTGTTTCTGTCTTGCCTAAATCATGGGTAGCCCATGTAGTGAACTGCTGTGAAGGTTTCTTAGCTCTGTAAAGATTATCACTGCTAAAATCATCCTATTTCCTTTTGCTTTTGTAATTATTCTACATGCTGCCAATCTGAGATCACTAATTAAAACTAATAATACTTACGTAGTTACTTTGTCTCAAGATCCAAAAGGGAAATGAAACATTTCTAAATGAAGATAAGACAACTAAGCACTAGATAGTTGTTCGCTCACCGCTCCTTTCCCCTCCCAGGAGGGTGGGGAGAAGAAATGGACAAAAGGGAAAACTCATGGGTTGAGACAAAGATAGTTTAATAAGGCAACTTTCTTTTTTTTGTTGTATTGTTTTTAGTCTGATTGAGGTACAACTGCAAAAAATGCATGAAGCCATTGCTATGTGACAGGAACATTCAAGAATTAATGAACAATGAACTTCAAGCAGGAGTAAACCTAAGATTTTTATGGCTTAGATTCTATAACTGAAAATAAAATGTTATGAATAAGAAATAATGATTGCAAGACCTATGTTGCATGATCACACTTTTTTGTAACAAAAAGAAAAGAACTTTTCTTGAGTTTGCAAACTTGCAGAAGGTGTTCATTAAAGTTACATAAAAACAGCACACTACAGTGTAATACATTTCTATCATTGATGGGAAAACTGAATTTGAAGGGGGCTGCTGATACCAATCTTGTGCAGAGTTAGAATGAATTATTCAAAGAGCAGAAGGTAAGAACAACCTTGCCAGATCCAGCAGCAGGTCAGTCAGGTCAGATCCACCAGAAGTTTCACATATGCAGTAGCAGTAGTGTTAGCACACAAAAGAGTAGAGCAGGTTCAAGCAGATAGCAAATTGGATTGTGACTGTATTTAAATCTCTTAGGGAAACTTTCTTCAAGGATTTCTTTTATAATAATTCTGTAGAACCATGTAAACTTTTAGCACCTAGAAAATTCTTGAAGTAAGACCTTCCAGAACGTAGTTACACATTACACTGCCTGCAGAAATGTTCCCTCTTGTTTCTTCTGAATATACAACCAGATAGTTTTATTTGATGCCTGTTAGTACTTGCATTAGAAGGAACCGTAAAAAAATGCTGACTCACAGCTTCTCCATGCTCTCTGTGTTAAAGACCATTCTTGTAATTCACTACCTTAGTTAGCCTCTTTACAGGTGAGATGTCCCAGCCCATCTATTTGTTCCTTAAGCTAAAGTTTTAGTGTTCCTAATGGTAGCATAGGATGTAAGCATCAGTTTTAGGCTTTTTTGGGGGACTTTCGCAGCTGCTGTCCAGTCTGGGTAACTTTTAGCTACCCAACATTGTTAAGGCACTCAAAGCATAGTTACTTAGGTATGATTTAGAGCCCCCCCCATGTAATAATAATAATAGGCTCTAGAAAACAGTGTTCTGGAAAAATTGACCACATTGCACACACAGCAAGGACATGAATAGCTTTTAAATCCTGGGATCTTGATGTGTGAAACAGCGTGATGTGGATGAACTTCTGTTACGAGCCTATGTGTGTGGGGAAAATTTTCATTGAATATGTATGACATGCAGGTAATGTATCAGAAGACCGTGAGGTGAGAAACTTTTTAAAAAGAGAGAATTTACAGAGCAGGTTGTCTAACACCTATGGCTAATAACTTCACACAGGCCACTGATTTCTGGGAAGCAGACTGTAGCAACTGCCAGGGATATTCTAGGAGGGTCAGAATTGTGCTGTATGCTTCAGAGGCCTCCATGCCAAGAAATGATTTTTTCTTCCCTACCTTCCTCAGTACTGTCTGTCAAACTGCCTTGAGTCAAATCTCCGATGCATGATGAAGGAAACATGGGACTTCACCCACAGCTATAAATGATAAAAATGAGCGAAAGATTGCAGTAAGAGCTTAATTTTGACTTAGTTTACTGTATAGTTAGTACCAAGCAAAGTAAGTATTTGCATCACCAGGGGACATAGAAGCACAATCTGTCAGTAAAATACCATAGATGGACAGACAGCTATATAGACCTCCATCCTAAGTTTGAAAGATAACAATAATTGTGTTTGAAACAGGGAGATTTATAAGTCTTTGAAAGAGAACCTGTTTCAAACACCTTGTCAGTTTCTACTAAAATTACTTTCATATTGTCTCTCAGTCCTAGACTTCCACTTATGCAGTTCATATTCAGCAAACATGTTGATTACTTTGTGGAAATCAACAAGACTTTTACTCATACTAATTAAGTGTGGTTCCATGTGAGCAAAGTAGCCAGACAAGATCTCTTGAGTAGCCAAATATTTTTCTAGCATCAAGATTTCACAGGAGTTGCTTTGCTGGAATGAGCCATGCTACTAGGATACTGCACTAGGGACAAAGTTGTTCAGCTTCAAAATAAACTCAGCCTCTGTGGTAGTGTCCAAAAACTGCAGCATCTTTGTTTGCGCTAAGAGAAGGAAGTGAGTCTCCTTTGGCAGGTGTACAATGAAATTTACGCACAAGCTGGGGAGGGGGAAAGGAGGAAGACTTGAGATAGGAAAGAAATATATTGCTTTACTCCATGTTTAAAAAAAGAATACATACACATATATATACATCCTGATATATATAGATATGTGAATGTGTTTATGCACAAGATGACTTACATATATGTACATGCAGTACTCTGTATTATAAAAAGTACATCTATAAAACACCACACATATAAACACATATAGGTATGTATATATATATCTATGTATATACTGTCTCTCTATGCATACAGGCACTTCTACATATAAAGAATAAAAGAGATGTCTACAAACACAGATTATTTAAGCCGGTTATTTGTCTATTTCAAAAAGACTATCATGTTACAAACAGGCAATCTGTTCCAAGAAGCAGGGCACAATATTGATTCTTTTTTTAACATGATGATTAATTTCAGAGGTAGGAAGTATTTGGTAGTTAAGACACGAAGATGAGTTTAGTAAGATTATGCCTGAATTGTAGTATTTGAAAAGCTTCCAGTCTGATTAATCCAAATGTAGAGTGTGGCAACAACTTACTTCTATGTCAGAGCAAGACCTGTGCAAGCATCATCTGCTATGCTCACATCCTCATTTTGGCAGAAATGAAACACAGGCAAGTTAGCTGGAAAGCGGATGGTGTATATATTTTTCCTATATATTTGATCTCAATGCCTGGGACACCAGAACGTAGTCATGCATTTTATATGTAAGTGTCTGGTTGTGTCAATAACGTATGTGGCTTCAGTTTATTTGTCTGATTTCTCCATCTATATCTTTTGTAGTAAACTAAACAAGAAGTCTACTATAAAAAGGAAATGTATGGACATCTATACAATTCATAACCACTGTCTCTGACACGTGTTGGACCAGCTATCAAGAAGTTGATCTGCAGCCTGGCCAAACAAGGGCTGGCCCTTTTCAGAGGCTAGTGTGAAGCAGGGGCAATACATGACAGTCATCTGGATGTAGCCTCTCTGTTCTGGAGAGTAAGAGAGTTCAGCTAAATGGCCGTGAGCAGTGACATGTGTTTTGCTCTTGTAGTCAAAAAATGAGGCCAGTCTTATTTAATGTAAAAGTACAGACTTTCTAAGACCTAATAAGACAAAGACATACTTGCAAAAAAGCTAAGGTTTTTAATATTGAGTTACCTCAAGAGATAGTTCTAGAGCCAAGAGAATATCAATTATATGTTTCTAGCAATTTCTCTGTAATTTATTATTCTTCAGTCACCTTTGATGTTTGTTATTTTGCTTTTTTCCTGTTCAGCTGGTGCCATTGCCTCCAGACACCTAGTTTTAAGGTCATGCAGTTTACCTTTACGAGTGCTATAAAAGGACCATCCTCATGAATGGTATTTTTCAAGTAATAATTATCATTACAATAAATAAACATTGCTCCTCTTGGTGCTTTGTGTAATATGATAACGTGACTCACTAATTATGAATAATTATTTTCCCATTCATGCAGATGTACATGCTTTGGCTGAGATACCTAGTTTCAGGGCATTATTAGTACTATTTTAAAGCTCTGTAGTTAATTTAACATTACTGAGAAAAACTGAAGGAACCTTTGGGATCGGCTAGAAAAAAGGAAGGAATTTGCTTTAAATAAATATTTATTGGCACATTTTGTCTTAATTTTCTCAGGGTTTCTCCTCCCCGAAATTTAGAACAGTTTATCAGAGTCAGACTCAACAGACGAATTCACAGATAGTTCTGAATGCTAAGGCAACACAGGGTAAGATATCTTGAATACAGATTGCTTGAAGTCAGCATTTTAAAGATATTTTAAATAGAAGCCTTCAAGCAAAGGGTCTGTTTTCTGCAGGTGAGCAACTCCAATTAATTTGACTTAGTGGAGAAAGAGATTTCAAGACAATCTGGGAGTCTTTAAATACGGAGTTGCAGAGAAAGTGGTAGGTGAAGAGCACTTAAATTTAAGCATAGATTTTAAAAATAAGTTTAATAATTTTCCCAAATGAAGAAAACAGCTGTAGAGCTGGGAACAAACTGCTGTTTTGACTCCTAATTGTCTCATTTAACTGTAAACCTTTTGCTAATACTTGTGTATAAACTGGCATAAAATTTGAGTTGTATTTAGCAACTTACGAAGATGGAAAAGTGTCCAGATGTATTGACATTGGCAACTAAATGACTACTGGGATATTAGATACTACATACTTTCTGTTGCTGCTGTTGAAACTTTGTTGAAATGTGAGGGGTAACATGTCCTCTCGAGCGTGCCATTTAGATTTGCCCAGCATATAAACTGAAAGGTTTTCTTCGCAAATAATATGGTAAGTAGATCTGAGGAGATGACTGGGAAAGTTGAAAAAGGTCTGCAGGTTTCACCTCACACCCACATTTCATCCTTCATGCTCTAATCTTCCAAACAGACATCCATTTATGAGACTTTCCTTTTTTAATAGTCTGGCATCCAACTGTAACAGCTAATTCACTCTTACAGTCAAGCATACAGACTATTACTGCCATGAACTAGATGACACAAATTCCACTGGTCACTCTAAATACTCTTTAATATATACAGCTAATTAGTTTTCAGGTTTGCAGTCCTAAAAAATCTATTTTTATAATAATTTTCTTACTTTTCCAAATTTGTTTTCATGCTGTAACATAAAGCACTTTAATAGCAATGTATTGAGGTCTTCTGGCATTTAGATTTTCCTTTATTGTAGCTACTCACCAAACCTCACTTTGAATGTCTTCACTTGTAAGGCACTTGGAAGTGCTTTCATCTTGCCACGTGTGTAATAAAATTTTCTTTTTCCTTTAGCTCTTTACTGAATTCAACCAACTATGAACTTGATAAGGTGAAGCATGAAAAATTCACCAACATCTTTGTTTATTGATCATACAGTCATCTCAGCCTCTGGAAAAAAAAAATCAATATCATTTCTTAGAACATTAATTTCATTCAGACAGCTTATCTCATTTTATATAATTCTGTCTTTGAAGACTGTCAGTAGTATATTGCAAGACCTGTAATATTAAAGGCCTTTGACCTGAATAGAGTTCACCTTTTTTTTAATCACTGATTCCTTACCTTGTGTCAAGTCTATCGCTTCTCCTCTGAGTGCTTATTGATAATGATGAACCATGAAACCTTGGATACAAACATAGCTGGTGTTCCAATTTCATCACCATTATTTTGCTTTTAATAACATACTTGAACTCAACATAATTATCGTCCTCTCTTGATTCTTCTTCATTACTCGTGCCCTCAAAATATCTTTGTTTATGTGGCTTACTTGAGCTGTCTCACATGCAAATATTCCCGTTTAAATAAATAATAATACACACATCATTAAATATTTTTTAATCATTAACAAGTATAACCTTTTTTTTTCTCTAAAAATATATGCACTATATAACATTATTTACATAATTCTTTTCTTCATTGGGTTATTTTTGAGGGAGACATTTCCATCATTCTTTTGAAGAAAACTAATTTTAAAAACACCTGCAGTCTTGAAAGATGCTTCAGTAATGATTTTCAGTTTTTCTTAACATATTTCTAAGGGAAAGGTCTTGCTTTTCTTCTGGAGACCACATAATCTTTATCTGTGGAGTATTAATTTTGGAAAAAGTCTCATCTGATTTTTCACACATTATGATGACATGAGATTTTATACTATTGTTTAATTTCCTTGCCTTGCCTTTCCTTATCAGTAAGACACAGTAAGTATTCATATTTTCAGCAGTAGTTTTTAAACTCACTTCCCCTGTTTCCTTCAAAACATCACACTTGTATTTACTGTTTGAGCACAGAGGTGAATCACAACAGCATATCCTCTGATTAAATTGGAACTAGCATTCTTTCTATCTCAGGTGTACGTTTCATTTACTTTTTCTCTGTATTCTCTGTATCTTTTCTTTACTTCCCTACTGCCTGTTCTCATTCCATTGTCCTGCTGACTATTGGATCACCTCCAACCAGAACTGCTTTTCTAAGTCACATATGAGAACATGCCTACTAGTGTGCTGAATAGATTCCCAGGGAAGGTGTGAGGACAGGAAGGATGCCATGAGCTTTCATCTCTCTTCTGCTCTTCATTATTCCTTATGACCTTATGCTGAGTGAATAACCATTCCAAGCTTTCCAAACTGCATCAGTGATGGCTAGAGAGTTACTCTTTTCAAATACATTCAGGTTTTAAATTGACTATTGCCAAGGAGACTGGACAAGCTGGTGTTTTTTTTAGGAGGAGGAAGAGGGAGTAGTGAAAGAGGGAAGGCATTAAGCCTATGTTAACCCATATAACAATAAAAAATTTTGGTATCAGAGAAAGGATTTTTTCTCACTGTTTCCCACCGTTTCTCAGTGATCTAACTACATTTTATTCCTCTGATATGACTGAGAATAAATCAAACTTTAATTTGGCACCTATACTATATTCTTCTCTGGAGTGGGATTCACCTCATCCATCTTCAGCTTTTTGAAGCTGAAGTCATTCTACCCTGCAAAAATAAGCACTTATGTTCAGAAGAAGAGAATCATCATCTGTTGGTTTCTGATTATTATATTAAAATCCAGCCTTGTCTTTTTACCACAACCTCCTTCCCTCCCTCCTTCCCTTCCTTCCTTCCTGCCTTCCTGCCTTCCTGCGTTCCTTCCTGCCTGCCTTCCTTCCTGTCTTCCTTCCTGCCTGCCTGCCTTCCTGCCTGCCTGCCTGCCTCCATTCCTTCCTTCCTTCCTTCCTCCCTCCCTCCCTCCCTTCCTTCCTTCCTTCCTTCCTTCTTTCCTTCCTTCCTTCCTTCCTTCCTTCCTTCCTTCCTTCCTTCC
>Ga0065711_1029882_pt1 | contig 34510 bp, 12 predicted proteins | sample Hoacrofraction12_FD_59098 | JGI IMG/M metagenome (GOLD analysis project Ga0065711, IMG submission 59098) | Hoatzin crop microbial communities from Cojedes, Venezuela - Epithelial fraction 12 v2 (version 2) | ecosystem: Host-associated > Birds > Digestive system > Esophagus > Crop | place... | reverse complement strand
AAAAAAAAAAAAAAAAAAAAAAAAAACAGAAAACATTTGATATACAAAATAAGCTGATGGTAACACAATGCCAAAAATAGCTTATTATGTTAAGTGCAAGGGAGAAAAGCCTTGATATAAACCTTGATTGCAACAACATTTCAATTTATCAGTTTAAATACGCTACTTGCATTAGAATATTTCTTGAGATACATCTCTTACTCTCTAAGGTGACTTTTTAAAAAAATTATATGTATCCAGTTGTTACACTTGACAATAGTCTCATGAAGCATTCAAAGAGTATAACTTGATAATACACACTGTAGATATGAGTGGTTAATGTCTGTACGATTTCTTCTTTCAAGGATTTATAACATTCTGTTGAGTACTAGCCTCAAACAGGTGACCAGCCACCTGATAAAGTATAATACCCTCTAGCCCTTCCCCAAAGTCCCACAGTCTACGTGTCCAATGCTCACTGGATCCAGATGGTGTTGCCTCTTTCTGGTCTGCGAGACTCCACTGTCAGTTCTCCAAAAGTGGAGAAAAACTGCTCCATTTCCTTCTGCAACATATCATTCCTCTTCTCTGCATCCTGCTTGGCACGTTCTGCATTACGCATTTTGATTTCTACCATTGTGAACTTCTTTCGTTCTTGATCCAGTTCTTCATGCAAGGCCATCATTTCTGTCTCCAGGGTGAGATTTCTCTGCTCCAAGCTGTGAAAATTAAATAAAAGCAGACAGCTCCTAAGCAGCACTCCTCACTCGAGCAGAAATGCACACCACCAATAAATTCATACACCTCTTTTCATTTACAAAGCTTAGACTGAATTTTTGAGATGTGTGTCTACAAACCATGGCTTCATCAATGAACCATTCTCACAGAGCAATCTCTTTGGTAGCTCATTTAGAAAATGCCTAATAACAGCCACTGGGGAGGTGCACAGTAGCAAACAGCTCCATCTAGTTCTCCAGGAACAGGTTAAGTATTCCTTTTACTTCTGGAATCGTTGACACCAAGCTCCTGCTGTAGTTGCACTAATGTCACTTAGAAGGTCAGCATAATGCCCTGAAAGTCTTTGTTTCACTGCTAGTGTCCTTTCTTCAGCCGATTTATCTGCTCTATCTATTTGAAAATATGGTTTGACAATTTAAAAAAACCTGCAATCAACATGTTTTTTGTCTAAAATCCTGACCCTGTTTCAGATCTAGCTTTCCAATGGAAAGCATTAGAAATCCTAGTGGTACTAAACACACAGTCATCATGCACATTAAACATTACAAGAAGTGCTCTACTACGCTGCATACTATGCTGAAAATAGTGATGTGGGTGAAAGACTGCAATATTCTGTACACTACACTTTCACTGGCAGCTGCTGTTGCCAGTAGCTCTTGCATGTTGTGATCCGGCTGTGACTTGCAGTGCCAGAGGTACCAACGCAAAGGGTTGCTGTGCAACATTGGTGAGAACAGAAGTCCTGAACAGCTTTACTGAAGAACACTTATGACAAAGAGAGCACATTCAGCTCTGCACGGCCATGTGTAGTAGTTAATGCTAAGCCCAGACGTTGAGACTATTCACTGATCATTATGGCCATCCACTCTAGCAACCTCATTGCTTGTGAGCAGAGTCTGCACTATCTCTAGACAAAGACTGGGCTCTCCCTTGCCTTCTTTAACAGGTTGGAGCTGTGAAGAAAAGACTCAGGCAAAACAGCAGTGCAGAGATAGGACTGTGAAGAGAGGTAACTCCCAGATGCAGTACTGTCTCAAAGGAACAAGGACTCTGGAAAGGAGTTCCAGCAGTCTCCCAGTCCCAAAAACTGCAGGTGAATAAACCACAGCACTAAAAGGTGATGCCAATTTGCCCTTCGTGGGCTCTGGAGAACAAGCATCAACTAATGAAAACATTATGAGAGCCTACTGATTTTATTAATTAGATTCTATAGAAACTCACAAGGTCTGGCTTTATTTTTGACGCCAATAGGATAGCTTGTCACAACCATGGCAAGCAATTGCTCTGAAACAAACTCATCTGGATCATGATATCACAAAAGCAATGTCAGATTATGTCAACGCTGAAAGATGGGTAACTCAGCTGCAAGCACCCAGTGACTGCAGCTAGTGCAGATTGCTAGCAAGTCACAAGAGGGAAAATTTCTTGGATTTACTCTGCAAAAGGCAGTCAGGTAGTAGAGCCAAACCATCTTACCTTTTTATCCTTGTTTCATACTCTAGTTTTTGCTTGGCCATCTCCTGCTTCAAGCTGGACACCAGGCTGTGTAAAGCCCTGTGATTGTTAGTACTGTTGGCCACAAATGTTTCACTGTTATCGCTGCTGCTGGTGGCTCGACTGCTGTGGCCCCCCCCACTCCTCCTGTCACTTTTGTTCTCATAGTCACCCAGGTTAGAGAGGTCTTCATGTGGTGGTCCATCCAGCACAGAGTCTTCAAAGTTACCCCCATAAAAGTCCTGCTCAGGGCAAGTAGTGGTGGATGAACGACAGGAGTTGGAGTGCTCCGGGAGGGATATTTCACAAGAAGATGTTGACCAGGTGGCGCTGTCCACACTCTGTTTGTCATCAGAGTTCACCACAGAGAACTGCTGGTGGACATTGTCATAGGTGGAAAGCCTGTTGTTCTGGCCTGACTCACTCACTGATTCCTTCTGCTTGTTGTCCCTTACAGTGACGTAGCCATTGGGCATCCAGCCCGGGGTCCAGCCGTTGAGGGTGTTGCTGTGCCCATCTGTGCTAGAAACACCCATCCGCACACCTCCGTTTTGCACGCTGTGTGTGCCCATCTTAGTCACCGGTCCTTTCAAGGATGATGTTTTCCTGGTTTGCAGGGTACAGTTTGGTAAGGTCTGGCTCTTCTCAGGGCCCTCCGCAGAGCTGCTGAAGGACCCATTGGTGACTATGCCACTGCCTTTATTAAAAGCAGGATTTTTTTTCACCATGAGTGGTGGACTTCTGGTCGCATCGAGTTTCTGGATGCTGTTCCTGGGACTATTTGTCTTGCTGCCTGGCAGAGCAGTCGGAGACTCAGTGTCCATGCTTCCTCTTTGGGGAGACTCAGTTTTGTCCCAAGAGCAGCGCCTCACTGCCGTCTCCTTGGTGTTGTTATTCTCTTTGTTTTGTAGCTGCCCCACAGTCGCTTTCTTTGGCATTTCGTTGTTGTTGTCGCATACCTCAGGTCCCATCTCAGGGTCTACATCCTTGGGAAATAGCTCTTCATGTTTGCTAATCATCACTGACATGAGCTGCTGGACTACTACTGTGCCTGAAAGGAGACACCAAGCACATGGTCATTAATGGCCTGTGTTCTTTAGGGCATAAACACACTTCGTCCATCAGATTCCATAAACACTTAGTAAACATTCAGTTTATACAAACAGTTATGCAACGCATCCATCTGTGTAACACTCTGAATGTTTAACACACCTGAAGTGCTTCTGGCTACCAGGCCAGATCAGCAGCACCTCTTCCTTCCATCAAACCAAGCCAGCAGGTCTCACAGACCCCCTAAGAACAGGAACTTTTGCGAAGAAGCTACTACTGTGACAGAAATCTTCCCAGAAAGAACACAGAAGGAGATAATGAGTAGCAACGTATAACATCATTGTAAGTAATGTATTTCAACTCAGTGTGGCAATCATTTTTAAAACACTGCACTTGTATTTAGTAGTTTAATAGAAAGGGACAGGCAAAGGATTTGCACTGCTGCACAACATATGTTTTGGTCTTTTGGAGCAAAACAGGGCAGTAAATGACAGAATTTCATGTGAAGCCTTTTACCACTCCATGATAAGACTGCATTCAACCAGAAAACCAGGTGGACGCCTGCTCTTGCAAACCCTTTTGAGTCAAATGCATGATCAAACCATTCTCTATGACAATAAGAATCCAGACATTAAAGTGAAGGTGATGATTAAAAACTCTTTCCACATTAGAAGGTTTTCTGGCTTGTCTGAGCTACTGTTCAGACAGCTAACCCTGGGTATTCACTACTTTCACACATGATTTGGAAACACCATGTTTCTGTTCACAACAACACAGTTGTGCTGAGAATTAAACCGAAGAAGGAGGAAACATAAGACCAAGGAAAAACAAATAAATGAACAAAGTATATGGGGAATTTTCGTGAAGAGAAAAAGCACCAAACTCACAGAAAAGGAGTAAATTCCACACACTCATTTATAAACTACGAACATTTCACTTTTGTGTTTTGGTAAAATTTTCAGTGCAGGGTCTGTGTACAGCCCTAATTTCTGGGAAATTTAAGTAAATCCTACATATTAAGAAAAAAGTGTTTGGAGGGAGAAAAGGTATCATGTACTGTATGGAGAATTAAAGTCACAAAGATTAAGCCTAGGAGGAAATTATAGGAGGAGATTATCATGGCCATATTTTTGTCTTAATCACAGCAAAATGCTACAGCTGGACACTGCTGTAAATAACAGAATGCAGCTGACAATTTGATCACTGTTGTGCAAGAAGGCATGTAACATACCACTGCCTTGTGCGGGATTCTGCATAGGTCACTGCAGTATGAACCTGTACTAACTTTTTCTCATCCTTAAGAACTGCAGGTGAAATATTAACTGCACTCCAACCACACGTGCTGAATAAGAATATGCCATATTTGCAGCAAGTTTTGAGAGAAAAAGTACATTTTCAGTGAAGCTGCCAGGGCAGCGCAACCTCATGCAAAGTCTGTTTGCAATGCTCACATTTCAGTCACTTTTACAGTAACTATCGAGATTTAACCCCGAAGTTCATTCAGGTTGAAGAATTCTGTGTCTATTACAACAAATATATGGAATTTACTGCACATACTACATGGACTGGTATGTACTCTTAATAAAACTAAAGACATTCCTTTTTTCTATTACAAGTTATGTACAGTAAGCTCACCCTCCATGATAGTCAGAGGATCTTCCACTTTGGGGCGAAGGATGTTGGGGCCAAAAACGGTAGCCAGATTTTGCACACTCATTTTGTTTACACCTGAATAGGACTGGACTTCATCAAGGAATCTGTGGAAAAGAAAGAGGCCTTTAAGGAACATGTAAAAAGGAAAATTAAAAAAAAAAAAAAAATCAAAGCACATGATGGTTTCTTAACATAGTTCAGGTATTCCATTCCAAATCCTCATGGAACCTCTTGAAAGCTCAAGGCTATTCTCCCTCAACTTCAAAATAATACATTCATAACAAAATTTAAATCTCAATCTGGACTGACTACAAGATAACTCTGTTGAAGACGGTAACTTTCTCCAGCATAATTAATCAACTACTTGGCTCATGTGGACAAGTTGACCATGAGGCAGCAGTGTGCCCTTTTGTCAAGAAGGCCAATGGTATCCTGGGGTGCATTAAGAGGAGTGTGGCCAGGCCAGCAGGTCGAGGGAGGTTCTTCTCCCTTTCTACTCTGCCCTAGTGAGGCCCCATCTGGAGTACTGAGAGGGGATATTATAAATGCCTATAAATACCTTAAGAGTGGGTGTCAAGAGGATGGGGCCAGACTCTTTTCAGTGGTGCCCTGCAACAGGACAAGGGGCAATGGGCACAAACTGAAGCATAGGAAGTTCCAGCTGAACATGAAGAAGCACTTCTTTACTTTGAGGGTGACGGAGCACTGGAACAGGCTGCCCAGAGACGTTGTGGATTCTCCTTCTCTAGAGAGAAGTATATCTGCCTGGATATAGTCCTGTGCAACCTGCTCTAGGTGACCCTGCTTTAGCAGGGGGGTTGGACTAGATGATCTCCAGAGGTCCCTTCCAACCCCTACCATTCTGTGATTCTGTGTGGTTCATAAAATAGCTTTAAAATGAAAACTATCAATTAAAAAAAAGTTCATATTCCTTAAAAAATGTTTTTTATGGTAGGAACTTTCTGTAAGTTCACAAATTGCAACTAAGACATGGTTTTTGTGATCTTAGCTGTATCCACAAAACTATTCTATGTACTACAAGATATACACAGTTTTCAAGGATACCACACTTCAGGAGTGCACAGCCAAGGCCAATAACTGCAGTTAGAAATGGGAAAACCAGGGTCGTATAAAGAGGACAGAATATATTCACTTCTACCTTCTTGCGTTTCTTGTTTAGTGCAGCCTGCTTATGAAAGTCATAACTGTGGACCTTGATAGAGCAAATTAGTAATTAGTCATGCAGTAAACCTGTAATTTTAGTGCATTCACGTAAGTTCACCAGCCCTCTGGGAGTAACGCTTTTCCCTCAGGACACATACACAGACAGGTTTGTCTGTCACCTCACAATTATATGTACCACTGTGATATTCTTGCAAGAGCACTTACCTACAGATGTATTTCAGCAGATTATAATTGACAGCTGGCAGGCTCTTCACTTGCTTCACCAGTTCTTTCAGGCCCTTTAAGTGGTTTCAGGGAAAAAAAAAGAATGCAGAGGCACAGTTTCTTAGTATTTTACCAGAGATTCAAAAAAAATCTCAGCAATTCCAATTACAAGACAATAAACACATCACTGACGCTGCTGCGTTAAATGCTATGTACAGGTTACCATCAGGAATAGCTTGTAGAACCCATTTTGTCTGGGGAAAGCTATATTTGGCTAACAAGGATTAGCTCTGGATAAAATTAAATAAGTAAATAAATAAGTTGGTTTCATTCTGTGTTGGTTTCATTCTGTCTTTCCCTGCTCTTTGGACCAGCAGCTCCGCTCCTCCTCCAGCTGATAACAAGGCTGAGGCTTCAGGAACAGTTCTGGTTTGAACTAGTTGGCATTTTCATATGAGAAACTATGTGGGTATTTTACCCAGTTCTGGTCCATACTAGATGCAGACCAATAAACCATACTTTCAGTTTGTGACCACTCTGAGAATGGGACTATCACACACTAATTTCTGTGCCCTGTGGAAACAGACCCTGGCTACACTCCTTGCCAACCAGTGCCTTTAGGCTCTTTTTCAGTATGGGGCTTTGGTACTTTGCCAGCATCAGTGGGGTTTTGATTACAATATGTTACTAAAACAAATGCTAATCAAGATGGGTGGACCATGATAGAGCACAAGTTTGCTGGCTGTGGGCTAAGAAAGGAAACAAGATGCACAGCTCTCTCCCTTAACAATGACTGCCCTTTTAACTTCTGCATGGAGAAAGACCAACTGAAAATGTAGTCAGGCAGCCTTATAGCTGGCCTACTAAGCCACCATAAAGAGGATTTAAGTGGCTGTAGTATTGATTTTTCACAAAACTGCCAGCACCAAAAGGTCGCTGTAATTTGAATCTTGCTTTAAAAATTAATTTAATAAAGTGCTTCATGGCATAGTTGAGAGGAAATACATAAATACACTCTGGAGTAAGCCAGTATAAAATGACTAAAAATTTAATCTGAAAATGAGTGTCACTGCAAGTATAAACTGCATGACGACTAACCACGGAGATGTCAGGTGGCTTTATATTGGAGCTATCAATGGTTAGAGACATACACAACATGCACAAGCAAATAGCTGGAACTTCAGCTCTGAGGATCCCCTGCCAAAGAGCAGCTCAATTTAAACCAGCTGAACAGCCCACTCCCACCTTTTGCAAGCAGCTGACAGAAATTTGTACCTTGCAGCAAGCTGTAAAGGACAGTGAAGAAACCCCTCTGATTTCAGTGGGTGTAAGAGATTATGACCATAGAAGACAGTTTGCCACAGATGTTTCTTGCCCCCCATTCCATTGGACAGGAACTACCACCTCTGCTGTTGATAGTCACCAACTGAAGGCTCAGAAATGAGGCAGTCTCTCAGTTAGAAAAACAGAGGCTCCTACTCAATTAATTAGAAGATAAGGTAGGAGGGGTTCCAGTTCTAGCAGGATTTGAAATGTCAAAAAGGAATTAAATAGAAATAACCATCTTAGACAGTTAGAGGAGTAGATTGAAATCAACAGAATGAGACTATTTGTACATACTTTGAAAAGAAAATATCAGGGATGACCTCATTGCCACTAAGCACACAGAACAAAGTGAAAACAAGCACTTAGTTTCTCATGTCTTCAGACTAATATATAGTAGGCCCATGCCACTGCAGGGCACATATTAACAGTCAGAACACTTATTTTGTTCATCTGTGTTATGCTGTTTTAAAAGCCTGGAAGGTGGCCTGCTTCCGGTGGCCTGCTTCCAGTGGCCTGCTTCCATCTTTCTGAGGCCTTCTGGTTCAAATGATAGGCAATAAATAGAGTCAGTCCACTGGCCTTCAATCAAAGCCAGTAAAATTTGGCATCCTGACACTTAGGAGAAAATGATCCCTGACTTAATGGCAGGAGTTGGACAGCAGCTACTAAGACCCTTCCTTTTACAGTGCAGAATGATAAACCCCCAAAACATAAGTCTCTTGCATGCAAAATGGAAGCTATTGACCACAATGATGTTTACCTGAACTGCATTCAGTGACATGCAATAAATACAGCTACGGTTATACTGTGCACCTTTATCTAGACTTCCAAATGACCTAGGTGGCAACAATTTTCACACAAAAACAGCCTCGATTAATAGATGCATAGCTTAAATTAGGATAGGTAATCACCAGCTTCTCTCCTTCTCAAAATCAGAACATGCTAGCCTTTTATTTCATCTTATTCAACTTGCCAACTCACCATTTCTTCCTCCTTGCTAAGCATTTTGGCACAGGAAAGAAAATCTTCGTATTTTGCATATGGTATGACAGGTTCTGGGAGTTCCCTTAGGTACAGCTTAAGCAGTGATGCCACTGTGTGCACATCCGTATTGCTGTTGGGTTGGAACACAAGAAGTCGTTACTATGAATCAGGGTAATACTGTGAGACTGACAGGCTAAAAACTGCACCTTGACTTTTCAACTGTCACCCCAGATTTTACTCATCAACAGTATATACATTTATAGATTATATCTGTAACCTGTTTTTTGTTTGTTTTTTTTTCCTATAAAGAACTTAAAGATACATGCAAGCAAGAGTCTGTCAACTCTGCTGATTTATTACTATAAACGATTACACATAAGGCTCTATTTGCAGGCACAGCTATTGAGAAGATCCTGGCCCTCACTGACAGGCATCTCACATCAGGCATGCAAAATCCGTTGTAACGGATGCTTTTCATTTTTACCTGAGCCAGATACCAGGCATTATATTTACACAGTGGGGATTATTCGCCTACCAGGGATGGCCCCAGCTCCCAAAACATGCACAGCATGTCTCAATTCCACTGTTATCACCATCTCCTCTGATATTAGTATTGAGTAAGCAAGTTTTAAAGGAGACCATAGATACCACAGATGTTTAGTTGAAACTTCCCCATTGGAATTATAGTTCTTTCGCTGGCATGCATCTTTTTCCTATGGGGTCCCACAAAATGACTACTGTGCCTTTTAGCTGTACCGTTGCTCTGAAAACCTGGATATACTTTACACACAGAACTGTAAATCCATGGGAAATTAGTTTTAGTTCTGTCCTGTACTGAGTAAGCTAAGGCACTGCAAGTTACCAAACTTAGAAAATGTCTAAGTGCTAGAACAACAGGTAACATTACAGGATTGACAGTCAAAGACCTGGTGTGACATGCTTTTCATAATTACATTTGCACAAACTTCAGATATTTTTGGATACAGCTAGTAGGAGCCTAGGCTGTTTATCAGGCATATTAAAAAGTAAGAAGATGGGGAGAAAGATCAAAAATCACAGGTTCAGAGTATGTCACAAAACCTGCTTAAATCTTTCTATGGTGTGTAAAGTTACATTGTGGTAACTTAGTAGTACTTGTCTGAAAAGAAATAAATAGAAATAGATAAAAACTACAAGTCAGCATGAAGAAATCTCTCTTGTGTTACTTCCCACTCCATCTTTGGGCTGAGCTACTCAGGCACTTATTCAAATCCTTACTGGAATGTTCTACATGCTTTCCTTGGTTCACATAAAGAGTTGTACTGCAAGCTGATCTTTCTCCCTCTAAATTCTGAAAAATCAACCCCCCAGATATTAAATTATGCTAATTTAATTCATAAGAAACAGAAAATGCACATTTCTGCAGCGTGGATTGTTGTGTACTTTCTTTTTCTTTGAAGACTTCACACTTGGAATATTTTTTAAACTCACAGTCTCTCAAAGGGAACCACTGGTATTTGACACACTCAAGTTTTGCTACAGGTATGTTAATCACCATTTTGGAACGATCTGTTAAAACAATGATGGCTTTTACTAAGTTAAATCTTAACACAAATGATGGGAACAACCTTAGGTTAATGTGGTATGGTGTGAGCAATCCAAGTCCAAATAGAACACGAGAAATGATAAAGCATTTTATATATTTAAATGTTAGCCACCACCACCCTCCTAGAAATCAATTCCCAGAAAACATTGTTATTTCAATCATGAATAATTCCCAGCCAAAATTCCAAAACACATTTTGTAGAGAAACTCTATAAACAAAGCACTAATGCAAATCCGCATTTTTAAGGAAGGTTTAAATTCTAATCCCTTGATTGCAACCCTCTACTTGTGGACTGGCTTGGATCCAAAATGGGAATCCTGTACTTACCCCACCCTGCTCCTCGGATGCACATATAACATACGCAAGGAACACAAAACTAGGCATAGTTGTACTATTTTATGAGATTTCAAATGCTAGCTCACATTTGACCTCTAACCTTTGTCTTCTACCTATCGCCCAATCAAGATGCAAACTAAGTGAACTGCAGTTCTTCAAATCCTGGCCAATAAAACTCTTCACAGACCGCACAACCTGAGGGCTTAAAACCCAGACACCAATAATCTCCCAGGTAGTTGCTTACATGTCTTGTTGCTTTTGGTGCCCACAAGCAAATTGTACAGAGAGATTGTCAGTTTCCTAAGTTGTTGGTACATCAGGAAAGCAAAAAGCAAATACAGAGGGAAAGACTTTTGCTAGTCAGACTCTGAAGCGCAGCAGTAGCCACTGAGAGCATATTTGAACAGGCAGCCTTAGGACACTGCCCAACATTGCAGCATGAAAGGGAGCACAGTTTCCCGGTTTCAAGCAGGGAGTCAATAAACTGAGTGACAGATGCTCTCTATTAACCCCCACCCTCCCACCAGAGAAAGGGAAAAGGAGGAAAAAGGAGAGACTTACAAATTGAATATAAAAAGTTTTTGCTAATAACACTAATAATACTAATAGTATTAATAATAAGAGAAACAAAACAAAATGTACAAAACCGGTACTGAGTTTCCCGGAACTGGGTGCCCGGTGCTGGTGTCCCACTAGCAGCTGCCGGGCAGCACCAGGAAGTCCCAGACTGGACTCCACAGTGGGCAGGAACTGGACTCAGGGATGCACGGCTCGGAATCTGGATCAGGATCACAGGTAGAACAACAAGCAGGGTCCTCTTCGGAAGCCGGCCATGGATGAAGAGAGTGAGACCCTTGTGATCCCCCAGCTTTAAACTGAGTATGACGTGCATGGCATGGAATACCGCGTTGGTCCATATTGGGTCACCTGTCCTGTCTGCCCCTCCCTTCAAGTGCAACCCCTTCCGCCTCCTCACTTGTGTGACCTAAGAGGTCTATTGGTGACCTTGGCTGCTACAGGGGCCATTTTCTGCATTCCTTTCCTACCGTTAGCTCAGTGTAACCATAAACATCAGGTGTTACCAGCTTTGGAGCGGACAGTGGCTGTAAAATACGCAGCCAGCTTCAGAAAAATGCAGTTACTTAGAAGAACTTGCTGTAAGGAAGATTCACTACAAGAGAATCGGTTCTGTTTTAACCAAAACAACAGGCCATCAATCCGCAGAGAATTTAACTCTGATTGCTCAGCACTGATGGTCTTTCTGAAGATTTAATTGTTACTGTTTTTATTATTTCAAAAGGGAAACTCCCCAGGCCTTGTTGAAGCACCGAACCACATTTTTCCAGAGGCTATTTGCATAGAACTAGAGAGGCTTTTCCAAAATACAAGATTCAAACAAGATTGAAACAGGCTGAGCAAGAGAAATTACTGAAGAACAATTAAAAGTTAGTATACAGGTCTCCCAGTGAGGGGATTAGGCAGTATTATTTTCCCTTCTTTGTACTGCCAGGATTCTGCTTCATGTAGTACATAAGAATAATATTACACCAGTCCCCTGGTGCAAAGTGGAATACCCGTTCCTTGAAGGCACAGCAGTTGGAGGGCAAAAAAGCTGAAGAAGGGGACAAAAGCCCTGAAAACTGATGCAATTTATAAACATTCTCCTTTCAATGTGAAGTACTGATAGACTATCACTGAGAAGGGTTAGCTGAGTGACGCAGTCGCTTTTTTTTTCTTTTTAAACTTGCTTCTGGTGATCGAATGCTAAGGCAATACCACAGACTGCCATAAAATGGTGGGATTGCAAAACAAGGTTTTGGAAAATTTTTGTGGTTTTTTTTTTTTCCCCCTAAACTGTACTAGAACACCGTTTAGGACTTAATCTATCTGTACAGAAATTACCATGCAGATTTTGGCAGCATAAACAAACATACATACACACATATACTGTCTGCAAAGTTCTTTAAAAACTGGACTTTAAAATTCTGTTCAGCAATAGCTAGACAAAAGCTAGAAATGTTCTTCTTTCAGTATAAATATTGTATAAAAACATGTCAATATTTTTATAATAATGTAACTGAAAGAGTGTTTCATATAATCTGAGACCTGTTTAGACCTTGCAGTCTAGTATTACCTTTTTCACTTTTTGTTTTAAAATACAGAGGAAAACTTAAAAATGGCAGACTTCAGTTTTAATCCATCTATATTTTAGGTGTTTCAATCCACAAATAGCATTAAGCACATTTCAGCCACAGAGGACAGCTGTAAGCTTCAAAGGACTCCTGAACTGCAATCTCTCTTGAGGATCGGGAGCATTTATGCCCCTTTCTGGTCTGCAGTGTTCTATCCACAGACCAAGTCAGCCAATAGCATTTATATAGCTGCCTTGAGGGCATCTGTACAGTTTGTAAAATGTGGAACTTCCCAGGCCCTGTAGAGGACCTTTTCCACCTTGACTTTTTCCAGCTGCAACTGATCGGTTAAGACAGGCCAGCATCTCTCCCTTCAAACCTGGCCCTACTTATATTCTAGGGCCATTACAGCTACAAAAACTTAATGATTATACCTATCTTGGTATTTCTTGTGCTGACAGTGTAATATCAAAGTGTTCCATGATTACACATTTATAATTAACATGATTAAGAGTATTCCTTAACAAGTATTAAGATTGAGTATGCCAATTCCAGCAGAAAATCCTCTGTTATCTGAATTGGAACAACCCTCATTAATTGAGGAGGGCTTCTCTAAGTGCACAATGAATAAATTACAAGCTTGAAACAGGAAAGACAACGCATGACACAGAAATTTGAATGCAACACAAATAGCATCAGCAAGCTAAGAAACAGTCTATTTCAGCATGTTGTGCTGGAAAGTCTGAGAAAGACTACTTATCTCACTAAAACATTAATACTGCTTTACTGTTGTTATGTTTCCAAAGGAGTGTCCCCCACTGCACCACTGTCCATGCAAAGCATTACAAATGCATATGCACCACAGCCTCTCCTTAGTCATCAGACTACACATATTCAAAGCCCCATTCATCTGAACTTTGTCATTAATATCCCTCATGGCATTGCTGTTTTGACTGCACTTTTCTTTGTGATACCACAGACACTGTGGAAGTGTCTGTCAGACCGATTTCACTGCCTGGAGTTTTTCACCCTCTCTACCATAAACAAAAATTACTGAAGCCCAGCAGGTCACCAGAAATCCATGCATAACCCTCACGCTCAGACAAGCAGACAGTGTGTTCAGAGAGCTGGAGTCAGCACTTCAGAGCACAAAGCCAACAAGCTCCTCATAAACTCCGAGAGAGGAAATATTAACAGGGCAAGGTCACATTATTGAAAGATTAATGCTGTGCCAAAAATAGCTCTAGATCATGATGACACATAAACAGTTTGCATAAAGAACAAAAGTAGGGAACACCAAGTTGTGAGGCTATAATTAAATTTAGGAGTTCTAGTAATAAAACAAAGGAGAATAGTTCCAACAGTTTGTGTACCAAGTACATTCCCAGAATTTCTAGAATTACAGCTCCATCATTTCAGATGTGTCACAGATCACAATCCTGGAAACAGACAGTCTCCTCACCAACATATCCTGTACCCACCACCACATTTGCTGACTGTCTCCCTGCTTAGCTGCATTCAGGTCTGTAGAGCAGCTCTCGGACCACTATAGGTGCTTTCCTGACACGGGAGGATGAGTTCCTAACTGGCTGCCTGGTGCGTACCTTTGCTGCCAGTCAGCAAACAGCGTAAGTGAGATGCTAGAGCCCATGATAAAGCAGTGATGAAACACTGAGTAAGCAACGTCAAGGGAATATTACAATGTGCATAACCACGTGCAGAGAGAATCAGAGCATTGTTACTGCTGAGAAGCCAGTATCCAGAGGGAGAGCAAAGCCTGTGTTCAGTGATGTTAACAGTCGTTTGACTGATTTTGGGAGTCAGGCTTTGGTCCAGAAATTCAAAGCTCAGATCAAACTCATGACGTAACTGGTTAAATGTCCTATGTGATTTTGGTTCCCCTGTGTAGATATCTTCAAAGCATAACTCTCTATATCATTTGCCTATATAATGCATGTTTAGCACAAGCAGTACTGTGCCTAATCTAAGTACCAGCTGAAATTTTGCCTACAGCTTGTGAAACATATAAGAAAGCATTTACCATTTTAAGCCCTCAGCTGTTGGTCCTCCTCTCCTTACTGCCACAAAAGCCTGGCTCCGCTTTAAGTTAATACTGATCTCAATTCTTATTTTTCTGTTTAGACAGAGAAAAAAAACAAAGACATCTTCTGCTCCTTTGTCCTTGTGCTCACGATTTTTACAATCCACACTGCCTTCCAGGGACCCATTCGGGGGTAAGCACCACAAAGAATACTGCTGATTGATAGACTCTATTTCCAAGTTAGATGTTCACTTCAGTAATTATAACAGCAGCCAATTCGTTCAGGTTAGAGTGGTGCTTTAAAAGCAGCATGAAGACAGGAATTTAGGACAGACAAATGAAAAGACAAATTCTATGGAAGGACATTAAAAATTACTTAGAAAAATACAGATCCTTAAAGAGAGACACAAGTGCTTCCAGGTAAGGTGGGCAGAGGCCTAGGAAACAGATGCGTTCCTATCAGGAAAAAATTCAGCCAGCTCCAGTAAATACACTGCTAAATTATTTTATCATTTGTTACGTTGTTCAGAAGGGCTGTTAAGTTTCTACAAGATTCTGCAGGGATTGCAAGTATATATAAAACATGGAAAAATACCACAAATAAACTACCTGTTTTTGTTTACTGGAAGAGAAAGCCACAAATCTTGCAACCCTAAGTAAGGGTGCTTTAAAAAACATACTCTCAGACCTTCCACATAGTAACAAAATGTCATCCTTTCTTAAAGGTAACCATAGCCATCAAAGAAGTCATTTGTCATTGACAAGCGAAATACATGGCTGCCTTTTTTTTTTTTTAATCACAGCTGACAGACCAACTCCATTTCTGAAACTCAAATTCATGCGAAGAAACTGCAAATGTTCGTTCACTGCCAATAGCTAAAATCACACTCTCCAACAGCAGGACACCAATTAAACTGATTCAATGACCCTTGTTGCATCATGCTACAAATGTGTCTCCTAACATGTATTTAATTGCTAGACTAGGTCTTTAAGTTGTGCCATGCACAGACGTTATTTCTGCTAGCTGGTTAGAAAGCGGGCTGGAATTAGAAAGGATGTGGAAGTGGGTCCAGAGGCATAACTGATGAGCAGATTGTGAGGATCAGGGAAGGAAGCCTGGAATAGGCAGAAATGAACAGGAATTTTCAAAGGCCTTAAGGCCATTTGTGTTTGGCAGGAACCAGGTTTCTAGTAAAAACTTCACATAAAAATGTTTTGTTTAGAGATTACTGCACTTTCCCACTAGGAAGAGAATAAAGTCTCTGCCTTGTGGGGAACTATATGCTTCTAAACAAAGAAATTCTTATGTACAGGCTTGTATTTGGAAAATAAAAGAACAATTTTCATAACCAGTGGTTTCCAAGTCAATGTCTAGCTGCAGTCCGTACAGTGCCAGTGCAGATTGCAGCCCCACTGAGACAGGTCCAATTTCTTACATTCACCAAAATTTTAAAACATTCTCCTCCTCTGGAGCAGAATAAGAATTGTGCATTTGGTCCTTCTCACCTTGAGGATATTACACTAGTACCATCCTCATCATTGTCTTATTTTGCTTGAACAGTCCCAGTGACTAAATGCACAGGAACATACCAATTTACATTCTGGATTATTTGGCTCCAGCAAATAATAGTTAGCATTTGCCAGCTATCACATACTGCCACTTACATACCCTTTTCTCAGCTGATTGGAATGGTGACTAGAGCAGTAAGTAATACTTTGTCCTATGACGTACTACATTCTTCTTTAGAGGAATTCATACCCATGAAAGAATGTAATAGGGATTTTGTTTTGCTAAACACGCATTTATGTGCTTCCTTTCTCTTTTGTGCATACACACGAATGCAGGCAAGTGAGCTATGTAACTTTAAACTCTTCTGAACTACTAGACTATATACATCAGTGATAGTAGTTATGAAAATCCAAGCCGCATGCATCAATGAATCACTTAAGTATTAATATTGGTTTCAGTGACATTTCAAATATTTTTTTCTCCCTGACCAATCTTAACTCTCAGTCATCTGATAGTAATTGTGATGAGCAGTAGATGGAAAGAGGTAATATAAAAAGATAAATCTGATTTTGTACCGCTTCTAGGTAAAAATTGTAGAACAAACCCTTATGTTATTTTCCTTAGGCAGTGCCATATTCACTGTGCTAATTTTACAGAACAAATAGTCATAATCCACTTTGGATCATTACAAATGTATGATCTGTAAAGGAGCTGAGGGACTTTAAATTTATAATATAAGTCACACAAGCAGACAGAAGCAAATACCCTCAAGGGCAAGCAAAATGGATTCCCTGGAGAGCATAATTCTACACAGAGGTGGAGCTGTACTGGAAATACCAAGGATACTTCAAGCAGTAGCAAGCATGAGTGATTGCCTAATTGTACTGTTAGTTCCTTAAAGCAGATTTCACAATATGTGCAGATACATACAGAGGGAGTGGGGTATTTATTGATTTTTGGTTTTTATCTGACACACAATTCTCAGTTGTTTTTTTTTTCTTCACACAAAAGGCCTCAGCAGTTCTCAGTTGTAGCAGCTGTACCTCCCCTTTACAAGACTGCAAGAAGTGCTGATGTTCCAGTTTTCATACTAGGTGTGCTGGGGTGTTGGATATTTCAGATCAGATACTGCATTTTCTCATTCTCTGAGTTTAAGAGATTTCAAATATCAGTTCCATTCTCATACACATAGCTCACTATTCTTCAGCAACACCTTATCCAACTATAAGAGCAAGATCAAATTAATACATGAAGGTTTTTGCCACTCTCCGACTTGTCCTGGATTCACTCTGCATTTTTATGACCGACTTCAGTATTGGAACATCCAGCTGCTAACTCATGTGAGAGCTACGATTCATCAAACACGTTTCATGTTTCAAAACATGGCTGCGTTTTCTTTTGAGCAAAGCTGTTTTGCTACTTCTTTCAAATGTGCCACAGTTGTTCTGCCTGCATTCGTTCTGTGGTCTTCTTTGCCAAAGGGGTGTGGGTATAAACGCAAGAGGGGAGAAGGGCAGGGTCTCCATAGAACCATGGACAGCAGCTGAACTCTGGGCAGATCCGTGCCTTTGAACTCCATCTCCGAATGGCTGTAAGGTGTTTTAAGACGGTGCAACCATCTTAAAACAGAGATGACTTTTTAAAGCAGTACGAATCATGGCTGTATGATCTTACCTTTGTTTTTGCTTTGAATTCTACAAGTCATATATCTTACTGAACTAGCTAAGAAAGCATAAAGATTATTTAATGCCTCACACAAACATATGCAAAAGCCTACACACACATTTCAAAGCATCTTCACTTGTTCTAAAGTCTTTGACTTATGTGCACTTCTACACAGAAAAAATGTCAGTATGAAAAATGGTAAACTCCTCAAACATCAGCTCTTTACATTAGTTCCAACACTGATGACAGCAGCTAGTCTTTCTACCAGTCAGAGCCAGTGACCTGGCACTGCTAAGGAAGCATGACCTGGATTCCATTGTGCTTTGTGCCCCATCAACAAAATCGTCATCTCAGCTCTAACTGCAAAAATCTTTATTATTATTCACATATGAGAATGAGCAAAGTGTAAATTAATATACAGAACCTAGATTGATTTTGCACTATTGGACTTTTGAATAATAATAACAACATATAATTACAGATAAAATACAGTGGATCTGGAGTTTCATGAGAGAAAGTAAGCATGGACCCCTAACATATATTTTTTTTTCTTTTTTCTAAAGCAACTTTTCATATTGTGGCCACTTTCCAAGAGCTCAACTTGCCAAACAGGTTGCATCAAACCTGGAGACCATGCTGCTGTTCAGCACAATGAAAAGTTACCCCAAAACAACGTAATCACATAGGTGCTCTACAAACACTGTGAAATGAACTTCATCTCAGAAGTTTATAAATGGAACAAAAGGTTGGAGGAAAAAAGTAGGTGCCCAATGGAAAGAACAGCAGAGATCAGAACAGAACGTATGTCTGTCTGACTTCCAGACCATTGCTACAATTAAACCACACCTTTCTAAAATCAAGTGTGAAAAAGTAAACAGAAAAAGTACCCTTCACAATGAGACACGTGGACGTACAAGGTCAGTGTTCTATAAATTCTCAGCTTCAGAAGCAGAACTGCAGGACCAGCAATTTCTAGGCAACTCCAGCTGAAGTTTTTAACTGCTATAGTAGAGATTATGTGCCTTCTTCACAGCAGTAGCATGCAAAATCTCTTCTCCATTTCATCTGCTAAAGCTCAGCTAGCATGCCCATTCCTGGGGCTCATTAGTGTGTGCTACAGATGTTGCTAGATAACCTTGCAAAAAAAAAAAAAAAAGTATGTGGCTGAGCCCTGCTCTCATTTGTTTTGAACAGTTAGAACTTGTGCACCTCTTTCAAGCTGTACCTCTCAGTGGGGTGTTCAGTACATCATCTTCCTGGAGTCTGGGGTGGCTTGTTTTCGTGAGCATTCCCTCCACATTTATTTGGCTTAGAGGCATGGAAAAAATAACCTTTTGTTTCTGCCATTCGCCTACTTGTATCTCTGGTAGAAGTTGTGCCAGAGACACGACCAGTAATATTTATCTTAATGTCCAAGTAAGGAATACACACCCAATGGATGGTTCTTTACCGTTTTTAAGTTACACAGTATTTGGACAGTCAGCAAGTATGCTACAAGCATTTATTAACACTGTCACTTGCCACAGTTCTCTGGCTCCTTAAAACTATTTTCTGGTCAATTATCCTAACTATCACCTTTCAACGAGAAACTAATAAACCTCATGGGATGACAATTTACTTTTCTTTCCAGAGCATTATAAACTCTTGATATTTCTTAATGTGAGGGTCAGGACTGAGGAAACTGTTGGAAATAAAACAGCAGTACAGATGTCTGCCTTCTGTGCATCTGTGATACACATACCTTCATGCACAAAAAATTTGCTCATTTCATAGGAACAGCGAAGAGAGGGAGGCAAATGATTTCCAGCAGTCAGGTTCATATCATGGCATGTTTTGGTCCTAAAAGATCGAGCTATGCTTTCCTTCCTGTTACTTGTATTGCTGTCAGTCAAATGTCCCACAAAATAAATGTAACCTGCCTCTTCCACCTAATTCACATTAGACCCTCAATTGGAGTCAAGTATCCTGATTCCATTTTGGAGGTGTGTTATGGATGTCACTTAGGGCACACACTGAGAGCAACCACCTGTTTAACAGTCTCTTGAACTGGAACTTCATTACCATCGTATTAATTCTGATCAGAGTTAAAAAGGCTATGTGGCATTCAAAATCCACTGGTTCTGTTTCTCTGATTGCACACTCTGAATATGTGGACTACTGCTATCAATGCTCATAGGAGGAGAGCTGAACTTGCACAAAAAATTAATCTTACAAAAGACTGAAGTCATACACAGCTGTGTGAACAGGACTGGGTTTCCTTAGCCCAGCAATTTCTCATTAGCTTTGCAAAACTGTATAAATATTGGAACACAAATTGGACCTGGACCCTCAAAACCACGCAATTTGTTATTATGGTCACAGTGACTTTTATTTTAAGACCAAAGGCACAAAAATATAAAGGAGTACTTAAAAGTAGACTTCCCTTCCTGTCAGTTTTATAGGTAACAAAACATATTGAAATTGGTGATAAAGAGAAATTCTTCCTTTGTGGAACTGACTAAATGCCCGCATCACCACTGTATTTCAAATGATTCTAAGATCTAGGCAATCCAGATATTTTTGATTAAGCCAAACCATTACCAATACTTCTCCTAACCAGATTTCTACAAATGGAAATTCTCCAGAAACGCTTTGAAATCAGACATCAGAGTCAGAAAAATAAGCAGACATTTTAAGTGATAATAGGAAACATACAGAAAAACCTACAACAACATGTCACTCTATCTGTTGCTGCCACGTGTTCTAAAGCACTGTGGGTCAGCCAGTACAGCAGATTATGTCCTATCTAGGCTTCAGGGAGTGGGGGACAGCTGGAGGACTTCTACCTGTCAAAAGAAGGCTTCTCTCCACAGTCGAATGCATCCTGTAACTCCTTGACAAGATTAGCCTGTCCAGGCAGTCGAAAAAGGCCTTCTTCCTTTAGCCCCCGCTGTCGGATAAAATCCACACACTGTTCCACCAACATAGGAGCCAGGTGGTTCCCATATCGCTTTTCATATCGGACAGTATCTTCCAGCTTCTGGCCAAAAATACCTGCATGAAAAAGAGAGATGTGACTTGACTGAAATTAGTAAAAACATTTGAGGAGCCCATGTCTTCTATTACAATCCACACTATTTACAGGTCATTTGAATGCATGGACAATTAACCTACTGCTTTCTTAAGAATAAAATGCTCAATATCACCATTGATACTCTCATGGAAATACTAGACTGACATATTTACAACAATACTTAAAAATATTTAAAAAATTAAAATACTGTCAATGATTTTTCAGACCATAAGCACAGAAAACACAGAAATCATACGAATAGGATTTTCTGTTTCAAAACTTCTGATTCAAAAGTAATACACATCTCCTTCTTTTGTTCATGCCTAATTATCTATTAAAAAAACAGGTAGCTCCTGTATCAGTTTCAGTGGCACATAAATGTTACCTTTACACATCAAGGGCTAAAAATTTGTAAATACAACTCAGGATTTTGTTCCCACTAAACCAAATTATTAATTATGTTTTTCCACACATAATTACCATAAGACCATTCCTATAATGTATTACCAATTGTATTATCACTGTCTGCTTTAGCAACAATGAATCTTGTTTATCAAAAAAGATCCTGACATGAAAGGTAAAATACGTCAGATGAACTGCAGGAAACCTGCATTCATACTTAACCTCAGAAGAACAGTGGTTCTTTGTTCATGTACTCGTAATTTATGGGTGAATGAAGTTTTTGAGCCAAAAGCAAAAGCTTATTTAAACCAGTAGGAACTGTATGCTCAGTGAAGGATACAATTTGACTTACTGCTTCCCCCCCCCCCTCCACTTTGTAGTGTACGTAATTGGAAAAGGAGCCTTCCAAGCATAGGTAGTTTTTTGGTCTTTAGCTTCAGATTGAAACATCCTTTCAGAGTAACCTACAATGTGTACATAATTCACAGGTCACTTGTAAGGGGGGAGGTTACTTTGCACATGCTCCAGGATGTTATGGTAAGTGGGTAGCAGGCTGTCAGTCACCCATACTGAAGGTCTGGGGTTTGTAGTTAAGTGCAATTATTTTTACTGTAGCACAGGAAATAAGTGGAAAGTATTCTGAGATGCAGAGCAGCGTATTTGTGATTTCCATAGTACCCACAGTCATGGATGCCAAAAACAGCAGTAGGTAAAGAGACTGAATATCACACAATCACTCTTTATTAGCTCACTTTTTTCATGTTGTACAAAACCCAAAACCTGACAATTAGCAGTTAAAGAAGGAATATTTGAAATTTCACAGTGAGTCAAGCTAAGAATACTGACTGATGTGGAATATTTGGTGTCTGCAAAGTTCAGCCTCTGCATGCTTGCAGGCAGAGGAGTTAAAGTATGTTTTCTTAATTCTTACCTACCTTCTGCAAAGTGCCTATGAGGATGGCAGGAGTACTAAATGAATTCGGGTTTCTTGAATTTGTCTGAGTTAAGGGTTGCTGCTGGTCAACATGGAAGAAATCCTGAAGTCCCTCCATTTTCTAGACCCTCCTTCTGAAAGTAGTAGAATTAAGGAGAAAGGTCCACTGAAAGTCAGTTAAGGAATCTGTGTGATTATGGGAGTTTGGGGACTCCAAAGTCCTTCTTAATACACAAGAAGGCTGCTGTTCAGTGTCCCCAAAATTGTCCCCTCTCCTTGCCGAACAAGCCCCACTTGGGGCATGTGTTCTAGCTCCCAGCCATCTTTGTGGTCCTTTGCTCAACTCCCTCCTGTTTTATCTTCCCCCTCGCCTTGCCTATTTTTTTTTTTATTTTTATTTTATAATGGACACAATATTTGGAATATGGCCTAAAAAACACTGAGCAGAGGAGGTTAATCACTTCTCTCTCTCTGCTGGATCTGTTCCTGCTGATACTTCCCAGAGTGCTGTCAAACTTTCCTTGCTGCCAGGTCCACTGCTGGCTCGTGTCCAGCTTACTGTCCCCCAGGGCACCCAGGTCCTTTCTGCAGAGCTGTTTCCCTTGGGTTACTCCTTCTTAGGTATAGGAATTGACTGTCCTACTCCAGTTTGTCCTATGAACACACAGTCTGAGCTTACCTTCAAGAGCCCATGAGATCTCTTGGTTTTAAACACAAGAGTTTTTGCCTCTTTTCAAACAAAATTAATAAGACAGGATATTCCAATTATATGATGTACAATTACAACTCACGCCCACTGACAGCACAGTTAGTATGCATAAGATTTGTCCTATTGGCTATACTTTCTTCTCTCCATGTTAACATTCTATAATCAGTAATGTGCATTTTGCAGCTTACATTTGCAGAGGAAAGAGTAAGTTCTCAAACCTACCAGACTGCTTTGAAACTCCTATTAGTAATGGCACTGCAGTCAAAACGCATACATTTTTTGTGATGCTTGCCATTTTTTTTTCCTCTTTCATTTTAGAATTGGCTTTCAAAGCATGTCTAATGGATAACAAATAAAATCAGAATAAGATTTTTTTGCCTTAAGTGTAAACATTGAATTGTTTCTACTACTGACTGCAATAAGATATACTGTAAATTAAAGAACTTTTATTGAGACACTTAAAATACACATAGCTAGGAATGCCTGAAGGAGAGATGGAATAACTAAGCCATTGTCTTGGATTTGACAGATTAGATTCAGATCCTCTACAGTCCTCAGAACACAGTTGCATCAAGTCTGGCCACATACATGCTTCACAGCCGGAGGGGTAGGTGTATGCCCCACAATCCTCATGTGTCAGATAAAGCCTCAGGGACTTGGATCCCCATCTATATGAATGGTGATAATACCATACCTGCCTCACAGGCATGAGGATCTCCACACTCAGCTTTGGGAAGCTCACAGCTAGCGTGGTAATTCTGACAACCATGTAATAACCTAAAGTTAAGACCTAAGTCTCATGGAAAATCACCACATCACCATTTACTACACTCTGCATTCTCCAATTTGTTTGGCTTTGGAATTCATCTCAGGCAGGCTTGCTTTGGTTTTCAAGTCTAGGCTGAACTACTCCAAAAGAAGTACTTCCTTCAGTTAACAGACACAGAACACTGCACCAGGCAGCACTTCGCCATGAAAGGAATCAGGCATGACAAGCCTGCTTAAATACTGACCTGAAGTTACAGACTTGCTGATGCCTTATGGAAAAAGTATTCAGTTGCCAGGGGCAGAGGTGGCGGAAACATGACAACTCTGCTTCCACATCATGTAGTCATAACTTTTACCCTGCTCATCATCTTTCTGGTCTCTGTTGGGTTTTTCACTGTTTTGGAATAAAAGCCATGATCATTGCCCTGTAAGGTGCGCCTTCTACTGTCCCTTCTAATGCTTTTATCCCCTCTCACATCACAACTAACGGCTACAGAGACATTGCAGATTAATAGTTTATGAAGACTAAGACATTGACTATTATCAAGCAAAGGCAAAGCTGTGAAGGATTGTGGTTGCAAACATACAGTTACCTTAGTGGCCGGCAGAGGCAGACAACAGTGAACACTATCAGATGTAATTTGTAACTACTACCATCTCCTTTACAGAGAAGCAAGGAAAAGACTTACGGAGACTACAACATAACCAAAACCACAGAGATTATTTCACATGCTGTTTTTTAAAAAGTAAATTTCCATGACAATAACACCTCTGTGGAGAACGAAATAAAAGAAAGCCCTCATAACTCATGTTGTAATCCAAACCCAAGCTTTCCTCCTAAATCTCAATGTCTCCAAAATCCAGAAATGCACAGATGCACGCTTGCTGACCTGTGGTTTGGTTTATCCTTGGGATATGGTTCCAGGGGGGAAAGAAACAAGAATCCTTGAGATGCAGAATGGCAGCAGCTTGGCTTCCCCACAGCTGGTGGAAGACAGGGAAACTTACAGGATTCCAGTTCTGACCAGTCATTAGATTTAATTGTCAGAGCTGCTTTTTCAGAGAGGCCCTTGTGGGACTTTAAAGCTATATCCAATTAACCCACGATCACGCATAACATCAAAGAGGAAAATCACATGCTAGTAAAGGGCATGCCGAGCAGTTATTCATTAACTAAAACACACCCATGGCAGAAGTTTTGTAAACATTTTAAGAAACTGTATTTCCAATCCTAACAGATACCCATAAAGCTTCTGAAAGACACTATACTGCTATATGCAAATTCTGTGTATGTCTACTCACAAGTTGTGAAAGTACTGTGGTGTTTTCAGTGGTACATATTCACAGCTGAAGTATGTTTTAAAAATCTAAGAATGCTATTAGTCAATGATTTTCTTAGCTGCTGAACACAGGCAGGGATCACATCTCAAGTCTATTGACTCCAAGCTTCTGATTCAGTAAGAAAAAAGGCAAGAGATCTAGGCGGTAGTTCTGTCTCCTTACTCTGTAAGGAATAGCTTGAAAAAGCCCACCTGCCACTCTAGCTCTATCACAGCACACACACTCAGCAAGTCAGAAGGTTTCTGCCTTTCCCAAGTCACCCCTCAGCAATTCAAATGACAGCATAATTTTCAGACAGCATAAAGCACAGAGGGCTGATGCTTTCAAGAGACAGCCCAAGCCTGTACATGTGTTCTCTCCACATGCAGCAGAGGATCTCTGTCCTTCCAAACAAGTTCTGAGTTTATGGGCTATACTGATCAGAAAGGGTCAGTTACGGTCAAAGGAATTGACCTCAGTTTAGGATCTAGATGATAATTTTAAGCAGCTCTCAATCCTACATCAGTAATTCATTGACAATGAAAATAGATCAGGTGAATGAATAGCTTTCAACAGCAGGGCTGGGAAAAAATGTCCTGGAATAACACAAAGAAGTGGCTGTCATGGCCACATAACACTTAATATGGAGTTTTATATTATTTCTTATCAGCCTTCTGGTCCTGTGTTCCCCAGCACTAAGTGCTGTTTTGAGTGGATCAAAAGCAGGAAGTAATTTCTTCTTCTCTACAGAATTTTGTAATGTACAGGAGAGGAAAAATTCCACCAAAAATAATGGTGTCAGAATTTTGTTACTGCCCGACTCATTTTCTTTCCTTCAAGCTCTCTCCTACCCCACAGTCAGTGTGATGCCAGCAGTAGATAATGTAAGATAAACTCCTGCCCTGGAGTTTTGCACAGCTGCACACTAGAGGTTACGGCTTAGAAAAAACAACTCTGAAATAAGAGTAGACTAGCTACAGGCTGGAAAGGAAGGGAGGCAATTTAAAAAACATTTTAAAATTTTAAAAAGCTAATTTTGCCCTTTTTTATACTTACGTATAATCTGCAAATGAAGCTATAAGAATTCAGTATGACAATTAATAAGACAAGTGTAGTTAGCCTAATTTCCCTGTGCAACCATAGTAAAGACGACTAAAAGTCCAGTTAATGTTCATCTTTCTGCTGACTTCAGTGGGACTCAGACCTAGTTAAACATGCGCACCCAGCATTCTGCAGCTCTGATTTAAGCACCTCGTGACAACGCTCTTGACAGAAAACGCATGTAAGAAAGCAACTGAAACAAACGATATGTGGAGGGAAGCAAATTAGCAGCATGGTTGCCATCATTCTGTCCTCTGCCCCAAGCACTGCAGCTTCACCTGAAGTTTTAGACGTGAAGAGTTTCTGTGTCAGAATACAGGGGGAAAGAATCAACAGCGGAAGCTCTTGGAGATGCTGAGGTTGCACCCTGGGCACAAAGGCAGCTGTCCACAAAAATATCAGTTGATCCTTTATTCAACTTCCAAATATTTCTCAAATAGTTAACTGTATAAAGGGGGAACAGACAGCTCTAATTCACACCGACACCTTGAAATGTACTAGCACACTTCATATGGACACATCCACATCCTCCTGGCCAGTCTCCACAAGGACTGAAGTCCAGCAACCAAGGGAAATGCTGGCCTTGGGGAGTGGGGGTACAGGGGGAAAACAGCTTTCAATGCTATCTCAGCTGCAAGTGATAGCTGATCTCTGCTGTAGTTCTGCAGTCAGTCCCTCACTGGTTGTGATCCCTTATTCCAAGGCATCGCCCCTGACTGCCTACACACACAACCCTCAAAAGCAATGATGTCACTACATCACTATTGAGTCTTGTGAGCAAAGAGCTGCATGGTCTTGCAAAAGGACAAATGGTAGCATGGAGGAACAGTTTAGGGAGGAGCAGGACATGAAGATGATTGCATTTCTATAAGCACAGTGTAAGATCATGTCTCACACTTCAGAACAACATGACAATTCAGTCCTTTCATTTCGATTTCTCTGTCCAGAGTAGTTTTTCAGGCAGCACCAATATTCTCCTCTTTCCTCACACAAAGTTTTTGTCCTCGTCACAGAGGTAGTTTCTCCCCACCCATCCCAAGCACCGTGGCACCTTATCATCACTTGTCCTATCTCTTTCTCAGACATGTGTTTCCCTTCCAGTGCTTCCAGCTGACATATTTTGAAAGCCAGCCTCCTTTTTGCCCTCCTCCCCCCAGTACTGCCATGCTCTGCTTCAACAGGAGTATGTGCAATGCAGAAGAAAACTGGCTTTAAATATCTCTATGCAGCAGGTGGAAAGGCAAACACAGGCTGCAGGGCAGCAGGATGAAGTGGCAATGCAGTACTTGCAACAGGACAGTGCATTGTAGGGCTACACTTCAATCCATCAGAAATCTCTGAATCCAACCAAGGACTTAGTCTACTGCACAGATGCACATTTATCATGTTGCTTTGCTCCCTCTCTTCTCCCCTCTCCTGCTGCACAGACAAAATGCAAACCCAGACTCTTTTCCCTGATGTTCTGCCAGACAAATAGGTGACTCAGAGCATCACAGGTCTGATTCCCCCACTGCTTTCACTGATTTTTGCTCAGAGGCTCTGCAACAATCTTGTCTCAAGTCACCTCATTCAGGCAGCCCATTCATGGGCTATTATGTCGAGGTGACAGTATCAGCTGGCCAGCTACAAACAAATGAACAAAGAAGTAAATAAATCATTCAAGGAATGTTGGCATCTGCATTGTTTAATGCCTTTTGTTTCCGTACTCTCATCTGCCCCTGCACACACAGCCCCCATGACTTCTCAGAACCCATGGCTTCACTAGCAAAGCAGAACACAGCAACAGAATGGACCTACCTTTACGAAAACTAAAACACCGCTTAATTCTCCTGTAAGTAGTTTTAGGAATGAAAGGAGCTGCTGCTAAGGCACCTGGGCTGCGGACTCCGGCATTTCTGTCTTCAGGCATCATACAGGCCAGAACCCCCACGCCCCTCCAAAGCCTTCGTTTACCAGCTGCATCCAGACAAAACACCACGACTGCTCATCATTACTGACTGCCAAGGAGTTTTTGTAACAGTGTATTTTCCTCTGGACCTAGGAGATTTATGGTCTTCTAGATCTTGGGTAGAGCTCAAAGTGATTTTAATGTTCTCTTCCCTGTTTCAGTTTTTCTTTGGGGAACAATTTTCTTCCGCCTCTCTTATTTCCTTTTGTTTCGTATATTTCCCATGGCAAGACAACTGTCTGTCACGCAATGTCACAACAAAAGAGTTTCAGCAAAAAGATCTGTCTTCCATTCATACAGAAGTGCCTGCACAGACAGAGGGGAAAGACCTCTTCCTCCCAGATGGAACAGGGGGTTGAGTGGCAGAGACTCCAGTTCCACAGGAAAAGGTCAGCGCCTCACGGTGCCAAGGCGAAAAAGAAGAACAATACCAAAAAGGCCACTGAAGAATCCTCCGGGATACGATACTCCTTGCTGGCTCCCTTTATCTCGGCAACTGAGAAGCAAAAACAACAGCTGCTTCACCCGAAAGGCTCTCTGTCCATAACAGATTCCTTTCAAAAGTCCTTTCATATATCCAGCTCACTGTCTGATGTTCTTATGGGCTTCTCGCTTGTTTTATTGCCTTCGAAGTACCAGAAGCTCTCATGGGAGTGGTGCGTCAGATGCGGCAGCAGCGCTTCTTTGCCGGCAGGATCCTGGGGAGCTGCTGAGGAATATGTGCCTCCGCACAGGGATGCTCTGCTGGTTCACTTCCTCCCGCTCCCACGCCTGGCAATGGCAGCCACGGCTGCTGCCGTCACCTGCACCAGCCCCTTGCGTGCAGCAGGTGCAGGGAAGCGATGTAGAGGAGGGAGCCGCCGCAACACAGATTTGTCTGTTCCTCTGGGTGACTTTGAGTTGACTTCAGGCGGCTGTCGTGTGTGGCAGCTTGAAAAGCAAGCAGGCTGCCCTGGCTCCCACAGGAGGTGCCAGTCCTTACACTACTACCCCTGCTAAAATGCTCATGCTCCTTCTTCTCGTCTCCTCCCTCCCCCTTAGTTGCTAGCTCTGCAATTAAAGCTCAGGCCTTTCCTCCTGTAAAAAATTGCCTCTTTAATCTAATCAGGAAAGGAATTCCATGTGCAAACAGGCATTACATGCCCTGGCTCATTTACATTTCTTTTCCCTTTCAGAATTTTTTCCACAGTCACCTTATTCTTTCAGTGCAAAAAACAAGCTGCTTCTGATCACCTTAACAGATTCCCACCTGCCCCCCTCGTGCCTTCTCTTTCTAGCACAGATTAACAAATAACGATTTAATGATATGGTTAATCATTTACAGAGCTCCTCGCTCTGGTACCAGGAGACCTTTCCCACTGCCAGACAAACTTTAAATATCAGTGGCTCGCCAAGGCTCAGACACATCTGTTGCACATGTGCACACACACAGAGAGCTTGCTTATAATGCTTAAAAGAACCAGAAAATTCAAATAGGTTACTGAAAGTGGCACTTGACTTGTATGATGCTAGACTATTGTGGTTTACAATCTAGTACTGAAATTTAGGAAGCTGGTCTAAAACTGGTGTTTTGAATTATTAGCTGTCTGAAATAATTTTGTGTTGCAAGTAATTACTTGTTACTGGCTAGTCATCGTCATGTGGTTGCAACTTTTCTATATCTGGTTTACGGCTAATGTAATAGATAAAAACATTTTTACCTTCAGTGGATACAGCTCATAAAGGCAGGCTCTTAGACAACTTAAGCCAGAATTCCCTTTCTTTAGAAGGGTCAGACTGTTGCAGCAGCTGTAGCAACATCCATGTAGCAAGGGATAATAAAAACATAAGCATGTCTGGCCATACATAATTACGGAACAGTTAATTGGGCTTATTAAGACTTGTTAAGATAGCTCAGACTATCAACTTCAGTAACAAGTAGTTAATAAAATTGAGAACATGCCAGAAACACAGCTCTTAACGGTGACACATCCCACAATACTGCTTTTGTCTTGTTATCATGGTCATACCTTCTCTGTGAACACTAAACCCGAAAACCATATTCCATCTATTCTCATGTTTTCCGAGGCATTAACTGTTTGCTTCCAAACACAAATAACGCTAAGTCAGTGTATTTGCTCAAGAAATCCAATAGGAAAAACAAAAAGAATATGCTTAGAAGTGTTTTAACTACAAATTAATTTAAACAGCAATTCAAGGATTGCACCCATCTCTTGTTTTATATAAATAAGCATGCAAAGTCTTCAGGGAGGTGCTTCCCTCTGTGACTGGCATTAAACACTCCTACAACAATGACTGTGTCCTGAGAATTTTCATGGTGGCTGGAAGGATTCCCAGCTGTAAACCAGAAATAGCTCTTGTCCTATAAAAGAAAATGATGAGCTGGTGAAGAAATTATAGGGTCAGGACTTGGGAGATTTGGTTTCTATTCATAGCTCTGTGCATGGACTTGGGCTAGAAATTGAGTTTCGCCTAATCTCAGCTCCCCACCTGTAAAATGTAGACACTTCTCCGCTTGCAGAAGAACTGCAAGATTGCCTTTCCTCATTATTTGCCACAGAAAGATACTGTAGTGCTGGAAGCCAAATGCAAAAAAAACCACAAAGATACACTTTGAAAAATCCAGTTCTGTAATGCCCCCAAATTTATTATTGCCACAGTAGCTTACGCTGCTACTGGACTGGAGTAAGAGAACACTGAGGAGCTCAACATGAGGTCTGCTTTACAAAGAGAAAGTTGGGAGTGGGTAATCTTCGTGCTATATAAACAAGCAGATTTCTTACCTCCCCTTGCCCAAACCAAATAAATATGCCTGTAGAGGATCACACCTTTTAAGACAAACCATTCATTTTGTGGGTTTCGGGGTTTGGTTTTTTGTTCTGTTTTTTTTTAAAGCATCTTCCTATAAGATCTACACGCCCAGATCCAGGACTGTGCCATCTTATTAACGTATAGGGTCAGATCCCAGTGAGATGACTGCTTAGCATCCTCTTTCCAAGGCACATTTCCCCAGGAGGAGACAAAGAGAAGACAGTCATGTCTGAAGAGGTGTCAGGCAGAACCTAGCTGACCAAGTCCCTCCGCGCAGCCCACCATCAAGGCCAAAGCCTTCTCCTAAGGACTGTGTGACCTGAGTAAATCACAAAGGAAGATGGGTGGCTTACAAGAAAAGTTTTATTTAAAATGGTAGTTCCCTTCAGTCCCTCCCATCCTTTCTTCCTGTGGTCTACCTGGCAGTTGAGAAGAAGACATCTGCAGTCAGAAATCACAATTTTCAGTGATAACTATGCTTCTCGTCATGAAACAGCACAGAAAATGCTGCCTGACTTAATTTTCCAGCAACCTGCAGACAAGACCAAAGAGCATCTGATGCAATACAGGTGCTCTTTCACAGTGGAAAAATATTTCAGTGCTTGAGATCTGAGAGGTCCAAGAAACAGACTGATTAACGTACTGATATTTTTGTGCAAGTATATCAATCATACTTGTATTACGATAATATTATCAACAATATTATTTGGGAAGCAATTAACAATAATTAATAATTATTAATAATTAATTATATGCTATCACAATAATTTTGAAAATTATGATTAAAATTTGCAGCCCATTCAAGATAAGAGAGCTTTAAAAAAGTCAGCTAGACATCTGACAATAAATTTTGATCCAGTACTATTGAAATTATTGGGTATGCCAATCAACAGAAAAAGAAACTATCCTATACTGCTAGTGCTAATATTCTGGGGCTTATATTGGAGTGCATAGATTTATATAATACTATTGCTGGTCGTAGCTGTTACTTGCAGGAGAATCACTGACCGCTTCTTGTAACAGGCATTTATGAAACACAGTGATGGTCTTTCAGCTGGTGACCAAAGGAATTACCCTGCTTCTCTCTGCAGGAAAGCTGATTTTGTAGAGGACCAACCGTCTGTGAAAACTTCCCCTCACCTTGGTAATGCACTAGCATGTGCTATTCTCATCAAGGGAAGTGGTTCCAAACAATTTAAAGCCTTTTAATTGAGCCCTCTGCATGGGAACATGCCCCATACCTGCACTGCAAGTGAAAATAAAGGATTTAGTCCACTTTTTCTGAAAGATCTAGACCATGCTCCTCCTCCTCACTTCAAAACTCTGGCTGTGACTGAGAGACAACAGAAGAACCCTTATGTGTCTTTTTGTATCTGGAAGCCTTGCATGTTCCCTCACAGACTCACCTCCTCCAAATGGTGCCCATATAACCCTGCGAATGGATTTCACCCAATCCTCCATGTCATTCTGTGTGCTCGCCATAAGAAGGTATGTCTCATGATTAGCTGTCATCCGCTCTCGGTCTCCTCCTGCAAGAGAAGATAATTGCACTTACAAACCCGTTTACTTTCCTGGCCAGCCAAGTGCCTGCCAGACTGACTCCTGACAGCAGTAACAGTGGCTCCACAGCAAGCAGACGTGGATACTATGCAGTGGAGTGTTTATCATCAGACACGGCATGAAAAGAAGATCCTGTAAGTACACTTCCCATCAGACAGCAAGAAGCTGTCATGCTTCCAAAAGGAAATGAGAGGATAAATGTCATCAGTAAACAAAAACAGCCCCATGCCATTCTAAGAATCACAGGGGCCTGCACTAATCTGTAACCTGATATACACTTTGGAAATTTTGCAGCAGTTATTGTACTATGGTGGAGAGAATAAATGCAGAGAGCATTTTGCACTTTGAACAAGTGTGGATGACTCCATTTTTATTTTAAGGAACACAATGGATCACATGCACAGCAATGATATTTGATACACCCAAGTGTTGCTGTGAATCTCTAAGGAGAAGGCAGCCAATGCCAGCACCTGACATGGTACAACCCACTGCCTTGGATGTGTGATGAGGATTAGATTAAGAGGGAACATGCTGCCTTGTTCTCCTTTATTCAAAGGATGGGCCGACGCTAAGAAGGTCAAAACCAGAACTTTGCTTGCCACAGCTCCAGGTTTTCACCCTTGTAGTACTGCTTCACCTCCTTCCTAATGGGTACTATGTTAGTGCAAGAGCACATGGGGATTCAAACCACCTTTCCAGCAGTCAGAAGGAACAAACCCTTCCAGAAAGATAGCACCAGACATTTTGAAGCCCTTTCACTGAGTCAACGGCATGCATGTAAACTTCACACACAAATGTGATGCACCTAGCCATCCCACGAGTTCTGTGTTCATCTTTATCCAGCTTCTTCCATCCCTATTTTTGATTCTAGTCACATCTAAAGTAAGTATCTCTGCTCATTACAGCAGGAATACCGCTCCTGGGATGTCTTCTGAAGAGTCCCATGTTCAGTGTTGGGCATTGGAACAGCTAAGTTTCAAAAAAGAAATTTCTTAAGGGCTAGAAACTCCAAGCACGGCTTCCTGGCACAACTGTTGTGAATGAACCTACTCATATAGTCCACACTTCACAGAATTATGACACGCAACCGTAAAAGGGACTTCACTGAAATTTGGTGAATACAAAAGACAGATTTTCTCAAATATGGGCAGATTCTACTGAAGACTTATTCTTAGGGTTTCCAGCATTATTCAAAACTTAAATCTGAACTTGAATGTAAAGAGAGACTCTGGTTTTCTACAGCCAAAATACAGCTATTCATATACCATACATTGCCCAAAAAGGCATCCAAGGAAGTAATGCAACAACCTGAAGTACACTACATTTCAGACTACATCACAGTTTAAAAGTCTGAAGAACACTACTTTTTTTCTAAGACATAGTTAAAAGGTAGAGGTGAACCTATTTTTAAGTGCTAACACTAGAGAAATACCAGCATGAGCTAAACAGCATTGTATTTTTTTAGAATCTTTTCAGTGACTAGCATAACAGTGACCTTCTATGCATACTTGTTTAATGCTGAGTTCAACCAACCACAGGATGAGGGTATGTGAGCAGGAAGCATTAGCATCCCAAATGCACGCCCCATCAAAACTGCCCAGCAGAAAGCACATAGTTAGGCCCTGGAAATTTACTCCCCATCTCTACCTTTTACATTGTCATCTCAACCAGAACAAGGACAAATCTCTCTCACTCAAGCACAAAGAGTAGACATAATACTGTCTACAATCTACTTAAATTGGCATTTTATCATCTAGAGTTCTCATCCTGAAAAGACCCCAAAATAAAGAATTAAAAATAAATAGAAGACCCCCAAAATAAAGAAACACAAATAAATAAGACCGCACAAACAGAAAGCCTCAATATATTGTCACAGCTATTAAATATAATAGTAATAAATATAGTACAGAGAAAGAGCATGCAACACAATTATGCCCTTTTTGTGGCTGATAAAAACGGAAAAAAATTATTTACACTATCATATTGTACTGTAGCTTCTTTTTTTTTTTTTTTTTTTTAAATG
>Ga0065711_1029881_pt1 | contig 34511 bp, 25 predicted proteins | sample Hoacrofraction12_FD_59098 | JGI IMG/M metagenome (GOLD analysis project Ga0065711, IMG submission 59098) | Hoatzin crop microbial communities from Cojedes, Venezuela - Epithelial fraction 12 v2 (version 2) | ecosystem: Host-associated > Birds > Digestive system > Esophagus > Crop | place... | reverse complement strand
CCCCTGCCTATACAAACATTTTGTACAGCTGTCTTGAAAGACAATTTGCTGAAATTGGTAAAGTGTTCTGGCATTGCAGCGTGGCCACAGCAGGGGGTAGGTGTAACCTTAGCACACCTGATATCTGAGCCCAGATAATTCCAGTGTTTTCCTGAAGGGAACTTAACTTCAGAGCTTTAGCAAACAAGCAATCTGCTTGAATGTTTGGGCTTGCAAAATTTTTGCTTCCGGTAAGGACGTTTTATAGTGGAAAAGTTACCTTTGAGAAGAAAATAAGAGCTTTTGCTGCAAGATGTTTTTAAACACAACTACAATCCGATGTTGCAGTTTATTTTGTTTCCATGTATGTGTTTTTCCCTCACCCTCCCTAACAGACTCATAGTAAGGAGAAATTCAAAGCCAAATTTAACCTGACTGCTGCTACTTCTCTATTGCTGCGTTTCTCTGTTTTCAGGCGTTAGGCACTTCCATAGTTACTGCGACTTCATTGTAGCTTCTCCTTACATAGTGCTAGTCACTTCTCCATCGCTTTTATGATTCACCTAGGGACTAATCTGTCTGGAAACCTGCAACGGGGAATGGGCTTTGTGGCCTACCTGGGGTGTCCCAGGTGCCCCCCCTTCAGCTCTGCCCCCCAAAATACTGAGAGCAATACCACTGAACTCACATACAGGAGACTGCTAGGGTTAGATGGCGGTCATACTTCATGTTAAACTGGTGCCCACAATGCCACCAGAGAGGGCAGGGAAATAAGCAAAAAAGTCAGCAGAGCAAAAAAGGTTTATGTTAGTTTGTTATTTTTCAATATGTCTCTCAAATAAAGAAGGTATCCAATTACAGGTATGTTAGAAAGAGACAGGAAATGAAAAACACTCACCATCATCTTAATTAGCTCACCACACCTTCGCTTGACTAATGTCCAGATGCAATTAGAGGATTCCAAGCTAACCTTTTTCTTTGTAAACAGGAGAAAGGTTTTTTTCCCCACCCAGCATGGGCATCCTCCTGCGCTCGCTGTTGAACAATGATAAAAGATGTATTTAGCTCAGCGGTGCAAAGCATTCAGAGACAGCAGCAGGAACCCAGCCAGGCGCCTTCGCCTGGTCCTGCGTGCAGTTTTCTAGCCTGGTCCGTGGTCCGGTACCCTTATGATGAGGGTGCAAGCGCTGTCGAGAGTCGCAAGCAGATGCTGCGGCACAATATGGATTGAAATGGACTTCAAAGTGGTGGGAACTGAAATTTGCTTAGCTAGAGGGGCTGGTTTTGTACATCACTCTGTGTGTTGAACGGATCTGTGTGGCCTGCTCGTGCCGTGTGGTGGACAGGTTGTTGTCATGCGTGCCAGCTCAGACAGCCGGGGCAACAGCAGAGACTCCTGGGTTAGATGCCCCTCTTCAGGGGAGGGTGTGTGCTGGGAGGGGAGGAAAAGGTCTTGGAGTTACAGGGCAGAGGAGAGACTGGCTGAAAGGCTGCTGCAGGCGGATGCAAAAGATGCAGCAACAAGGGAGCAGGAGCAGAGGTGGTAGGTGGTCAGTACTGGCTGGCAGCAACTGGGCACCCGCCTGCACTGTACTGTGAGCTGGGACAGCTGCTGGGGTGCGACTGCTGTTTGCCAACACTAATCCCAGTGAGGAGACAGGCTCCTCCACTGCAGCGTATGGAGTAAAAGCACCAGGCATTTCATCGTGCCACCCAAGAGGGGACATTTTTGGGTTGGGAAGAGACACAGAGAAGCACAGGAAGGTTGCCTAGGCAGGCTGTGAAACACCAGGAGGTAGAAAACACACGGAAGAGGGCAAGAATTAAGTGTCATAGAAGCTGGTAACTCATTCGAGAAACCAGAGACTTAGGAGAGGAACATTGAAGAGACAAAGGACACTGGGATGAGGAAGCAGAAGTATTCTAGTGAAGGACGGGACCCGGCTTCATGTTCCTAGATTGAAATCTTTGAAGGTGGATACCTTTGTGAATTGTACCTCTCTGTACGAGAGAGTCTGCTTGATTTAGTCCAAGACCAGAGTGTTTAAGACTTGCATTTGCAAGCTTTTAGTCCCAAAGTGAGTGCTCTTCGGGCACACATAATATGTGCTTAACAAAAATCAGCACGTTATTAACAATATTCTTCAGGAAGCCTAGGAACACGCTGCGAAAGGGACCTCGTGGGCTCTGTTTCTTTTTATAGGTAGCTATGTCATACAGTCATCTCCATAAATTTATTGAAATCTATCTAAAGAGTATTTAGGTTTCTTTTTCCTATTAGTATTCCAGAACCTTTTGTTAGAGACTTTAATCACAGCCAAGCCACACACACCTATTTGCTCAAGGCAATATTGTTCTTTTGTTTAAATATGCCTTCTCACTCCTTGTGTTTAATTCACTCGTGTTTATAGAGAACAGTTGCATTCTTCCTTAGCCTTTTTTCTGCTAGGGTGAATAAGTCAAGCTCTCCCAGTTTACTCCTGTATGTTAGAGTGCCCTGGGCTAATCCCTGTAGCCGTTCCCTGCACCTGCTCCAGCTGAATCCATCTGCCTTCCAGCATGGGTGACGAGTATTGTAAAGGCAATTCCAGGTGCAGTTTTACAAGCACAACAGCATTAATATTTCCCCACCACTCCTGAAAAATTGCTCTGCAGAACACTCTGGAATCTCGCTTGTCTTTTACTCAGCCACATTACACCACAGCGGTAGCTCAAAGCCAATTTATGATTAACCAATGCATTTGGGCCTTTCACTGTCTCCGTTGCTTTCAGTGGCTAAGCATTTCTGGTATGAGCCGAGAGCTCGTTATTAAGCCTCTAGGTTCATGACCCTGCACTCCTTCTCGTTACTGCTATTCAAATTATCGGTGTTTTCCAGTTTTTCCTGTAGAGTCCCACTCTGCTGTTTTGACAGTAACTCTCAGCTTCATGCCATCAGAAACAAAGAATGTGTCCTTTGAATAACTTCTCTCCATAACTTTATCCTCATTCCAATCATTTTCCAAGCTGTTATTGCCAATGGCCCTAGAGGACAATAAAACCCAGCTTCTCCTGTGTGGCCTCTGTAGGTCTCACCAGTGCCCTGATGAATCATGACGATGCACTGCATGTTGACAAGAGCTAGGTACAGGCAGAGGAGCTGCAGCCACCCTTAACAAAAACTTGGGGTTTTGGTCCTCGCTTTGTGCCATAACTGGCTTTCTTTGAAGGCTGCAAGCAAGCAGAGCCCCGTTGCGATAAACACTGTGCAAGGACATCAAGAAAAGAACCTGCCCTTCAAAAGAGCTTGCATCTATTGTGCATCTATCCAAAACTCCCCACAAAAACAACAACAAAAAAACCACCCCAGGATAATACGCTATTGTGAACAAGAGCTGCCTTTTCTCTTTGTATCCACAGCACTGGAAACATAAGAGCCTGAATGATCTACTCTCAATTGCGAACAATGGAAACACGCTGAATGACTAAAACCAGGCCTTCAATAGGCAAAATGCAGCCTTGTCACTAAGACAAACTGCTAACAGCAACAATGAGGCTTGGAACAGCTTCTGTGGAGCCGAACTGGCTCCCGTACTTCAGCTGAAGTTCATCCAAAGTTGAGCAGCGAAGTCTCCAGATGGTCACTGCAGCCAGGACTAGAAGGAGGGGCTATTACATTGCTTTCTTGTTCATACACAAAGTGTAGAATTTTGTTCAATGCTCAAAATTAAGACTTAGCCCCAGAGGAGTGGACAGGATAATCATGAAGGAAAATGGCATCACTTAAACAGGGAAGATGTTACTACTTTAAGAAGATATTGTAGTCATAGTGCTTTTGCAGTTATTAACTCAGAAGACAGAGTGAAAAGCACAATTGTGTAGCCAAGTTCTGCGTGCTTTTTCATACAGCATGTAAAACAGTGTCACTTCATTTATAGAAGAAAACATCTCAATTCACAGTATTTAAACAGACAAGTAACAAAATCTTGTATTGCAGCCCCAGTCAGGAATGCGACTGGCAAGGCGAAGTCCACGTTGTTGTACTGACCTGCAAACTCCATTTTATTCTGGGGCTTCCATTTCAGGCCATATTTGTGCCCATGTCCTGTGCTACAAAACCACACTGACAATGCAGGCTTTGCCAATACGGCCTGGCTCAGGGAGAGCACAAAAATACCTCAAAAAGACTTTCAGAGAAAGGCATCAGCTCTGAGTCAATTTGCCGGCCCCCAGGGACACCAGCGTGCCTGCTGTGCAGACCAGTGGCGGTGGGAAGGTGCTGGGCTCCATCAGCTTGGTCACACCACAAGTCAGAGAACATATTTTGGAAGAAAAGCTGCCCCTGGGAGGGCTGCCCACTACACTGTCTTTGGGTAGACATGAGGGCAGGCCTGGTGCCTCGCTCTCCAGAAGTGTTGGCCCCTAGGACAGCTGATACCCAGTTTAGGAGAGGGCTGTTTCTCAGGGCTGTTTTTTAATAGGTCTGTACTTGCAGTTTTCAAGCATAGTGATGATAATAATTATTAAGCTTCTTAGCTTCCAAGGACTCAATGATAAATTTGTGTTTCTTCATTTCCCATCCCAGTCTTGAATCAACGTTTAGGTTCAAAGCACCCATAGCAGCCCGCAGACAGTGAGCATGAGGAATATATAAAAGCCACGAGGGCTGTGTGAAGCACTGACTATGCGGTCAAGGCGAAAACACATCCCAAGGCATAAGGTCTGCCCTGGGGAATGTGTCTAAACATCCTCAGGGAGGAACAAGAGCCCAGCTCTGCTCGTGCCTGTTTGATTTGGGACTTAAAGCATCCATCACAGCCAGCAAACATTCACTCTGTGTTGTAGCCATCAGTGCTGCACAACTTTGCCATGAGACTTTCTCACTCAAGGGCAGCCCAGCAGGACCACAGCACATCCTAGCAGGAGGGACTCCCTCACACAGCAAGCAAAGAGGCCCTACTGATCTTCAGCCAAAGGGAGAGGAGATTACACCTCCTGGTATCTCTCCCGGGGGAGGAACTCAGCGAAACACGCTATTCTTAGGCAAAAATACTCTTTGTTTTGTCCCCTAAATGTATACCGAGACACTGCAGGTGCCAAGTGTATTACTCCTGCCTGGTATGTTTTTCTTGAAAACCAGATTCCCCTTTTCAAGTACATGCTACACACGGAAAGGATGGTGGTGGGGAACTTGTGGCATGCCTTGAAAAATGAGGAGAGATGAAGTGGAATACCAAAGGAGAAAATAATTTCTGCAAGCAAGTCAGCAAAATATTCTAATGCATTTGCTCTTCAAGCACAGTTACATTTGCAAACAGCCTGGTGAAAGGGAGCGGCGTTGCTCCAGTTCCATCACCTCAGCGAGACCAGATTGGAGCGCTGAAGGAATAGGACTTGATCTAACATGCTTTGAACCTGGTGAAAAACAGGCTTCAGCTGAACGTGCACTGAACTAACACCCTAACTGAAAAGAAAGAACACAATTATTTCCCTTTCTTCTTTAAAAGTGAGACCCCAAGACAAGTTAAGGCATAGAGGAACTTCAGGGAACTACTGCTCTTCTCTGCAACCACTGTGCTTTTTGTGTAGAGCATCTCTGACTCCAGCTCTTCCAGTCTCACACTTCATTGCCACTAAATTTATTCCATTCAAAACCAAGATTTCCTGATGAATTTGGCCAATAAACGTGGAATTCATAGATAGACCAGAGGTGGTGGAGGAAACCTTTCAAAAGTGAGAAAAGTGAGATTTACTTGCTGTAAATGGAATGGATGTGCTGTTGTCAAGAAGATACAGGAGTAAACATGGTAATGTGCATGCTTGCCTAACGAAGTTGTCCAAAACTTCCTTCTTCTGCCATTCTTCATTCTGAAAGCACAGACATTCCCTAAACCATTGCCGGTGGCTTTTATGAGCAAACTCACTAAACAAATGTCACATTTTCATGCAGTCTAGTATTACCAGAGTGAATGTACTATTGAATTAACAACACTTTGAAGCCATTTTAGAGCATATTTCAATCTTATTTAAGATATGACAGTTTAACTAATCTCAAACTCCAGTTTTTACAGTCAGAAATTGCTGTCATTGCCGTTGTGGGGGACCAGAAGACTAAACACTGCTTAATTATTCTGTTGATCTATTCCATTTTAAAGTCTTTTTTTTCTGGGACCTACTGCAAGTACTAACCTTTATCTGTAATTATCATTAAGGAACATTGGCAAGAAGTAGTCCTGAAAAATTATGAACTCTCCAAACATGAAGATGAAATCTGAAAATGAGTTTCATTATTCATGAATAGCCTTTGGAGATATCTAACTGTTTCTATAAGGCTGATATTGTCAGGTCCCTACCATATGCTACTTTTATAACATCTGTTATGTTTTTCTATTTTTCAAGATATTAATCTTTACCAATAGATAGGAGGCACTGGTTTTCTCTGCGTTACCGAGGAAGAGCAGCTGCACAGGGAAACTGAAGATATCATTTCCAAACTGATCTTTTTCAGAAGTGACTGAGCTCTCTACTCATGTCACCCCTGCTGAAAGCTTGATCAGCCATCAGAGTTGAGGCTGCCTTCCAGGAGCCTGATGAAACGTTAGAAGGACAAAGCCAATACTCAGAGACGGCACTTGAATCACTTTGAGATAAATAATTTTTCTTACTATTCTACTGAAGCAGGCCATATCTTCTTTAGTGTGCTACGCTGATTTTGTATCACTCCCACTTTCTGCACAAGTGTCAGTACCACCCAAGAAAAATATCACTCTGAAACTCTGAATATATGATAGCAACATTATTTTTATCAGTCATCTCTTATAACAACACTACAAAGCTCTCAGCTTAGTTTGATGGGAAGCATTTTTCTATCAGTCCGTTGACACTCTTTATATTGTTTTCAAAGCATTATAATTCCAGTCCCCCTCCATCATGGTCTGTATTATTTTTGCTGTGAGTAAGACCCAACAGACTTATGACTGGCTGTGTCCATTGCAATGCTAACAGGTTTTTCACCTTAGCTTCCTCCCCTCGCTCCCTGGGGCTTCCCCAGGGGACACGCCAACGCTCACGCTCACGACAGCCTCTCACTCCCCCTCAGTTTCCTGGACAGAAGTTACGCATTTTCAAATGTTCAGCTGCAATTTAGCATTCTCCCAAATTATTACTGGAGGGGAAGATATCATACAGTCATATGACATGGCTAAAACGTCCCTGCTTTGTATCTATAGATATCTTTAAATCCTTTCCCTGCTGTTAGTGACAAAGCTTTTCATTTCACCAGTGGCACTGGCAGACGATCCAGAGCACAGCTGGTCTGAGAAGGGAACGTCAATTTTATTCTTAAGAAGCTTAGGGCTCGAGTGTTTAATATCTTACTTTGTCTCCAGTGTTCAGTATCTCATCCTAGGGGAAGGACTGTATCAGCTTTTCCAGTCAGAAGTTTCTGTCTTTTATTTGTCACTCTCAGCTTCCCCATTCTTCTACTTATTATATATTCACAGAGAGGAGAATTATTGTTTTAACAGCTCCCTCTCAACCAGGATGTTGTTGTTTTTCTTGAAACTAATGTACCCTTATTTTTTTCCAGTTATGCCTTATTAGGCAACCTGTAAAATAATATTCTTAGATGTTTTCCAATTATCATCTACATTTTTCCCCCAACTGACTTAGTTCAGAATTTTTTTCCGCTTTGTGAAACTGTATCTGCTAAAGCTACTGATTTGCATTTTGTTTGCCTTCAAAAAATGTAATCAACAATTTTATTTATTTCTTGTACTGCTAATTTTTAGTATTGTTGTTCTCCCCTCTGCTGAGGCAAAAGTCTAGTCCAGTTTTTCTCTGGTCTCTGGTGCAATACTTTTTAAGCAAGAAAATTAAGAATGTTATTTAGCGATCATGAAGATGCCTCGGTGCTGGCAGCAGGAGAATGCCAGCATATGTCATTTGGATTAACATCCCCCACGAAAATGCAACTTTCTTTTTCCTCCTATACATTACAGATAGTAGCTGAAGGAGCCAGTCATCTGTTCCTCCATAAAAATGGCTGCTCTCTCACAGACAGCAATTCATACTCCATTTTGCACTTTTCATGGTGGGAAATCAATCCATGAGATCATTTCTTTGTCATTTGTCACTAGTAAATAAATCATGCCCTTTGTTTTTTTTTGGTCATAGTGTGCCATTTCTCATCCTCTTCTGTCCACTAAACCTCTTCTAAGGGATTATAACCAGTGATTTAAAGATTTCAGTCACCAGAAATTTCCCATCAAGTTTCAGCAATGCCATCTCTATTGAATTTATGCTCATAAATGAGCAACTCCAGTTCCTCTGTTTATTATCTCGGTCCTTCACATTGGTTTAGGCAGATAAATAATTTCTCTTTATCATGTCCTTGGGCATTTGGGTTGCTTTTACTCACCATGGCACGGCTTTGGGTTAAACAGGTGCTCATTTCTTTCCCCTTTTCACTTTTTCCTAATGCTGGTGCTGCCGGGGATCCCACGCGCTCCGCTGTCGGTCCCTTTGTCACAAGGGGCTGAAGCAGCGGAGCTTCCCCCAGCCAACTCAGGGGCTGCCCCCTCACCAGAAACCCTCAGAGAAGAGGAGCCTTCCTCCTCCTCACCCAAACGAATTTATGCCTGTCGCCTTTCTTAGGGGTGCACGAGTGGTTGCTGTTGTTACTCCGGTTAATGCTTGACCATGTGCTTCTTTGCCTCTCCCTCCCCACCTTAAAAAAAACCCAGAATATTGCCTCATGAGTAGTTTTGCACCTCAGAGGAGGGTGGACAGGAACAAACCTTTAAAACAAAAATGTTCTTTGTATGTATCCATATCCTTGATCTTAGCTTTCATTGTTTTACAGAAAACACGGTGTTAAAAATAACAGAGGTCAGTTAAAGGTTGAAGTTGTTTTACTGCACATAAATTAAGACATAAATGATGCAGTCCTGTCATTTGATTTTTAGTATGATACAAAATTTTATCAGGATGATTATCCTGCACAAATAATCAAAACCACAGAAGCCCATTCTTGAAATCAGTGCTGTGTCTTATCAGAGATGTATTGGACACCGAACAAGAACAGCTTCACCAATCTCCTGTCAACGCCTTGCAAAATGGTCCTTCGAAAGGATGTGCTGTATAACAGGACCAATTATTACTACAGATCGTAATACAAATCGTAGTGTAATTAGTACCTAACAGCAGTAATGAAAGAAAGAAAAATAGTGAAAGAAAAAGAGAGAAAAAGCAATTTATTCAAATAATTGCACTTCCACCTATTTATTTAATCTTTGCCACTTTCAACTCTTGTCATCTTGCCAATAGAGTAGCACAATATTCTGCTGCTAGCCCTTCATATGACTTTGTAGAATAAAAATCTCAGCTGCGGTACTCCCTTACTCAGAAATTATTCCTTCCTAATCCAAATCTCCTAATGGCTCAGTGTTTTGTGGGGAGAGATCTTACATCAACTTGGGAGATCAAATCAGCAACTTTTCAGTTGCATGTCGTAAAGGAACTGTTGTCTATACAGCCACTTAAAAGCTAGGACTCTTTTTCCTCCCCAACCTGAAGCATTTTCTTACTTAGGAGATGCTTCTTGCATTCTCTGTAACCACTTCTTGCTCAGTTTGCTTGGCCCAATATAAAATTCACATTTAATCACCTCCCTGTTATTTCAAATGTCTAGAGGAACTTGATTCAAATCAAAAACACCACCACTGCAAGGGCACTGTAGGTCTAAAGGATTTCCTTGCAAGTCTGTTGGAAGAAAGAAAAAGAATAAAAAAGCAAACCCAGATTAGAAAATAGCCACCAAGAACAAAGGTACAGGCTGCGTTAACAATCATGGCTGAATGGCACCCAGGATTTTATACTTTCATCAATATTCCATGGAGCTCAGGATCTCCCAGTCCTCCAGAACGTAAGGGCTTGGTTTTGTTTTTGGATCAATGTCTCCAGATCTACAGCTATGACAATATGAAACAAGTGCAAATCGCTACAGCCTTAATCCCCAAAATTGGCAGCCAGACTAAATCAATGGTGTTCGGAAAGTGTGAATTGCCTCACGCATTTCAGTGGCGCTTGGCCTCCGAGCTGCGGACAACCATTTGGATAATGAGGTTTTTAGCTGTTTCATCACTGATTGTGCTACCAGAGCCACTGAGAAAACGCATTCCTCTCTGTATGCCAGCTGCTTTCTAGCCAGTGGTCAAAACCCTCCAGGTTCATCCTTCGCAATTCCTATGGCAGATCGATGAACTGGCAATATGGACCTTTCCGACAGCACGAAACCCAGGCACAGCATAAAACGCTGAATAGATCAGAAGCAACAGGAAAGCAAATGTACGAATGAGTTGTTCACAACTGTGAAGAAACTCATCAATTTTCAGAGCGGCTGCTTGGACTTTCTAGCCTGCCCTGACCTCGTGTCACAGCAGCTGGGAGCGTTGAAGCAACCTTCAGATCCTGCTTGTCACCAAGCATTTAGGCGTACCTGCCTTGTGTAAATTGGTCTGTTAGCAAAAGAAATCACCAGCTTGGCATTTCAATGAAAAAGCTTGTGCTTTTGTCTGCTGTGCAGGAGTGGAGACAAAGAACCTGGACTTGTTTGCCAAGTCAAGTGTTAGTAACACACGTCAGGATGGACTTAAAGGTTTTAAAGCGTGATTTAAAACCAAACTGAGTTGGGAAGGGTTTCGTTGTTTTAGTTAGTGTGCTTGGTTTGGGGTTTTTTTTTTCAATATGTCAACACACTGCAGGGCTCATTACCTGTTGTATGTAAGTTTGTGTGTGTTATTTCCTTTTCCACGTGGGAACAGCTGTGTATTACAGAGCGCCTATACGATGTTGTAGTAACCATGTCTGTTTCTGTGGTTGTGTAAGGAGCAGACAAGCTGCAAAAAGGCCCAAGTAACTGAAATCTTCTCTGTTTTTTTCAAGTGCACCAGTTGCTCTAACAAGGGCTATTACTTTTCTTTGCAAACTTCACTTGCTTTAGGTTGTACCCGCATCAGTGACCTTGTACTACTTTACCTACCATGACAGGCCGTAGCAGAATAAGCTGTGTTCTGTAGGCATGTCCTAAGGAGCATGAAAGGTGAAACTGGAACAGGTTCCTACAGTTACTCCCTGCCTCCTCCATGGCCAGCCCACAGGCAGGGCAATGTCTTTCCTAGAGCTTTTAACAGTTTCCAAAGAGCAGCTCTGATCAGCCTGCCTTGGCCCACATCCTTCAGCAATCACTGGGGACTGTTTACGTGAGGAAGCCTGCTGCTGGCACCGGTAGTGAGGATGTAGCCAGTCCCTACCAGCCCCCATGGATGCCATTCCTGGGCTGGGATCGTGGCCTACTCAGCTCCATGTTCAGAGATCTGACCTGCCTGATGGCCGCAGCTCCGTACACCCCTTCCAGCCCCGCCGGCACCTCCAGCAGCAGCGCTGTGCCACAGCCTCCCTTTGCTCCATTGCTGATCTCCAAGCCCCAGGTCCTTCCCTGGGGGTGCAGGGGTGCAGACATACCAGCCCATGCATCCTTGTGCCCAGGCAGTCCTCATCGCATTCTCCTGCACGTGATCGGTTGTGCAAGCGTTTTGCCCTTCCAGATCAAATAACCTGACCTGAGGTGTCTCACATGATGGGACACAGGGAAATCGAGAAGTCTGAATTGCTATGGTTTCACCTTTCTAAAGTGAAGCACCTGAATCGATGACATTTTTATGCTTTTGAAGCCTGGGGACCTGCATTTTTTGATCATCCCTGTGAAAAAATGCAGTAGGACTGTTTGTCACAGAAAGAAATTGAGAACAAAAAAGAATGACACCAAACCAGACATATTAGTATTGAGAACATACACGTATGATTTGGCTGAAGGCGCAGGAGAAGGTCTAACTGAAAATGCCATGCAGGTACCTTCTGATTGTCTCCAGACTAAGGTCCCAAAGCCACACTGACGTGTAAAACATCCCATCCCACCAGTAAATGGAAAAGCATCCCTAAACGCCCACGGCATGCTGCAAGCTAAGCAAAACTGAGCTGCTGACTTTGTGAACGTGCACTCGATGTGATGTAATTATCATATCGTTTTGCAGTGCACCATCAAGAATTTGAGCAGGAAGAGCTTCATCTTCTCTGCTGTGTGACTTAAAGCCAGCAAAGTATATTGTTCACCTTCTCCAAGCAGCACTGTCACTGTGCGTATTAAATTGACAATGACTAAAGGGATTAATGCTTATTTATTTTTCAATCAATGCTTCACATTGACTTGGATTCAGAGAAGAAATAAAGCCTTTAATCCTCCAGCAATTCAACCAACCAAAAAATATAAATACACTTGAAATATTTTTGAGAGTATAAAACTGAAACATGCTTCCTTGCCACCTCTGATTCTGTTCTCAGTTATAAACTGAAGAGTCAGAATATTACGACTATGATTATGGCATTTTTATCCAGGGCAGGAGGTAAAGTCCCTTGATCTTATCACCCTGCTGTATTGCTGACATTCCTGATACCTGAGCAGTCATGACGTGTTGCCAATTTTAAAACTGCAGCTGTCTGTTTATACCTCTGGAACACATACTGTTTTCTCTCTGAAAATGCATCTTCTGAAAGTCCAGGATGGCCAATGAAGTCAAGGCTGGTCGGGCAATGGTTTTCAAAGAAGATATTCTGCAGTTCCCAGTCCTGCCTTCCCATCCCAGTCTCAATGTAAGAGATGTCATGAGAAGTGGCTGATTTTTGGGACACTAGCAGCTACTTTAAGGTGAGAGCATAGATACAGAAAACTGAGAAATAAGTAATTAAATACATTCATTAAGAGCTACTAGCTGCTCAACATTACCTTAAAATTCAGTCAGGTCCCTTTTCACGTGCTAAAGCTTGGATTTAGGACTTCAGGTTTAAGCTCCTGAGTTTGAAAGTTTTGACATTTGTTCCGGGTAAGAGAGATGCTGTCTTGAACCGCTGTTACTTACTGCACTGTAAGACTTCCCTCTCTCATCCCAAGACCTGTCCAGAGTTGGGTTTCACTGCAAGACCCAGCTTGCTTCCAAAGCAGCTTTGACTCTCCATGAAACGGGTAGCAACTTCACCAAGCAACTGCATCAAGCGTGTCTAAATTTCCTTTGAATTAGTGCTTCGTTGGCAATTACTAGCTGCTGCAGCAAGTCCAGCAGTCCCCGTTTGCTGCTTTCTTGCAGTCCTCCACATGCCCGTTGCCACGCTTGTCACTGTGCCACCGGCAGAAAAAGGCCATTTTCACAGGAGAGCTGCCTCTGCCTGTGTCCCACACGAGAGCTGCTCTCTCCATCACCAGCCTCTGATTCTGAAGGCTGTTTCAGTCTTCAGAATCTTTGCCTGCCTCATGCCTCGAGTCCAGGCTGGCGTGTGCAGATGTGCTGTGGGAAGCCGTACCTCCGTAGAGAGCAACGGGGCCGCTTTGGGAGGTGAGACATGCTAAAGCTCACATAGCAAAGACTGGAAGCATGCAGAGGTTCCCATGGCCAAAAGCAGCTTGTGCAGCCCCCTTTCTGCCTCACTGCTCTTACTTTCCTTTCCTATGAAGGCAAAAAAAAGCCAAGACTGAGCCCTCTTTGGGCTGGGGTTTCGTCCTGGGGGGTTCTTGGATGAGCCCTGCACTGGGAGCCCCACTGAAGGGCAAAGACCCCCGCGGCGCCCTGGGGTGCCAGCTCCTTCCTTGCAACATGATGCCCACACAGCCCCACGTACACGGACACAGGTGGTGTGTCACACGCATGTGTGCCCTCGTCAGGAGGCACAACCATTCGCCGTTGCTGTCCCTACCACAGGAAAACATTTTGACTTTCATTTAAGCTGTTTGCGGTGTCAAAAAGGGCGTTTGTGACCCGCGGGCAAGGAGGAGTGTGTAAACACTGGTGTTGGGACCACTTCCACTAAACGGGCTGGCAGGCTGGGCTGAGTCCAACGCGCACAGCGCTGTCAACGAGACGATCCCTTGCTGCTTGGAGACATTCCCTTGCTGCTTGGAGTGTTTTCAGTCCCTGCTCGGGCAGCAGCCACAGTATCTTAACAACCTTCATCTTCGCTGAGCGTGCGATGCAGCCTTGCGAGAGCTCCTAATGGTGCACTGCGGTTTTAGCAGCCCGTTACTGCAGCAGGACACATTCCTGGAAGTTCAGCCATCACTAATACAAAGGTGTCGACCCTGCTTCGGGGCCACCTGGGGCAACGCTGACCTCTTAGTTGGCTGCTCTTACAGGCTGACATTTGCAACACACGCAATGCAAGTTCCCTTTGCATCTCTCCCCACAATTGCCACCACCTGAACTCTGTTCCTAACCCACCTGGTAGGTCTTCCTACCCACTCATAAGCATCCCCCTGCCGTCTTCTCTGGCTGCAACCCATTTTGCCCAGGCTGTCCACCCCGTGCCCAGCCAGCTGGGTCACACCAGCACCCCACCAGCCCTCAGCTGTCCCAGCCAAGCTGCCAGGGCCCTGAGGGGCCAGCACAGCCCCGGGGCTAGGGGTGCTTAGGGAGAGACGTGCCTCCCCGGCACATGCGCCGGGTGGCACGGCTGGCCACCGGCATCCAGACAGGGCACGAGCTCCTGCAGAGAGCCCGTCTCCCCCGGGAGCTGCAGCGCTGCCAATGTCACCTTACCCCTTGTTTCTTTTTCCAGATCATTAACTGTTAAACAGGGAGAGAAAGCAGAATCGAGTCCCGCTGTCCTGAGAACAGCGTAATGTCGAGAAGGGACTGCCACGTATCGTCAGTCCGCTGCTAAAATGAGCGTAGGGAATATCTTTGCCAGGAATAAGTGAGAAGGGCGAGAGTGCTTCTACAGAAAAAACCCTCCCCAGGCCTTTTTGGCTTTCCTCTGCCGGCGTGTGCCTGGGTGTATCGGGCTTTGGCAGCAAGTCCCCACTGACTTGGCTGGACTGGGCACCGCTGTGACCATCCCCTGCGTACTGGTGGCTGCTGGGCAGCTATGGGGCAGCGGGCGCAGCCGGCAGGACTGGGGCGCCCGCAAGGGAGAGCAGCTGCTGCCGGAGGAAGCCTGGAGGCAGGCGCGGGCAGCGCGGCAGAGCAGCGTGGTCATTAGCTGGCGCCAGCTCAGGGCTTGCAGTGGACTGCAGTGATATCTCGAGGTACCTTTGTTGTTTCGCCTTCATCCCAAAATCTTATTTTCTGTCGTTTTGAAACCCTCTCAAGAACACAGGAGTTTCTCTGCTGTAGTGGATGGCTGTCTCCCGCCATGGCCCTGCTCTTTTCAGCGCAAAACTGTTTCCAATTTAGTGTCCCAGGTGGGAATTTCCAGCCCTTACCCGGCTGCACTTCTAGCGCGGCGAGGAAGCAGGCTGACTTGCAGCCACATGATTTGCTCTTGACATTGAACTGTTTGTTCTTTTCACATCCTGGCCACTTCTACGGTGCCTAAGCATTGCTCATAAAACATCAGGGTTCGAAAACACAACCTCCAAAAAGCTGCAGAGGTGTTTGGCTCGTACTTCTCCGCAATTAGATCATTTTCAACACTGTTAGTCTTTGTTTCTAAGGGTCTGTGTATCCCAAACACACCGTGCTGTTGTATCCTGGTCACACAGCTCATTTAGATGCTGTGCCCAACTCCCTACCTCCGGGCACCAGCAGCCTCTGATGCAATTGTATTGATCAAAAAAAGATGAAACCAGGGGCATACCCAGCTATCAATCTTATCTTGCCTGCAAGGACTGCTGATGAGGCTTTTAGAAAGTCCTAGGCAGAATTTCCAGCAGCTCCCTTTGATTTTAGGGGTATCAAAGGAGGCAGGTACACCTGCAGGAGGTGTAGAGGAGCGGGGCTGGAGAAGCGGGGCTTTGCCATCTGCCTCAGTAGTGCCTTATTCCCTCCCTCGAAGGCCAGCGAACGCCCTGGTTAGTGCGGAGGGAGAGAGTGCCGTCTCAGCTCCAGCTCGTCCCCGCGCCTTTGGGGTGCTGTGTCCTCCCAAAGCAGGCTCCACACTCCCCAGTGCGCAGGCTGCAGTCACAAGGAGCCAGCCAGTCATTGCAAATACACGTTTTCGGAAATGTTTCTTATATACCAGACAAGAGTCAGTCTTTGCCTCCTGAAATGACTGAGGTGCAATTTTTTGGCACTGTTCCAGGCTTAAATAAAGATGAGCTATAACACCAAGCTTTGCGAAAATCATCAAGAAAAATGCTGATCAGGAAGTTTTGTGTAAATTCTTGGCAAAACTCGAGAAGGGAAGGATAGTTTAGTCGTTATAGATTTATGGTTGCCTATAAAAAGGGGGGAGGCTTGACGTGGCTCTGGTTCAAATAACTCATTTTCAGTGAATTGTTTCTGCATCCTGTATTTTATCTGACTGATCCCTATACGTAGCTGGAGTCCTTCGGGCAGAGTCTGTCCTCTCAGATGCAGTGCCAGATTCCAGCAGGAGTGTAAAGGAGGGAGAGAAAATACAATATAAATCCAAACTGAATTAAATTTCTGCTTCAGCGTAGCCTCCTATTAAGACTGCACTGGCTGCAGTTGCCGAAGTCCTTGTGTCACCCACAGTACAGCCTGCAGCCAGTTTGAAGTCTAAAGCAACTTCTTCCTTCATCTCTTTAAGCACTCCCCTGCCAACATTAAAAGTCCTACAGTTGTGACATTGTATAAAAGGTTTGTTTTGTTATTAGTTTTGAGTCGCTGGTTAAAAAAGTCAGACTGGTTGATCAACAAATCCCTAAACATCTGCACTATATTTTTTAACTTTTACATTTATATGCATATTTGGTCTCATTAGAAAGTTACTGCCTATGTTCAGTTAGAGATTAAATAAGCCATTATAAATTGACTTTAATTTCCCCATTTATAAATCAGTTAGTAAACTTTCATTCATTCTAGCTTATTCTGGTGTTTCCAAAGAGATTATTCTTTTTCTGTCTTTGCAAGCTAGCTATTATTCCAACTAGTGTTACTGAGAATGAGCTTACGGTGTAAAGGAACAAAGACAATCCTGTAGTTGTCGCTAGTTAAATGCAACATAAATACCAACAAGATTGTACAAAGCACTAGAACAAAATCAGCAAGTGAGTTACTTGATTGCCAAAGAAGGCTACTAGCTGCGACCTAAGAAAGTTACAGGCCACTCAGCATAATTTTGAAATCTGAAGTGTCCAGCAAATCAGAAGATAACTAGACAGAATACTGTCAGTAAAGCTAGATGCCACCTGGTGAAGTGTGGGTGAAGCACAGGACCTATTACTATGAATAACATAAAAATGCTTTAGAATGTATTTTAAAATTAATGTGCTTGACCCAGTTACCCCATCTTTTTTTTGCATGCTCTTTGAAAGAGAGAAGCAAATGGACTAAAATCTGATCCTGAGGCAGGAGACTATGACTCTGAGAATGACATCTTGCCAAAGACAGTGAACATCTCAGCACGAGACATTGACTGTCAGTCATGAGCCCTTCTCTGCCTGGAATGAAAATCAGTGAAGATAAGTTACTTTAAGAAAGGCATGTCAGACTCCATGTAACTCTGTGGCATACATATTTCTGTTGATATCTAAGAGGTAGCTGAATTTGTCTTGGTTAGTCTCTAATCCAGATGGCCTTTAAAGGTTGGTTTTATGAATCTGCTTTCCCTGGGAACAAGCCAGTGGTGATTGCCCAGTTTACCTCCAGAGAGTTGCTCTGAGGTTGGAGTTGCTTTGACTCCGCCGTTGGACCTCAGAGGAAAACCCACATTTGGGGGTTTCCATGCTCAGTCTGCAAGCAAGAGGAAAGCATGACCATGAACAAAGGCCTCAACAAGCACCGGCTCTGTGAGCTGCCTCGGTGTGTGGTTTAATAATTGACTCACTACTAGTGATGCAGAAGCCTCAGGGCTATAACCCAAGTGGCACAGATTTTTCAGGGATGTCTATGAAGGTCCTTTTTTGAAAAGGGACCAACCTGCTGGGCACGGGGGGAGGGGGAGAGATGGGAAAGGACAAAAAAAGGAAACAAAGCTAAAGGGATCCCAGGAAATAATTTACCAGCCCTACTCCAGAGTTAAACCCAGTACATGTATTTATTTCCTGATATTTGTGTAATCTGCTCTACACAGCTGGAAGTCTAGAAATTTTGGTGGACTTCTCAGGTAATCTGCTCCACTGCTTCGCTAGTTTTACCATGGGAAAGCGTTTCCCATTGCCTAACCTTGCTGTAAGGTGAGACATCTTTCTTGTCATATCCACACCCAGACAAAATAAACTACTAATTTCTCTTTGCAAAAGTCTTTTTCATTGACAAAGTTTAACTTAAGAGGGTTTTTAGGAAAATGTTTCTCAACAGATCAGGTACTTTTCTGGTGAATGTACATTTTATGCACTCAAATACAAGTCTCTATTACTTGAAGTAACATTTATCCATTTTACATTTTTTTAAAAATCCATTCCTTATACATGCAATATAAATTAGTTCAAAGTTAGCCTCAGTACAATCGTTATTTATCATTTTTCCACAGTATGTCCAAGTCAGTTCACCCAAGGGAAATATTCTTTCAGCTATTACATCAGGCGTAGATATGAATGTAGTATTTACAGACTTTATTGAGTAACCAAGAAAATGAGCTTTTACAGATAGGTAGAATATTACACCATTTCTGAAATCAATATTCGCATAGCATGTAAACGCATACTGCTCGGTCTCTCAGTGTACAACACCCCTCGCACCAACACAGTGTCCAACCTTCTGTCAAGTCTGTAAGCATTAATAAGCAGTAGAATTGTCTGAACTCTACACTGTTTTTCCAGAGAAAGTGTTGAATTAAACTAAGACAAAGGTTTTTTGAAATTAGAAGGAGGTCAGGTATTTCAGGGCTAGTATGGACTATCACATAAAATGTGTTTATATCTTACTGGGAAGTGCTGTGTTTTTTGCATGGGTCCACTTATAACCAAAGTATCTACCATCAGTTCTTTAATGATCTAATGTATTTATAGCAGGTCTTTCAACATATCACAGTCAAGATGTGACTATTTTGATTTTAAGGCTGCCATGAAACATTTGTTATGCTGTTGAATAGAAGCATTATGCAATTACTGAAAAAGTCTCATCATCATCTTTACTAAACAAAGTTTAATTATTGTAGACTTACCAAATGTGCAGAAATAACTTATAGGAACTGTAAAATATTTCAAGATCCTGTTTGCTGCAGGTTAGAGAGATAAGCATCTTACTAGTGTGTACCTCAGTGTTTCTATGCTTTGAGAGATGACAGAATAATTCCCAAAACCTTTCTTAGGACCTGCAGAAAAGCAATCAAAAGCTTTTGCCATATCAACTTCACGAGTAAGTTTGTCCTCTGATTTAAGCTGCCTGTGATCTAGATAAGTAGCTGGAAGCAAGCATTGCTTCTTATTGTCTACTAATTTGCAGACAAAATGGTGTTTTCTAAATAGCAGCATTAGCGGTAGCAACTGCAAGCAGAGGTACATCAGTGAAGCCCAAATCATCTGTTTGTAGTGCATTTGTTACATTTTTAGATATTCATAATGCTGTTTCACTGAGGTCTTGAAAATATTCATTTAGAGAGCACACTATTCTTTTCCACCTACCCAACAATAATCGTTGGAAAGATTTGGATATTTCCAGGGTGTTGAGGCATCAGTACTCACAGTCTTAATTGTTTTCTAAATTGAAAGAGGATCATGTTATTCACAGTAAATGAAGCTCTCACTCTAAAAAGCTAGGCTGCTTCAGAAATGGGTAGAAAATGTTATTGAATTTGCTGTCATAGTCAAGAGATTTACGTGAATGGCTGCAGAGAGTATGATTGCTGTTTGCCACTTATACAACGCTAATTTTTGCTGTTCTCTATTGACTTTTGTTTGTAGAAGTATATTCAAATTATATTTTCTAATCTGTTCCCTTTTCCTGCTCTCTTACAGTACCCTATCAGTCATAAATAAATATTTTCTGCGTGTGCTGGTAAGCTTTATGTCCATGCACCTGAACTGATCCGTGCAAAGTCATTCCTCTACTCTGGAAGGCAGCGCAGAGCATTTCTTCCAACACAGGCAGGAGCGGACATGTTGGGGGAAACACTACCGTCGTGTAGTCGTGCTGCTCACAGTCGTGATCCATGCAGGCCAGTCAAACCAACGGCATATCATTAGTATTTCAGACTGATCTTGTTTCGCAATCAGCCTGCAGGCCACGGATGTACTCTCTTTGGTCAATATTTAAGTCATGAGAAATGGGATTAAAGTCACCTCTAGATCTCGGCAACTCGAGCATTTAAGCATAATCGCAGGTTCTAGTCTTTTACATAAGCTACAGCTATTTTGGAGACAATAGTCAATTAAAAACATATTTTGGTGTGGAATTAATGATGTGCAGATCCTTTGCAATGTAAACTGTAGTTTGATCAAATTCAAAAGACTTGGTGTCTCAACAAGTAGTGGGCACCCAGTCTTCTGGCACTGTCTGTGACAGAAAGTCAGAGAACCTTTCCAGAGAAGTAAAACCCTCTCTGTCTTCTGCCCAGCCATGCTCTTTAGCCTTCAAGCACAAGTCTTCCGACAACGTCCATGGAGCCTGCAATCCAGGTCTTCTGAAGGCTCCTGCCCTTTGCATCTTTTCTGAACTCTCGCTCAGTTCTGCTCTCCAGCTCTGAAAGCAACGTTTTTCTTTTTCCAGTTCCATAAGCAAGTTGTGAAATCCTCATTTTATGACTTTCCTCCCTTCTCAGAAAGTGCCAGTAATGTAGTAACTGTTTATGGGCTGGGGCCCTCACCTTATAGGCTGCGAGATGAACATTTCCAGAGGGCCTTGTTATGACTCCTGCGCAGAAGTTTCCATGCCATGCCAGAGTGAATTGGCATACCATCACACTCTAGCACAACACACTTCGTGAAGTGCTGAATTGACTTTTGCCATAACGCATATTACATTTGCCATTTACATAGTCACTAACAAAACTTTTCAGAAGTTCTTCTCCTCACAGAAGATTTCTTTACCTGGGGTACAGGTGCAACACTTGATGCATAGTATAATATAGTAATTCTATGGGCAAAGTCTGTCATCCTCAGCTATGATTTAACAGCTTTTTCTTTAGAAGACAGATTCTCTTGGTTTTATCCAAAAACCGGGGCTCCTGTCACTAACCGCAGGTGCCATCAGAGAAGACAGATCAAACTGAAGACAGATCCTTAACCGGTAACTACAGCGTGCCTTAGGCAGAGCTGAACAGCCTGATTTGGTCCGCTGTCACACCACAAAGAAGTGGAGCAAGGGACGCCCCTGTGTATAAGCAGTGGCTGATCGCACACCCTCAGTACATGGAAGTACTTTCTCCTACTGAGCCCAGATCAGCCCTAACAGACGCTGGAAGCCCTCCTATTGTGCAGCTCTGTCTTTTGTTCAGCTGCATGTAGGAGAGTTGGTCAACCCGCTTGCCTGTGTGGTGGACATACAGCCTCTTTGTTGATCTGTCACCTGCCACCTGCACATGAGGAACCTTCCCTGTGCTCGCTGAGCTGAGGACCTCTGTGTACTGCACCATTCCTCATGGAGGACAATTGCATTGGCAGTTAGCACCACCATCTCTTTTTCTACGAGGTTTGTTTTTCACTCTCTGTGTTACAGAGGAAGGGCCACATACTGGTAAAGCCTGGCTGGAAGTGGCAGCCCCCCCCATTCCAGGGTATGTATGAGCCCTTACAGCCAGGTTCTCCTGCTCTGCTCTCTCCATGCACTGCAACAACTGTGGTCTTGTGTCCTGAGCTGAAGACACACAAATACCCTACACCCATCTACATCCACAGTGACATTGGTTCTGTGAGCAAACAGGGAATGATGGTAGAAATGAAAGGGAAAGCCAAAAGAAGAAAAAATAAGCCATTTTTCAGAGGTCATGAGAAAGTGAGACTCCAGATTATTTCTGTCTTCCAAAATGCATTGTTAATTTTAATTTTTTTTTAATAATTTCTGTAGTGCTTTTCTGGAAAAACATATCTGACCTCTTGTTACAAGAGCCATGCAGATTCTGCAACATGCATTGGATTATCTTAATCTAAGACTTCATTTCTCAAGATATTATGGACATTTGAAAGTAGATGAATCTGGATTTTAAGACCTGTTATTAGGAACATTAAGCCTATGTACGTCAGCCCTTATGAGCTGAGGTCAGTAATGTTTACTGCAAGCAATTATTCACAAGTCTTTTTAACAGATTTTAAATCCCAAAGCAACATTTATATGAATTCCAACCTTTCCTAAACAGCAGATACTTTATTAACTTAAAGGCTTTTTATAACTGAATAACTACTCAGGCTTATGTAAGCATTTTCAGCAGCCTTATGCATTTTATTTCTGGCATAATTCTTCTAGTTTCAGCACTAAACTTTCTTGTGACCACCTTCTAGGCTAAGAACTCTCTATTATAAGAACATTTGTCTCCACGAGTTAGTGATAGTTTCTGGGTAGCACACTTGTTAAAACCAATGTGCCCGGTGCAATGCCACCACTATTGTAGACAGTAGTAATGATTTACTGAGTTTTGACCAACTTTACGGACATTATTGTCTAACTTAATTCGATGTTTCTTTTACTCCCTCCATTCCCCAAGAGCGCTGCTCAGTTGATGCACATCTTTGCTCTTGTGTTATAGTAGATACAAAGGTGTTCCCATGCGCTCTTCCCTGATGGAAGGGAGCTGCTGCAGAAGACCCTATGGAGATCCCTTGCTGACACCTCCTCTTCCAAGTGGGATCAGAAAACTTGTCTCAACTCCCAACACAACACTCAGATGAGGTTCTTTGGAGCTGCCTGGACCTGGTTTAGTGTCAAATGTCTCTTGGTGACAGAGTTCTGTCTGCAGGCAACAGTGATAACATTTGGAGGTCTTTACAAGGGAGTCACAGAAACCCACCTTGGGCTTCTTGCTTCTATATCAGGCCTAATAAGAGACCTACATGTCAGTCTCTGCTCCTATTCAAGCCCATATATTAATTTTAATTTGTGTGAAGCTGCAACTGAGGAATTTTTTCCAGCATCCAAAATTTAACAATTCACCCCATAAATATACCACTTTATAAACCTGGTATATCTATCCAAAGATCTTCAGATTCCCAACATGCGTGCAGACCTATCTTCATTCTTGCTTGCATTCGAAGGCAAAGCCTTTGACCAAGAAACACTGGATTTCAGTGACACTAAGCAGTCAGTTCAGTAGTCCTCCTGTTACACTCTGGAGTCTGTGACTATTCCTGTCTTTTGAGAAACAAGGTCCTGAATACACAGAGCAGCTCCACAGATGGTAGAAAGGTCTAATACTTGCAGAGCAATCTTCAAAATATTTGTGCATGGTTTGAACTACTGAAGAGTTACTCCTGTACTAGAAGAAGATAACAAGGTTAAAAGTATAATGTGCCAATGTATCTTGGAGGTATGAAAAGATCTGACCTTGTATGGAAGTCCTAAGTAGCTGAGAGGGTACACAAAAATTTAAGACAGATTTGGTATTACTTATTCATTTCCTTCTCTAGGCTTAAAATAAGATTTCTAACTACTATGCAAATATCTTCCTGACATCTTGGCACATCAGACAAAATATTCTAAGAGAAAAATACATTATAAACAAAGAGAAAAAACACATCTAATAGGAACATAAATCAAGACTTGGAAACAGAATTTAATGAAAGCAAAACATGTTAAATAAGACCTCTATTTTACTGAAAATATACAATTATGAGACTAACGTGTTTTCTTAGGTGACAGCATTTAATGGTTTTAAACACAGATTGAAAACAGAGTCTTAAGACTCAGCTACATAGTTCTTTCTGCAATTCTTTACAAGATTCAAGTAATTTTACCCCAAAACTCATAAATTTTCCAATCAGTTAAATCTGAATTTCAAAATCTGAATATCTAATCTTCTGAATTACTGCCACCAATAAAAGACATGAGGATAAAATAATCTTCTGTTGGCCTTATTGCTTTTCTGACAAAAGCTTAAGATCTACAAAATACCTTATTTGTGATATACTGCTATCTTCGTATAGAAACCATACGCTTCACAGGCATAAAAGAAACTGGGCAGCTTTCCTGAGCAGCATCTCCACCCTATATGACCACATTGCCTTACTCTTGTAACAAAGGAAGGCTCTCTATTTCAAACAGGCTCTTCAGTAAGAAAGCAGTTCAGAGAAGTACTCTAACTATATTTCCAGCCATTTTGTTGCAAACTAATTTCCTGTTGCTTCCATCCAATTCTTTGCCCTGAAGCACATTCTTCAGGCAGGTTTTGGGAAGATCACTGCACACTGAACCTACTTCTCATCTGCGATTTCTACTTCGAGACAGAACAAGGGAGAAAGGGTGGTGACAGACGCTATTCTAAATGCCCATAAGATTTTTAAAAGCCTGCTGAAATTATTTCTCCCTGAAGAGAACCTGGAATAATTTCACCATCCTTTCAGTTTCCTGCAACCCTACATCAGCTAATAGGATTGCCCATTTTGCCCAGGAACCACCTTTATGTCCTAGTCTTCAGCACTTTCTGAGCCTGCCTTTTCATGTACTTTCAGTCAAAAATGTCATTTTAATTTTGAAACAAACAGAGACATCATGAGAGATGAAGGTCCTCTATGCAGAAGACTTGAACCTTTCAGAACAGTTTTGTCCCCAGCAGAATTCAAAACTCTTCTATAGTATCAAAATATTTAATATCTCCACCAAATACCCACAAAGAGCCTCTGCTTGTTCAGGTGCCCCAGAGCTGTGGGGCTCAGAAACCTCCAGGTCCTACCACTGGATACCTGCCAGAGGAACCAGGAAAACAACCTGTCTGGAGTCATAAGGGGGGGGGCAGAGGAAAACTGGTTCATGGACACCCAAGGGTTACAGGCACTCAGGCTTCTGGGTGTCCTCTCCAGACCCAGCCATACAGGTGGAGATGTTTACTCTTTCCCAGAATTTTCCTACCTGAGTGCTCACTCATTCATTTAAACCAAATTTAAACAATCGAGCCCGTTATCTCCTATCCACCGGTTAGAGTTGCCAGGACTGGTTTTGCAGGAGGGGCATTAGGGAGCACTTGGTCAGAGGCTGACCTGGGGGACAGCTTTTGGCAGAGGAGCTGCAACAACCCCAAGCACAGGGGTCCCAGGAGAAAATATCTGTTTGTGGCTTCCACTGAATCAAAACCATCTCCACATAACATTTTAATTTTTACAAAAATCAATAAATTCTGCTGAGTAGGTGTTCTATTGATTTTTTTTCCCTAACTACTTGTACAATTGCTAAGAAACTGATGCACTGTCAGACATTTTGGTGACTAAGTGATGAATAACTGGCACTTAATCCAACCAACTGTCACATTAGACAGTCTCTGAAAGCCTGTTCACGGTAAATACTGGTTTTGAGTGGGGAGATGCAAGTACAAATATTCCCAGTGTGCATTTCTTGATTCTTTCTTCTTCAGCTCTTGTCTCCACATAGGCTCATGTCTCCTTTACATACATTGTGATATTTTAGTTCAGTGACATTTTCATCCTGTGGGATTTTCAGCCTAAAAAATTAAATCCCACAATACTTGCCTGCAGAGATCTTTATAATTATTCGTCATTCATAGGTCTTTGTAATCATACTAAAGTGTTTGATTCTGTCCAGAGGAACTAAAAGCATAAGGTTATTGTGTGAATAATGACTACCTGTTGACTTTCCTCAAACCAAGTTGCATATTCTATAGCCAGTGACATATTCTATAGCTCATGTCCACAATCACACTTGTGGCATTGTTTGAAACTTCACGAGAAGAGCGAGTAGACACAGAATTTGAGTCTTGGATATCTGGAACCTTCAAATCCGCTTTCCCAGGAATATATTGCTTTTCGTATTCCCTTCCTTAGGTGCACTAGAAAAAAAGTGTTTAATGACAAAAAATTTAGTGCTTTATTGGAATATGAGTCCAAAGTGAATTAACTCTCCACTTATGCCTTGCACAGAAGAGGATATTGAATGGTAAAAAAAAAAAAAACCAAAGACTATATATCTGTTGGCCTGAATGATCAATAGTTCATATTCGTGTAAAATATTTAGGAGAATGAAATCTTCCTTGTACGGAATGGAGCAGTCTTGGCAAGGAAGAAGACTCTCTCTCCAAGTATCTTACCCTGAGACAGTTGTCTGTCACATATATCTAATGTATCTGTTTAGCTTAAGGCATAAAACATTCCTCCTTCCAGTTTCCATAAGAATGAACAAACCCTGCTACTTACAGCAAAACACAGCTCTTGCTCCACACGCACCTCTTCATCTCCATCATTTTTAGTGCAAATGTTTGAAGCAGTTCTTTGAAGAAAATGCTATTAAAGAACAACAAGCCCTCATTTCCTTTCAGCTTGCAAGGTAATTAGACTGGCAAGGCAGTTACAGTGTTAATTTATTCCTGGCAGATAAATTAACTGCTTCTTTGAGGATGATGGAGGAATGACTCACATCATTAACACAAGTTTATTAACTACAGTCTCTCCCCCTTCCCTGCCTCCCACCTTCTTTTCCTTTGGGCATAAATTGAAGACTGGAAGGTCAGCTTCGCTGTGTTTCACAGTGTTTTCAGGGATTGCCTCTGTCCTCTGTCCCAGTCCCAGGGTTCAGCCTCATCAACATTTAAGAACGGCTTCTGCTCCCGGTGCAACCGATCGGCTTCACTGGGAGCCTGGCCAGGGCCTTAATCCGTTCATCGTTTTTCACGGTCACAGCAGTCAGCTACATATCAGCAATACCTTCTATACCACAGTGGCAGGTCTGCCAGGAATGCTATTAGGAACTGATTTTTAGGTGTTTTTACACAAAACACAGCTAGGAAAGTTTCCTATGGGCTGAAATGAGAGGTCTGGGTCCTTCAAGCAATCATTCACACAAGCAGCCCTTACCTGCAAGCTTCATCAATGGCTCTATTCATGTGCGATTTTATGGTTTACGGGATTAGACACTGTGTGTAATGTCTCAGGCTGGGATGCAGCCACACACCCCACGCACGGCTGAAACCTGGCCACACAGCACAGCCCTTCTACCTTCTCTCCTTCAGCAGCTGAGAGATTCAGAAATACATATATTAAAAAAAAAATGACGGAAGTTGCCTTTTAAATCCTTGATTTCATCATCGTTCAGAAAAATCCATCTGCTCGTGAGATGTACGCAGTCTCCCTTTAAGCCCACCACGACAAATTCAGCCTTCACACAGTCCTGCATTGTAAATTGTGGTAAATAAGTTGCTGCTAGCCCTACATAACCAGTGAGTTCATTTTCTAGGCTTGCCAATATGACATGTTTCAACAAGACATACATTCAATTTTTAAAGGTATCATGTTAGTATGTTTGTATTACTGTTTTCTTATACAAATCACAGCAGAGCCGGGGACCATTTTTAAGGACCTCCATCACTGAAAATGTTGCTTTCTCTTCGTGACGGGACCCCTGAATATCTGTGAGCCCTTTGGCTCAGCAAAATTAGCCTCTTGCCACATCGAGAAAATTTTGAGTTCTGTTGTTTTTTAGGTTAAACAAGACGCTACTGGCAACTCTAAGTAGAACCTGTTATGCTGGCTCAGGTCTGCTGGCATGGTATGTGAGTTTCAGGTGCTCACTTAAATTAACAGGCATGACGAAGGAGGCACTTGTACCTTAACCCTCTTCAGCCCTTGTGGGAATAAGAGTATTAGAGCCTGCATTTCACTGGTGACACTACTGTAGCATGAACATTATTTCTCTGTGAGTTAGAATTCTGGCTATGATGTCTCCCAAAGGAGGTGTTCACCTTGTCTGCTCTCAGGCAAGCTTCTGCAATAAGAACACTGCAGTGGGATTTGTCAAGGGTTCTCAATCTGTATGCTGACCACTGCCACCAGTTCCAACGGTCCACCTGAGTGTCCTGGGGTATGCCAGGCACAGCAGGTCTCTGACCAAACTGCCCCCCAAGACAGACCAAAGGAAGGAAACACAAGGTCCTTTCATTACTCAAAGGGGAGCATTGGGTGCTGGTGTGAGCAGTATCGTGGCAGGGACAACCCTTTCTGGGCCATCCATGCTGGCTCTGCGGGATCCAGCGGCAAACCAGTCTCTGCGCACGTCACAGCCTAACTCTAAATCCAAAACTTCCGACACCCTCAGCACTGCCCACAGCCCAGAGACACCTGTACAACCAGTGTTAAAGACAAACCTTTCTATTTTGACACCTAATCCCAGCCCCGAATTCTAGTTTTGTTGGCCTTGAATGAGAAAACACCCCATCACTTAGTCCCTGCCGTCACTATAACATGACTGCTAGCCCAGATCACATGTGCTTTTTATTTGCTCATTAGCATCAACAAGAGAATTGGCAACAAGCAAGAAAAGAAATGCCACTGCATACAATGAACTACAGTGCACTTTTTAAAAAATTAAGCAGCAGGCTCCAAAAATATCCACAGTCATTTGGCATAAAGCCAGGACTAGATCATGCTGGGGTAACAGGATTACTGCTCGCACTGGGATTAGGGCTGGATTAAGACTCAGTATTTAGGAAAGCAGAGAGTGAAGAGTTTGATTTAAGGTAAGGAGAATGCGATATGAATAGCATATGGAGTAGAAGGTTTAACTTTAGCTTTTAGGTTGATCAGGGCTTAGGGCTACTGACAGTAGGGTCCAAAGCTTGCAGCCAGATCTGAAAATTGCAAGGACTAGAGTAAGACTGTGTGTGAGGACCAGGGCTTAGCTCAAGTGTGAGCAGAGCTATGGGTTGGCATGAGGTAACAGGGGCTGGACAGCAGGGACACAAACAGGTAGGACGAGAAGCAGGAGAAAACTGTTGCTGTTCGCAAAAGGGGTGAGAGGGCTGCTGCTCCCCTGAATTAGGAAGGTTTCAAAATGCAGAGTGTGGGAGATGGAGAAAATAGGTGTATTGCCTGCTGGCCTACAGCAGCAGTATTATCAAGATGGAGAATGGCTTATATTTGTGTTGATCCAGGTAGGGCTTACTGGAGTAGGTCTAAGGATATTACTGTGTGAGTCTATAATAGTTTTTTAAATGAGAGCTATAATGTGCTTTTAAACTTAATCCTCTCATCATTTCCACTTACTATGCACTGGGTTGTACTGCACACAGCTTTGTATGCACCAAGGTCCACAGGACAGTCTGTTCCTGGAGATTCCTAAACAGGATTTAGCAGCACTTACAAGCTGCATCGGGAGGCATTGTTATTCGGATAGTATTGTGGGTCCCAAAACAACCTGGCCAGATAAACTGCTGTGCAAGGACCTGAGAAAAAATTGACCTTGTAACAGAGAAGGTCTTGGTTGTATTTAACCTAGCTCAGTAAGAACATAAACAGGCAATGCAGAGTCTGTAACAAGTAAAAAATAATGCCACGTTAGAATAAATATCCATAGTAGATGTGATAAAACCCCTGACTGGATGTAAAAAAACTGTTTTGCATAGCACATAGGAGCTTGTAAAGAGTGATTGATGAGGAGAGAGAAGTGGAGAAGAAAACTAACGAGAGAAGATCAAGATTCAATGTCAAGGAGCATTGCCAGGACTGGAGAAACAACACAAGAACCTGGGATGCTCTACAGTGACGCATAAAATCTGTTCAGCTCTCATTTAACTACACTTTTGCTTATTTGTAACAGATACAAAGTTAATCTAACATGTCCCGTAGCTGCTGATAATAAAGTTATGCCCTAGCTGACTGATACCTGCGTGTCACTGTATTTGCACTTAGAAGTGTGATGGTAGACCACAACAGCTATTCCTTCTCTGGAGGGTTTGCTTGCCCCCTCCTTGAAGAGCGGGCAGTTCTCATCTGGCTGGCCCAGCTGGTGAGCCACGGAGGCTGCAGCACATGTTGAGGCTGATGCAGCTCTGCCTGCCCCCAGCCAGGCACCAGTTGGACTGGATCCCATGAAAAGCACCAGTATTTTCCAAGAGCTCAAGGAAGGGAAACACCTGAATGCGTTCATACTCATTTCACATTCTTGTTACCCAGAAGCAGAGAGTTTGGGCAACAGCTTCAAGGATCTTTAACACAACTTTGTCGAGAGTGGTTTTGCCTACCCCTGCCTGCTCAACAGACACATGCTGTAAGTCAGTGACCGTGAGGTTTCACAGGGAAATAGCCACTTTCTGGAACACAAACACAGATCTCAAGCCTTTATCCAGTAATGATGAAATTGTAACGCCATCAAGAAGGTTTGCCTGTGGCCTCTGCAGAAGTATTTCACCCCTTGCTGATCATACCTTGTCTCGAGGACAATGTGATCCCACCAGACCAAACTTCTCTCCTGGGCCCAGATCCTCCAGCTGGCCAGCAGCAAAGCAGCCATGGGCACAAAGACTCCCAGGAACTCATTGTCCATGTCTTCTTCCTGAAATAAAAGAATGTCCCAGAGGTCTGCAAGTAGTTCATCTGGGCTGTTTTCCTGGAGCAGCTGCTGTATGTGTAAGATTAAGCCCGCCATTCTCCCACACCAAATCTTTGGCCAAAGACAAACTCAAAGGTGGAGCAGCAACAACGGTGGCACTGGTAGGACAGGAAAAGAATGAGTTGGAACAGAGATAAGGCATGATCATATGCAGCAGTGGAGGCAAGTCTCATTTCTGCATGGTCCATTGATGTGGAAAGCAAATGTGGTCAAGAGAAGGGCAGAATAGCTTATATGTTTGGGTTTTTTTCTTGTCCAGGTAGATATTTCTGGGCTATTATTAGGTTTACAGCTAGAACTAGTGCTGGAGATAGAATAGCAAAGAGCAGGCAACTGAAGGTCAAAGTCAGATACAAGGCACTCTGAGACAGAATAAGGGCCAACGCGGAAATTTTTCTTGCTGTAACTGGGATTTCCCCAGCCTTAGGCAAGTCTAAGTTCAGGATGGACTTAGAGGTGAGGCTCTGGATTGCAAGGATCAAATTGCAAGCACATTTTCAAGGTCCTTCTTTTTTCCCTTTAATTTCAGACTTCTGGAAGGCTTGTGAAGAAAGGTTAGGGTAGTGCTTAGGGTTACAACTGCTGCAAGCAGGAAAAGTTTTGTTATGGATCTGTCATGTGCAGAGGAGTGGGATGGAGATTTGCACTGAAAAAAGAAACTGGCTTAAGGCTTGCCATGACAAGTCCATCTCAGTAGCTAAACTGATTCTTATGTCTGTTAAACAACTATTTACACCTAAGAATAAGAATGGAGAAGGGATGAGAGTTGAAAAAGGGGCTGAAGTTCTCAATTTAGTGGTGCATGGTTCAATGGCAGAGGATGAGATGTGGGGCCATGCGCAAGAATGGTTTCTTTGTTAATCTAAGTTTGAGGGAGAACTAAAGAGACAAGGCAGCTCTGGCTATATAATTAAGCCAAGAGTCAACGGAAGAGCTAGTTTGATTTACAGACACTGAAATGCCTGTGGACTGGACTGCTACCAATAACATGATCTTTCTTCTTGTTTGGCTAAGTTATTCATTATTATAAAGCCTGTGGCTAGGGTTGTGGTTATGTTTACGGTTAAGGTTGGGTTATAGAGAGCAGAAACTGAAAGACTTGGATCTTGTCAGGCCTAGCAGATTAGAATGAGGTTTCAGGATGAGGATTCGGATTGTACCAAAAGGAATGAAACTCCTTATGAATACATCTGCTACTGGGACGTGTCTTGGTCATTATGAGTGTGGTCAGTGTCTGGCTACTGAACAACAGTAGTGGGGAAACAATTCCTCTCTACTATTCATTCTGAATTTGGGTCTTTTAGAAGACTCATTGACAAGACTTTGGCCTAGCCTAGTCCAATATACTAAATGTACACAGTTCTACACACTAAAACTTGAACTTTATCCCCACCCATAAAGTTAAGCTTTAGTCTTAACACAAAGAGGCCTAGCTGGAAAAAAAACAAACTGTGAACTATTCTTCCCTTCTAGCAGTGGTCCTCATTGTAAGAGATCAAACCTCGAAGACCATAGCCATGAATATACGTCTTCAGGTTCCTGCTGTTAATAATTCTACCAGCTCTAGCACAAGGCAGATTATCAGCCCTTTATCCAAACACAGAAAATAAATAAATAAAGTACACACACACACACACACGTCATTTATATATGTGTGTATAGCCTGCTGGAGGCGGAAGTAATATGAAGACCATTCTCCACCTCTTGCACAGCTTTTCGTCCTGGATGGAGTCTGCATGTTCTTGGATTAAGCCAAACTTGTATGGGCCTGGTACTCAAAAATCCAAACTCCAGTTGGTAGAAATGGACTAGATTATGAGTCTACTAAATCTGCACCTGCCTGATTCCTAGACACGACATCTTTAAGGATCCAGATAGTCAAACTAGTATTTCAGGCTCCGCTGTTTCCAACTGTAAAATTGATTGTGTCTTTGAAACCCTTATGCATGTTGCAGAGAAGCACAAAATATTCTTGCCTTCTGGCACAAGCCCATATCTTAGCCCACAATGCCTTCTATATTGCACCTTTAGACGTCACCCTTCTGGCCCTGCTGTCTATTACCCTAACCTGATGTCTGGACATAGTTAGAGTCCCAAGATACTTATCACAGCTTGAAAAAAGAGTGATCTCTTCCCCTCTAGCTACCAGTCCCAACCCTAAACTGCCACATAGATATCTACTTTCCATCAGGCACTGCTGACCATAACCTCTGCCTTAGCTGCAGGTCACAGAAAGACACAAGATAACCTTCTCTTATGAAACTAGAGGCCAGAGTAATATTCCTTCTACAGCTAAAAGCCTAGTTGTCTAACCCAACTGTCCATCACCTTAAGTGGAGGCCAAGCACTGCAACTGCCATTGGAGCCCCACCACAGCTTCCCTCCAAAAGTCATTTTTGTCATCCAGAAACATCTGACATTTGTAGCTCTGACTGTTCTGAACAGTAAATGAAGCCAAAGCATAGCCTTAACTACAGGCCAAGTGAACCCTACCCCGCAGAGCATTCTGCATTATTAATTTGTCTTTTCAACCACCATTCCTCAGTTCTAAACATCAGTATCTGACCAGACCTAGTAATAAAATTACCTCTTCAGCACTCATCTTCCAAACCCAGATCCTGCTCTCAGTTCCAACCCCATCACCAATAAAACTCAGTGACTGCTAGCATCTTCAAAAGAGTTTTCAACATCTGCTGCCTCCTAGAACGAACCCTATGTGCATCACTGTAAGCCTTGCAAAGTCTGCCAGTAGAAATAAACTCTTCCATCCCCGACATCCAGAGCCATAGACTGATGGTATTTTTGGATTATGAAGATGCTATAAACTAGGTGATGGAAGCCAGCAGATTCCAAACTGCACCAAAAGAAAGCATGAATTTGTGATTCTGTCTCAGCATCACCTTCAGCAATAGGTCAGTGAGTTTTGCAGGGTAAGCAATAAAGCTGAGTGTTTGGTATTTCATATTTTAAAAACTCAAACTCAATACTAACATTAAAGTAGCCAGACACCCCTCACAAAAGGCATGCTCCAAATGAAGCTCACTGGAAAATAACTTGGGTTTCTTATGAGGGTTGATGAGGAAACAGAAGTCACGTCCAAGCAAACAAAACTCAACACAGCTGCCTACTACAGGGGTCTTTTGCACTTCTATATGACTGATGTTGACTTGATGTTTGAGGGAAATGGAGTGTTGCAGGGTTTCACAGAATGTTTTTCTTTCTCTAGAATTTGCAGTGCAAATATAGACAGTATCACGGGGCATCTCAGCAGTATGACAGTTTAGGTAGTTATAGTATTTGCACCCATATGGATTCCAAATCATTTTTGTTACTGTGATTGCAGGCAAAAACTTGAAGACACTGGTGAAGGGGGACATTTCACTTTATGTCAGATGTGAAAAATTATACTGGAGATGTCTAGACACTCTGGAACTCCTGACGCAGGGAAATAGATACTTTGAAGAAGCAATTCTTCCCAGTCAAATTTAAAAATCTACTCAGATGACATGAATCTGATTCATCAGGAAACTTTTCATCTTCAACTACATCTCTGTCATTATGAAGACAGCAGAAGGTGAGTAGCTCAGATGTAGACATCAACATTTAGTCAGATAAATCTTTTAAACTTGCCTACTAACCTGCAAGATCAGGATCTTGGATAATCAGCAAATTTTCATACATGCTGCCTTTATGGTATTATGATTTCTAGCTTCATGAAAAAGATTTTCAAGGGTATAACATAATATGGGACTTCTTGTATCTGGTCTGAGGATTTTTTTTTATTATCTCCACCTCAGAATTAAATCCATCTATGAAACAGGAGACTCCAGTCTAATTAAATGTTTGTAATAATTACAAAATTCATTTAGGTCTGCTAGTCAGGTGGCAAAGACTGGCCTAGAGAGCTGAGACTCAGCAAAGCGGTGGCAATTTACAGCATATGAGCATCTGGCCTGGGATCTCTTTCCTCCCACCTCCCAAGAACCAGAGGAAGGAACCTAGAAGATCACCATTACAGAATCACAGAATCACAGAATCACAGAATCACAGAATAGTAGGGGTTGGAAGGGACCTCTGTGGGTCATCTAGTCCAACCCCCCTGCCGAAGCAGGGTCACCTACAGTAGGC
>Ga0065711_1029879_pt1 | contig 34514 bp, 15 predicted proteins | sample Hoacrofraction12_FD_59098 | JGI IMG/M metagenome (GOLD analysis project Ga0065711, IMG submission 59098) | Hoatzin crop microbial communities from Cojedes, Venezuela - Epithelial fraction 12 v2 (version 2) | ecosystem: Host-associated > Birds > Digestive system > Esophagus > Crop | place... | reverse complement strand
TTAAAAAAAAAAAAAAAAAGGAAGATTTGCCAGCGGGAAGGTGCTTTAGTAACTTTGTCAAGCACACCAAGCGTTTGTTCCGCCGCTGCGATGTTTTGGAGCGTTCCGTGGTGCTGAGGTTGGATTTATGGACAGCTGAGGGTTTGTGCCATTGTGCGTTTAGCCAGAAGATTGTGTATTTACCCGCTGTAGTACCGGCATTTGGGTTTTGGCAGCTTGTGCAGAGAAAAACAGGCGTGTCGGGGAGGTTTAGTCTTCTTGTTGTATATACCAGTGTCTTCAGAATGACTGAAATTCCCTTGCTAGGGATAAATCAGCAGTGGCCCTGCGAAGGTCTGTGGTAGCTTATTTAAGATCTGTGTTTCGACACAGCAGAAGGTTAGTCATCTCAGGAGACATTCCTGGCCCCTCTGTGTGCAGCAGCAAAACTTCCACCGACTCTAACAGAGCCGAGAAGTGGGATCAGCAAATTGTTCAGATGAGAAACTGGGTAAAACAGAGACCTCAGTAACGTGTATTTCTCTTCTGCTTCCGTTCTGCTCTGTTTTGAAACACACTTTGTACCTGTACGCTGTGATTTAAGGATCCCCCTTTTCTGTCTTCCAGACCTGTAACTTTTGCTTGATACATATTTTCTCTGTAGGAGAAGGCACACACAAAGATGAACAGAATGCCAGAGGAGGGGAGACTTGTTTTAGTAATGCAGGGAATAAATGGATAATCCAAATCGGGATGACAGGTTGTGCTCTCACAGAGTCTCCAAACAGGAGTTTCTCCAGCGTGCTCATTCTGCCAGCCATTTCACAAGAGACACTCATGACTTGCTCAAGCACCCACACCTTATTTCTCAAAATATCAATTTGTGAAGACAGCCGTAACTGTCTCCAGCCGTCTTAATCACCCAGAAGATCACAGCTGAGCACCTTTTCCTGGAAGAAATAAACGTTCCAGAAGATTAATCCTTGCATCTTTTTAGTTCGCAGTTTACCATCACTACCTTGCAACTGGTAGGAAATGGCCGATTCCTTGGCAGGCCAAACTTAAACCAGTCAAGGATGTTGTTGAGGTAGGACTTTAGAACTGAGTAGGGTTTTTATTAACCTTGTAATGTTAAGAAATGTTTTTAGTTATGAAAACCATCAGAAATCCTTGTGGAAGAAAAGGTGCAGGTAGGGCTGTATCTTTTATTGAAGTGTCAGTCCACTTCCAGCTATTCACAAAAGGAGCTAGAGATAAGGCCCCAAAATGCAGTGTAACATAGGTTTGATAGGACTGAATTTTTGTTGAAAATTGACTGACAAAATTGAGTTTTATTTTGGTCACCAAAATTAGTTCCACTGGTCAAGTTCATCTTTTTCTTCTGCCTTTCTTCCCATCCCTCAGACCTCTCCACCTTCACCTCCATCCCCAAAGATCTGCTTGCACTCTCTTGTCTCTCCAGATCTGAGTCCTGTTTCCATCCCTGCATGAAATCTTGCCACTTCAGCCTTTCTTTTAAGACCCTCCATTTCTCAGGACCGTGGCAGGTTAGGAAGGCTTGGAATCATTAGAAGGTGTCTATAAGAGTTTTGGTGCAGAGGCCAACCTGAAGAAAAGCATGCAAATCAAGATTTTTTGATTTCTAGGAAAAGTTAACTAGTAATACAGTTTCCTGGTCTCTCTGTTTGGCTTACACGACTCCTTGGTTTATATTGCAGTGTGTTTCATGAGTAGGAGTAAAATAGATCTTCTTTCCAACAGATAGGCATCTAAGCTCTGGAATAGTTTCTTCTAAACTTAAAAGGCCAATAAAAAAAAGATTGCATGAATATGTGTCAAAAGTGATGTTGCTGGAGTAACTTATATGCCCAGGTTAAAATCATTGCCTCTCTTGCCCATCCTGTTCCATTATTTTTACAAAATATCACAGGCTCTCCTTTAATATATATGGCTATTTCATAATGAGAATGGCCATGGTTTTGTAATCTCTGTAGTTGACCTGCATTGAAATTATGTCTAATTTGATCTATAAGGCCACATACAACTGCACATTTTCAAACCTCTCCTCAGCTTTTTGTGTGAGTAAGCTCTGCTTACTGTGCTCAGGAGAGTATGCCTGTTGGCTTAATATCACTTTTTGCTAAAGAAGAGCAGGCACAACTGGTCTCTGCATCTTTAATGTCGTTGAGAGCACGGAGTGATATTTGCACAGTTCTTTGCAATTACAGTTGGAGAAACTTCACGAAAAGGAGTAGATGTGCATCTAAGTGAAAACAAGGGTAAGAAACAGAGACTAGAAGCTAGCATGTTGAAGTCCACACAAAATATCTTTTTACTTTTTTTTTTCCAGAAAATAATTTTATGAGGCATAAGAAACCAATGGAATCCCGCATAAAAAAAGGCAAAATTTCCACTGATATTCTAAAAAGCCAAGATTTTTTCCCCCATACATGCTCCCAGGGGATATTGTTAGGCTATTTTCTATGGAACTTGGACAGATTTCTTAGCAAAACAGATTGGTATTTCCTAAATTATTTGCAGGTAGTTATGCTTTTTATCTAGACGTTTGATATGATCAGTGAGCAAATATTTCAGGACAATATTGCAAGCAAATAAATCCGTCTTGGAGCTCCCAGAAGTGTGTGGTGAGTGCAAACAGCCTGGTGAGATGAAATACCTAATACGAGCACCTCACTGTAGGTGGCTCTCCTGGCAGGTACTGGGTGGAGAAGGCATCTTGGTCCACTGTCCTCTCCATTCTCCTTTGTGTGACTTAATTTCCCAAAGGCATTAGGAAAGGAAGAGTCCAGGACGGTGACTGCTGTGAGCCCGTGCAGCTCCATTTCCCTTGCTCTGTGGCAAATGGAGAAAGGAGCAGGGACAAGCTGGGTCTTGCTCTGAGATGTGGTCTTCATGCACGTACTGGTGTAAATGCCCCTCACTTTTCATAACCCCCCGAATGCTCCCAAGCAGGGTATTAGCGTAAGATCTAGCCAATTCTTTGTTAGAGGAGGAGCAGCATGGGCTACAAGTGTTAAGTGACTGCTCTAAATAACCACGCTCCCAGAAATCAGCTGCTTGGAAATTGCTGTAAAATCTCCATGATCTAGGGACAACCTATAATACAGCAATAAAGCCTAGTAAAATACATTTACAGCCAAAATACAGCATCTTGGTTGCCAATTTCATTGTACAATAGTGATAAGGAGCAATCAGCTGGTTTTATTTCATCAACCTGTAGTTCCTTTGGTCTTCTGCTTACCTGCTGCCTGTTACCTGGAGAGAGACTTTTATGGAGCTCCACGCCCAGCTGGGAAGGCCGGGCAATTGCAGTAGGTATCTACAGACCTCACCGTAAGGCTTCTGCAAGGAGAGCAGCTGAGTGGTGCTCTCAAAGTACACTGGGGCACCAGGCTCTAACAGTCTTTGTAGGCGGGTGATGTTTAGGGATTGTTCAAAGTTGAATTCTGGACATCTCTGAGCTATGTGGTAAATATGTGAAGAATAAAAGCTGTTTCATCAGTGATGCAGGGAATGTTATCTTTGTTGGAGACTCTGGCCTGGATTGCATACCCGTACAAGCTGGTGCAAATGCATATGAGTCCCTTTTGCCAGACGCTTGGTAAAAGGCAGGGAATTAGCAGGGACCCGTCCATCCCCCGGCATCACTTGGTACTGCGGGTGAGCTAGGACAGGTGTGGTGCCTGATTGTGACTGGTGACCTCAGCACCGCATCGTGACTTCTCTCCTGCTCACCTCTCAACCCATCGGTTGCATAAGAGGTGGGGAAGAGCAGTCTATTGTCGGGCTGGGTAATGTGTGTCACGGCCCCTCAGCATGGGCCTGCAGAGGAGGAGATGGGCGAGAAGGCCATCAGCCACCTCTTCATATCAGTCGCACCCTTGGCTGTTCCCACCTCCAAAGTGTCCAGAGCCTCAGGCTAGCATGGGCAGGTCACCAGAGAAACAGGCAAAGTTAGAGTTAAAAATGGTCATGAACAACTGGAGAAAGGATCAGAAATGAAAAATATTAAATTCAGTGGTGAGAGGTGTGAAGGATTGTATTCAAAAAGGAGAGATCAAGTGCTGGAGCACATGATGAAAAGCAGCCGATTGCAGAGCGCATCTACAGGAGAGAGCTTGCACCTCCGCTCTTCTTTTCGCAGCAAGGCTCAGGTGTGATCTCACTCCCCTGCTGAGCGGTGGCCCATACTGATTTAAATGGCTGCAAAAATCTCCTCGATCTACTGTGTGTTGAAACTGACTAGAAGTCAAGAACATGGCACTGCTAAGAAGAAATTCCAGTCTTCTCTGTTGAAAGGAATGTGTTCCTCATCTGTTTTACTATGCGAAGTTCTGAGCCCAGTGATAAGCAGGGCATTTACTTATATATAGGCAATATGAAAGTAAAGAAGAGCAATTAAAATAAAAGTATCAGTGTAGCAGTTTTTTTAGAATACACAGCTGAGATGGCTGGCGTGTTTTGGATTTTGCTTTGGACCAAAGAGGAGCCCGAGAGCCTTCCTGGAGCTGTGCGTTTATGCTTCTATGGTAAAATCATCAAGAAAACGATGCAGGGCATTGAGAGTGTTAAAAAGATTAAGTGGAGTTAATATGTTAGTATACAATAATGAACTTTAGCAAGCGCTCAAGCTAAGAAGTATTAATCTATCTTCACAAGCTTAGTAAATAAGCATAATTAATGTTATACAGTTCACAGAACACATACGTTAGTCCAGATACCTTCCGCACCAAGGCAGCAGCCGGCGATATCCATTACTTGTCAGAACAGTCAGCACACCCTTCAAACGTAGTATTTTATACTATGAAAACCAAGAGCTCAGACTGAAATTTGGGAGTTGCTGGTTCCCTTTCCCATGCGTAATACAGCAGAACAGTTTTCTTCGGTCATCAAACATTTCTTGATGGTTTTAAAGTACTTTGATCAATGGAAATTTAGTTACACACTTAAAATATACATGTTTTAGAAGGGACTTGGAATATTGGTCTTGTTGGTGCTGGTTTTAGTTAATGTAATTCTATACAAAGAAGTGATGCTTAATTTTTTGCTTTGTTTTGGTTTTCCTGATTTCAAATAGTTTATCATTTTCACTAGTTAAAAAATAAGTCAGCTCCTTTTGCGTCCTGCCCCCTTATTTTTCTTTTTAATGAAGGAGTGGAAAAAAAACAAAAAGAAAATGGGAAAAAGTGGGAAAGAGCTTTTAGTAACGGTTTTCCCATATGTGCATTTGCACTTGATGGGGTTTGATTCTGGATTTATAACTGTAAAACCTTTGAAAAAAAGATAAAGACATTTCCAGAAGAGAATCCAGGGTTAGATCACTAGTTCCATATCTAGGGAAAATTCTGAATTCTTGTTTTTGGTAAATATATAGCAGTTCTTTGGGAACTTGTGGGTGGTCAGCACTTGAAGTTCCAAAAACCCATATACACAAGAAAAAATCAACTTTGTGTGTCTTTGTTGGCAAAAAAAGAAACCAGTGGGGTTTGCCCTATTGCATGTTTTTTAAAGTACAAGAGCGGTGGGGTATTGGCCCTGTAAATTAGGAAAAGAAAAAGTGATTTCCATGAAAAATTCCGAGCCTCGAGGCTCTTTCTTATCTTACTTGTATTTTTTGTGATTTCCTAAATCATGATGACTGCCATCATCCTTTTATTCCATTAGTTGCATCCCATTCATCAATCCTTTCCTGAACTGTCATGATTGGTTCTTGCAGAGTGATTCAGAATGCTGTGTTCCCAAAGACTGCTCATTAGCTCCTCAGAAGGATTTTTAGTCAGTACAATTAGAACAGGCTTGGGTAGAATTAGGCCTACGGTTGTTTTTCAGGATTAGCTATAATTTGTCAGTAAATGTATTATTTCAGTGTGCACAGGATGAATGGCCAACAAATCTGATTTGTGAACTTCTGTTTCAGATTATTAGGAAAGCTCTAACAGAGGAGAAACAAGTGTCCACAAAGACATCTGCAGCAGATCTTGTGACAGAAACTGATCATTTTGTGGAAAATTTAATTATTTCTGTTCTGAAAGAGAAGTTTCCCTCCCACAGGTGAGTGTCTATAGAAAGAAACTGTCAGTGACCTTTCTTCCCTTAAGAGCTGTATATCTGACTGGTGTTTAAAGGAAATTTTAAAAGTCTGTATATCTCTCCTACATATTAACCTATAGCTGTTGGATACTTTTGTTGGACTCCTTGTTTAAAAAAGTACCATGTCTCTATTTTTAGTATTTTATATTTTCTAATAGCTATGTTTCTTAATATATGTATTTAATAGTAATGTTTCCCCTGTAGGGACATGATGTATGAAGGTTTCATATGGATGTCCATGATTTTCAGAATACTGGTTTGCTTCCTATTGTGTAAGAATTATGCTAAAGATATCTATTAAGATACAGATGAAATTAGTGATAGCAAAGGTCCCATCCTGCAGACCTTTCCTTCAATTTCTTTTGCCATCACAGATAAGCGTTTGCCAGATCGGGACAAATATTGTATTTAATCATATTTACCTTGTGTGGTGTAGAATCCTAAAACCAGTGAGAAGCAAGGTTATTTATCATCATTTGATGCGTATACAGAAACAGGATATAAATTACTATATGGGGCGTCAACCCAAGGTTCTAAAAAAAGGTCAGATTGTTGACTCCCTTGAATTATTACAATCCATTTGAAAATAAAAACTCCTACACATGCACAGATTAGAGAGAGGTTTTGTATTAGTTGGCCAGGTTTGGATTGATGCAGAGACTCTGCAATCGATTTCCACATTTGACTTCAGCCCACAAGGATAAAATTTGTCTTCCTGCAGAGCCTGTGTATCCCTTAAATGCTGTCTGCCTTCTGCTAACTGTGTGCATCTCTGATGGAGATGAACCTTGCTCTCTAGCACTGCGCGGAGATCAACAAAGATGAAAATCTAGAAGGCTCCGCTACTAATCTGATTGTCGGCGATGCTGCTGGAAAAAAATACACCATAAGAAGGAGTAGAAAGAACATTATGTACTAAATATAGTTTTCTAGATACGTGTTGTGTGTGATCACATATTGAAGCAGTACTGTACAGCATAATGTGTGGTTCTTGGCCACGATCCTCAAGAGAGTGCCAGGTTTTACAAGCCTATTATTTGTGTAACGTTCCTTCTACTATTGCTGGCTCTGCTCTTATCTCTACTCTTATGTTGTTTTTATTTTCCTTGAACAGCTTGGCAGAGAACATAAAACATACACTTTTCACTTTAAATGAGAATCATCAGAAGCACTTGAGTTACTCAGAATGGGAACATAAGTTCTAAGATCAGCATAGACCTAGCAACTGAAAAATGCCTGACTTCATTAACTCTGTACCATTAAATTCTGACTTTATAAGCAAATTACAGAATTACCATTTCTTCAAGACAATTATTTTTTGCTGATATTGGTTGTTGGTTTTGGTTGGAGTTTGTTCAGACAGTGAATGCATTTAGCTTAAACAGTAGATTAAAACTAGATTTGTCTAGACTAGATTAAAACACTTGCAGTGAGGTGTCCACAGCAACAATCAAGGCTTAAATTAGCATGCAATGAAAACATTAAAAGATCATTTAAATTGTGTTCTGTCTTTCCCTGATCTGGTAGTTGAAAGCATCATCGAAGATTTCTGTTACTTTTTCTCTTAAATCATCTTAATTCTTATTTTCTCTGAATCAAAAAATGTGCTTTAGGAGACAGAAAAATTATAAGGGTTCTCATTAGAATTTGTGCCATTTGCACTGTGGCAGTGATGAGTCTTGAGATATTGGAAATGTACTCAGAAGAGAAATGTTAAGAAAACCTGTTAAAAAGGTAATTCTGTCCCATGTTTGTTTCTTCTCTCTGCTTGGCTAAGTGGTGTGTGTCATCCTCATTCGTGCTTCACCCAAGTTTTCAGCTTTGCCCACTCTTTGGTACTCAGACAATGCTCCAAGTGAGTCTTTTCAGAAGGATATCTTCTCTGGTAGATCTTTTAGCACTGGGTAGGCACAGCCAGAATATCAGGGGCTACAGGCTGAAAAAGGCTATCATACCATTTGCCTGTGTTATTGTCACACAAGTTGTCATCTTTGGTGTTAATTATAGCCTTAATCCTGTAGCGATTAAAATCAAGACACAGCCATCACGGAGGGTCACATCCGACGCTAGCTGCCTGGTTTTCTGCCCTCAGGCTCCCATAAGGGGATGGAGAGGTGAGGGACAGCCCCAGTTTGAACCTCCCGCGCTCGGCTGGGTATCACTCCTGCTGCAGTTTATGCTGTGCTACAATTCCCCTGCTGTTCCAGCGATGAAGTTCAGAGTGGCACCGTGGTATGAACAGATGTCCACTAAGACTAGGCAACTCATTTTGAGTGGGAGAAAAGTTTAATCCAGATTTGAAGAGAGGTCAACAGAGCTGGCAGGCTGGCATATTAAATGAACTCCTGTAATAACATGGCTACCCCTCCCACTTCTCCAGCTGTTCCTAAAATTTGGTCTCCGGTACTTCAGGCTGAATGTTTTGCTTAGTTTGCGTGTTTTTATAGGACAGAGCGCCACAGAGCAACACATCTGATGTTGGCCTTGAGGGCTCTCACAGTACCCAGTACTGTATAACAGCAAGGGGCTTATTTTAACCTATTAGCCCAAATTTTATAAAATGAGCACCTAATTTGTCCTACATCCGTTTTGGAAAAATTGTTCTGGGGCACCAAGACTTTATCAATGGCAGTGCTGTGTCCCAGCTTCAGGGTAGCATTTCTGTATGTGAGGACGGCAGCATCGCACCCTGCGGTAAGGAAAAGGTGAGGGAAAGACTTACGATACTTGAAGGCAAAACACCTTACACAGAAATACTCTTGTCTTTAGAGAGGTTCCCATTTCACCTTTCTTTAACTGGCAAGACAATGGCTACAGTTCAGGCTCTGGCTGGGGGAGCTGACAGAGGGTTGAAGCAGAGGCATAATTTGCAGGGGAAGGTGGACAATCTGAGATGGTAAGGTGCTCCATCTGCAAGAAGATGAGCTGCTTCTGCAGCCAGCAGCACAGCCAAAGCGTATGGTTGGGTTTGGGTGCTAATTACAAGATTTGTAAAAGCAGAAGTCAAATGATACAGCACCAACAAGGCGAAACAATGGAATATTTAGAGCAAGGAATCTGTGAAGTGTTACGTTTGACTGAGAATTCCACACACTTTTTCAGGTCTTTCTCGTTTCTCAGTTGCACACTAACACTTTAACAGAGATGAAAATAGTAACCAACACTTCCCAATTCCCTCTTCATACCAACTGGGGGCCCGCAATGCCATCAGAATAGTCCCTTTCTACTGAGGGGAAGGCAAAGCAGCATTTGGAAAATTCAAGAAGTCTCTTCGTGTGCTGTCTGCAGAACATTTTAAGCTCCTGCTTGCAAGTGTTGTGTGGCACCATGCGGCGCATGTTGAGGGCACAAAAGAAAGTAGCTGCTACTCTAGTCCTAGGGAGGCAACTGTTTCTGCAAAAGACATTTTCTGTTTATCCAATTTTTTTTCTTTGTGTCTTCGAGAGTCCTCACACGTTTGCAGGAACTCTGAATACCAATACCAGTTGTTCGAATGTGAAACCAAAAGCAAGAATCAGTACCAGCGGTCTGATTCTACGCCTTCTGTGCATACAGGACTTTATTCAAATCTGTGAGAGTAGCACCTGCGCAACACTTACAGAAACAGACCCCGAGCAGTTTGTGGGAGAGCAGGGATAATTAAGGTCGGCAGGAAATGTGCCAGAACTGGATGTTCGTTTCCCAGGGAAATAAGGGGTGGGGGGTGGGGGAGAAGCATATCTACTGAAAGAGATTGGGACAGAACAGCAGAACAGAAGATGAGCTCAGATTTCAATGTGTGCCTTGTGCATCCAAACAACAAACAAAAAAATTAATTTGTTGATTTTCTCTGGGTCATGGGAAAAAGAAAGTTCAGCTTTGTAAACCTTTTAATTTCCTGAGTCAGACTACTGTAAAAAATTTCAAGTAGGAGTGAGATTGTGGATTTTCTAAGAGTGCATTATTTCCTGCTGACTGAATTTGACTGCAAAAGAGAAGCAGCTACAGTTTGCAGTTTATATTACTTACTGCAGGAGACAGGCATAACCTATAAAATTACATTCTGCATAAAAAAACCCTTCTTCTAGAGTTCCAAGGATGCCAGTTCAGATCCATTTCTGCATTCATTTTCATTGCTTTGGTATATTGGGAAAGTGAACATAAAAGGAGTTCTATTTTACCATGTAAAATAGGATGCCATAAATCTGAGAACTCTCCTTCAAAGTTTCTATGAAAGTTCCCCATTTCCAAATGAAAAAAGCAATATATGTGTTTATACATACATATGCATTTGTACTAAAATTTTATATACATACATATATATGAATTAAGTAGCTCTTCAAAAACACGAAGATGGAGTTTGACTTTCCAAGTCAAGTATCTGAGCCAATTTTCTGGGACGCTTGTTTTACTCCACACCAAATGCAGGTTTATTGCAGAAGAATCCACTGCTGCTGGTTCAAAATGTGTCCTCACCGACAGTCCGACCTGGATTATTGACCCTGTTGATGGAACGTGCAACTTTGTGCACAGGTAAGAGGACAGTGAACTGAGAAATACATCAAAATGCAGTAGCTTCTCACAAATCCTCCCTTCCACTTAAAGGTGTTTTACTGTGGTAGATTTGTTCCTTTGGCTCATAAGTAGGAGTCATCCCTTCATCTTTTTGTACCTCACGTAGTGTTTCTGAGGGAGTGTGTGTTTGTGCTGGAGGGAGCTCTATACTGTTATCAAAAGGTAAGCTAAAGTTTCTGCTGATTGCTCAATAACCCGGAGCTCTTGACTCAGAGCTCGTTTATATACAACCACACATTAACGTGCAGAGACTTGAGCTGAACTGGAGGAACAAGGCTGTGCTATGATGACACTTGGCCTCACGCCTTCTGTGGTTGTTGCACATTCCTTTTAGTAGTGGTGTTTTCTCCCTTTCAAATACAAATGCTTCATTTTTCCTGGGAAGTACAACCATTGCATATATGTAGAGCAGAACTGAAAACTAAGTTGTACATAGATATAGTTTTTAAACGTCTATAATACCACTCTGCAAAAGAAATCTAGGGATCGTTACTGCAAAAATGCAAAAGTATAATTCATCATTTGAGTGCCAAGAGCTGTAAATTATTGACTGTTCATAATACTTCTATTTAAAATCCTAAAATGTGCTGTGCTTTATAATTAGTGATTTAACATAACTGCAGTTATCATTTAAAAAAAAAACCAGCTTTTTTGGTGCAATTACATAGAACTCAAGGGGAGGTGAGGGAGTGTCATGTGCTGGTGTTTTGTCCAATTGAGTGAAATTTTATCTTTCTAGCAATATTTTCTGGACCTTTACAGCCCTTTTTAAAATATTTTCTGAAGAAAATATTTTATTTAATTGTTTAAAATGCAATAATTATATTTTATTCAAAAGGACCAAATTAAGTACAGGATCATCGCTTTGACAAAAGAGGGGGTAGGGGAACTGGTTTCTCCTTATGTTGATGTCAGCAGCATGGTATCTCCGTGCAACTTAATTACTATCTCAGATGCTTGAACTTGAACAAAATGTGCTCTTAGAAGTGATGACTTGTTGTAACAACATTAATGATTTTATACTGGATAATTCAATTACGCTGAAGCAGAAAGATCACTAAAATATACAACATGTTTAATATAAAAATCCTGATATCCTCATGTGTTTATTTCTTGCCTGTCCAATATTAAATGACAGTTTTAAAGGAACTGACAAAATTAAAGAGGCTGGCAAAGGAGAAATAGTACAATGTCAAGAGCATTTTGACCCAAATAAAATTACAGAGCTTCATGTGGGGTTTTGTTGCCTAAGGGAATTGCATAAGGAGTAAGTGGAGAGATTTTTTTCATCAATAATACTGCATTTCTTGTTTTTGTCAGATTTCCAACAGTGGCAGTGAGCATTGGATTTGCTGTTAACAAAGAGGTATGAAGTATGTTCTTTAAGATGGGTACCTGAGAGCTGAGAGCCTCAAAACCCTGTGGGAACTTTACGTGAAATAATTTATTATTAAAACCTGAGCCACTACTTGGGTTTTTCCATGCTTTTGAAATGCATTTGATCATACTTTACTAGTCTAAAATCATGATCCTGCAAAACTTACTTATGCAAACTGGTAATTACAAGATAATTCTTCCAAATTATTATAAATATTACAAGATTTATTTGGGGGAAGTAGGGAGTACTGGCGTGAACAAGGTTTCATAAGACAAAAACATAGTGAGTTAAATATAGTGCTGCCTATTCATAATTTAAACATATTGCTTCTTTCCTGCTAGCAGTATCTGTGAAAGCTAACTGGTGCTACAAGGCAGTTCAGACCTGATTTCTATGAAGAGTGCAAAATTACAGGCCTAGTTCATTTAATCTGCCTTTGTGGTTTTTTTAACGTAGTCTAATAACTGTATTTCCCACATGAGACCTTGATCACAGTGGGGGGGAAAAGTACCTAGCCTTCATATGCGCTATTTTGAGTTTCCTAGCGATACTCGTTCACACTAGCACCTTTTCTTCAGATGTTGCCGGTTTACCATTTGATATATACAGAAGAAATAGCTATTCAGATTGCCAAGGAATGTGCCTCTTTCAGCCTAATTCCACGATCTTAAATATACGTATAGGTATAAGTGAAGCCAGCAAGAATTCTGTACAATAACAACATACTTTTCAGATGTGCTAGTGGCTCTTTCTGATTTAAACAGAATAGTGTTGCGTACTTCTCTAGTTAGACCATTCAAACATGGAAACTGCAGAGAAACACTTCCATGCTTTTCTGAAGTTTGTTCATTCCCAAAGGTCCTTTTGAATACTACATACTATTACCAGACAGCATTCTCTAATATTTATGTTTTCTAGAACACCATCCTGATTTTGATGCTGCACATTTTGGGTTATGTAAAGTAAACAAAGCTGAAACAAAAATAAGGAATTATGTTAAATCTCCCTCAGTAAACAAATGGGAAAAACAGAAAAAAGTAGCATGCTGAAAAGAAGCCAAAGTACACACAGGGGAACTGGCCTGAATGTAAGCCTTGAACAGTACTGAAGAAATTTCCTGCAGATGTCTTCAGGGAAAGAGTCTATTAATAGCATGTTCCTCAGAAAACCCCTTGGTTTAGATGGGACCTCAGGGTAGGGAGCGAGGACAGTCTATTCCCTTTGAATTGTCTCTGATGAACACCAATGATTATTCACATGGAATGGAGTTGGGCAGCAGGAAAAGATTTGGAGTCTAGAACATCTGAGATGTTTTCTTGACCTTGTTACCAACTTCTTCTGTGACCTTGGGCAAGTGACTGAATTTTTGTGTATCTGTCCACCCTGAAATAAAATATTGCTAATAGTACATACCTAGGGGTGATCTTAGGAGCTGATCATTGAAGTTTGTAAAGTGCTTTAAAATCTTTTGGTGAAAGCTATTGAAGTAATGGAAATATTAAGTATCTTGGATTTAAATCAAGGGTCAAATTCTGACCCTCTTCTCATTGGAAAACAGATACTCCCTCAAAAATTCCAGTGTTGCTCATTCTCAAGATTTCACCGAGGGTCACAATATTTGGTATTTCTCTTCAAAGTCCTTCTCTTGGAGTCATGTGACTTCATGAGATTCTCACTTTTATGTGTAAACAGGATTTTGCAGAGCAACATTTGAAGAAGTGACTGGAGTGCACTACTTTGGTTGAAAAGACAGGCAAATTAAATGCATCATGGAAGGTGAAGTGCATATAAAAGCATCCACTGTTAGTAAAAAGCGTGCCATGACTTCCGAGTTTGGATGCAAGACTGATTGTATCTATGTATTTGGGGCTGCAAATGTTCAGGGTCCAGCTGAAGCCAGTGGGATTACTTCCAGGTGTAACTGCTCCCTAGTGAAAGTAAAGCATTCAGAATCTGGCCTTAGAGGACTTGGATACTTTCAATAAAAACATACAATTGAATTTTAATTCAATTTAGCATTTAATCCAGTCTAATGTGAACACAAACAAGCTGCAAGTAAGAGTTTAGAAGATCACGAACAGATTGCATTAACTTCTCTTTATAAACTGAATTTTATATGACCTGTATCTCAATATCACAGTAATAGTAAAATTATTCCAGTTTATTAGCATCAATATAATCTTTAATTACATGTACCAATTAAAATATTGCTGATCTTTCTGCCATTAGTAGTTGTTTATATTTATGATGAGTAATTTGAGTTGCATTCATTTCTTTCCTTTTCAAAATCTTAAAGCTTGAATTTGGTGTAATTTACCACTGCACTGAAGAACGATTATACACTGGTAGAAGAGGTCAAGGGGCATTTTGTAATGGCAAAAGGCTTCAGGTATCAAAAGAGACAGGTTGGTCTAGATTTTGTTAGAACTCTAAAAGGAATATGTTAATTTTGTTTCAGAGTTGTTGCAAATCATCATTAGGATAATGAACATCATTATCCTGATGGAAAGTATTTCACCTGCATGATAATTTTGTTGTTATGTGTTTGTTTTTCTCTGAAAAATCACAACTTTCCTCATCTTATTTTTAAAATATACATCTGAATATGAACTATTTAAATAATCCTTTTTTTTTTGCTTCATAACCATTGTTTAAAACAAGGAAGGATGAGTAGATTCACCAGTTTCATTCCAGCTCTACATTGGCGTAATTTTTTGTGAGCAAGATGCAATGGGAATGGTGAATCAAATTCAGAGTACTATGGCAGCCCTTATTCAGTTATTTTCCAATAAAGTTGTACGTCATAAAGTGTATTATGTCTGTAGGCATACATGCTAACAGTAAACTAAAGGTTGCATGCTTCATTAGGGGTTCTTTAACAGCTTGCTTTTGTGTGTGAGGTGTGTTTCAACATACATATAGCTAGCAACACTTAGTCAACAATTTAATGGAATTCTTTTATTGGTAAACCAAGTCATAGATGTATCTGTTTACCTGATGATAACAGATAACATTAATCAGATGTGGGTAGAGAAGTCTTCTTTTAATCAATCAAAATGCAGAGGAGAACATAACACTCAGTTGCAGACAGCAGCAGATGTGCCAAAAATGTACGTCATTGCACACAGGAGATGGTAGTTTCACCCCAAAAAGAGATTCAATGAACTTGAAACACAGTAAATTCAAGCAGTTTAATATACAGCTTTGTTACAGTGCCCCAAGCATACCCTGCATCAAAACTTCCCTGAAATTTGGGAGTTTGGCTGTTCTTCTAAATTAATAGTGAGCTGGGGTCTCCGTATTTGGCGAGATGGAGCAAACTGCACCTCTCTCGCTTTTGCAGTCAGAGAGTTCTGGTTTCCAGCTGAGCAAGGAACAATTTTGGCACATGCTGCTTTTGTTGTCCTTTCTCTGGACGTCCAGTCTACATGGTTGTCTGGAACATAGCAAGGGAAGTGGACCTTCTGCAGTTCCAAATGCTTTTAAATTTTCCTTTTTTGTAGGAGACATCAGTTGGTGGTGGGCAGTTTCACCAGTAAAGATGGATCTTCTTTAGTCTCACTTGTACTGATGTTTTAAGTGTATGAAATCACAGTTGCTCTTTTCCTGGAAGGGCTGTGGTTTCAGTGCAATAAACCCACCCTGGAACAGAGAGTGTGTTTCCCTGTACCTGCCACTGGAACTTAAGTAGCCTTCACCAGTGCATGATGTGTTGGAGATCCAGGCTGTCATGTTATTTCACACCTTTTGTTTTCAGGAAATCTGACTGTTGTGTAACATTAATCTACGTTATACAATTCATTGTTCAGATTTAATCATTTGAAATCACAGTCCAGGCAAATGCTGTTGTTTGTCAATGCCAGATTTTGGAGGTCTGGTATCCAGATTTTGGAGGTCTGGTATGGGAGTGCAGTTAGTCAGGATACACTTAAGTGAAGGATCCATCTTCCCTTTCATCTTGAGTGATACTTTCTTCTCATGCTTAGATCCAGGTCAGGCCTTACGTGTGCTAATATTGTAAGTGTATTTTGTTTTTTCAACCTTCTGTGGTCAACAGAATTGGTCTTTTCCTTATAAATCTGTCCATATCACTATTAAATCTCTTCTACCAAGCCTCCTTATTTTTCTGGCCTCTATCACAGTGAGTAGTCAGTAAATTTTCTCCTGTACCTTGAATTCCTGAAACCCCGTTGATTCTTGTGATCAGCCAGCTCCTTCTCCTAAGCAGACACCTCCCTCTTCCTTGCCTTAGTCTCTTCACCGAATTTCTACCTGTAGCCTTGATAAAAATTAAAGAGATACATTTATGGATTAGAAATATGTTTAACAACTCAAAATAACAACTGTCTTAGTTATGACCTGGCTATGACTGGTGTGGTGTGAATGCTTGGTGCAGTTTGGCAATGAGGCGAGCACTAAATGTTCTGTAATTGTAAATAGGGTCTGTTATGCAAAAACATCTGAGGCAGATTGCTCTCACCATCCAGAGTTTTCAGTGGTGGCCAAACAATGAATACCCAGCAGCATGCCTGGATTGGTGTTTCTATATTGTAATGTGGTAATTTAAAAAGCAGTTGTTAAATCTGTGTTCCTACAGTTAAGCTTTGTGATACCCTGCAACTTTTAATCCAATTACATACCTGTTACTCACCAACCATTTGCTGCATTGCTTGAATCCAGAATGTTCCTCTGCAATACTAAATTCATTGGTAGCCTATTTAATTAAATGATGTCTCACTCCAGCTTAATCCACTTTTGAAAACCTCCTTGCTACTTCTGCTAAGAATTTTCAATTTACGCAATTAGCTGTAATAACCGGGTAGACATTCCCTAGCTGAATGAATGCCTAGCCTTTAACCCAGGGTAGGAGGTGATGCCTGACACTTGAGCACGGCCTAGTTAGTAAGTAATCAACAGCTAAACCTTTGAGTTTTGTCATACTTTTAACGCCCGCAAGTTCAGCTGTCACACAAACTTGGCGTTTGATCAGCCATCTCCACCTACATTGGCATATGCTTGTTACGTACTACCAATATTCCGATTTCACGTTGAGGACTACTTCAAGACCCTGAAAGTCACTGAGAGTCTCTGCTTTGACTGTACCTAAGGCTGATATCCTCATCTGCTGTAGGTCAGAATTGCCCTTGCTGAACACAATACAAATGTAACTTTTGTATAGTATTATTAATTAAGATAATGCTTTAGTTTGTGGTAGGAAAGGGTTTTTTTCAGTCGTGCATAGCTGGGTAAATGGTGATTTAGGTAGAAACTTTTCTTTCCTCTTGTATTCCCAAATGTTTGTCATTTGTTTACAGTAAAGTTCCCTATTCAAGAACCATCCTGTATTCAAATATGATTAGATTAGCGTCATTAGTAGTTACTAGGTCACTGGATTATTTTTAGTTGACTGCTAATGTTAGTGAATTTGCCAAAAGCTGACCAGTCAACGAAATGAAGCAATGTATGGAAAGAGAAGGAATGTAAGAATGCATTCTTGGTTTTAATCTTCTTGTTCTTTTTTTAAAAAAGTGTATTTAGATCAGACCATTTGATATGAGAAATCTAGTCTTGCTTGAATTTTTATGCAAAGTTGTCACTTATCCTGTGAAAGAGTTTGGGGTAAAAAAGGGGACATGAAAATTGTTTTCCTGTGAAAAGTCCATTAGTATTTAATTTAAAAACGAATTTCCAGAATCTACCTGGAAGCTGTTGAATTAACGGAAACAACTACCTACATTGCAGATATCTCGAAGGCCTTAATTTTAACAGAAATTGGTCCAAAACGTGACCCTGCAACTTTGAAATTGTTCCTGGGTAACATTGAGAGATTGCTCAAGGCCCAAGCACACGGGTAAGATACTTTACAATATATGTCTCGCATACGTGGCCAAAAGTCATTAAAGAAAGGAAAAAAACCAACCAAAACCAGCCACGTACATTGCACATTTTGCGATCTCCATGCCCAAGTTGAAATCAAAGGCATTTTCTGCTTTACGTTACCACGTTCCCTTCTGGCGGGGTTTAGGGTCCGTGTCATCGGGAGCTCGACCCTGGCTCTGTGCCACCTGGCCTCCGGCGCGGCAGATGCCTATTACCAGTTTGGGTTACACTGCTGGGACTTGGCAGCAGCCACTGTCATCATTAGAGAGGCGGGCGGCACTGTGATAGACACGTCAGGTGAGCAAAATATCCTTGTTTTCGTTGACTTCTTGGGGACAGAGTGGCTATTTCTGGGCAACTTGTGTTACCTCAACACAGTCCTTGTCCTGTGGCTCTGTCTCATTCTTAGCAGTATTCCGTAGAAACGTCTGCACTCTCCTCTAGGCTCTGGCTGGTTATTCGTAACACACTGAGGTAATTCCAGCCTGGGGTTTCATCACGTCAGAGGTCTTCTGAGTCAAACTGTGTTCCTGTGGCTTTGAGTAGTTCCCTTAAAGCATCAGATTTACAGTAAAGAACTAGCCCAGGAGATTGGTAGATACGCCAAGACTCCAAGCAGATTTTGGCAGAGACAACCTCGCGAGAAAGGAGGACTCTCAGGTATGCGTCTGAACGTGTATGACTAGGAACTACTCAGAGGGAGTAAAGGACAGCACAGTCTCCAGATTATTATTTTATTCATTTATATGGTACAGATCTCAGAGTAACAGTGGCCAGTATGTGGATACTGTGGAAGGATGTGGTGGATTAAGAAGAAGGGTATCTGATTGAACTAATTTCTGTCCCTTCCTGTTGCTGACAGAAAGGAATATTGCATTTGTTGTTGGATACTGAACAAATTTAGACATTCGCTGCTTCTGTTGCATACTTTGGCACTTACCTAGAATTTTCAGGAATAATTTTTTTGCCAGAGATTTCCAGATCGGAGTTGCTGAACTAGGTTGTCCTTCCCACCTCAAAAGGAGCTACATATGAAGTTGTTTCAGTGTTTCTGACCTTATCTAATTACAGCGTGGTTTATATTTAAGACTACATTGCCTTTTTATATCACCTAAGATGGTTCTCATCAATCCTCTTGTCCTCAGGGGGACCTCTGGATCTGATGTCCTGCCGAGTGGTTGCTGCGGGCACCAGAGAGATGGCTATGTTCATAGCTCAGGAAATACAAACTATTCACTACAGACGGGATGATGAAAATTAAACGCTTGTAATATGGAGTCTGCCCTCCTGAACTATGTAACTTTTGCCACATGGGTGGCTTAAAGGGTACGTGATTTCAGCAGAATGCTTTCTGTGGAGATTTTCCGTGTCAAACATTTTTTATAAATTTATTACCATGTGGGAAGGCATAGGGATATTTTTAAACCTGTAAGAATCGTGTTTCCTTTTTAATATGTATCTCTCTCAGCAGTATCTTTTTTATAAGGTAGCATATTTTACTTGTAGTAAACTAGTCTGGGAATTAAGTTGTAATTTCATATCTGTGGGGCTGATACTTAGTCTTTTGTAACATGCAGCTAAAAATGGAACCTTATTTTTACAGATGCAGATCTCAGGTAAATGAGCTTTAGGACTGTAGTAAGGACGAGTAGTTAAGACGTGTGCCTATAATACCCTTGTTTGGTGATACTTAAGAATGCAATAAAAATGACATAATTGTTTCCTAACTATGTCATAGCTATATATCCGTATATATGTATATGGACATATATGTAAGTCTGTGTGTATGTGTGTATATATGTACACCTATACATGTATATGCACATATACACACACCGTGTGTGTGTGTGTGTATATATATATGGTTATCTTGGATGTTTACAGCAATTTAGAGAATGCATAGAAGAAAGCTAATATTGGAAGTTATTTTCAGGTAAAAGAGTATAGGTTGCTTGTGTGATTTTGGTGGGCGCTATTCAAATAGCAAAGAACAGAGCTGATCATGGAAAATGTTTAATGATTTTACAACCTGGCCAGCTAGTCCCTGTTTCCCTTCATCCCTCTGCCTGGGGGTAGATCATACTGTCCTACAGGCCTCTGTAAGATATTCAAACTTGCAAACGCTTACTACCATAGAGTAATTACAGTTAAAACCAGGAATATTGAACTCCACTGAGTTATTCACAGTATTAACTATGAGACACAGTAGGAGGCCAGCGGAATAGAGCACAGTGTCAAAGAGCTGTTGATTTCAGAGAAACTTTGAGCAGAATAGCAGGATTTTGCCCCTTACAGGCAAGATCTTTGAAATATGCACATAAGATATGCTTGCAAAAAGTTGTAAATCACATGCCCTTCTCGCACAAAGTTGTTATCACACTTTTTGATCAGAGAAACTTGTAGAATCAGTTGCATACATTTCCTAAATACACAGTTGTTCTCTGTCCTTGTATCTAGCATTGGTTTTAATCCCACCAAGGTGATTGTTTCTATTTAGATTATTTTTGAAATCATGAGCACAGGAAAAATACAACAGTGTCCAGGAAAGTAGCTGAAATTAAATCACTTCTATTTTTTTCTTAAAAAAATTAAAAGATATCTTTTGTTTGCAAGGGTGCAAATTAAATAAAGGAATGAGCCAAAAAGTAACAGATGGTTCAAAATTTTTAACTTTCTTTTTATACTGCATGTGTAGACTTTGTAAACGTGTTCAGATATCTGCTTAGAAATACAAACTAAACGATATTTTTTAAAAATAACCTTACATGTGTTTCTTGCAATGAAAAATGTTTTTCACTGAATATAACATAAAATTCTGTGAGATTTCTTGATGCTTTTTTGCACAAGTCTTGACTGTGTGAAGAATGTCTAAATCCAACAAAGCATTTAAGAGCTTTGATGGCTCTCACCAGGAAACCAATGCTGTCTGTCACAGTGATTGACATTTTGTCACTGTTCCCTTTCCTCCCCCCCCACTTTGTATCCCCCTGATCGGAAACGGAGATTGTAAGCCCTTTAGGGCAGGGACTGTAGTACTTTGGCTCTGGGTTTGCACAGTGCTAATAGGATGCGATTCTGGTCCACAACTAGGCACTGAGGGTGCTATAATAATACAAATAATAAATACTAGTGGCCTCGCTTGTCTTTTATTCACCCTACCCCCACGTTCTGAGCACAGCGGAGATCCGAGTGACAGATGCGGATCTCGGTGGCACCGCTCTGATCCCAGGGTGCTTAGCCTCGGCAGCCGTGGGAGCAGCCGGGGCTTTTCTCGGACTCGTGCCATGGCCGTAAGCCCCGTAAGGAAGCTTACACTGGCAGGGGATCAAGGGTGGTGGAAGCCCAGCCCCACCTCATCCGCTCCCCCTCCTCACCCCGTCCCCCCATCTCTCTGGGAGAGGAGCGGGTGCGGGAAGCAGCTCAGCCTGCTCGTACAGAGAAAGGCTCTGACCCAGTTAGGGCTGGTGTGCTCTGGCGTCCCAGGGCTCGACGCAGCAGGGAAATCCATGCATCGACTTCAGTGGTGTACACCAGCGATTTGCGAAGCTGGGAGCCAAGCGTGGTGGGAAGGGGAAGGCACAGAAACCCATTCAGAAGTTCGCTTTTTGTGCCCGGGGTGCAGTTTCGGTTTTCACTTGGGCTGTAGCTCAAGTGTGTTAAACCGGCAGCGTGTGTGTGGAGCAGCAGTCCTGTCTCCCTCCCCTCCTCTGCCGCCCGTGTGCCAGTACAAACGTTTCTGAACCCTTCCAGGGGACCAGATGAGTGAAGTGATCTGCCTGTAAAGTACCCCAGTAAACAAAAAAGGGATTATTTACAGACAGATCGTTTTCCCGGGCCAATCCAGCCCCTGGCCGCTATGAGCAGCTGACTTCAGGCGCCAAAGGGGGTAGCAAGGGGGCAGGCGGGACGGCTGCGTTCACAGATGGTGCCACATTATGCCACTTCGAAGTTTTCATCAAAGTACAGCCTTAAAACTCTTTGCCTACACATAATGACTGAAATAAACTACCAGAGTTCGTCCTCCCTTTGTGTTTTCTTGCTAGCCAGAGGAAACTTTGCTCAGCACGCTGTCGCGGAATAGATGTGTCCAGCAGCTCTCCGTGTGAGCGCAAGCATTCATAACGCTAGCACGTTAGCCAGCAACTTAAATCCCCCAAAATGCTTAAACATGTGGACTCCTTTCCCTACCAGCTGTTGTAAAATGCTGCAGGTATTTTTCACTACATACGTTACAGAGTACCTAAGTGCATCTGTAACGAGGCGTCCAAGACAGCGAAGATCTTCTCCGTGAATGCTGGCACAAAGATGCCTGCGCTCCAAAAAGCGAGTGCTTCCTCTGTAAGCAAACGGGGCTCGGCTCCCCAGAGCTGTGCCAGTTCATGTCACCATCCCTCACTGGCTCGCTGGTGGAGAATGTTTGATACCTCCAGACTTGCTGGCCTGGCCTCAAACAGCGCATTCTGGTAGAATAAAGAGCGGAAAGAGCTGTAAACTCCAGGAGAAGAGTCAGCAGCTGATGCCTTTGCAGTGTGTCTTGTTGAGCTTGTCAGATTTTACAGAACAAGTACCGGCATGTTTCATACGTGCTGAAGGACTGATATTTTCCCTTTGATTACGCTAGCTCATCTCACGATATTAAAGAGATTTGCATGTATTGGAGCACTTACCTAGGGCCCCACAGGCAGCGTTCTCCATTTTTCATCTCGAATGTGGTTCCTGTTGGCAATGGCTTCAATTAAAGCGATAAAAACATCACTTCCCACCAGCCACTCTACTATCAGTAGTAGAGCTATGCTGTTCCGTCAGCGAGGCTGGATCTGTTCAGTGTATGTACAGGAGATGGGCAAGGGGATCTTTGAATAATGAAATACGACTTAAGCCACTCTATCAAATTAAGACAGACAGCATCTTTTTTTCCTGGTAACTTCCTAGAGCTACCAAGACTGTTTAATTATTTTTTTTTTCCTTTATGCCAGTAGGGAAACTACAAAAATGTGCTCTCTCTCAGTACTGTATCATGAAGACTGAAAATGTAGAGAAGTCAGAATTACGGTTCCTACAGCGGTTTCCATTTTACAGTGAGTTACAGTTAAGTCTTTCATAAAACATCTCCCCAATGCTAAGGAATGTGACAAAACATTCACCAACAGCGAAAAAAGGAATTTCCATTTCCTTGTGATCCATGCACCAGACATGACAATAGCACTATAGGGTACTGCATTTTGTAAGCATGCTGCGTTCAAGTAGCAAAAGAACTACTTCTGTTCAAAAGAGGGAGAACTGTTGACACTAACTCTGGATTTATGGGGGTTTTGCTCCTGAAGTTTTAGTTTTAAAATGCATTGGAGTAGTGGGTTTTGTATTTCTGTACTTTATAGCCCATTATATTTACACAGTGAATTTTGGAGTAAAATGGATTGGAGGTCGAAGTATGCCCGTTCTCATCACAGAATGGGAAGGTATGTATTTCACAACACAGGGAAGAGAAGTTCTGTGTCTTGGTATACTAAATGTTACTATTTTAGTTACAAAAAATCATGTGCTATTTCCCTTGTATGCTTTTATGGAATCCATGCATACAAACAACATAGTGCAGTGCAGCCTGGCAACAAGACAGACAGACAGACCAACCTCATATAGATGGTATGAGAATTAATTAATGTTCAGAAGGCTCTTTAATTGCAGTCGCTGTTACACAATTACTGAAATCCATTCAATCACCCTGAACACTTCAGTGCATACCCTAATATACAGCGTTTATACATTCATTCTCTGCAGCCTTTTATGCGCACTACCACTGCGTGCTCCGTTAATACCACAGCCTAATACGCTGTGCTTTCTTCAGCTAGGTACCGACTTTCAGTTTTACTAAAAGCTGTTAGTTACTCTTTTAGTGAATACTCAGGATTTTTATAATATAGCCATTAAAACTATTGCTTCCCAATTCTCTGAAACAAACGGATTCAAAATTGAGGTCTGAGTCTTCTTGCCTATGCTTACTGAGATGAATTGGATAAATCAGTGGAATTGCACATGTTTGCAGGAGAAAAATAGCAAAAACCATGTTTCACAGGCAGAACTTTCTACCTAATCGCAGGAAGAGAAAGCCTCCTCTGGCTTAGCAATGCCGAGTTTGTAGCGTGGAACGTTAATCAGCTCCACAAGGAGCGTTTTCTTCCCTCCTTCCTAGGGAGGAAAGCCTAGCAGTTACAGTCAAAATCACCACTAATGGATATGTGCCAATACTATCCGGAAAAAATACTACTCATACTTCCATCCAGTCTTATTTTTCAGTATTAGTTGAATGGTGGAACAATAATGTTTTATTTATATACACATATATATAATAGATGACAACTGAGACCAGAATAGGTTTTTTATTTACAAATTATTCATGCAAAGGCTTAAAAAAGTTATCTTAAAATTTCTCAGTGTCTGTATCTCCAGCCACCTGTCACAATCAAATCCAAAGTATTAATCAGTGGAAAGAAAAACATTTATTCAGACACCTTCGCCAAGGTAAGAAGGCTCACAGACACATTCTTTGCACAGAAAGCTTATGTTAGGTATTAATGAGCTCAGTAGGGAAAGGATAAACTTTGTCACATTAAGCTGGAAACCTCTCTGAGTGTGCAAGGTCTGTGTCTTTTAACAGCGCTTTTCTTTTAGCCATAAATATGCGATGGTGCTATTTGAATTTAAGGCAGTTAGAGAAAGCAGCACTATGTATGAAAGTGCACCGTTGCTGTATCAGTGATGCAGCAGTGATTCGAAATACTGTGACACTAATGGTCTCTTGTAAGATCGTGAATTAGATATATTCATGGTGGAAATACTGGTTTATTCTATTTTGAAATGAATTGAAGCATTATTAGCCAGGCTGTCAGACAACACGGAACTAAAATCGGAATTCCATCACTTTTGTTTGTCCATTGCAATAAGCGACACATTGTTCTCCTGAGAAACAGGAGATCTCCTGAGAGATATCCTCTCTTGCCAGATGTTGTTTAATGTTGGTCTTGTCGAGCAGTGCCACCTGATGATGCCGGTAAGCCCAACTTAAGAAAACGGGGGCTAAAGCCTCTACTGGCACAAGGAGACACGACTTTGGTGATGTTGTGAAGCTCTTGGCACGGCATGACTGTTGCTGTAACTCAGCAGAACTATCAGTTGTCTTTGCACTGAAATAACAGCTAACGGCCTTCTGTGATACAAATACTTACATCTGTCAGGCGACACGTAGTCAGGACTTCTGGAGGCACTGGGTGATTCTAAAGTGTTATTTCAGGTGCTCAGCGTGCCTCAGGGTCACGCTTAACATTTCAGACAGCATGTATTTTAATGATTCTCTTACTGTAAAATATAGTCATTATTATACATATACGTAGAAACTTAGAAATTCAATGCTGGTTCTCTCCTGCCCTGCACCTGGTGTAATCATTTACTATTTGTAAAAGGGGCGAGACATGCTACAGTAACAGAATATTAGCATTTTCCATTCACTTTGCAAATGTGGAAATAAATATACAATGTACAATGCTCACCAATTTTTAACACCGCATTTCCAAAGTTTTGGAGAAAATCACTTGTATTTCACTGGAGATTTTTTCAGATGCACTATATTCCTGCACTATTTCATCCGGACAATAAAACAGCAGTGGGAGGAGGAATTAGTCTTACAGATGTAACCTGACTTCAAAAGAGATTAAGGGCGGTTATTTACACCAGCGTATCCCCCACTGACTTGCTAGTCTGTAGTAAATCTGAACCTAAGTGATGTAATGACATGAAAGTCATTACAATTCATATAGACCTTCTAATAATTGACATAGGCTTTTCTTATCCATAGTTTTGTCTAAGACTTCCTTCTTCTGTAATTATTATATTGGAAGCTAAGAATAATTACCTTTAGATGTTTTATAAAGTCAAGGCAAAGATGGATTACATATCTGATGACCTACTTTGGATCAAGAAACCAAAGACCTCATGTAAGCACATGCAATTTCAGAGAACGCTTTCCACCCACTGGTATCGGTTGAACTTAAAATCATCTCCATCATACAGAGATTTCATCACAAAAACATATTTTAAAAATGCAGAAATGTCTGTGTTGTATTCTTGTGTTTCTCTTTTGCAATGTTATTCTTTGTCCTTTGGAAACCAGCATCGGTTTTGTACTGTACCATATACAACTGTAGTTTTAAAGAGTTTCTCACTATTTAGTAATGAATGCTAAAAATCGATGATCACAGAAATCAGTAGACCAGTGTGCAAGTTAGGAAAACTCTCAAATATGATAAGGTTGTCTTTTTTAGGTAAAAATATATATTATCAATATTATTATTATAATAATAAAAGAAAGTCTGTGTTGTTCTATCTGTAAAAAACTTTCACTTTGTACGCACCTCTCGGTTTAAGCAAGTTCTGTGAGCACGTGAGCTTTAATCAAGCTATTTCTGTTCTCAGTTCTCCAGTTCCTGAAGAAGAGACTGAGAAGTAGTAAACCCACTCAGGAGGCAGTCTAGTCAAACTTCACACGTGAAAAGGATGCTCGGATGAAATAAGTACAAAGTGACTCATAGTAGCCATAGAAGAGTAGAAATCATTAAAGCCTGTAAATTCTGCATCGTCTCTTCCTTCTTCTCCCCACTGACAGAAGCGCAAAACCCAGAGTTTTATCACTGTTATGGCTCCGTGGAGGTTCCACTGCCCACTCACCCCTCTGCAAATCAGGCAGTTCATCCTAACATCCAGCCTCACAAACTCAGTCAGGGCCCTAAGCGCACTCCCCTGCTACAGGAGTTTATCTGGCCAATTCCAAGACCAGCTGGTAGAAGATGTTTTGAAGAAAGACCTGGAAAACATCACAGTGAGGCTTCTTCCCATGGCACCTGCTTTAAAGCTGAAGCTCTCCCTCTTGAACCAGACACACGCAAGTCCATGGGATCTGACGGGATGCACCAACAAGTGCAGCGGGAACTGGCTGATGTTGTTGTGATGCCACTTCTGATAGTCTTTGAAATGTTGTGGTGATCTGGGGAGGTTCCTGAGCATTGGAAGAAGGCAAATGTCACTTGTCATCAAGGAGGGCAAGAAGGAGGACCCCAGGAATGACAAGCCAGTCAGCCTCACGTCATTCCCTGGGAAACTGATGGAGCAAATAATCCTGGAAATCATTTCAAAACACATTAATGACAAAAAGGTGACTGGGAATAGTGAGTATGGATTCATGAAAGGGAGATCATGCTTAGCTGACCTGATAGCCTCCTACGGTGTGATGACTGGACCAGTGGATGAGGTGAGAACAGCTGATGTTTATCTTGACTTCAGTTAGCTTTTCAACACAGTCTGCTGTAACATTCTCATAGACAAACTGACAAGGTACAGGCTAGATAAGTGGACATTGAAGTGGATTGGAAATTGGCTGAACAGCTAGGCCCAGAGGGTTGTGATCAGTGGCCCAAAGTCCAGCAGAAGACAGTCTCACTAGTGGATTATCCCAGAGGTTGACACTGGGTCCAACACTGTTTAACTTCTTTATTAATGACCTAGATGATGGAACAGAGTGCACCCTCAGCAAGTTTGCATACGATACAAAACTGGGAGGAGTGGTTGGTACACCAGATAGTTGTCCTGCCATTCAGAGGGCCTCCGTAGGCTGGAGAAATGGGCAGACAGGAACTTTATCAAGTTCAATGAAGGGAAATGCCAAGTCCTACATCTGGGGAGGAAGAGACCCATGCACCAGTACTATACATCCCAGGAGCTGACTGGCTGGAAAGAAGCTTTGCAAAAAAGACCTGGAGGTGAACAAGGAGTTGACCCTGTGCCCTTGTCGCAAAGAAGCGTTACAGTGTCCTGGACTGCACTGGAAGGAGTGCTGCCAGCAGGTTGCAGCAGGTGATCCTTCCCCACTGCTCAGCACTGGTGAGGCCACAGCTGGAGTGCTGGGTCCAGTTCTAGGCTCCCCAGTACAAGGGAGAGAGATGGGCATACTGGAGCAAGTCCAGCAAAGGGCCACTAAGATGATTAAGGGCTTCGAGCATCTGACATTGGAGGAGAGGCTAAGAGAGCTGGGATTATTTAGCGTTGAGCAGAGAAGGCTCAGGAGGATCTTGGCAAAGTGCATAAATAGCTGGTGGGAGGGAGTAAAGAAGATGGAGTCAGACTCTTCTCAGCCGTGTCCAGCGACAGAACAAAAGGCAATGGGCACAAACTGAACTACAAGAATTTTGTTTAAACATAAGCAAGAGTTTGTTTGCTTTTCACTTGAAGGGTGACTGAGCACTGGCACAGGTTGCCCTGAGAGCCTATGGAGTCTCCATCCTTGGAGATATTCAGAACCCCACTGGACACAGCACTGAGCAACCTGCTCTAGTTGATTCTGCTTTAAGCAGGTGGGTTGGACTAAGCAATCCCCAGAGGTGCCTTCCAACCTCAGCAATTCTGCAATTCTGCGATCCTTCCTTAGCAGCTGTTACAGGACCCTTTGACAACATCTTTTCCAAAGCACAAGGAAAAAGAGAATAAGCACCATCAGCTTACAGATGTTAGCAGTAAACAACCATACCCTGGGACGCCTGGAGATCTAAACTGATCTTCATTGTTTTAAAGTTCAAAAAGAGCAAACTGAACAACAGGTGCACCAGTCTGTAACCAAAAGACTGGAACAGTCTTCTTGGCAATGCAGTGTGACAGTAATGTGACTAGCAGTAGCTCTCTGCCATTGCAAGGCTGTATTGAAAAGCAAGGTACACACAAAACCTCAGGAATACGATTTACTGCTTTGCTCCCTTAAAGTCTCACTTTAGGTTTACCTTATGTAAACCAATACCTTGAGTGAAGCAGAATACTAAAAACAAACAAAAATCCTCCCCAAACAAACTGAAAATAAAGCTCTAATTACAGAGAAATAATTCACTGCCAAGCAGAATGTCGCAGAACAGGATTGGTATGACTAGAAGATACGTCAGAACTGAATTTCAGAAAAGGATGTAGTTTCTTTATGAATCTCATGAAAAAGATCAAAACATCTTCAGCATAAGTGCTGTACGTATATTTAATTCAACCTGTATGCTGAACTATGGAAATGGCCAGGAATATTTAGCTGTGGCTAACATACTCTTCCTTTTTTGCCCCCTCCTTAAACACTGTACTGTCTCCACAGCCCAATCATCCAGTATAAGCCAGTTTTCTCTCAAAATCTAACTCAAATTCACTATCCTTATATGTTCATAAAGGCTCTTAAATATACATTTGCACAGGATCCTTTCACCTGCTTACAAAAGACAACTGCTTCCCACCATTAAAATAAGAAGATAATACTGAAATACTGGGAAAGCAGATTCCTCTCATTTACCCAGCACATGTTACATTGTTTATCTAATTAAATTGTAATTTCCTTTGGTCAAGACACATGTGCAGAGCAGTATGTAAACTTGGTTTCCAAAGAAGGACTGAAAAATGCCAAACTGAGAAACAGTCACACGCATAGTTCAGGGTACAGGGGATCGCTCAGTCTACCTTTACCTTCGATAGCTGCAAAGCCTCCTGGGCTAGATCATGAATGTTGTATTGATAGCTACACAAACAACTTCAAACAACGATGTAGTGTTACACATTAATGGAGCCGCTAGATTAGCTTCAGGATCCGTCTGATCTGCAGCCCTGCCAGAAAGCCACTGCAGCAACCCTCAGCCCGATACTATGAGGCGCTGAGGAGCCAACCTACTCCTATTGAAAGAAATGCAAAAATGCCTATCTACTGCAGTAAAACAGATAAGATCCTAAGCTTCAGTGCTTCCACTAACACTGTTGTCACTCAGTGACATCATACCTTGAAAATGTCCTTTATATAAGTAGTAGGGATTTTTAAAGGAAGCAAAAAAACCCAAACCCTCAAACAGAAATTAAATGCTTGATGCATCACCTGAAAACCTGTTTGCATGTCTAGCAGACCTGACATGGCTACTCTTAAAATGATGATGTTTCCTCTAGCAGGGTAATACCAGCATTGCCATGGTTCCCTCCCAGCAAGAGATTTCCATTTTCTTATCTTTCCCCTGACAAATATCCTTCCTACTGACAAATCATAGGCCTTTATTATCTTCCTGTTGGCTTGAAAAATTAACTAGATTGTTTGGAACGGTTCCAGTTCTGTGCATACATCAAGAATAGAGCTTGGTCTTAACACAGAGCCACCTGCTGACAGACAAGCATATTCATTTTAAGTCCTTAAAATCAGAACTGGTGTTGAAATCACATACTGATAATTAGAAAATAATGGAGAGAAAATATGTAAGTCATTTTCAACCAACAGAAACCTTTTATTCCTACCCACATTGAATTTTGACTGCTGCCTCTGTTTGCTAGAAAACAACAGTTCTTGGCCTTTTTTTTCTGGCTCTTTGCATGTATCAAAGGGCTTTGAGGGAGAGAAGCAAAAAGCAGATCACTAAAACGAAACATAACTATGCAGCAATCTTGTTGCATCTTCAAACATTTGTAAACCAGAGCAGACACTACACGTGATATTTGAGAGAGATTCCTTTCAGCAGTTACCAACACTTCTGGATTTTATTTTCAGAGGTGGGCAAATTTCTGTTCACCCCGATTCTGTTGAGTAGTGAAAGGAGATGCCAAAGCCAGAGGGAAAAGAGCACAATGGGACACAGCACATCTCTGACCAGCGTTCGGATCACGAACGTCTGACGGAGCAGCTCGCTCTGAAAGACATGTTCAGTCTGTAAATTCAGCCTGTTTTCAGGTGGATTATTGAGTCCGCTCTGCCTCCTGCACCTGGGGACGTTTCAGATGCCATCAGCCATGCATGCCTGAGAGCCTGTGACAAAACGCCTGCTTTCAGGCCCTTTCTAAAGCAAACAGCCAGTGCACGTGATGGCGTTTTAGGCAGCAAATACATATGATGGCTTAAGGCCACGCAAAAGCAGAATATTATCTGGAAATCACCACGACTGTATTTGTTTATGGAGTTGTATGAAGAAATGTGGGGGGGTGCATACACAAGACCCTTAGGCGCCTGTTTATTTCCTTCTCAGGGTTGTACAGAAGCAGTTTAGCAAAATCTGATGTGGTTATTGGTCTAGCAACATTTGATCCCTTTCTGCTCTCATTGTCCTCAAATGGCACCGGTGTGACGAGTTGGCAGCTGCTGCCTGGGGCTGCCCGTGGCCATGTTGCCGTCCCGCACCACCCGTACAGCTCAGGGCTTGTGGAGCTGTGACCTGCCCTGACTCGAGTCTGGCCATACACCAAAAAACCCCTTTCCCAGAGGCTAGCTCAGCCAGGCTGGCTTGCCCATAGTGCTCAGTGGTACGTCCACGCACTCGGACCCACCCGTGCCTGTCCTGCCTGCTGGGTACACACTGACCATACTGGAGTTCCCCCACCTGTCCCAGTCAGCCGGCCAGGGTGAGCAACAGACTCGCTCCGCACCTCTGGCATTGCTGATGTGCTGCAATACAGGAGCACAAGAGCAGTGCTTCAAAACCTCGCCCTACGGCTCTCCTTGAACTCCGTGAGAGGAATTAATTTGTGCATACATCGCTGGTTAAGGCTTGCACAGCCTCTGTCAAACAACGCACGAGCACTGCATGCTTAATATTTTTGTGCTTTTAGGAGTATGTATGTTAGGAGGAAAGACTAAACACATCATCTAAGACAGAAAGGATTCATCTCAAGGGATCATGAGTCTACATGTAGCCACTGTAAGAAGCAAAATAGACCCACAGAGGTCCCTTCCAACCCCTAACATTCTGTGATCTGTGATTTGACACTGATAGAATTGTAGAATCATAGAATGCTTTGGGTTGGAAGGGGCCTTTAGAGGTCATCTAGCCCAAACCCCCTGCACTGAGCAGGGACATCTTCAACTAGACCAGGTTGCTTAGAGCCCCATCCAGCCTGGCCTTTAGTGTTTCCAGGGAGGGGGCATCTACCACCTCTCTGGGCAACTTGTTCCAGTGTTTCACCACCCTCACTGTAAAAGATTTCTTCCTTATATCCAGTCTAAATCTACCCTCCCTTAGTTTAAAACCATTACTCCTTGTCCAGTAACAACAGCCCTTGCCAAAAATGATTGTTCCTCCCTTTCTTATAGGCCCCCTTTAAGTACTGAAAGGATGCAATAAGGTCTCCCCACAGCCTTCTCTTCTCCAGGCTGAACAGCCCCAGCTCTCTCAGCCTGTCCTTGTAGGAGAGATGCTCCAGCCCTCAGATCATTTTTGTGGCCCAAAAGGCAGGAGCCAGCATCACAGAAAGGAACGTGCTATGCTGAAAAGCCAATTCAGTATGAATATAGTTAATATGTGGAAGCAGGGTAAGGTGCTTCTGTTAGATCTGTCGAAATAACATTAAATACAACCAATCTGTACAAAGTTGTCTCAGGAACAGCAACAAGGTTTAGACCAAAATGACAGATTGGCCTAAGAAAGCATGCCTTAAAGTGGAAGCAAGTAGGCAGCATCTAGCAGATCTCAGCAGGGATGGCCAAAGCCTTCACAAGGCACCTAAAGCCAAGAGCCTTTGAGAATCCACTCTGAGCAGACCTGAGCTCCCAAGTCTGGACTAAGCCCAAATCCAGCTTCCCCATCAACCTTGTCCAGGGGACGTAGCTCAGAAGGCAGCCAGAGCACACATTGCAGCCGGATCCCTCATCCTTATGCTTTCCATAAAAATTGAACTTAATTGGCATAAAACTCAAAGAGTTAAAACGGGCTGACCTTTTACCTTGGATATGCTTGTGGCACTATATTGTGCATATGAAAGTACAGCTTGTTCTCTCCCCCAGTAGTCCCCAAGAGTGACTACATCAGCATTGCTTTCTTCTTTCTTTAAAAACAAACAAAAGAACCCAACATCAGGACATTAAAAAATGATGAGTAAGCCAAAGTTTAGCTGAGAAAGTTGTTGAGTGCCCACCAAAATCAACAGGAGTCTTTCCATTTCCTTAATGGGCTTTCGCTGAGCCCTAAGTGAAGGGGGCAGAGGGGGGAGGATCTGTGCTGATTACCCACTAATAAAGAAGTGTTTGGAATAATCTGCTGCCATCTGTCTTTGTTTTGCTAACCCACTCAGCTGGGCCTGAAGGGAAAATCCATCAGATGAACAGAGAATTAATTATCGCAAGAATGACCCATTTGCATTTCTCACCTTCCACAAGAAGTACCCCCATTGACCATGTGGGAGATTACTTGCATAATTACAACAAATCACCATGTAATTAAGAGGCTACAGCTGTTATATACATACACATATATGTCATGCAAACTATAAAAAGAAGTAGATTTCTTCATCCTCAAAAAGCTGCTATAAGACTTCTGTTGTATTCAGACAGGCCAATAACATTGTCTGGGTTTGGGGGCAGAAAGCAGTCTAAGACTCTTTTAATAAAAGATTGGTAGTATTTTATATGATTGCTCAACTCTCTCCAACTATGTGGACATGGAGCGGATTACAGGAATCTAGTGCCATCGCATACGGTGTTATATGTGTACATGTCTACCTGGGGGAGAAAAAGGAATGACACTACGGAGATGAGAAAGGCTACAGGGGACCAGACTACTGGATCCATTCTAACAAGAGGACAAATCCTCTTTTTAGAGTAACCACCTATAAGCAAGGGTACAGAAGCTTAGCAACAATCTGATAAATCAGTATTCAGTCAGCATTGCAGAGGGAAGGAGGGGACACAGTTGACCACTTGTTTAGGGGACGTGAAGTCTATTTCTATGGGAAGGAGCAGCATGCACAAAGCTGTGAGTTCAGCGACTCAGAGCCAGTGGGACTCCTACCTGTGCAAAAGCACTTCAGCCATTTGCTCTGACTGCAAATATGTAATAGTTTATCAGTCACCTAGCCTAGCAAAACAACTAGAAATACAACTTCTCTGGCAACTCTTTGCCAGGCAATGATACCACCCAGAAAAGTTACAGCACTTCTTTCCATTTCCATGATAAAAGTATTTAACCTTGGTGACTGTTGTGGAAGAAGCTCATGGTCTCTGCTATACGAACGTAGCCATAAACGTGTTTTTTGAGCCTCATGGAAGCCAGCAGAATGAATGACATCCACACTAGCGCTGGCTCTTTGGCTCCAAAGTTACTCTGCAATAAGGCATTACAGGAACAGAGTCATTGTGAGTCACTCATCACAGGATCATGAGTGAATATGACAGTGAATATTCCAGCTCTGGGTGTGCTTAAGAGCTCTGTTATCGGGTGGTAGTAATATGCCCCTAGTATCTGTCAGAAAGAGAATGGCTCAAGTGTGACCGTGAGATAAAGCTGGCAGCCCCATATCCTCCTCAACATGTTCCACTTACTTCATTCCAGAAACTAAGCAAGGCTGGGCCAGGTGCTACTTGGACGGTAGACCACCAGGAAAATATGCTTGGTTGGAGCCAAGTGACAAGCGGCATGATTTCTTGAGAATCATCCTGGCTTATTATCAATGCTCACCGGCTCTTGCCCCACCCCCCTCTTTACACAAGTGAAAGGGTGTAGTAACTTTGTGCTCTGAAGTGTCGTGACCCACACTAACCGGATTTGTCAGGCATATTACCCGATGGTCAGAGTCAAAACCAGCAAAGCTG